>Ga0163150_10005221_pt1 | contig 16809 bp, 13 predicted proteins | sample OliLakLV19P2IB_FD_148628 | JGI IMG/M metagenome (GOLD analysis project Ga0163150, IMG submission 148628) | Freshwater microbial mat bacterial communities from Lake Vanda, McMurdo Dry Valleys, Antarctica - Oligotrophic Lake LV.19.P2.IB | ecosystem: Environmental > Aquatic > Freshwater > Lake >...
CCAAGGCGCCCGTCATCATCCTCACGCACGGCTGGGCCGCGATCCATCCCGTCGCTTACGGCAAGTGGATCGAGCACCTTGTCCGCCGTGGCAACATCGTCATCTACCCGCACTACCAGGCAAACCTGTTCACGCTCAGCCACGAGTTCCTGCCCAACACGATCGCGTCGGTGAAGGATGCGCTCAACGTGCTTCAGAAGGAAGAGAGCGTTCTGCCGGACTTGAGCCGCGTCGCGTTCGTCGGCCACTCGGCGGGCGGGCTGCTGGCGGCGAATCTTGCGGCGGTGGCGAAGGACGAGGGTCTGCCGGTGCCGAAGGCGCTGATGGTGGTGCAGCCCGGCGTGTCGCAACTTTTCCCGATGAAGGACATGAAGCAGATTCCGGCCGGCACGCTCCTGCTGGCGATCGTCGGCGATCAGGACAAAGTCACCGGCGATGCCGACGCCAAGCGCATCTTCGCCGAGACGACGCAGGTCAGCAGCGAAGATAAAGATTTCATCATCCTCCGCAGCGACGACCATGGCCGGCCCCGGCTGCGCGGCTCGCACATGGCGCCGGTCGCGCTCGGCGGCAAAGGCATCGACACCAAGGGCGCCGCCCGCCACCAGATCCGCGCCGCCCTCGAGCGCGGCCTCGACGGCGGGACCGGCAACAACAAAGGCGGCCTCGGCAACGGCGAAGACGGCGACACCAAAACGACCGACTCCACCAAGCCGACAAAGACCGGCCCGCAGCGCGTCGGCGGCGAAGGCAACACCATGACCGACGCGATGGATTACTACGGCACCTGGAAGCTCTTCGACGGCCTGACCGATGCCGCGTTCCACAAGAAGAACCGCAAATACGCGCTGGGCAACACGCCCGAGCAGCGCTTCATGGGCAAGTGGAGCGACGGCACGGCGGTGAAGGAGCTGGTGGTGACGAAGGAGCCGTGAGGCGCTGCGGGGTGCAACCAAGGCAATGGCATCGACCGAGGGTGGCACTGACAAGGACGGCTCGGAGGCCTTGTCAGTGCCCGTGCCTTCCGCGTCACCGACACTGACAAGCTCCGCGGACTCCGCTTGTCAGTGCCACCCGCTATCGGCTCGGCGGCGGCCTCGGCCTCCCGTATCATGCCTCCCATGTCCGACTCCCCGCGATCTTTTCACCTGTCGCAGAAGGCGACGCGCACCAACGAGCAGCCCATCAGCTACCTGATGGCCCAGGCGGTGGGCAACCCGAACCTGATTTCGCTGGCGGCGGGCCTTGTCGATTACGACTCGCTACCGGTGCCCGAGTCGGCGGAGCTGCTCGGCGCGATGCTGCGCGACCCGGCGATGGGGAAAATCGCGCTGCAATACGGCACGACGCACGGCCTGGCCGACCTGCGCCGCACGCTGCTCGCGCATCTGGAAAATCTCGATGGCGTCAGCGCGGCGAAGCTGCACGCCACTGCCGACGACATCATCATCTGCACCGGCAGCCAGCAGATGCTCTTCGTGCTCACCGATGTGCTGATCGATCCGGGCGACATCGTGATCACCGAATGGCCCAGCTATTTCGTCTACACCGGGCTGCTCGAATCGGCGGGGGCGGTGGTGCGCTGCGTCGACATGGACGAGCACGGGCTCATCCCCGCGAAGCTCGACGAGCTCTTAGCGCAGATCGCCGATGAGGGGCACCTGCACCGCGTGAAAATGGTGTACACATGCGATTACCACCAGAACCCCACCGGCCTGACGCTCAGCGAGGACCGCCGGCCGAAGGTGCTCGACATCGTGCGCAAGTGGTCGGCCGACCCAACAGCCAGCGGGCGGATCATGATCCTGGAGGACGCGGCGTACCGCGAGCTCACCTTCGAGGGCGCCGCACCGCACTCGATCCGCTATTACGACAAGGGCGGCGAGCACGTCGCGCTGCTTCAGACGTTCAGCAAGCCGTTCTCGCCGGGGTTCAAGACGGGTTACGCGCTGCTCCCGCGCGACCTCGTGGAGCCGGTCTTGGCGCAGAAAGGCAACCACGATTTTGGGTCGAACAACCTCTCGCAGCATTTGCTCTTGAAGGCGATGCAGACGGGAGCATATGACAAGCACGTGAAGGTGCTGCGGCAGGTGTATGCGTCGAAGCGCGATGCGATGCTGGCGGCGTTGAAGGAAAACATGACGGGCGTCGAGGGCGCTCACTGGACGCACCCGACGGGCGGGCTTTACGTGTACCTCACGCTGCCGGAGCACGTACACACCGGCCGGCACTCGCCGCTGTTTCAGCGCTGCCTGAAAGAGGGCGTGATCTACGTGCCCGGCGGCTACTGCTACGGCCCGGACGCGACGCGCACCGTCCCGCAGAACACCATGCGCCTGAGTTTCGGCGTGAGCACGGCGGAGCAGATCAGGGAGGGGATCGCACGGCTGGCGCGGGCGGTGAATTCGATTGACACAATCGCCGACCCCATTCAAACGGAATCGAGGTTGTCTTGAGCGACATGCCGTACGCGGATGATATGCACCTCCTGATTGACGACGGTAATATTCGAATCGGTTTTGACATCCCCCAATCATACGTTGTGGCGACGCACGTTTTAAGCATGCGACCGCGCCGCGTTGCTCGGCGGCGAAGAGGCCGCGAAAAAAAAAGGGCCTCGACCGGGGAGGCGACCGGTTCGAGACCCCATCCAGGGCGTTGGTTGTCGATGCCTTGGCGAAAGGCAGAGCGATCGTGTGCTTCAGGTCGCGGCCGGATTGATGGGGCGGAGGTCGCCACACGTCAATCCGTTCGCACTCGAAGCACACGCAACTATGTAATCCAAATTCGCGGCCGGCCAGTACGAGCGGAAGGTTTTTCGCTACGGGACTGAGCGTGGTCTGGCTGTGCGGATGTTGCGGGTTGTAACGGCTTGGAGGCGGCCGCATGTACCCTGGGTGGCACTGACAAGGACTGCTCGGAGGCCTTGTCAGTGTGGTTGCTCGTTGCGTCGCCGACACTGACAAGCTCCGCGGACTCCGCTTGTCAGTGCCACCCGCCGGACCATCCCTCACGTGGCTGCATGCACCGGCTGTTATACTCGCCGCCCATGGCCAGCCCGCCGCGCATCGGACTGTTCCCCGGCACGTTCGACCCGATCACCAACGGGCACGTCGATGTCATCCGCCGCGGCCAGGGCATCTTCGACAAGCTTGTCGTCGCCATCGGCAAGAACCCGGCCAAGGCCGAGCTCTTCTCCGTCGAAGAGCGGCAGAGCATGATCAGCCGGATTCTTCAGGACTGCGGCCCGACGGTCGAAGTCACCACCTACACCGGCCTGACCGTCGACTACGCCAAGGCGATCGGCGCCACCGCCATCCTCCGCGGCCTGCGCAACGTCACCGACCTCAACTTCGAGTTCCAGCTCGCCCTCACGAATCGCGCCGTCGCCGAGATCGAAACCGTCTTCATTATGACCGGCGAGAACTACGCGTTCACCAGCTCGAGCCTGATCAAGCAGATCGCCTCGGCCGGCGACATCGACCGGCTGCACCTGCTGCTCCCCCCGCTGGTGATCGAGCTGATGCGCAAGAAGAAGGACCAGCTTGGGGGGATGCGGACCGATGGATTCAAGGAGTGAGTCGCACCCGTTTCATTTCTCCGTTAACTTTCCGTCATGCCGATCCCCATCCTCGATCTCTCCTGCGAAATCCAAGCGCTCTGGCCGCAGGTCATGGCGGCGATCGAACGCATCCTCAAGTCGGGGCAGTTCATCCTCGGCCCGGAGGTCGCGGCGTTTGAGGCCGAAGCCGCGAAGTATCTCGGCGTCAAGCACGCCATCGGCTGCAACAGCGGGACCGATGCACTCGTCATCGCGCTGCGGTCGATCGGCATCGAGCGCGGCGACGAGGTGATCACCACGCCGTTCAGCTTTGTCGCCACCGCCGGCGCCATCAGCATCATCGGCGGCAAGCCGGTGTTCGCGGACATCGAGCCCAAGACTTTTAACATCGACCCTGCCGCCATCGAAGCGAAGATCACCGCGAAGACCAAGGCGATCATCCCCGTGCATCTGTTCGGTCAGGCGGCCGACATGGACGCGATCAACGCCGTGGCGAAGAGGCACAAGTTGAAGGTGGTGGAAGACGTGGCCCAGGCGTTCGGCGGGCGGTACAAAGGGAAAATGCTTGGCACGCTCGGCGACATCGCCGCCTACTCGTTCTTCCCCACGAAAAACCTAGGCGCCTATGGCGATGCCGGCTTGATCACCACCGACGACGACAAGCTCGCGGACCTCGCCCGCATGCTGCGCGTGCATGGCTCGAAGAAGCGGTATCACAACGAACTCGACGGCTACAACTCGCGGCTCGATGCGCTGCAGGCGGCGATCCTGCGTGTGAAACTGCCGCACATCGATGAGTGGAACTCCCAGCGCCGCGCCGCGGCCGACCGCTACGATCTGATGCTGCGCGATGTCCCCGGCATCGTCACGCCGTACCGCTCGCCCGATGCCCAGCAGGTGTTCCACCAATACACCGTCCGCGTAAAGCCCACCCACTCCGTGGGTGGGTTCCCCCGCGCCGCCGCGCGCGACGCGATGGTGCAGAAGCTCAACGACGGCGGCGTCGGCGCGATGGTCTACTACCCGATCCCGATCAACCGCCTGCCGGTTTACGCCCATGCCCCCGGAGGCGGCGGCGCTTTCACGCACTGCGATGAGGCGTGCGACGAGGTGATGAGCCTGCCCATGTGGCCGGGCATTCCCGAGGTGACGCAGCGCGCGGTGGTGGAGGCGATCGTGAGGAAGTAGGAGGAGACGGCAGCCGCCGCGCCTGCTGCATGGATCAGGCCTCCGATCCCCGCGATATAATGCCGCCGCTTCGATCGACCATTCACTCGAGGGTCCCTCATGTTTGAAAACCTGCCGTCGTTCAACGAAGTCTTCAGGACGTTCGAGGACCCGAATCGCCTGCACGCGATCATGGTCCACCTGCCCATCGCGGCGGCCGTCATCGGCTTCATCCTCACGCTTGGCGTCGCCCTCACCGGCAGCAAGGCGTCGGGCCTGCGCTGGACGACGATCTTCATCTACATGCTCGGCGTGCTGGCCGCGCTGTGGACCGTGCAGACCGGTGAAGACGCCGAGGCCCACCTCGACCCGAAGCCTTCGACCCTCGTCGCCGACGTGCTGACAAAGCACAAAGAGTTGGCGGAGTTTTTCTGGGTCGGCCTGGCGACGGCGGGGGCCCTTATCCTCATTAGCACGCTGCGCATCACCTGGCTCCGCTCCATCTCGCTGCTGCTGGCGGTCGTCGTCAGCGCCGCCAGCGTCGCCTGGGTCGCGGCCATCGGTCACTTCGGCGGTGAGCTGGTCTACGTGCACGAAGTCGGCGTCGGACAGGAACACACCCACACGCCGCCGCCACCACCGACCAACGGCGACAAGGACAAGACGGATAAGGACGCCGGCGAGAAGGACAAGCAGCCGGAGCCGCCGAAGGACAAAGACAAAGAGAAGGTCGAGCCGCCGGCGGTGAAGGACAAGGCGGAGGAAAAGGACAAGAACGGCGAGCGCAAGCTCCCGGAGCCGACGGGCAAGGACAAGAACATTTTTGATCCGTGATCCTTCCGATCCCCCTCCCTCTTAGGGAGGGGCTAGGGGAGGGTCGCGTCCACGATCGACAGGAATTGGGTCGACTGCACTTCTGACTTCGCCGCTACCGCAATCTTCCGCGCCATTGTGCGCCCGACCCTCCCCCGGCCCTCCCTAAGAGGGAGGGGAGTCTGGGTCACACCCTGAAGATCGCCCCGAGCTTCTTCCCCATCATCATCCCCGCGCCGACCAGCGTCACCGTCAGCAGCGCCATGCCCCACACGCCCATCGCGCTGGCGATGTACGGGCCGTCGCCGAGGCGCAAAAACAAATCGTAGATCGCCTTGGTGATCGGGTAGTGCTGCTCCTTCTGGGCGAGCACCAGCGAGTCGCTCACCTCCAGCATCGCGAAGCTGAAGGCGAGGATGCCGCCGGCGATCAGGTTCGCCATGATCAGCGGCACGACGATCCGGCGGATCGCGGTCATCGGCGTGGCACCGAGGTTCAGCGCGGCTTCTTCGAGCTGCCCGGACGTCTGCTGCAACCCCGCCGTCGCCGAGCGCACGACATAGGGCAGCCGGCGGATCGCGTAAGCCACGATCAGGAACAGCAGCGGGTTCGGGGCCTGCCCGGTGACCTGCATCATGCTCGACAGCCCATCGGCGCCGATTGATTTGAAGAACGCCGAGAGCTGCGGGAACGGCCACTTCAAGCTCATCGCGACGAACCCGAACGCCATCACCAGCCCCGGCACCGCCAGCGGCAGCATGGCGAGCGAGTCGAGCAGCCAGCCGCCCTTGATCTTCACGCGCACGTTGAGGTACGAGATCGCCAGGCCGATCGCGATGCAGAGGACCATCGCGATGGAGGCGTAGAGCAAACTGTTGCGGATGGAGCCGACGGCCAGGTTGTGGGTCAGCGCGTTGGCGTAGTGCTCGCCGGTCCACTCGGCCGGGACGATCGAGCGGTACCACTGGCCATCGACGCTGAACGACGAGAGCACGACGCCGATGTGCGGCAGCACGGCCAGGCCGATGACAAAAACAAACGTGAGCACCGCGGCGACGCCCTTGAAACCGGTGAGGCGGCGCGAGACGGTGGCGATGGCGGCTTTGCCCTGCATCTCGTACGACTTGCCGCCGACGAGCCACTTGCTGAAGAGGTACAGCCCGACCGCGACGGTAAGCATGACGACGACGAGGGCGAACGGCCGGGGGCTGGTCTGCACCTCCTGAAGCCCGTAGAAAATCTGCACGGGCGTCACCTGGTAGAAATCGAACATCAGCGGCGTGCCCAGCTCGGTGAACGACCAGATGAACACGATCGTCGCGCCGGCGAAGACGCCCGGCGTGATCAGCGGCAGCGTGATCCGGCGGAAGCGCGTCCAGCGCGAGGCGCCCAGACCCTGCGCCGCTTCGTCGAGCGCGGGGTCGAGGTTCGCCATCGCGGCGGTGACGTTGAGGAAGAGGATCGGGTACAGGTGCAGCGCCTCGGCGATGACGATGCCGGTGAACCGCCCGCCGAAAAAATCGCTGCCGAGAAAGTCGATGCCGGGATGATCGGGCGGGAGGATGCCGATCGACACGAGCAGGGCGTTGAGGGCGCCGTAGCGTCCGAGCAATGCCCGCAGGCCGATCGCGCCGACGAAGGGCGGCAGGATCAGCGGCACCATGACGAGGCTGGTGAGCAGCGCCTTGCCGCGGAACTCAAAGCGCGTCGCGAGCACGGCCAACGGCAGTGCCATCAGCAGGCAGAGGAAAGTGGTGGCGATGGCGATGACGAGGCTGTTGCCCATGCCGCCGAGTTCGAACCCGCCCTCGCCGAAGGAGGGCATGTAGTTGGGGTCGCTGAAGACGCCGACGTCGCCGAAGAAATAGCGGGTGGTGAAGTCGCCGGTTTTCGGATCGACGAAGGCCCCGCTGACGGTAAGCCCGATGGGCCAGAGGAGGAAGGCCGCGAAGATCGCCAGGATGATGGCGAAGAGGGCGTAGCGGTAGAACAGGCGGCCGCGTCGCGACATGGCCGCAATGTAGCGTGGGACGGGGCGGACACAAACGAACGGTCGCGAAGGATGATGCCACTGGCAGTCCGCTGCCAGTGCCTCGACCTCGTGACATCGAGGTTGTCCGCGTTGGAAACAATGGCTGACAAAAGCGTAAGGCCGAAGCCGCAAAAGCATGTCGATGACCAAGGCACTGGCAGCGGACTGCCAGTGGCATCAATCCCTTCAACGTTGACTGGCCTCCATCATGTTCCGGGGGTACTACAATGGTTCAACATGCCGACCCCGGCTCCCGCCCCCAACTCGACCACCTTCCGCCTCGCGATCCTGGCGATGCTGCTGTCGGTCTGGCTGATTGGAAGGACCGCCGGTCCCGATGCGCCGGAGCCCGCGACGGTCGAGGAACTGGTCGATGTGCGGGCCGTGCCTCCCGATGACGAGGGGGAATCGAAGGACGACAAGCGTGACCCCATCACGCCGGAGCCGGTCGAGCCGCGACTCGGCGGCATCACCGGCTTCGTGCGTTTCACCGGCGCGCAGCCCGCGCCGCGATTGATTTCGCTGGAGTCCGATCCGTACTGCCAAGCGTTCTATGCCGGCAAGCCGTCGCCGCGCGATGAGCGATTCGTCGCCGGGGATGGTGATACGCTCCAAAACGTGCTGGTCTACATCAGCGCGGGGTTGCCGGATAAGGCCTGGCCGATGCCGAGCGAGCCGGTGATGGTCCGCATGATGGGCTGCCGCTACGAGCCGCGCATCATCGCCGCACGGCCCGGCCAACGGATCGAGTTTCACAACATGGACGCGACGCTGCACAACGTCCATCCGATGCCGAAGGTGAACCACGCGTTCTCGCCCGTCGAGCCGAAGCGCGAGCCGGACTCGTGGGTATTCGCCCAGGCCGAGGTCGGCCTGCTTTACAAGTGCGATGTGCATCCGTGGATGATCGGATACATCCACGTCATGCCGCACCCGTTCCTCGTCATCACCGGCCGAGATGGCGCCTTCCACATCCGCGACCTGCCGCCCGGCGAGTACGAGCTCACCGTCTGGCACGAGATGAAGGCCGTGACCGCCGAGCGCGGCACGATCAAGGTGACGGTCGAGGCGGGCCAGATGGCGACTACCGATTTCACGATGAGCGTGAAATGAACCATTTCTGTTCCGTTTAGCCGCGGAGCAAAGGCTCTGCGCCGCTCCGCGCGGGTCGGTAGTGAACGTCGGGGGTCGTCCGCGCGGAGCGTCGGCGGACCTTTGCTCCGCGGCTAAACAGATCGAGTCGGAGACAAACTACTCAACCGCGTCTCGCCACGATATCCTTCGCTCATGAAGGTCGACGACGTCACGCGTGCGCTTCAGCAGCTCGCCCCCGAGCATCTCGCCGAGACGTGGGACAAGGTCGGCCTTCAAGTCGGCGATCCCGCGTGGACATTGCAGCGGCGCGGCAGGCGGGGATCGAAATCGGCCGGCGCGCCGCTCATTCTGCTCTGCATCGACCTCACCGAGCCCGTGCTGCGCGAAGCGGTGGACCAGGGCGCCGCGATGATCGTCGCGTACCACCCTCCGATTTTCGAGCCGCTGCCGAAGCTGGTCGCCACCGACTGGAAGCAGCGCATCGTGATGCGGGCGGTCGCCGAGCGGATTGCGATCTACAGCCCGCACACCGCGCTCGACTCGGCGGCGGGCGGCATCAACGACTGGCTGTGCGAGACGGTGCTGCCCGGCGTGGTCCGCGCGGTGACCTCGCAGGAAAAAGGCGCGACCGCGAAGGGCGGCACCATCCGCGCCATCCGGCCGAGCGCCCCGGTGAAGCGCGAGCGGCCGTACAAGCTCGTGACCTACGTGCCGGCGAAGCAATTGGAAACGGTGAGCAGGGCCCTGTTCGCGGCCGGCGCCGGCTCCATCGGGGACTACGACCAGTGCTCATTCAGCATCGAAGGCGAGGGCACTTTCCGCGGCGGTGCTGCGACGAACCCGACCATCGGCAAGCCCGGCCGGCTCGAGCGGGTCATCGAGCGGCGTTTCGAGACGATCGTGCCGGCGGCCAACCTCGCGGCCGTCGTCGCCGCGCTGATGAGGTCGCATCCTTACGAAGAGCCGGCATTCGACTTGATCCGCCTCGACCTGCCGCCGAGCTCCGGCGGCGAGGGCGTCGGGCAGGGCCGGGTCGTCACGCTCGACAAGCCTGTTTCACTCGATGCGCTGGTGAAGAAGTTAAAGCATCACCTCGGCGTGCGGACGCTGGAAGTCGCCGCGCCGGCCAAGGCGCGGCCGCTGCGCAAGATCGGATTCTGCGCTGGGGCGGGCGGCTCGCTGCTCGATGATGCGGGCGACGTCGATGCGTTCATCACCGGCGAGATGCGGCACCACGCCGTGCTGGCGGCCTCGGCGGCGGGGCATTCGCTGATCCTCGCGGGTCATACACAGACCGAGCGGCCGTACCTGAAGGTGTACGCCAAGCGGATCGCGGGCGCGCTGAAGGGTGAAGTCGATGTGGTGGTCAGCCGCAGCGATCGAGCGCCGGGCGTGGTGCGATGAATGAAAGTTCGGGACCGCCGCCAAGAGGCCAAGGCACCCAGAGGAGTACGGCTCGGACGCGTCGTACCGATTGATCGTATTACTTTTTCAGCGACTCGATCACGTCAACATTCACATCCGAAAGCTCCATCGCCAGCGGCTTGCCGGAGCCGTACTGCTCGGTGCGGACCAGCAGGTAGCGGTTGGCGGAGGCGCCGGTAATGGCCGGGTCGGCGGCGGGGCTGCCTTCGGCTTCGGGGCCGGGCGGATCGCCGTTAAGGCCGTAAGTGACCTTCCACCGCTGGGTGTCATCGTACCAGGCGAGCCGGAGCTTGAGGGCGGTCGGGGCGGCGTCGAAGCGCGTCTTGCCGAGGGCGGCGCCGCCGGGTGTTGACCCCATCGCCTTCAGTTCGAGGTAATACTTGCCCTGCGCCTTCCAGAGGTGCACGACGATGCCGGAGTCCGGCGAGTCCCAGACTTCAAACTGAAGCGCGCCATCGGAATCAGTCCATTCGATCTTGCTGACAATGAGATCGACGGTGCAAGTGCCCGGGCCGATGACCCGCCTGATGCCCGGCGACTTAGCGGGGTTGTTGTCCTCGAGACGGTAGATGCCGGCGAGGAGCTTGCCGCCGCCATCGACGAACTGCCAGGTGGGATCGAGCTTGTCCGCGTCGAAGGATTCGTTGAACGACCGCTCGGCCGCGGAGGGGCCCGGCGGCGGCCCGTCGCTGCCGCCGCCGGCGACGATGATGGCGACGACAATGACGATCAGGGCGAGGCCGCCGGCGATCAGCAGCGGCGCCTTCGACTTGGGGGCAACGTCGTGACCGTGGCGGTGGTGGCCGTGGTGGCCGTGGTGACTATGCCGGGCCGCCGGTTGGCGCGTGCGGGCCGTGGCTTCGGCGGCGCGGATGCGGCCCGAGCGCGACGCCCCGCGGTCGGTGCCGCTGAGCGCCTCGTGCAGCGCCGCCATCGCGGGATCGACCGGCCCGGCGTCGACCTCCGCCACCGCTTCACGCAGGTCGGCGACCAGCTCGCCGTATGACCCGTGGCGATCGTCCGGGTCTTTCTCCAGCATCTTCGCGATCACCTGCGCCGTCTTCGGGTGCATCGCCGGCGCCAGCGTCCGCAGGTTTGGCGCCGGGTCGAGCAGCCGCATGCGGACGATGTCCTTCACCGTCTTGGCGCGGAACGGCGGCCGGCCGGCCAGCGCGTGAAAAAAGCTGGCGCCGAGGCTGTAAAGATCGCTGCGGAAGTCGGCCGTCTTGCCCTGGAGCAGTTCAGGCGGCAGATAGAACGGGGTGCCGTAAATCTTGCCCTCGACCTGGCTCTCCTCGAAGCGGGCGAGGCCGAAGTCGACGATTTTTCCATGCCCGTGGTTGTCGATGAGGATGTTGGCGGGCTTCACGTCGCCGTGGATCAGCCCGGCCTTGCTGGCGGCTTCGAGGCCGCAGGCGGCGTCGATCATGACCTCCAGCAGCCGCCGCTCGTCGCCGGGCGTTTCCTTGGTGATCATCTGATCGACCCGGCCGCCGGGGACCAGTTCCATCACGATGTAGGGCTGGCCCTTCTCGACGCCGATCGAGTGGACCTGCACGACGTTGCGGTGGTTGAGGGCGGCGAGGTGACGCGCTTCGCGGACGAAGTTCTTCATCGTCTCGCCGTCGGCGGCGACCTTGCGGCCCATCACCTTGATCGCCACGTGCCGGCCGAGCGTGATGTCCTTCGCCTCGAACACCTCGCCCATCGCGCCCTGGCCGAGTCTCCGCAGGAGCAGGAACTGCCCGATGCGCACGCTGACCGGGAACATCTTCCTGCACTTGGGGCATTCGACGGTCGAAAGCGGCTCGAGACCTTTCACCTTGACGATGTTCCCGCACTCGCAGGTGATCGTCTCCAGCGGCTCGCCGAGGATGTGGCTGGTGGTTTCCACGGGCACAGGAAGCCTCGCCATTTCAAGAGAAGGCAGAACGGAGGAAGTGTAGCAGAGAAACTAACCCCTCTCCCCCGGGAGAGGACAGACTCAAAACGCCGCGCAGCCGCGTTTTGAATCAGGTGAGGGCGCGGTTCACAACCTACCGCGACCCACGACGAATGAATCTGTCAGCCGTTCCTCGACCGCTCCCTCACCTGCCTCATCCGCCCCGCTGACGCGGCGGATGAGGCTGTCCTCTCCCGGAGGGAGAGGGGGTGGTGGTCACTTCGCATACTGCGCTTTCTGAATATTGAACAGAAAGTCGTGCAGCTCGCGCAGCGCCGGCTGCTCGTCATCGGCGGCGCGGACGATGCGGTCGGGGCCGCCAGTGTTGAGCGTAAAATCGTAGGACACCTCGTTGGCTTTGGGGAACAGCGGGCCGGCCCCGGCTTCACCGAGCTTGCCGCGCACGATGATGTCCCACGCCGCCTGCCGCTGCGGCGCGGTGAGCATGGCGACGGGCATGCCCTGCCGGGCGGTGGCGTCGCGGCCGCCGGCATAAAACAGTTCGCCGGTGCCGGTCAACTCGAACCACGTGAACTTCAGTGCCGCGGGCGTGGCCGTGTAAAGGGTCAATGAGAAATCAGGCGGCGCCTCGGCAGGCAGCGGGCCACCGGGCGTGTTGCCGCAGCCGGCGAGCGCGGCGAGCGCGACAAGCGCGGCGATGACGACGAACAAAATCGGCCGCGATCCGTAGATTTCTCTGGCATCTACTACGGCAGGGAGGTAAGCTCCATTCATCTGACGGGGCCATTCGGCTGCTGGTTTCATCGCCTTTTCACATCCAGATATTTGGGAGACAGCGATGACAAAACGGAACAAACGGCGCGTCGCCCGCTTCGGGCTGGTGATCATGACCATCGTCGCGGCCGGTATCGGTGTGTGCCTCGGCGGTGCGATCCTCGTCGGGATCATGCAGATGTCCGCTCCGTGATGTCGGTTGCCTTGATGCCACTGGCAGTCCGCTGCCAGTGCCTCAAACATCCGGTTGACTGGTGATCGACGGCACTGGCAGCAGACTGCCAGTGGCATCAACCTGTCTCCTGTCCCCTGTTCCCCGACCCTCACTTCACCGCCTTCACCTCCGCTGGCTCCGCGAAGTCGGCCCACAGATTCTCGCACATCTTCGCATCGGTCGCGCCGTCGTACACCACGAATCGGTATCGCGACACGTAGGCCTTGCCGGGCACGATGTCGAAGTCGCCGTCCTGCTCGGGGGCGTAGTTGAAGAACGGCTCGCTCGGGTGCAGCCGCATTTTCTGCGGGAAGCGGAAGTTTGTCGGATGGCACAGCACCGCAATGCCGGCGGGCTTCGCCTCGGCGCCCTTGCCGATCTTCCCGGACATCGCGCACCACTTCGCGGCCGTGGCGTGGCCATCGATCCGGCCCTTGCCTTCGCTGGTGAGGAACACGCAGGCATCGCCCTCGCCTTCCCAGTCGCCCGAGCCGCGCACGCCGAGGCCGCCGTAGTGATAAGTCTTGAGCGTCAGGGGCAGGTCGCTGGCGCAGGTCTGCGTGCTGGTGAGGTCAATCAGGCGGTAGCCGTCGAGGCCGTACACGCGGACATCCCACGTCTCGTTGAGCACATCCCTTTGACCCTTGGCCGTCTTCAGCGCGACGTGCTTCTGCCGGGCGCGGAAGGAGCCGAACACGTCGCCGGAGCCGTGGTCGTCGAGCTTGACGAACTCGACGGTGCCCTCGCCCTTGGCCATGTTCCAGAAGTCGGTTTTCTTGCCGTCGAACACGGTCTCTGTCCAGGGGAACCAGATGCCGTGATGGTGCAGGTGCTTGGGCGGGAAGTCGTTGGTGATGAGCCGGCCGGAAGGCGTGAGGATCGGGTGAATGTAAGCCCCGCGGGCGAACAGCTTATTCGTTCCCTCCGGCGGCTCAACCGTCGCCATGTTGTATTTCAGCACCGGTTTCTTGTTGATGCTGAGGGTCACATCGGCATCGCTCTTCTCGGCCCAGACCAGCGGATGGCCGCCTTTGGAGATCGGGGCGGCCTTGAGCGTGAACCTGCGATTGCTGCCCGCTTTCATCTCGCCGGGGATGATCCACGTCAGGGCGGGCTTCTCGCCGATCACCGTGCGCTGCGACGGGAGCAATGCCGCATCGCCATCGACGGGCGCGACGGCGATCTGTCCCGCCTTCACGAGTTCCTCCGGCAGGGCGAACGTCACGATCGCGTTTAGCCGGTCGTGCTTGCCGGCGTCGACTTCGACCATCGTTTCCGCCTGGGCCACGGTGCCGACAAGGATTGCCGTCGCGGCGATAAGGCGAGCATTAAAGAAGTAGCACATACTGAAACTCCTCGGCTTGACGATGTTGCTTCACGCGGCCTGCCGGCGGCGGCCCCCCCCGATGATGGCGAAGAAGATGATCGCTTGCGCCACCGCGTCCGCAAGGTAAATCCGGCTGATCGTGCCGTTGAGCGCGAAAACCGTGTCGATGGCGGCGAAGGCGATGGCGCTAAGCAAGGCGAGCGCGATCGCCTCGACCGACAGACTTTTCTTTCGGGCCGCCACCAGCAGCGTCGCCCCGATCACCGCCGCCAGGGCTCCAACCATGTAGACGAGCCAGTCGTCCGTCTTCTCGCCGGTGACGGCCTCGAAGGTATCCATGCTGATCAGCGGCCAGAGACCGGTGGCACAGTAATAGACCCCTTGGGCGATGATCACCATGCGGCGGAATGAAAACATGGCGGCACTCGGGAGCACCGTCCCGGCAGGGCGGTGCGGGTGAGGCTGCTGACGTAGCCGTATCTCGAGCGGCACCACCCTGCCGGGATGGTGCTCCTGCGCGGCGCGCCTTAAAGCACAAACCTACTCAGGTCCTCATCCTTCAGAATATCCGCGACGCGCTCGCGGACGAAAGATTCCGTGATCGCCAGCCGCTTCTCGCCTCTCGCCACGCGCTGCGGGGCGTCGAAGTTGATCTCCTCGAACACCTTCTCGACGATCGTCATCAACCTGCGGGCGCCGATGTTCTCCAAGGTCGCGTTCGCCTGGGCCGCGAGGTCGGCGATGGCCTCGATGGCTCCTTCGTCGTACACGATCTCCAGCCCTTCGATGGCCAGGAGCTGCTGCTGCTGCTTGGTCAGTGCGTTGTGCGGCTCCTTGAGGATGCGGATGAAATCCTCCTTCGTCAGCGGCGACAGCTCGACGCGGATGGGGAATCGGCCCTGAAGCTCGGGCATCAGGTCGCTGACGGCCGCGCTGTGGAATGCACCGGCGGCGATGAAGAGGATGTGGTCGGTGTGTACCACGCCGTACCGCGTCGAAACCGCCGAGCCCTCGACGATCGGCAGCAGGTCGCGCTGCACGCCTTGCCGCGACACGTCCGGCCCGCGCCCGCCGCCCTCACCGCTGACGGCGATCTTGTCGATCTCGTCGACGAAAATAATCCCGCTCTCCTGCGACCGGCGGATCGCCTCGGCGGTGACCTTCTCCTTGTCGAGCAGCTTGTCCGTCTCCTGCTCGACGAGCACCTGGCGTGCATCGGCCACCGTCAGCCGGCGGGTCTTGCTCTGCTCGGGGATGATCTTCTCGAGCATGTTCGCCATGTCGGGGTCCATCTGATCGATGCCCATGTTGGCGAACATGACGTTGGCCTGCGGCCGCTGGTGGATGGTGAGCTCGACCTCCTTGTCGTCGAGCTTGCCGGCGACGACCTGCTCGCGCATGCGCTGCTTGGTGCGCTCGATCCGGTCGCTGTCGCTCTCTTCACCGGCGGCGGTCGCGGCCGGTTCTGCTTCGCTGTACGACCGGCCATACGACGGCGGCGCCGGCACCAGCAGGTCGACGATGCGGTCGTTGGCGGCGGCGGTCGCCTTCTCGCGCACGCTCTCGGCCATCTCGGTGCGCACCAGCGACAGGGCCTGGTCGAGCAGGTCGCGCACCATCGACTCGACGTCGCGGCCGTGGTAGCCGACCTCGGTGTACTTGCTGGCCTCGACCTTGATGAACGGCGCGCCGGTGAGCTTGGCGAGCCGGCGGGCGATCTCGGTTTTGCCGACGCCGGTCGGGCCGATCATGATGATGTTCTTGGGGTAGACCTCGCGGGCCATCTCCTCGCCGAGCTGCTGGCGACGCCAGCGATTGCGGATGGCGACGGCGACGGCCCGCTTGGCGGCGGCCTGCCCGATGATGTAGCGATCGAGCTCGGCGACGATCTCGGTGGGCGTCAGGTTCTGCATAGATTGGCAACGTGGGTGTCGGTAGGTCTGCGCATAGCGGGCCATTGGTGATTATGGATTCTACGGTAAACAGCGGATGTGTCTTTGGACGTGGTGGTGCCACATCATCCTGAGATCGGACCAACCGTCGGGGTAAGAGAATGAATCATCGCCACAATGCATGACGCCAACAACACGACCGCGCCCAACAAAAGGACAATTGAAGCCAAGCGCCAAAGCGGCGCTCGACGACAATAAAGTCCCACAATCGCGCCTTGTCCTACCGCCCAGCCGAGTGTTACGAAGCCGATGGGATGCCGCTTAAAAAAATTCGCGAGCCAAGGCGGCTCCATGTCTGCTTCCTCCCAGATGGGAATCACTTTGATCTCGGCTGTGAACGCAGCGCACGCCAACAGAGCAAGTACGATGCTCAATGACGCAAACAGCCAGATTGGGCAGCCGCGCGTGGTAGCCTCTAGCCTGATCTTTCCCCACATCCTACGTCTTGATCGCCAGCTCATACCCGCGTACCAGGATCATGAGCGTCTGCCAGCCGCGCCAGAGGGTGAGCCAGCCGGGGTCGCCGTCGCTGGGGCGGGACTGGA
>Ga0163150_10005222_pt1 | contig 16808 bp, 8 predicted proteins | sample OliLakLV19P2IB_FD_148628 | JGI IMG/M metagenome (GOLD analysis project Ga0163150, IMG submission 148628) | Freshwater microbial mat bacterial communities from Lake Vanda, McMurdo Dry Valleys, Antarctica - Oligotrophic Lake LV.19.P2.IB | ecosystem: Environmental > Aquatic > Freshwater > Lake >...
GCATGGGGTAGGTCTTGCCGTCGACTTTGTAGGTGCCCGGCCCGCAGCTCGCTTCCGGGATCGTACCTACGGGATATTGCGCTCCGACAGCCGGCCACAAGAGCGGGCCTTTGCCCTTGAAACCCGGGCCCGGCGAGTAGTCGCGGGCGTGATTGAGAAACTCTGTCCAACCGTGCTTTTTCAATCTCACACGGTAACTGCTCAGCTCTCCGCCTTCCGACGGCGCGACGGCGGCTTCAACGCCGGCCTGGCTGTCGCGAAGAACGACAATCCGAGGCGTTCCGGCCCCGGCGGCTAATTCGTCAGAGATCGAATACCGATTCTGGGCAAACAGCGGGGCGGCGATCAGCAGAAACTGGAAAATGTGTTTCACTTCGTTGGGCCTTTAAATTCAAACAGGGCAAAGCTCAGAATATCGGCGCCCGCCGCGATCGCCACGTGCTGCTTCCCGTTGATCGTGTAGGTGATGGGCTGGGCGCTGATCTGCTGGCCGGTGTAGAAATGCCAAAGCGTCTCTCCCGACTTCGCGTCGAGCCCAACGAACTGGCCGTTCTGTTCGCCGGAAAACAGCAGTCCGCCCGCCGTAGAAAGTAGTCCTCCGCCCAAGCCGGTCGAACCGGTTCGCTCCGACTCCCAGCGCAGTTGTCCGGTCGTTAGGTCGAGCGCCCGCACATAGACTTTCCACGATTCGTCCCTCAAGTTCACGTCACCGGTGGCACGATACTGAAAGCCGCCGGGGCGAAACGTCTCCGTCGACTTGTTCGCCAGGCCACAACCTTCCTGGGCGACGACGTAGAAGAGTCCCGTCGCGGGACTGTAGGCGGGCGATTGCCAATTGGCGGCGCCGGCGGCGGCCGGGCACACGACTGTTCCTTTAAGGGTCGGCTCGATGCCGGGGACGCGGATCGGGCGGCCTTCGGGCGTCAGTCCGCTCGCCCAATTCAGCTTTTTGACGAAGGGCACGCCGTGGAGGAATTTGCCGGTCACGCGGTCGAGCAGATAGTAGAAGCCGTTGCGGTCGGCGTGGGCCATTAACTTCCAAATCTTGCCCTTATAGGGTGCGTCCACCAGAACCGGTATTTCGACGGCATCCCAATCCATGGTGTCGTGCGGAGTGAACTGGAAATACCATTTCAGTTTTCCGGTATCGAGATCGAGCGCGACGACGCATTCGGTGTACAGGTTGTCGCCGAGGCGAACATCGCCGTTGAAGTCGGGCGCCGGGTTACCGATACCCCAATAGAGCAAATTTAATTCCGGATCGTAACTGCCGGTCAGCCATGTGTTGCCGCCCGCCGACTTCCAGGAATCGCCGGACCACGTTTCCGAGCCCGGTTCGCCCGGCCTGGGGATGGAGTGGAAACGCCACAAGCGCTCACCGGTCGTCGCATCATAAGCGTCGAGGAATCCGTTAAGCCCGTGATCTCCGGGTGCGATGCCAGCAAGTACTTTCCCCTTCACGACCAGCGGCGCGGCCGGCGACCAGTAGCCATCGCTTGCTTCTGCGATCTTGGACTCCCAGATCACGTTGCCGGTGGCTGCGTTCAGGGCGATCAGATGCGCATCGGGCGTCGTGAAATAGACCTTGTCCATCCATACCGCTACGCCGCGGTTGGGGCCCTTCAGCCGGGCGGGAACGCGGTGATATTCCCAGATTTTCCGGCCGCTGCGGGCGTCGATTGCGTAGACCTCGTTCGGCTGTGTGACGTACATCACGCCATCGACGACGATGGGTACTGTTTGCAGCGTCGTCGCACCCGGCACGCGAAAGATCCAGCGTGGCACCAGCGCATCTACGTTCCCAGTGTGGATCTGATTCAACGCGCTATGACGCCGGCTATCGTAGCTGCCGTTGTAGTGGAGCCAGTTGCCAGCCTGTGCCTCCCGTAGCTGTTTTTCGGTCACTTGCGCGGTCAGGCTGACGCCGCTGAGCGCGGCGCCGATCAAAAGCGTCCGGAAACTCATCGACCGGCCTCATTCTCGCCCTGCAAAGGCGCCCTGACCTTTGTGCGCGCCTGCACGGCGAGCATGGCGACGAGATCGCGGTATTGTTCCCCGTTCAGTGTTCGATCGAAATTGTGGGGCATGAGCGACTCTTTCGCATAGTTCACAGTCCGCAGTTCCTTCGTGTCCAGGAGATGCAGCTTTCCTTTCGCATCGAGAACCTGCAACGAAAACCCATCGGCGTTGCGCGCGACGCCGGAGATCGTCTCTCCCTGTAAGTTCGTAACCGTGACGGGCCGGAAGCCGATGGGAATCGGGCGGGGCTTGGTGAGCGTTTCGTGCAGTTTCTTCAGCGGCAATTGTGCGCCGATGCTGGAAAGATCCGGTCCCAGCAACCCGCCTTGTCCGCGGATCATATGGCACCGGACGCAGCCGCCTTCACCGCGGAAGACGAGCATTCCGTTTCGAACATCGCCCGCAACCACCAGATCGGATGCGGTTGCGCGGACATTTCGTATGAAGGCGACAATCTTCCAGATTTCCGTGTCGGGCAAGTTGGTGGACGGCATCGCAGTCCCGGGAATTCCGTTCTTCACGACCTCGAAGATCGCCGCTTCGCTGACTCGAAAATACCGGCGGTTCGCGTCAAGCGAGGGCGCGCGTTCCCCCTCGCCGCCATCCGGGCCGTGACAGCCGGTGCACGTTCTGTTGTAGAGCTGCTGTCCCGCCTCGGCCACTTGCGGGCTATCCCCAAGCGGATTGGTCGGCTTCTTCGGTTGGGCGCCGCAGGCGAAAGCGCCTGCCAGCGCAAAGGAGAGAACGAGAGATTGCATGGATCGATTCGCTGATAGCATTAAAACGTGATTCTAGCGCTAAACTGCACAACCCGGGCGCCGCGCGTCGACGTGAACTTTCCAAACCGGGGATTATCGACCGCGGTGACCAAGCCCACGAAATTCGTGCGATTGAATGCGTTGAAACCATCGGCTCGAATCTGCAGCCGCGCCGTTTCCGTAAGGGCGAAGTTCTTGCCAAGCGAAAGATCGAAGCGCTGATTGCCTGGCCCACGCACCGCGCCTTGGCCAATCGTGCCCGGACGCAGCGTTGCGCCGGAGCGCGCGCCGATGGGAACCCTCGCAAACGCGGCCGGACTCAAATACTGCAGCGTGTCGCGGTAGTTGCTGAGAACGGCCGCTCCGCCGATATAGTCGGGACGCGAGGCGGCAATCGAAGACGCTTGCGTGATGATGAGCGGTTCGCCGGTCGCCGCGGTAAGAATTCCGGACACCTGCCAGCCGCCAAGGGTGTGGCGCAGCGGTTGATTCTGGAGCGATTTCAACTGCGGCAGATCGTAGACGAATTCGGCGCCGGTGTAGTGGGTGATGTCGCCGCTCGACGGCCCGCGATCGGCGCGAGGATTGAAAAAGTCCTGCGTACGTTCGCTCTGGTCGCCTTGATACACCGCCCCGATGTCGCCGCCGGCGGTAGACAGCGCCTTACCCCACGTATAGTGGAAAGAGCCCGTCAGATTCCGCGTGTAGCGTTGGCGAAGCGAAGTCTGCCAGGAGGCGTAGACGGTGTTTTGCGTGTTGTCGATATATAGACCTTGGCCGAGATTGGGATTCGGCCGTTCTCCTGTCACGCGGTCGACCTGATTGAAGGTACGCTGCATGATGAACTTCACGCCACGGTTGCCGACGAATGCCGACTCCAGAATGAGCGAACCGGTCAACGACCGTTGGATACCGAAGTACAGGTTCATAGAGTAGGGGTTCTGCAGGTTCGGATTCACCGCCGCGAACACGTTCGCCCTGCCGGTCCGAGCCGTCTCCGCTTCGACTACTTTGCGCGCATCGTCGTTAAACGCCAGGTATTTCAAGTTGTAGCGCTGGGCCTCGGCGCGGCTCAAGACAGCGCGATAGGGAACGGTCTTTGTCGAAACGGCCTGCTTCAACGTGCCCATCATTTGCGGGCTGAAGAGAATACCGAAGCCGCCGCGAATCGTTGTCTTGCCTTTGCCATCGGGGTTATAGCTGAAGCCGAGGCGTGGTCCCAGGTTCAGGCGGTCGCTGTTGTAAGGGTTCTCGGGATCGCGGAATGGGCCAAACGTGAAATTGCGGTCGCGAAGGCCGTCGAGATTGAATAGACCCGCTCCCGATTTCGGATCGAAGCCGCGCGCGACCATCGCCGAATAGAAGTCGTAGCGGAGACCGAGATTGATTACCAGTTTCGGCGAGATGCGCCAGTCGTCCTGCGCGAAGAGCCCGAACTCATGGCTGTTGCCGTTGAAATACGGCATGCCGAAGGTGTAGTTCAAGGAGTTTGGAACATCGTTGAGCAGGTCCTCGCGGCCGAGGTAACTGATAACGGGGTTGTTGACCTTCACCCGGCCTCCGGTGCGGAAGAAATAGCCGCCGCCGAACTTGAACGAGTGCTGGCCGCGGTGCAAGCCAATCTTTTGCTCCATGCTGACGCCCGGACCATACTGCGTCCAGATCTGGCTGGCTGGCGTGCTGAATCCGAGGTTGGACGAAATGCCGGCGTAGCGGCGGCCGTACAGAGTCTCTTCGGCCACGCCCTTGGACAAAAAGGCGTCGAAAGTTTCGAGATCCTGCGCGTTGTAGCCGAAGCGGCTTTCCGACGTCCACGACGGCCCGCCAGTCACGAAGCTCGCGGTGCCGCGCTCCTGCCAGCCGAAGAACTCGGTGTTGTTGCTTACGTAGATCATCGGCTCATCGCGGTAAGGTCTGCCGCGGGTGTAGGTAAGCGCCAGATTGCTGGTGGCATTCACCCGAATATCACCTTTGATCACGGCGTGGTTGTCGCGCGCCTTTGCCGGCCGGGCCGCCTGGTAGAAGCCGATATCCGCGGTGGCGGCGTGTGGCTCGGTCGGCAACGGCGTGGCGTCGAGCGCGGTTTTGTACTGTGGTTGCCGCGTTATCAGCTCCTGGCGGAAACGCGCTGTCGCCACGTTGCCGGCAACAAGCGAGGAACTCGCCTCCCGATAGCCTTCGTAGGTGCCAAAGAAAAAGACTCGATCACGCTTGACCGGGCCGCCAATCGACCCGCCGAACTGATTGAAAGTCATCGGCGCTCTGTAGGTTAGGAACGGGTTGCGTGCGTTGAGGTTCTCCGACTGGAAATTCTCAAATAGCGAGCCATGCAGCACATTGGTTCCAGACTTGCTGATGAGATTGACGTTGCCCGAGAGCGCCTGGCCGTACTCCGCGGGTATAATTCCCTTGACTACCTGCACTTCTTGCACGGCTTCAATGCTCATCGTGTCGATGTAATTGAAGTTGGTGAAGAGTGCGCCGCCACGTCCTTCGGCATTGCCGTTGGCGTCGGTGCCGTCCACCGTGAATGTCGTCGCCGACCGGCCCAGTCCGTTCAGGCGCACGCCGCCGTCCCGATTGCCGTGCCCCGGCGCCGAACCCGCGTTGCTTACCGTTACGCCCGTGCCGACGCTCAAAAGGTTCGTATAGTTGCGGCGGGAGAGCGGAACCTCCGCGACGACTTTGCCGTCAACGCTTTCGCGTTGTTCCGCCGACACTGTGTTTACCAGCGGCGTGGACGAGTCGACGTTGACAGTCTCCGTCACCGCTCCCACTTCGAGGGCGAACGTACGGCGGACGTGTTGGGCAGCGGCCAGTTGAAGGCCAGTGATCGAAAATGCTTTGAAGCCCTGCGCCTCAATCCGTATCGAATAAGCGCCAACGCGAAGTAGATCGAACGCAAACTCGCCGCTTGAGCCGGTGACCTTTCGCTGGGAGCTGGCCGTTCCCTCGTTGAGGAAGGTGATAGAGGCTCCTGGTACGACCGCACCGGATGAATCCGTGACAATGCCATAGAAGGTCGCTGTCGTGACTTGACAATAGATGGGCAGTGCTACAGAGAGCAACACAATAGCCAGCGGAGTTGCGCGCACGTTAGGTCTCCTTAGTAAATTGGAGAGACTATATCAAGACGGTGCAAGAATAACAAGGAAGGTGGCTCCGACAGGAAGGTGGCTCCGACATGAGATAAGACTTCAGGCGGCTTTACCGCGGCGGCCGTGATATACTCCTTTCGCTTATGACAAGCTCTTCCCGCCGCGAATTCCTTGGCAGGCTCGCTCTGGCGCCGCAACTGGCAAAAACCTCCGGCAGGCCTAACATTGTTTTTATCCTTACCGACGATCAGCGATTCGACTCCTTCGCCGCCGCCGGGCATCCCTACGTGAAGACCCCGCATATTGATCGGATCGCGCACGAAGGAGCACGTTTTTCTAATGCCTTCGTCACCACGTCCCTGTGTTCTCCCAGCCGCGCCTCGTTTCTCACTGGGCAGTATGCGCACCTGCACGGCGTGAAGAATAACGTTGCTGACCTGAACGACACCGTCGCCGAAACCTTTCCCAAGACGCTGCGCCAGTCCGGCTACGACACTGGTTTTTTCGGCAAATGGCACATGGGGTACGATCGCGACGGCCCGCGGCCCGGATTCAATCGTTGGGTCAGCTTCAAAGGACAGGGCACGTATGTCGACCCGACGCTCAACATCGATGGCGAATCCAAACGTGTTCCCGGGTATCTGACGGATCTGCTGACCGATCAAGCCGTAGCTTGGATCCGCGCCAAACGAGACCGGCCTTTCTTGGCCTACATCTCTCACAAAGCGGTCCACACTCCCCTCATCCCAAGCCCCAGACACGCCAGGCTCTACGAAGGTGAATCGAATCGCCGCCCGGCGAGCTTCGACGAGTCGTACGAAAAAAAACCTGCCTGGGTCAAGGCCCGGCGGAAGGACAAGACCGGCGTCGACGGGGGACTGGGAGGCGTCGGCTCACTGGATGAGTTTATCCGCCGATACCATTGCGTGCTATCGGCGGTGGACGAGAGCGTCGGACGGGTGCTGCAGGCATTGGAAGAAACGGGGCAATTGGACAACACAGTGCTGGTGTTCGCCGGCGACAACGGTTTCTTCCTCGGCGAGCACGGGTTCATCAATAAGCGGGCGATGTACGACGAGTCGATCCGGATCCCGCTCCTCATGCGATACCCGCGCCTGATCCGGCCGAAAACGGTCGTTGATCAAATGGTGCTGAACATCGACCTGGCGCCCACCCTGCTGGATCTGGCCGGAGCCCACCGCCCGGACGGTGCACCCCCGATTCAAGGCCGATCCTGGAAGCCGCTTCTGGATGGCTCGGCAAAGGAATGGCGCCGCTCCTGGCTGTATGAGTACTTCTTTGAGCCCGGTTTTGCCGCCACTCCCACGATGCAGGGCGTGCGGACCGAGCGGTGGAAGTACGTACGATACCCCAACGTCCGGGACAGCGATGAGCTGTACGACCTGCAGTCCGACCCCGGCGAGATGCGGAACTTGGCCGGGGAGCCCTCGGCCAAGTTCCAACTCGAAGTGATGCGCACGGAACTCTACCGCCTGTTACAGGAAACGCTCGGGACTTAACACCGGCACCGATGCCGACGCGCTGCGGTGGGATCGGCGGTCGGTTTCCGTCATCGGAACCTAGTACCTAGTGTAGTGTCTTACAAATAACTAGACATTTTAGCTGACGCAAATTATCCTGGGGTGTGGGGAAATCATGTCAGCCATCCGCCGTGGAACAGGAGAAGCTTGAGCAGTGGATCGCGGCGCATGGAACTCCACAGCAAGTGGCGTTGCGTTGCCGGATCGTTGTCGCGGCTGCTTCCGGGAAGTCCGATGTCGCTATTGCGGAGCAGCTTTCTGTAAACCGCAATACGGTCATTCTGTGGCGGAAGCGCTTTGGCGAGGAGGGGTTGGACGGTTTGTGGGACATTGCTCCAGGCCGGGGACGAAAGCCCCTCTATGAAATAGATAAGGTCGCCGCCATTGTGGAGGCTACTCTGCAAACCAAGCCGGAGGGGATGACCCACTGGAGTTGCCGGACTATGGGGCAGAGCCAGGGCGTTAGTAAGTCCACCGTCAACAATATTTGGCGCGCCCACAAGCTGCAGCCGCATCGCACAAAGACTTTCAAGTTGTCGCGCGATCCGAAATTTCTGGAGAAGATGACCGACGTGGTAGGGCTGTACCTAAATCCTCCACAACAGGCAATTGTGCTGTGCATAGATGAAAAAAGCCAGATCCAGGCACTGGATCGCACCCAGCCCGGTTTACCAATCAAAAAGGGGCGTTGCGGCACAATGACCCACGATTATAAGCGCAATGGCACAACGACACTGTTCGCGGCGCTGGAGACGTTGCAGGGCAAGGTCGTCGGCGAATGCCATCAGAGACACCGGCATCAAGAGTTTCTCAAATTCCTGCGCCTGCTTGACAAGGAGTTCCCCGGTAAGATTCCGCTCCATCTGATCATGGACAACTACGGCACACACAAACACGAAAAAGTAAAAGAGTGGTTGAAACGTCATCCCCGGTTCGTGCCTCACTTCGTACCCACCAGTTCCAGTTGGTTGAATCTGGTCGAGAGATGGTTCGGCCACCTCGACAGCAAAGCCATCCGCCGGGGCGTATTTCTCAGCGTCGCCGACCTGGAGTCGTCCATCGAAGCGTTTCTCCAGGCCTGGAACCAAAACCCGAAACCCTTCGTGTGGACCGCGACCGTCGAATCCATGCAGGAAAAGCTCAACCGTTGCCGACGAACTCTGGAGCAGATCCAACCCGGCTCCACGAGTCCGAAGTCCAGAAAACGAAAACCAGCCACTGTCTAGTTATTTCGCAGACACTACACTAGTGAGAGGGATAGCAGAAGGGGAGTTCGCTAGAGCTCACTGGAACCACTTCTGCCCTCGGTGAAATGCGCCCGGTGCCCTGACTGGCCAACTCCAACCGATGTCCAGCGGACCCTCCGCAGCGCCGCTTTCGTGGGAAATCTGACGGTTTTCGAAATCAGTGGCAATAAGTACCGCCGCCTTTGTCCGCTACCGCCGCGAAGCCGATCCATTGCCGAAGAGTTAACCTCGCAAAATGGTCGCGATTTCTTCTGGTACAGTGCGGAAGGAAGGCGAGCGAACTGTGGTCGGTTCTCGGCTCCTAGAGCCGACGGCTCCTAGAGCCGGACTTCCGAGCTGCTCTCCGGGCGAGAGGGATCAGCAAGGCAGGCCAGAAGACTCGCCTCCTTTTTAGGGAGCCCGTCGCCTCTTCTTATGAGGAACCTCACCTTCAGAACAGCAATTTCAGCCCGAACTGCACCTGCCGAGGATCGTTGGCCTGGCTGTTGATCACTCCGAACTGCGGCGCGCTGGCAACCATGTTCGGGAATCCGAACGCCGGTGTATTGCTCAGATTGAAAGCCTCCGCGCGGAACTGCACCGAAACGCCCTCCACAACATGAAAATTCTTGAACAGTGAGAAGTCCCAGCTCCGGAGCCCCGGCCCCCGGACGTCCGGAAGGGTGCGGCCCGTGTTCCCGAACGTAAACGGTGCGGGCTGCGAAAAAGCAGTCGTGTCGAAGTAACGGCTTAGCCGCGGCTGCACCGGGCCGGTCAGGCGGGCGCTCCGGCCGTTGTTGTTTGGCCGCAGCAGCGCATTGCCGGCGCGCGAGGTGTTTTGCGTGGTCAGATTCAAGGGCTGCCCGGATTGCGCCGAAACGATTCCGTTGACCTGCCAGCCTCCAAGGAGTGCGTCCCGCCAGCGGCTCATGGTACCGCCGAACTGCAGGCCCCGGCCGAACGGCAGCGCGTAAACGTAACTGAACACCATCCGCTGCGCGACATCGTTCGGCGAAACGGCGCGTTCGGACCGCCGGTCGTAGATGTTCTGCTGGCTTGCCGTTCGGCCCACCGAATGGGTTCTCGAATAATTGTCAATCAGCTTGGCGCCGGTATAGGAAAGCAGCAGGCTCAAGCCGGAACTGAAGCGCTTCTCGACCTTTAGCTGGAACGAGTGATAGGTAGACGACGCGCCGGACTTGAACAGGTTGTGAATGGTGGTGAACTGGGGATGCGCGGTGAGCAGGAAGCTCTGCGGAATCAGGCGGGCGTTCAGCGGCGAGTTCTGGATGAGGCCGAAGAACGGATTGGGAACGTTCTGCTGCAGTTGCGCTCCGAGCGTGAGTTGTTCGGGCCGGAGCTGGTTTAGATTGTAGTCGGATCCGGAATCGGCCTCGCTCAGGTGCAGTCCCCGGTTGCCGATGTAACCGGCTTCGATGAGCAGGCTGCCCGGCAACTGCTGCTGGACGTTGTAGCTCCAGTTCTGCGTATAAGGCACCACGTAATCGCTAATTTCGGTGGCTACGATCGGCGCGCCCAATCCGGTCAGTAGCCCCTGGTTCCGGCCGGAAGTGGGCTGGATTCCCTCCGGGTACGGGTTGCGGAGATAAGCGCGGGGCGTCACACCGTCGAGCGAGGCAACCCAGGGTGTGTCGCTGCGGAATCCGATCGTCCCCACGTTGCCGCCGGCCGCCCGGAGCGACGGTACGTAGAAGATACCGTAGCCGCCACGGAGCACCGTGTTCTTCAGCGCCTGGTAGGCGAAGCCCACGCGCGGCGCCCAGTTGTTCCGGTCCGTGGGAAACTGGCGGCGGCCTGCCTGATCGCCGTCCGCAAATTCCAGCCCGCCGCGAAGCGAGGGAAGGCCTACCTGTCCGGCGAGAGGAGATGGGACGTGAGGGTTGAAAACGTTGATGCGGTCGTACCGTTCCTTGCGCGGGATGTCGAGTTCGTACCGGACCCCGAGGTTCAGGGTCAGCTTCTTGCTGACCTTGTAGTCATCCGCCAGGAAGAACGCATGGTACGGGCTGGTGGTGGCGACATCGCGCAGGTTCCGCGTAAAGCTGCCGGTGCCGAGCCCGATCAACATCGATGCGATGGAATCGCCGGCTACCGCCGTGGCACGGTTGGGATCCGGCCCCTGCGTAAAGCTGCGGTCGAAGCGGAAGTCCCCGATCCGGGACTGGCGATTGTTCACCCGGTTCAGCCGCGTCTCGCCGCCGAAGCGGAGCACATGGCGGGTCAGAACGCGAGTGTTCGCCACTGAAAGCGAATGCGTTTCAAACGCATCGTTCCTGAAGGCACCGCCGCCGTTGCCGATGGACAGGTAGTTCGCTGGGACGAAGCCCGGAAACGCCAGCTCTTCTGCGCTTTCCCGGATGTAGGAAGGTAGGCCCAGTTTCGTCGGATCGAAGCCGAAGCCGAAGGGCCGGTACTTGGCTAGCGCCCGGCCAAACCCGTAGCGGATGTTCAGCAGGAAAGCGGGGCTGAGGGTAGCGGTGTAGTCGAATCCGGCGTTGTTGAAGGTATCCGGCTGGCGAGTACCGTTCTCGGCGACGAGCAGTTCCGCCGGGAAATGCTCCGAATCTCCAGTCTTCAGGCCCTTGTGCGAAATCCGGAGAAAGAATCGGTTGCGGTCGTTGATTACTTTGTCGAGCTTCACGTCCCACTGCCGGGAGTCGGTGGACAGGGTTCCCGGGGCGGCATAGTTATTGGCCGCGGAGTTGGGATCCCCGGCACCGCTGGCAAGCGGGAAGTAAGGCATGGCGGCCCGGGCCACCGGATCAATCCGCGCCGCCGGAATGATGTTCCCGGGAAACGGCTGGCGGATGAAACCGGAGCCCGTGGAGGTGGTGGTGACGGGATCAAAGATCGTCACCGCTGCGCCCGTCTGGTTACGAAGAGTGGAGAAATCGCCGTTCCGCTGCGCGGGAGTGGGCACGGTGGCTACCAGCGTGTCTGAAGAGCGCTGCCGTAACTCTTCATAAGCGAAGAAGAAAAATGTCCGGTTCCGGCCGTTATGGACCCGGGGAATCAACACCGGACCTCCGGCGCTCAGTCCGAACTGATTCCGCTTGAAGCTGCGCAGCGGAATGCCGCGGGAGTTCGCGAAAAAGTTGTTGGCATCAAGCCGCGAGTTGCGCAGGAACTCAAACACGCTCCCGTGAAACTGGTTGGTGCCGGACTTGTAGATCAGGTTGATGATGCCGCCTCCGCTGCGGCCGAACTCGGCCGAGTAGGTGTTTGTCTGCACCTTGAACTCCTGCACGGCATCCACCGAGGGAAAGACCGTAAAGCCTTGAATTGGGTTGTTCAAGGGCGGTGAGGAGGGGATCCCATCCACCAGGATTTCGTTGGAGCCCGGTCGGCCGCCATTGAACGAAATGTTCACGTCGTTGTAGTTGGACCCGACGTTGCCGATTACGCCCGGGGTGAGAAACACCAGGGCATACGGATTGCGCTGGTTGAGCGGCAGATTGACGATGCTGCGATTGTCCACCACCTGGCCGACCGCAGACGAGCCGGTTTCGAGCAGCGGCGCTTCGCCGGAGACGGAAACGGTTTCGCCGGCGTTGCCGATCTCCATGCGGATTTCGATGCGCGCGGCTTGGCCCACCTGCAATACGATGCCGCCGCGCTCGAAACGCTTGAAGCCGTCCGCCTCGACCGTTAGCGCGTAGGGCCCGGCCGGGAGGGACGGCGCAACGAAGCGGCCGTTGGCATTGGACTGCAGCGCGACCGCGGCGTTGGTGCCCGTGTGAACCACCTGAACACGCGCGCCCGGAATAAGAGCGCCGGAGGCATCGTAGACAAAGCCTTCGAGCGATGCGGTGATGGTTTGTCCCCAAATCGCTCCCGCGGCTACCGCGAGCAACAGGGAGTTGAACCGGGCGCGCCGGGTAAGGGCCATGAGTGTAGCCTCCGTCTATTTCAAACCGGCGGGGCTGTCCCGCCGTCGCGTACTATGATAGACAATTTGGGATGCGGGATGGCCGGCTTCAGCGGCCCGCCGCGGCTGCCTTGACCGCCGGCCAAGTAAGCACGCGGACCTCGGCCTCTTGAACCAGCACCTTCATCGGCTCGTCCTGTATTAGTACGGCAGGCGGGGGCGCTGTCAAGGCTACCCTCCCGTTGAAGGCCAGTGACAGCGCCGTCCGCCCGCCGAGGTATGCTTTAGTAACGGGCCGAAGGCGCTCACCGAAAACTTGCTCCCCAACCCGGGCAGCCCAAAGCCGAGGCGATGGAGTTGGCTCCGGAAGCAGTCGGCGCAAGCCCTCCCGCGTGGTTGGAAACCGCGCGGAGGGCTTTTCTTGCTAGAGACGCGTTCTGCTTTTGGTGAAACTTCCGAGCGGAGGCTTTGGGCATAAAAAACGCGCGCCTTCCAAATTGTTTTACGTTCTCTCGCCGATCGACTTCCACAAAGCCGGGGCGGGGCGATCGAAGAAGCCCTGCATCCAGGAGCTTTTGCCGTCGGCGTTGTGATCCTTGCGCGGTGGCTTCAACGCCGCAGCCGGGAGTGGCGCAGGCTCGCGGGAGCCGCAAGTCTGGATGGCAAGGTAGCAGCCTTGATAGCGAGCTTTTACCTCCCCATTAAGCCGCAGTTCCACTCGCAGGCGCTGTCGCCGCATGCCCGCTTGGACTTGCTCCCGGGGGATCTGATAACGCTGGCCCGAGAAAGAAAAGGTGTAGTCGTTGCCGATCACGCGATCCTCGGCGTGACACAGAATGGCAGCCAGATCTTGTGCTTCCGTCAAGGGGCGATGTTGATTGGGAAAATCCTTTACGGGCCGCGCGAAGCCTCCGTTCCACTCCGGCCAATACTCCTGTTCCAGAAACAGATTGGCCGCCTCCAAGGTCGAAATCTTGGCGAGCCTCAGTTGTTTGACTAGACGATCTTGCGCGGTCCGAAAACTGCGTTCCACCCGGCCTTTTGCCTGCGGCGAGTTTGCCAGAATCGAACCGATTCCCAGCTCCCGCAGGCTGCGGCCCAACTGAGTTAAGCGATCCGCCGCTTGGCGCTCCTGTTGGCTTTCCCCTTTGCGTCGCGGCAAGGAGAGCGCCAGGAAGCCGGGGGTCTGGCGCGGAATGCCCTTTGAAATCAACGTCGATTCGCGGCCGCCGAACAGCCACCTTTCGTCTGAACCCCAATGTTTGGATCAGGCAAAAGCCGAGTTAAACGGAAGTTTGCCTTTTGGAATCATACACTTCAGGGATTGACCCGGATTGACCCCCGGCTTCCTGGCGCTCTCTTGAACAAGGCTGTTAATGCCCAACCCCTCGAAAGCGTCTAATTGGAGAGCAGCACAAGGTCGGGGGTAGGTCGGGAAACTGCCTTTAAAATCAAAATCGGCCCGGGTGGCCAAAACCGGCGAGATTAGCAAAACACCAATGTTGCAATCGCGAAAAGTTCGAGGGTGACTGGATAATGTCTCTTCGTATCAATGATTTACAACCCTCACCACCGACTTTGTGCTGCTCTCTACGCCGACCCCCGACCTTGTGCTGCTCTCGGACACGGTTGTTACGGCGAAGCTTCTCGCTAGACATAAGAGAGGATCGGCTCAACAAAAATATTTGTTTAGTCGGCAGGCGGTATGCGTTTCGAATTAGACCATGCGTTTTGCCACTGGCATCGAGGACTTGCCCTGCCCGACAAACTAAGACTGAGACATCAGGTCTACTGCGTATGAGACTCACCGCGCAGGAGCCGGACATACTGTGAAGCCAGGTCCAGTTCGGCGTTCCTGTTGGTTATGCGAAACTTCTCGCCGGCCTCGGCGGCCACGTAAAGACTCTTAGTCCGGTCGTAGCTGGCCTTGACTGCGGCGGGCGGTACGGGGCGTTTCATGGCATCCACCGGCGAAAGCAGCGCCAATGGGCGGCCGGCGATAGCGCCAGCCACATCCGGGAGGTCAAAATGGAGCAGCACGCTGGGGATCAGAACATTGGCGCCGTGCAAGTAGCGGTCGATGCCGCCGGTAAGCGCGCGGTAGGACACAAGTCCGCCATGGCAGACGACTGCTTCGATCCGCGGATCCAGCGCGGCGGCATAAAGTGCCCACAGTGCGCCCATGTCCTTACCGATGATCCAGACGCCGCGCTGAACGGCATCCGAGCGGCTGAGGGCATAATCTACCGTGCGGAGAACATCCCGCACCCGCATTCCGAACAGCGAGGAATCCATGAACAATGCCATGTAAGCCAGCGCGGTTTCGCTATCGAAAAGGTGAGCGAAGATATTGCCACTGGAGTTCGGACGGTGTGGGGTTCGCGTTTCGCCGATGCCGCGGACATCCGCGGCAATCACCTGATAGCCGCGGCGGGCCAGCGTCGCGAGCACCCCGTATTCGATCCCCGACGCCTCGGCATTCTCGAACTCCATGCCATCGCTATCTTTTCCGGATTCGTTGAAATAAAGGATGGATGGGGTGCCTGACAGTCGCTTATGGGGTTGAAAAACCCAGGTAGGAATGTAGATAGACGGCTCGGAGACGAAGGCAAGCTTTTCAATGGTGTACGCTTCGCGGGTGACGATCTTGACGGGGCGAGGGTCGAGGGGACCGTCGACGCCACGGATCTTGAGCAGGTCACGGACCTCTGTGCGAAGCCCCTTGTTGTGGGCATCCACTTCCGCTGCATTCGCTGGGGACGTTCGCTTAGGGGGCAGATTGTCGGCTTTGGACCAAAGGCCGGTCCAGATGGTTTCACCATGCCGCGAGTGAAGAATGGATCCATTTGGGAGACAGCGGAGGTCCTCTGGACGCTCCGGCGCCAGTTCTGGTTCAGTGGCCGGGCCGGGACGCTGGTAGAACCAGCGACTAAACCAGTCGGCAGTGGCGAGTCGTAGCTTGTGGGTCCAGGCGTGTGGGTCGCCCGCTTCAACCGTAGAGAATCGGTCCCCGACGCCGAGAAGCTTGTATCGTTCGCGCACGGTATTTGCGGCGGCGTCGAAGTCTGGGGAAAAATGCTCGATGCTGGCCATCAGAGGTCGCGGAGCAATGGCGATGAGGAGGTCGGGATTGTCGATACCGAGCGCTGCTCCGGGAAAGAGGTTCTGTTCCACATCGGAAGGGCCAAGGGGACTGAAGGGAACGACGCGCATAGGCCAGCGGCTTCGGGTTCCACCTTCATGTACGGCAACGCAGCGGATTCGCTCATCGACCGCGCTCGTAAACATGGTGAGGGTACCTCCGCCTGAGTGGCCGGTACAGCCGATTCGTGCGGGGTCGACCTCTGGCCTGCCGATAAGGTAATCGATGGCGCGCATCGCGTCCCACATGAGATATCCCGTTAGTGTGTCGCCCAGCATCAACTGCAATTGACCCGGCATAGAGTGCTCGTAGGTGGCGCTGGGAACTTCTGTGATGCCGGTGGCGGGATCCCAGTATTGGCGGCGTTCGCCCTGTCCGATTGGGTCGAAAGCGAGTACGACGAAACCGCTCTTGACCAGGCTTTGGTAGGCGAGTTGGTAGGAGGGCAGCATGCGCGCGAGCGGATAGTGACCGCAGGGAGAGATGATGCCCGGCAGCCGGGACGCGCCGGCCGGTATATAGAGATTTCCGGTGACCCAAAAATTGGGCCGGCTTTGGAACATCACGTTCTCCACGCGGTAGCCGCTGCGCTCGATGACTTTGGTAACTTTAGCGCCGAGCGAACTTCGTTCGGGAAAGCCGCCGACTGCGTTCACGACTTTCTGACGGACGGCACGGTTGTGCTCCTCGAGAGCCGAGGCCGTCGTAATCCGAGCGCGCCGCTGGTCCCCTTCGGCGGAAAGCCGATTGAGCCGGCCGGCCATGTAGCTGACGATCATGTCGGGAAACTGCTTGTCGTAGGACTCCGGCACGGCCGCCATCCCGGAAACAGGCTGCAACAGCGATCCAGAAAGAAAACCCGCTCCCGCGCGCCCGACGAATTCACGGCGTCTCATGGCGTTTATACCAGGGCTACGCTGCCCTTGCGTCCGGTGGGAAAATTCTCAATGCCAGCGCCAAGCACGTCATTGGCAACGCTGAGATATAAGTCCCCGAGGGTACCGGCGGCCTTCGTGTGCGTTCCGGCTTTCAGCCGTTTCCCGTAGCCGGCAACGATGGCCGGCAGTCCATTGTTCTTGTGCGGGTTAGCCTCAGCATGCTCATGGACATAGAGCAGGCACGTATGGTCAAGTAG
>Ga0163150_10005226_pt1 | contig 16798 bp, 9 predicted proteins | sample OliLakLV19P2IB_FD_148628 | JGI IMG/M metagenome (GOLD analysis project Ga0163150, IMG submission 148628) | Freshwater microbial mat bacterial communities from Lake Vanda, McMurdo Dry Valleys, Antarctica - Oligotrophic Lake LV.19.P2.IB | ecosystem: Environmental > Aquatic > Freshwater > Lake >...
GACCAGTACATAGCGGCAAGCGAGCAATTAAGCGAACCGCCAAAGGGCTGGCTCAGGATGTATATGAAGGAGGACAGGGGCAGGTCATTCCTCCCAATGGAAAGCTCTTCTTGCATGTCTGGATCGATCCCAAGGATCCGCCGAAGGGATTGATGTTGCAACTTAACAAGAACGGTTGGGACCACCGCGCCGTTTGGGGCGATGATCAGGCGTTTGAGTGGGGGAAAGCTAACACCCATTCGCGAATGCTGGTTGGCCCGCTGCCAGAAGCCAACAAGTGGGTCCGGCTGGAAGTGCCGATTGAAAAAATCGGTCTGGTGCCAGGCGACCATTTGGCCGGTTTTGCGCTGACGCAGGTGGATGGCACGGTCTATTGGGACGAGGTTGGTGTAGTAGGTGTGACCGATCCAGACCTCAATAGCAGTCGTTCCTTCCTGCTTTGGTTGCAGGAGAACAGCGGCAAGAAGGTCGACGGCATCAAACCGGATCTTCAAAAAGCATTAGAAGCCCATCCCAAGACAAAGATGTCGGGGGATCATATGGCCGAGTTGCTGCGGCATTATTTGCAGGAAATCTGCATCGATACGAGTCCAAAGCTAAAGCCGCTGGACGATTTGGCAAACCAAATGCGCAAATTGCGTAATCAGTTGGATAACTCCATGCCGCGGACATTTGTCTACAACGACTTGAAGGATCCGCGCGAAACATTTGTGATGTTGCGTGGTCAATACACGATCAAAGGAGAACGTGTCTATCCAGGTGTGCCGGCGTTTTTGCCACCGCTACCGGAACGTCCCGCCGACAAGAGAGCAAACCGGCTTGATCTGGCCAACTGGCTGGTTTCCAACGAGCATCCCCTAACAGCGCGGGTGGCAGTGAACCGGTTTTGGCAACAATTCTTTTCGATCGGGTTGGTCGAAACAAGTAGCGACTTTGGTGTTCAAGGGACACCGCCATCGCACCCGGAGCTATTGGATTGGCTGGCGGTCGATTTTCGCGAGAGCGGCTGGGACGTGAAAAGGCTGGTTCGGCAGATTGTCGTTTCGGCGACATTTCGTCAGGCGTCTAATTTACGACCGGGATTAAGTGAGGAAGATCCGCACAACCGCTTGCTGGCGCGCGGACCGCGGTTCCGTTTGGATGCCGAACAGATTCGCGACAACGCACTGTTTGTTAGCGGCTTGATGGATCTGAAAATGGGAGGTCGCGGGGTCAACCCGTATCAGCCGCCAAATATCTGGGAGCCGGTCGGTTTTGTTGGCTCGAATACCGCGAAGTATACGCAGGGTCACGGAACGTCGTTGTATCGACGCAGCGTTTATACGTTTTTTAAGCGCACCGCTCCGCCGCCGTTTATGGTGAACTTTGACGCACCGAGCCGCGAGGCCTCGTGCTCGCGCAGAATTCGCAGCAACACTCCGCTGCAAGCACTGCAGTTGATGAACGACGTACAGCATTTTGAAGCGGGACGACAGTTGGCGACGCGCATGATCAATTCCGGGGGACCCACGGGTGAAGAGCGAATTCGTTTTGCGTATAAGTTGCTGGTGGCGCGGGAGCCTTCGAAAGACGAACTGGCCATCGTGCAGGACTATTTGCAGCAGAATTTAACGCGCTTTGAAAAAGACCCCGAAGCGGCGGGTAAAGTGATACGCCACGGCGAATCAACGGTGGATGCCAAATTGTCAGAAACCGAACTTGCCGCCTATACATTGGTTGCCAATTTGCTGTTCAATATGGATGAGACGCTCAATCGAAATTAGCGATCGTGCTGGCTGACTGCTGGCATGTTTGTCGGATCAGAGTCCGTTGTACATAAAAAGGCCGCACTATGGATCCTCTTTTTGAAACGCAACTGCATACGACCAGGCGCCAGTTCTTTGGCGATCTGGGACTGCGGCTCGGCAGCCTGACGCTAGGTACAGTTCTGGCCGGTGCCAGTTCGTCGGCAAAGGCATCGGTGGCTACGGATGCTCCTTTTCCGCCGTTGCCCGGCCTGCCTCATTTTGCCCCTCGTGCAAAATCGGTGATCTATCTGCATATGAACGGCGGGCCTTCGCAGATGGATCTTTGGGACTACAAGCCGAAGATGAAGGAGTTCTATGACAAAGACTTGCCGGATAGCGTCCGCATGGGACAACGCATCACCGGCATGACTAGCGGCCAGGATCGATTGGCGGTGGCACCTTCCAAGTTCAAGTTTGCTCAGCATGGTAAATGTGGCCGATGGGTCAGCGAGTTGTTGCCACATACCGCCAAGATGGTCGACGAGATTGCGCTGATTAAGTCGGTCCATACGTCGGCCATCAATCATGACCCGGCTTGTACATTTGTGATGACAGGCAGCGAAGCTCCGGGCAAAGCCAGCATTGGTTCCTGGCTGTCGTATGGTCTGGGGAGCGAATGCGATAACTTGCCGGCGTTTGTCGTACTGACGCCGACATTTCCGACAAGCGGTAACGGTCAAGCGCTATTTAGCCGGATGTGGGGAAGTGGTTATCTGCCCTCCAAATTCAATGGCGTTGCGTTGCGCGGCACGGGCGATCCGGTGCTCTATGTTCAGAATCCGATCGGTGTTGAAGCGGCCGATCGGCGCGCGATGCTCGACGCGTTGCAACAATTAAATCAGCATTCCTATAGCAAGTACGCCGATCCAGAAACGCAGACGCGAATTGCGCAGTATGAGATGGCGTTTCGCATGCAGCGGTCCGCTCCCGAGCTGATGGATCTTTCGCAGGAAACGGCGCAAACCATGCAGATGTATGGTGATCGAGTCAAGGTGGCTGGCAGCTTTACGCATAGTGCGCTACTGGCGCGGCGACTGGTCGAGCGTGGTGTGCGCGTGGTGCAAATCTTGCATCGCGGCTGGGATCAGCATGGTGGGCTGCCAACCGCTCTCACCAATCAATGTGTCGACACGGACCAGGCGGTCGGCGCGCTACTCATGGACTTCAAGCAACGCGGACTATTGGATAGCACTCTGGTCGTCTGGGGAGGTGAGTTTGGCCGCACCATTTACTCGCAAGGTAAGATCACGCCGGAAACCTATGGCCGCGATCATCATCCGCGCAATTTCTGCATGTGGATGGCCGGCGGTGGTGTTCGTGGCGGCGTGGTGCACGGAGAGACGGACGACTTCAGCTACAATGTGGTCGAAAACCCAGTGCATGTGAACGATGTGAACGCCACGATTTTGCACTGCATGGGCGTCGATCATTCGCGGTTCAAGGTAAAGGTACAAGGTCTGGACGAACGATTGACCGGGGTTGAAGAGGCGAAGGTTGTGCGCCCAGTCTTACTGTAGTCCTTGCACTTTTTGACCTGACTTACACTCGTGGTCGCGATACGGCACCACGATTTCTATAAGCCTATCTCCCTGCCAAAACTCTGGAGCGTCAATGAGCTTGCCACGTGTTCCGATCCGCGTTTCTGCGTCCCTGATCTGTATGCTGACGTTAGTATCTCTGGACCACACGCACGCAGCCGAGATCGAAGTGACTGAGGATAATGACTCAATTCGCATTCAGACCGATGCACTGAAGGGGGCAATTCGCAAGCATAGCTATGTTTCCGGCGTGGGCGGGGGATCGCTGGTCGATATGAAAACTGGTTTTCACGATCCGACGTTTGGCATGGATATCATGGACTGGCTGATGGAGCCAGGCACCGATCGCGAATATCGAGACAAGATTCCCAAGGAGTTGGTCTACGACTTTGGCAACGCGTACCACGGCAATATTCAAAAGCGAAGTATTGAAGGCCCGCAAATTTGCACACAGGCTGGCAAGCTGACTCCCTCAGTTATTAAAGGCAAAGACTTTGTCGGCATTCAACAAGGCTATACCTATCATACCTCAGCACCAGATAAGAAAACTGGCTCTCGCTGGGAGCAGACAATCGTTTTTCCAAAAGGTACCCGCTACTTCATTTCCGCCGACTTGATCCATTCGGTGAATGACAGCGACGAGTTGTTCTTTCGGCAAGACCTGCCGGGCCACATCGGCCATCAGAAGGGAAATACATTCAGCGAAGTGTATCTCAGCTATCTTGAGGATCCAAAGTTCCCTGACAAGAAGATCCCATCCAGCGAGTTCAACGATAACTTTGCGCCGGATGAAAAGTTCCGCTATTCACGCAAGGATGGCAAGGTTCCGCAGCGCGCCATACGCGCTTATCATCTGCGCGATCCCAAGACGGGCAAGGCCGGACCCTGGCTGGCCGGCATGACGCTCAATCCGGCAGACCTATATGAAGGGTGGTGCCATCAGCGCGGGTACGTCTGCTTTATTCAGGAGATCGGTGGCCGTCCGATCAAGGCCGGAGAATCGTTTGGTGCCGCGTTCATCGTCGGCTATTTTGATTCGATCGATGAGATGAACAAAGTCTACGACCAGTATGCCGGCAACTCACGGTTGGTCGTCACAGAAAACGATTGGAAGCTGACGCCGGCAGAAGGCTCTGCAAAAAAACAACCGGCGAAGTAGCGCACTAATGGCGGCCTACAACTTTCACGACGCTGGCAACGCCAGCAGTTGCGAGGACGCAAAGATAGAGTGATCGCGGACTAGTACAACTCTGCAATCGGCGACCCATTCTCCACAATGAACTGTGGCCGACCGTCTTGATCGTGCAGCAGTCCCTCGTGATTGATGCCGATGTTCTTGTAGAGGGTGGCAAAAACGTCTTGCCACGGTATCGGGCGATCCTTGACTTCGCCACCGATACTATCCGTAGAGCCGATCACCTGACCAACACGCATCCCGCCGCCAAACATCAGAGCCGAATTGACCTGCGGCCAGTGGTCTCGCCCGGCACCGCTGTTTATCTTTGGAGAACGACCGAATTCTCCCCACACTAGCACGGTCACGTCCTTGTCCAGCCCGCGGTCGTACAGGTCCTCGACCAGCGCGCTAACACCTTGATCAAAATAAGGGAACGTTTCGCGAAAGCGTCGGAGGTTTTCACCGTGCCAGTCCCAATAGCCATAGCTGAGGCTGACGACACGCACACCCGCTTCGACCAGACGGCGCGCTTTGAGCAGCCATTGGTTGGCATACGGAGCTTGTGGCGTCTTCATCAAACCGCCAGGCCCATAGCGAGCGATGGTTCGTGGGTCTTCCTTGCTCAGGTCGAGTGCTTCGGCCAGTTTGCTGGATTGCAGGACACCCAGCGCTTGCTGCTGGAAGGTGTCAAAACCTGCCATCATTTGCGAGCCGTCCGCCTGACGATTGAAATTGTCGAGCGACTGAATTAATCGTTTGCGATCGGCCAATCGATCAAGCGTAATGCCATTCAGAACTAAATCGTCTTTGCCTTCGCCGTTCGGGCTGAATGCAGCCGCCGCGGGACCAAGAAATCCTCCTGGCGGGTAATAGTCCTGCGAAAGCTTCATGCCAAGATCGACATAGGCTGGCACCGCCGGCGATGTCGAACCAAGCTTATGCGAAGTGACTGCGCCAAAGACGGGCCATCCCCCGGCAGGCTGCAGCTTGTGGCTCTTACCGGTCATGCACTGAAAGTCGGAGTGCTCGCCGGTGGAACCGACGATCGATCGCAGCACGGCCATGCGGTCCGTGACCTTGGACAACATCGGGAGCCATTCGCTGAATTGAATTCCAGGGACAGCCGTGTCGATGGGCTTGAATTCGCCGCGGACTTCCATCGGCGCGTCCATCTTCAGATCGTACATGTCGATGTGAGGAGCGCCACCCGGCAGATTGATTAAGATGATCGACTTGTTCGAATTGCGAATGCCAGCTTTGGCTTCCGCTCGCAAAAGATTGGGAAGCGTCAGGCCGCCCATTGCCAGCCCACCGATGCGCAAAAGCCCACGCCGGGTTACGCGATCACAGAATGAACCAGACGATTGTCGATCAAGGATCGTCAGCATCTAAAAGTCCCTTGAGGCAAGGGGTTTGGCGGGCACCAATCAATACTTACTGATATTACCCCCATCGACCATATTTGTAAACATGTTTGACCACTAATCGAGAAGAGAAAATCGCCACGCTAAACTTGCCTAAGTATATGGCCTGTAACAGTTAGGCTAAACAAGTTCATCGGCAGGATACGAGCCGTTGAGCCAGCTTGACGAGCAATAGCCAGCGAAGTTGTCGGAAATTGCCCCCGTATGGTGCTGGTATGCTAGCTTGGCAGTTACCACACCCTCTAGCTACCAAAGCTTTCCGTGCCGCAGCCGATGGTCGATTCTTCGTTGGCAGGTGAGGATCCTCGGGAAGAAGCGGTAGCAACTCGCGTCAGCGAGATCTGATAGACGGGGCTGTTCGGTGCTGCAAAGTGTGGCCGCGGGGGACGAGTCATTTCACTAGATCCATGCCGCCGGTTCTTTCTTGATCCGAACAGCGTCATTCGTGCGGTGGCCAGCAGTCCTTTCCAGGTACCAAAGGTCGCCGTGACGGCGGAAGGTTCGTACCCACAGTGGACCATGCAGTCTTGGCACTTTTCGTTGCCGCTTTGGCGACCGTATTTTTCCCAGGCAGTCGATTCCATTAGTTCCTTAAACGTACTGACGTAACCATCTTCGAGCAGGTAACACGGTTTCTGCCAGCCAAACAAGTTGTAAGTCGGATTGCCCCACGGCGTGCATTCCAGTTGCCAGTCCCCTTTGAGAAACTCCAGAAACAGCGGCGACTGATTGAACTTCCAGCGCTTATTCGGTCGGTCGAGCAACCGGCGGAACAGACCGATCGTCTGTTCGCGCTTCAAAAAGTGTTCCTGGTCAGGTGCCTTTTCATAGCTGTAGCCCGGCGAGATCATCATCCCTTCGACACCTAGCTCCATCAGCGTATCGAAGAATGGACGAATTCGCTCCGGGTTGGCGTCGTTGAACAGCGTGGTATTGGTCGTCACGCGGAAGCCAGCCGCGATCGCTTGTTTGATTGCTTCGACGGCAATTTCGTACGTGCCCTCGCGGCAGACGGCGCGGTCGTGCTCTTCTTGCGGGCCATCCAAGTGTACTGAGAACGAAAAGTACTTAGACGGAGTAAATTGATGCAGTGATTCGCTCAGCTTCAGCGCGTTGGTGCAGAGGTATACGTACTTCTTGCGTGCGACCAGACCGGCTACGATCTCTGGCATCTGCGGATGCAACAGTGGCTCACCACCAGGGATCGAAACCATCGGTGCGCCACATTCGTCGACTGCGGAAAAACATTGCTCTGGTGAAAGATGCTTGCGCAGAATATTGACCGGATGCTGGATCTTCCCGCAACCCGCACAGGCCAGATTGCAGCGAAACAACGGCTCTAGCATCAGCACCAAAGGGTAACGCTCGACACGTCGAATTCGCTGTTTCAACACGTAGCTGGCAACGGTCCACATCTGGCTGAGCGGTACGGACATTAAATCTGCCTGGTGTTTTTTTGGACGAAAAGGAATACGTCGTGTGGAATCCAGAGCGGTTGTATATCGAAAGTGAGATTCAATCCGCAAAGTAATTTGCACTGGCAGAGCCAGTGGCACACAGATGCGAAAGTCTTAATCCAGCAAGGGAAAACCGCCGCACTGGTCGGCCTGATCGATCGCCGCTTGTACTCCGGCAACGGAAGGCTGTACTCTGCGTGCATACTGCGACAGTGCTAACAACGGAAAATAAATCGGGTACATATGGTAGCGCAAGTAGAACACTCGTGGAAAACCGGTACCGGTAAACTCTGGCTCGTCCCAGCCGCCATCCGGTCGTTGCTGCGAAATCAGATACTGCACTCCGCGCGCCACCGCCGGGTCGTCTTGCCGGCCCGCGGCGATTAGCCCGAGGATGGCCCAGGCTGTTTGCGAAGCGGTGGTGTTTCCTTGCCCGCGCTTGGTAGGGTCCGCATAGCTGTCGCACGATTCTCCCCAGCCGCCGTTAGTTTGCTGATAGGCTAGTAACCAATCTGCGCCTGCCACTACAGCCGGATCGTTCGTTGGTACGCCAACCGCGGTCAGTCCCACCACAGTCTGCCAGGTGCCATAGATGTAATTGACTCCCCAGCGGCCATACCAACTGCCGTCGGTCTCTTGAGTGGCACGCAAATACTTCACGGCACGGTCCACGGCCGCATCACCGACGCGACGGCCAAGTTGACCGAGTGACTCGAGTACTCTGGCGGTCAGATCGGGCGTGCTAGGATCGATCATTGCGTTGTGATCGGCAAAGGGCACATGACAGAGGAACTCGCGGTTGTTGTCTTTGTCAAAGGCTCCCCAGCCCCCGTCGCGATTCTGCATGGCCAGCATCCACGATTCGCCACGCTGAATCGCTTCGATCGACCGTTGCAATCGCCTTAGGTGAAGCGGTGCTTCGCTGCGTGCGGCGGTCGCTTGCCGGCTAAGCGATGCCGATTGCTGTTGCAGCAAGGCCTTCAGCGTGTCGCCTTCAACGTCCGTTGTCTTGGCCGGTGGAGGGACTAGCCGTTTTTCAGCACCATCGTAGTTGGCCAACTGATCGTGCAACGCCATAACGACCATCGAGGTGTCGTCTAAGTCTGGATAGAATTGGTTAGCATATTCAAAGCACCAGCCACCGGGTTCTGCCTTGACTGTTTGCGACCAATCACCGGGAAAGCGTACTTCGTTATCCAGCAGCCAATCCACTGCCGCTTCGACCGATTCGTGCTCGGCTGGCAGGCCGCTTTGATGCAGCGCCCGGAGTGTGATCGCGGTATCCCAGACCGGCGACTTGCACGGTTGCAGTCGCGCGGAATCGGCCTCTTCGATGATGTGTCCATCCAGACGTTCGTAGCAGTACCGCAGTTCTGGAGAATTGTCTTTGTATCCCATGCAGCGTAGCGCGACGATGCCCCAAACCATGCCCGGAAAGATCGCGCCCAGTCCGTCGCTGCCGGCAAACCGCTCGACCATCCAGTTTTTGGCAGCCGTGATTGCGCGCTTGCGGCAAGGCATCATTTTGGTTCGTTGCAAGAATTTTAGGCCGCGATCCAGTGTCCGAAAGAACCGGTCCCAACTGAGTAGCCCGCGACCACGTTTCAGGCCCGGGCAGCGCAGCACCGGCCAATCAGCCGGTTGACGAATGAATAGCTCTTGAATGCCGCGCGCCGGTTCGATATGTCGCACCGGCTGATGCGCCGACATAATCGACAGCGGCACAAGGATCGTGCGCGACCAGCAACTGATGGCGTACAAGTTGATTGGAAACCACTTTGGCAACAGCACAAACTCTGGCGGCACCGTCGGGCAGTACTTGTATTCAATCTGGCCGAGCAGCGCGAGATAAAACCGCGTAAAGCTGTTGATGCAATCTGCGCCCCCTGCGGCCAGGATTGCTTTTTTGGCCCGCTGCATCGCAGGACTATTTGGATCGTGACCGGTTAATTTCAGCGCGAAATAGGCTTTGACGCTGGCACTGATTTCGATGGGGCCGCCGGGGTACATCGCCCAACCGCCGCTATGGATTTGCGTATCGAGCAAGTGCTGCGCGCATTTCTTGGCGATTGGTTCATGCTCACGACCGAGCCAAGCCAAGAGCAAAATGAACTCCCCTTGCAGGATGGCATCTCCTTCTAATTCGCCGACCCAATAGCCGTCGGTTTCTTGCTCGGTGAGGAGGAATCGGCGCGTCCTTTGGACAGCTTTTTGCAGTGGTTCGCCGAGAGACGGCGAAGGAGTACCAGAAACTTGGCCGGCTGTAAGACGAGACGGGCCATGAAACGAAAAAGCGCGTTGATCTGGCGACATGAGTGCAGTCTTCCCTGACTATCGATTTGCCCCGAACGTCAATACTAGTGAGCTTCCGTGCTAGATACCGCGAGGAGTGGAATTAGCGATCTGCCGCAGATCATTGCGGCCGCCAAATTACACTCGCTTATGTGGCCTCAAGCTTAGAAGATGCGCAAGCGCCGGACAAGAGGGAAAGTGAGGCGTGCTAGCATGTGAATGTAGCAGGCACCGTCCCGGTGCCGCAGCATTCGGCGAGTTGAGGTGAATTCTTTGTGCCGGTTGGTTTTCGTATCGCCAGCATTCGGCGCGATGGATCACTGCGCACGCTGGGAATGTTGGATGCTTTCGAGAAAGTTAAACGGCACCGGTACGGTGCCTACAACGTGGCCGGCAACCTGACAATAAACGTCGTCCCTTGCCCTGGTTCGCTTTTTACGCGGATTTCACCCCCATGCATCTGCACGATCCGCCAGCATTTGCAGAGGCCGAAGCCTAGCCCACGACCTGCTTCGCGACCAGAGTAGAAGGGATCAAACACTTTGCTGCGCTGTTCGGCAGAAATCCCTGGACCGTTGTCCGTCACACGCAGTTCTACTAGCAAAGGTGAGTGTTGCACGAGAGAAACGTCAATTCGACGTGACTTCTCTGCTGTACCGGCAACGACTGGTCCAAACGCCTCCAGTGCATTCATCAGCAGTGCGCGGAGCATGACGCGCATTTGCGTTGGATCGGCAGAGACTGTCATCGCTAGAGGAGATGGCAACAGTTTCAGCGTCACCTGCCGCGAAACTCCCTCCTCCGCCAGCCGCGAGATTTCCTCCTGAGCCAACTGTCGTAACTCAACCGCTTCCAGCCGTGGGGCAGGGGGGCGCGCAAACAACATCAGGTCAGTAATCATCTCATGCGCGCGCAGCGCCTGAGCATGGATCGCCGCTAGCTTGCGGCGCTTTTCCGGGTGGGTCTCCTCGCTGAGCAGGGTCTGAGCACGTGCCGAAATGTTTGCCAAGGGGTTATTGATTTCGTGGCCAGCACCGTAGGCCAGCTCCTTCATTGCCTCTAGCTTGGCATGCTCGACTGCCTCGGCAAATTGCTGCTCTAGCTCGTCCAGCCGAGACAGCTTCGCGGCGAGATCATTGGCAGACAGTGGTTGAAGTGGCCTGGTCGACATTTGGCTTGGTACTGGTGCCGCTGAGTTGCTCTACAAAAAAAGCCCACGGAAGGAGCCTTCCGTGGGCTTGCGATTAACAATTGTCTATCATTGCGATTGCGTTAGTTCAATCGCCTGAATATCCGGCAGGGTGCTGCGTTTTCTTTCTTTCGATCGTGGCCGGATTGATCGCAGCGTATCAGCCGGCCATCATGCTACTCTGTACATCGAGTAGCTGACATATCCTGTCGATCAGTTGATCGACCTCGAACGGTTTCTGCAAAAAGTCGTTCGCACCAGAGACCTTAAGGTCATCAATCTTGTCCTGTTCGACCATGCCGGAGATGCAGATGATTCTGACATCATCCATGGTCGAGTCGGATCGGACTCGCTGGCAGACTTCCTTGCCGTTGATATCTGGTAGCATGACATCCAGCACGATCAGGTCAGGATGGTATTCTTTGACCATCATGCCAGCATCGAAGCCGTTGTTCACGCTACGTGTTTCAAAGCGGCCATCTTTCTCGAGAACGTCCGTGATCAATTCGACCAACTCGACATCGTCGTCGACGACCAGAACTTTCCGCTTGCCGCTCTCCAGAGCGTCGGTCGGAATGCCATTGTCACGCATGAACTGAAACAGTTGATCGCGTGGTATACGGCGAAATCGGCTACCAGGGACGCGAAATCCCTTGAGCTGGCCAGAATCGAAGCAACGAATGATCGTTTGCTGGCTAACCTTGCAAATCTTGGCTGCTTCGCCGGTAGTAAAGACAGTTTTCATCTGCGAACCACCCCTTCCCTAGCCGATGGTGCAGGCTAGTCAAAGCGGGACTCCTGGCATGATTCTCAACCTCAAGAATCTCCTGAAGTACCTAGTCCTCCGTGTGACGCTTGACACAAAATAAGTTTCACCGGCAAATCACTTGGCCGATACGACCTTTCCGGTATCTCCAAGATTACCGAACTTGCCATCTGTCCCGATTATATGCATCTTGCGTAACGAGTCAAGATCAGTCTATTTGACGCAAAGCACTAAAACGGAACAGCTTACGCAACACGTCCAGACCGCTCGAAAATTTTCCTCAACCGGCCGCGCAGGTTGCCATGCTTCGCAATAAGTGAGGAAAACCCCTGAGATCCGGGTTGCGGGCCAGGCTATTTTCCCAGGCAAAAAGGGGGTTTCGAGCCGCTTCCGACAGTTATCCATCCAGGTGGATCATCAACAGGGCGATATCCGCGGGCGTGATTCCGCTGATCCGGCTGGCCTGCGCCACGGTGACCGGGCGAACCCGAAGGAGCTTTTCACGGGCTTCGGTTCGTAGCTGGTTTAACCGTGCATAGTCAAAACTATCCGGAATACGCCGTTCCGCCAGTCTGCGCTGTCGCTCCACATCCTGTTCCTGGCGGGTGATGTAACCTTCGTACTTGGTGTCGTACTCGATCTGTTCAGCGATTTCGGTAGGGACGGCCGCTAGTTCCGGCAAACGATCGACCAACTCTTGCCAGGTGGTCTCGGTCCGGCGAAACAGTTTTGCCAGCGTGACGCCTTCAACTCGCGTCTCCTCCAGTAGCGTATTAACGCGGGCAATCTCGGCGATTTTTGTCTCATACCGCTGCCAGCGAGCATCGTCAACCAATCCAGTACTGCGTCCCAGCGGTGTCAGTCGCCGGTCAGCGTTATCCTGTCGCAAAGAGAGCCGATATTCGGCACGGCTGGTAAACATCCGATACGGTTCATCAACCCCACGCGTCACCAGGTCGTCGATTAGTACGCCCAGATACCCTTGCTCGCGCCCAATGATCAGCGGTTCATCGCCGCGCAGCTTGAGGGCGGCATTGGCACCGGCGAGCAAGCCTTGTCCGGCTGCCTCTTCGTACCCAGTGGTGCCGTTGATCTGTCCGGCAAAGTAGAGACCGTCGACCAGCTTGGTTTCCAGACTTGGGCGCAACTGTTCTGGCGGTGCATAGTCGTATTCCACCGCGTAGCCATATCGCATGATCTCGGCTTTCTCTAGTCCCACAATCATCCGAATCATCCCATCCTGTACATCGCGCGGCAGGCTGGTGGAGATGCCGTTGACGTAAACCTCGTGCGTGTTGCGACCCTCTGGTTCCAGGAAGAGTTGATGCTGCTCCTTGTCGGCAAAGCGAACGACCTTGTCTTCTATCGAAGGGCAGTATCGCGGCCCACGTGATTCTATCTGGCCGCTATACATTGGTGCGCGATGGAGATTGGCGCGAATCAGCTCATGCGTGGCATGGTTGGTATAGGTGATCCAGCAGGGGAGCTGATCGGTGGTTACCTGATCGCTCATGAACGAGAACGGTTGCGGGTTGTCATCCCCCGGCTGAATTTCGCAGCGGCTGTAATCGATTGTGCGGCCATTGAGTCGCGCTGGTGTGCCGGTCTTAAATCGCTCCAATTGAAAGCCCAGACGAGCGAGTGTGCCGCTGATGCCGGCGGTGGTTCCTTCTCCCGCGCGACCACCGGCGGTCTTGGTTTCGCCGGTGTGCATGATCGCTTGCAGGAATGTACCGGTTGTCAAGACAACTGCCGTTGCTCGATAGACCGCATCCCCACGCACGCGTACTCCGACCACGCGCGTTCGCTCACCGACCGTTTCAGTCAGAAGTTCCTCGACTACTTCTTGCCGCAGTGTGAGGTTTTGCTGTTCTTCGACGATTCGCTTCACCTCAAACTGATACGCTTTCTTGTCGGCTTGCGCACGCGGACTGTGCATCGCCGGGCCTTTGCGACGGTTGAGCAAACGAAACTGAATACCGGTGGCGTCGATGACTTGCCCCATCGCACCCCCGAGCGCGTCGATTTCGCGTACGATCTGCCCCTTGGCCACGCCACCAATCGCCGGGTTGCAGCTCATCTGGCCGACCGTATCGCAATTGATGGTTAACAGTGCAGTGCGCGCACCGAGCCGCGCCGCCGCGAGGGCCGCCTCGGTCCCGGCGTGCCCGGCACCAATCACAATGATGTCGTAGTCGTAGGTGGACAACTGTTTTTTAACTGCCAGGGAGTGAGGAGTCTTCGTTGAGATGCGCCACTTGCGAATCGGTCATTATAGATTGCAGGGGAGGGGAGGAATAGCGGAAGCATTTTGATCAAATAACGGAGAACTTGTCGGCGAAGGCGCACTTTCGGCGGAGCGAAAGGCGACTGTGGTGATGGCTGCCATGCACGTATAGACAAATTCCCATCACCTCTCCCGCTTGCGGGAGAGGTCGACGCCCCAGCGGCGGGTGAGGGTGAGTGAGCAAGTCGCGATTTGAAAGTAGAGAATATAAAAACCGAATTACGCCGAATTCAATTGCTCTACTCTCTGACTGGCCCTCACCCCCGCCCCTCTCCCCGGTTGCGCGATTGGTGGACGCGATATCTTGCGCGGGAGAGGGGAGAAAGTTTCAGGCACGAGATTCTATTCAGGCCAACATTCGCAGCCCGGCGTCATCGATCTCAAACGGATGAATTTCATCGCTGCAACGGCTGCCACGGTGTTTGGCAATGTACAGTGCACGCCGTATTTTCAGGCCGTCGCGGATCTTGCCCATGTAGATGACTGTGTTGGCGTTGGATAGCAAGTCTCCCTCGTCCAGTTTGCGGTCAATGAGCTGGTCCAGCATGCTTTCGGCCGACGTGTAGAGGAACAAACAACCGACTTGACGGTGATCGTAGGCATGCTGCGTAACTTCATTCTCCTGCTTGCGAAAATGCTCGCGCAGTAGATCGCGTGCCACCCAGTCATGTTCTTTGCGAAGAATCTGGTGGTAGATGTACTCGAACATTTCGAGCTGAATCGAATCGCTCGGCCGATCAACCGGTTCGATGCCATCCACCACACAGCGACGCACGCCGCGCAAGAACGCCGAGTAGAAAAACGCGATGGCTGTATTGAGCCGGCTGACTAATTGCGCTTGCCAGTCGTGGAAGGCATCAAAATCCAGATCGCGCCGCGTGACCCGCCTGCCCAGCAGATCAAACACGTGCAGGTAGTCATCTGCGGGTCGATTAGATGCAAAGAACTCTTCCAGGTCGAGCGGCGCTGCCGGATCCATGTTTTGCAACTTCCAGTCGAACATCCGCAGTGCGTAGTCTGCATGACTCTGTGCATCCCCGCGCGAACACATATCAAACAACACGCCGCGCTGTCCCTCTTGTTGCAACCCAGCATTGGCAAACTGCACGCCGAGTTGCGACTTACCAATGCCCGTTGCACCGCAGACCACCGTCAGTGTCCCTGGTAGCAGGCCACCGTCAAGGTGCTGATCGAGACCAGGGATGCCGGTGGATTGACGAGGTACGGGGGTGTTTTGCATGGATGAAAAAGGCGACGAAGCTTCCTGGCTATTGGTCGGTTGTGGTGAATAAGTTGTAGCACTCGAAACTTGAAGTGCCAATCGGATGCCTACATTCCGTCAGGTTGTAGTGCAGGTACGTTATTGTCTAAGTCGGCAGTGGAAACAAACTTCCCCGCACGAACACAGAGCGGACCACTCCAATCGGTTCTCCCGCACGGTTTCTCTCCAACCGCATTCTTGGTACTCTGACGGCGTAAAGGACTCCATGTCACGGTGCCGATTCGCGCCGCGGCAAACCAACAGATAAAGCTGCCGGCCTGCCATGTTTCTGATCGATACCGTACTGCTGGTGGGTGGAGTGCTGCTCTTGCTGGGAATTGCTTCCAGCAAGCTCTCCTCGCGCCTCGGGGTGCCGGTGCTGGTATTGTTTCTGCTGCTCGGAATGCTTGCCGGTTCCGAGGGAATCGGTGGAATTCCCTTCGACGACTATAGACTAGCGCACGCCATCGGCACCCTGGCCCTGGCCTTGATTTTGTTCGACGGCGGCCTCAGTACTACCATGTCCGCCATTCGGCTCGGCTGGAAGCCGTCACTGGTGCTCGCCACGCTCGGGGTGTTCATCACGGCGCTAGTGACCGGTGCCGCTGCCAAGCTGTTTCTCGGCATCGATTGGATAGAAGGGTTGCTTCTGGGGAGTATCGTCGGTTCGACCGATGCGGCGGCCGTCTTTGCCGTATTGAGGTCGGGAGGCATCTCTCTGCCCAAGCGAATCGGCGCGGTACTGGAGATCGAAAGCGCTTCCAATGATCCAATGGCGATCTTTCTAACCATCGGCTGTATTGAGGTACTACTCGGAAATGTGGCAATAGGCCCAGGTCTGCTGCTGCTGTTCTTTCAGCAAATGGCCATCGGCACGCTGGTCGGGCTGCTCGGTGGCTATGCCGCAGTCTGGGTAGTGAACCGCATTGAGCTAGGGGCCGCCGGTTTGTACCCGGTGCTGGTGAGCGCCTTTTGTCTATTGACCTTTGGCTTTGCCGCCAAGTTCAACGGCAGCGGTTTCTTGGCGGTGTATCTGGCGGGGCTGTTGCTCGGCAATCAAAAAGTGGTTTTTCAACGTGGCATCCGCATGTTTCACGACGCTATGGCCTGGCTAGCGCAGATCGTGATGTTCGTAATTCTTGGGCTACTCTGCTACCCCAGCCGACTGCTAGAAAACGGCTGGAAAGCACTCTTGATTGGCGTTGTCCTGATTTTTGTGGCGAGGCCGCTGGCGGTCTTTATCTGTGGTGCACCGTTCCGGTTTTCCATGAAAGAACTGACGTTCCTCTCCTGGGTCGGCTTGAAGGGAGCGGTGCCGATTACACTGGCCACATTTCCATTGATGCTGCGTACCGCCGATGTCCCGTTGCAGGCGGAACTATTGTTTGACACGGTGTTCTTCATTGTAGTGGTTTCTGCGGCAGTTCAGGGGACCAGTCTGGCCCCGGTGGCACGCTGGCTGGGGCTGGAGCGTCCGGTGGAGCCAGAATCCCCGGTGTCGCTGGAAATCAGTTCGCTCAAGAATGTAGATGGCGAAATTGTCGATTACACCGTCAACCAAGATTCACGAGCCGCCGGGCGTATGGTCAAGGAACTGGCGCTGCCGGAAGGGGTGGTGAT
>Ga0163150_10005227_pt1 | contig 16798 bp, 18 predicted proteins | sample OliLakLV19P2IB_FD_148628 | JGI IMG/M metagenome (GOLD analysis project Ga0163150, IMG submission 148628) | Freshwater microbial mat bacterial communities from Lake Vanda, McMurdo Dry Valleys, Antarctica - Oligotrophic Lake LV.19.P2.IB | ecosystem: Environmental > Aquatic > Freshwater > Lake >...
ATTGGACACAGTATCATTTCCCGTTCGATTTTTACCGGCCTGACCGAAGCTGTTCGCGAAATGAAACGGCTGGTCAGCCTCAAGGTCTGAATCCGCAATTCCCTGAACCTGGAGACCGCTGTGGACAAAACCGGACTGCTGCTGAAATGCGGTGACGGATATTGGCAAGTCCGCGCGGATCGGGCCATCTCACTGGCCATCGCCCAGTCGTTTGATCCGAAACAACCGAATCATTTTGGTGCTCCCCTGGCCAGTACGGCTGCCTGGGAGACCGACGGATTTGTGGGGGACACGCATCGCGGCGGCAGCTGCAATGTCCATCGCGTCAACATGATCCCGCATTGCAACGGGACCCACACCGAAACGGTTTCGCACATTATCGACCGCATGGTTCCGCTGGCCGGTTGCCTGGCGAACGGACCGGTTCTGGCTTCGCTGGTCTCCGTTACTCCTGTGCTGTTTTCCGAATCGGGTGAACAGTACGATCCGGCGGCCGATAACGGCGACCTGGTGATTACAGCCGCATCCATTCGCGCTGCAACCGAACGGCTTTTCGCAGCGATGGATTTGCGTAATGCCCCGGCCCTGGTGATCCGGACCTTGCCCAATGATCCGGCGAAACGGTCCAGAGTTTACAGTTTTGAAAATCCTCCACCATTCCTGACCAATGACGCGATGCAGTATGTGTTTAGCCAGGGGATTGAGCATCTGCTGGTCGATCTTCCGTCGGTGGACCGGATGAGCGACCGGGGGCGAATGAGCAACCACTGCATTTTCTGGAATGTCGATCCGGAAAACCGCAAACAGCGTGACAGCAACTTGACAGGCAAAACGATTTCCGAAATGTTGTTTATTCCCGATTCGGTTGCCGACAGCGTGGGGCTGCTCGACATCCAGTTTGCGCCGTTCGAATCCGACGCAGCCCCGTCCAGGCCGGTCTGGTTTCCACTGGAACCAGCCGCCAGGCCAGGCTGAACATGGCCAGGTGGCCAGGATCATGCACCCGAATTCGGAATTTCAGACCATGACGACAGATTCCATTTTGTTACGGGCTCGCGAACTGGATTCGCAGGATCCGCTTCGTCATTTCCGCGACGAATTTCATATCCCGCTGGATGCGAAAGGGAACCCGCAGGTTTATTTTGTCGGAAATTCACTGGGCCTTCAGTCAAAACGGACGTCGCAGTTTGTCAACGAAGTCCTGGAAACGTGGCAGACCCAGGGGGTGCGGGGCCATTTCACGGGCGATTTTCCCTGGATGCCCTATCACGAATTTCTGACGGCTCCGATGGCGCGACTGGTCGGTGCGATGGAACGCGAAGTCGTGATGATGAACTCGCTGACTGCCAACCTGCACTTGATGCTTGCCAGTTTTTACCGTCCGGCAGGTCGCAAACAAAAAATCCTGATCGAAGAGCACGCCTTTCCGTCCGATCATTACGCAGTCGAGTCGCATATCGGTGCGCGTGGACTTGATCCGGCGGCAACCATGATGGTCGTCCGTCCGCAGGGTCCGTCCGGCTGTTTTGACCAGTCGGAAATCTGTGACTTGATCCGGGCGAATGCCGGCGAGCTGGCTTTGGTTTTGTTGCCCGGTGTGCAGTACTACACGGGTCAGGTATTTGATATCGAACGACTGACCCGCGTTGCTCGTGAAAACGGGGTGAACATCGGATTTGATCTGGCCCATGCTGCAGGCAATCTGGAGCTAAAACTCCATGACTGGGGACCCGACTTCGCCGTTTGGTGCTCGTACAAGTATTTGAACAGCGGACCCGGATCGGTTGGCGGGTGTTTTGTTCACGAGCGGCATGTTGCGGACGAAAAACTGCCGCGACTGGCGGGTTGGTGGGGACACGACAAGGCCAGCCGGTTTCTGATGCCGAACGGGTTTTCACCAATTCCGACTGCCGAGGGCTGGCAACAAAGCAATCCGCCGATTCTGTCTCTGGCTGCCATTCGGGCATCGCTGTCCGTGTTCGATCAAGCCGGCGGAATGGAGCCATTGCGACGAAAGTCGGAATTGATGACCGGATTTTTTGTTGATTTGTTGCGTGAACAATTGGGGAACAAAATCGCGATCCTGACTCCCGAACCGTGTGGATGCCAGTTGTCATTGCGGGTGGTTGCCGAGGATGTTGACGGCAAATCGGTCAAACAGGCACTGGAGAATGCCGGGATGGAAACCGACTGGCGCGAACCAGACGTCATCCGTGCCGCACCGGTGCCGTTGTACAACCGGTTTGAAGAAATTGCACGATTCATAATTGCGCTCAAAGAAATCCTGGAGTAACACTGTGGGTCGAGTCCGAAAAATCGTGATGGTGGGTGGCGGACTGGTGGGATCGCTGCTGTCCGTGATGCTGGGCCGGCGGGGTTACCGGGTCACGGTTTTTGAAAAACGGCCCGATATGCGCCTCAAGGAAATCTCGGCAGGGCGGTCGATCAATCTGGCTTTGGCCGAACGGGGCATCAATGCCTTGAAAAAAGCAGAACTGTTTGACGAAGTCGAACCGCTGCTGATTCCGATGCGGGGCCGGATGCTTCATCCCCTCGGGGGAGAACAGGAATTTTCGCCTTACGGACAACGTCCCCACGAAGTGATCCATTCGGTCTCGCGGGGGATGCTCAACCAGGTAATGTTGACCGCCGCCGAAGATGCGGAAGAAGTTGCGGTTCATTTTCTGCAGGAGTGCACCGGCGTCGATCTGGACAAGCGGGAAATTGAACTGCTCGATCATGAGTCGGGAAAAAAGCACCGGGTCGGCTACGACATTCTGCTGGGCACTGACGGAGCCGCTTCGGAAGTCCGTTCGGCGATTGTCCGCGCCACCGGCGGGAGTTTTTGCACTGAGTGGCTGGATCATGATTACAAGGAGCTCGAGATACCGGCAGGACCAGACGGGACGTTCCAGATCGACAAAAACTCGCTTCATGTCTGGCCGCGGCATGGATACATGCTGATTGCATTGCCGAATCTGGACAGCAGCTTTACCGTTACCCTGTTTTTGCAGAAGCAGGGAGAGCCAGGTTTCGACAGGCTGGATTCACCCCAGGCTGTAACGAACTTTTTCCACGAACAGTTTCCCGATGCATTGGCGCTGATTCCGGAACTGGCGCAAGATTTTGCGGCAAATCCGGCCGGTGGACTGGGAACGATCCGCTGTTCCAAATGGACCAACGGCCAGGACGCGTTGATCCTGGGTGATGCTTCACACGCGATTGTTCCGTTTCATGGACAGGGAATGAACGCGGGATTCGAAGACTGTGCGTTGCTGACACGGCTGCTGGATGAAACCGGCACGGACTGGCCCGAAGCGATGTCCCGTTTTGAACGGGAACGAATTGCCGATGCCAACGCGATTGCGGACATGGCCCTGGAAAACTACGTCACGATGCGGGATACCGTCCTGGACCCGCAGTTTCATCTGAAGAAAAAGATCGGTTTTGAACTGGAAATGCGCTGGCCCCGCCGCTTTATCCCGCGCTATTCGATGGTCATGTTCCACAACATTCCGTATCACATTGTCCAGCAGCGGGGACTGGTCCAGAATGAAATCCTCGAGCTGGTCATCGCCAACCGGTCCCCGACAGGAGAAATCAACTGGCCCCATGCCGATTCACTGGTAGGTGGACGACTGGACGAAATCTCCTGGCCAACGCAATAGCCAGCTTGCCTGGTTTTGGGCCGGCCAGATGAAGTACCGGGGACGATTTGGCTGCCAGGCCAGCTTCCGCCAGTGAAAGGTTGCGAATCCCGATTATAGTGCAGTAATCCAGGACGGCATTTCGCCATCACTTTCCCGGATTGATTGACCATGCATCAGGCTCCCCGCTGGTTTTTGCTCCTGGCGTTCACAACGCTCTGCCTCGCCACGCCTGGCTGGATTTTTTTCGATGGTCAAACCCTGGGCGGACCCCCCGGCTCAATGGGCGACGATGTCTATTTTGAGAACATCGCCTGGCACCTGGCCAAAAACGAGGGGGTCAAGTTTGACTTTACCGATCCGGAATGGCGACGGCCCTACATCGAAACAAACCTGGATGGCCATAACGACTGGATCCTTGCGCTCGGTCACAAAGGGCTCACCACCTCCCGTTCTCCGGGGTTTCCAATCCTTGTATCGATGATCTATCGGGTCGTCGGCCGGAATTTCGCTGCCGTTCGAATTGTGAACATCGTATTGCTGGCGGCATCGATCACCCTGTTGCTGCACACAGTCGCCCGCTTTCACGGAATGATTGCCGCGGCACTCGCACTTGCTACGATTTCACTTGATTTTTTTGTACTTCGCACTGCCGGCCAGTTCATGACCGAGGCCCCAGGAACAGTCATCGTCTGTATCGTCGGTTCGGCCTGTATCTGGCTGACTCAAAGACCGCCGGCCTCAAGCCGGACAGCACTGTTTTCGTGGACGGCGGTCGGAGCTGTGTTTGGAATGGGAATGCTGATTCGGGCCAATATGAATTCCTGGTACTTGTTGATCGCAGCCGGACTGGGTGTCACCCTCGTTTGGAAAATGGTTAATCGCAGAGACTGGATGCCAACATTCAAATACGGCCTGGGTTTTGGAGTAGGTGTTTTGCTCGTCGTTACTCCCTGGTGGGTACGAAACTGTCAGGTGACGGGCGGATTCTCGCCCTTCGGCACATCGGGATCATTTGGTTTGGTCGGTGGATATTGCGATGAGGCGTACGAAGAATTCGGCAACTGGAGTTTGGACGCATCAGTTGCCTCGCAAAAGGAGTCCATGCGCAAGCCCGGTTTTTATCAGCTGGCCCTGCCCGAGCAGGAGTTGTTGATGGGGCATGACAGTGAGGCGCTCGCATCCAAGTGGATCTCCGGAAACTGGAGCAAACTGCCTGCACTGGCCGGAATGAAAGCGCTCAGCCATCTGGGGTTTTACCGTCTGCCTCTTCCCGTCCTTTGGCTGAACGGACTGCTCTGGTTCGGAATGGCAGTTGGATGTATTGCAACCCGGAAAACCACCGGATTCTGGATCGTCGCGGTCGTGTTGATGAGCATTATTACGACCAGCCTGACATGGCCACACTATGGCCGCTATTCCATTCCATTTCGGCCGCTGGTTCACGTCGCAAGTGCCATAGGAACAGTCATGTTCTGGAGCTACCTGCTGGGCCGCTTCGGTTTACGGCGGCAGAAATAAAGATCGAATGCAGCATTCCGCGAATGTTTGGATTTCGGAATCCGGCGAAAACAGCCACCCCAACCCCCTGCTCCCGGGTGCGCTCAATCGCATCACCCGGGCTGTTGTGGCCAAAAGACTATTTTCCGCCGCCCGGGGCGGTGGCTTTTTTGTCTTCGGTCGGAACGGGCGGGGCAACATTGTCCCCGGCCTTTTTGTCTCCGCCTTTTACCGGTGGCATTTCGATATCGAAGTCGACTGGAGGAGTTGTGTCCGGAGTAATTTCCATCGTCGATACGGTCAGGCCCGGCTGATCCAGGCTGACCGGATCGTTCGCGTTAACGAGTTTTTTCCAGCCGGCCATCAACCAGCCGTTTTCCATTCTCATCTCGACCAGCGCCAGCTGTTGTGCCAGTTCGCGGAATTTCTCCTGCTCGATTTTCTCGGCCGGAATCAGGTTATCCGGCAGTTCAAATCCGGCAGCATTGGCATCATAGCCGGCTTCCAGTTTGCCTTCCAAAAAGCTTTTGAACGCGACGATTCGGGCACCCATGTCAGTTTCATCGACATAGGAAATGGTTGGCTTGCCCGCCTGACGCAACATGATCTTTCCGTTTTGGCGGACCAGTTTGAATTCCATGCGGATGATCAGGGGAGCGTTGATCTGCCGGTCTTCCTGGGAAAACCGCCGCCCGGTGATTTCAACAGCCAGGATCTGGTCGTTCAATTCGGCAGCGATGGCACCGGCCGGCGGGAACGTGATGGACCAGGCTTCGGTTTCATCCTTTTGTTTGAATGCTTCCGGAATTTCGCCCGTCATTTGTTCTGCAAGTTTGCCAAGCTCTTCATTAGTGAACCGCCGGCCGGACAAAAGCGGATCGATGTAGTTGGCAATCATGGACTGATGCAAGCAGATCCGGACATCGGATGGGACTCTTGTATCGGGTGCTGTGTCACTGGCGCCCAGTCGAACCGGATCGGTCTTGACAGCCAGCCCCCGGATTCCCTGTGACGCGCTGGTCAGGGCAATTTCCGGGATCCATCTGGCAACATCAAACATCTGGGGCTGGACTTCCGCAAAGCGGTCGCGGGCATTGCCGACAGCTTCATCCGTTCGGGTTGTAAAGGTCTGGTCGATTCGCTTCTCGGCGCGACCGGCCGCGATTCCCTCCGACTCGGCCTTGTCTTTGGAATACTGTTTGACGGCAATCTTCTGGACCAGTCTCAACCGGCAATCGACACCTTTGAAAATGGAGCTGACGTTGGCTGCAACATACGGATCGTTGAAATAGAAACCGCCGATGTTGGCATAGACGTTTCGGCGCCCTTCGAACTGGCCATTCGAACCGGCAAAGGCTGTGATCGGTCCGGATTTGGTGAAGGTATCGGAGTTGATCGTGCCGCGCAGCAGGATACTGGCCGCAACCTGGTAAGGATCGTCCATCAGGTCCAGCGACACGTCGGTTGTCGTAAACGCCGTGCCGTTGATTTGCCGCCCCAGAATGATTTCATCGACGGGCAAAGTGTCCGTTTCGAACCGGTTCACCGCTGCAGACAACAGATCGCCAGAGATATTCAGCGAAGCGTTTGGCCTGGCGTGGACACGGCGGATGGCCGCGACCAGCGTTGTTGCCTGGCGGGCATGGGCCAGTTTTCCCAGCGCCTCGCCGGTTTCAATAACGGCCCGTCGCTGCCGCGGATCGGCCAGCAGCGCCAGATTCTTTCCAATCGTGTTCAGTGCATCGTTGAATTCGGTTTCTGTTTGAGTCGAAGTCGCCGCTGCCACCAACCGGACAAACCGGTCCAGTGCAACGACGGACGAAAGCATCCAGACATCGGGATGATCGATCGCTGCGTCCTCAAAACTGCGAACGCTGCCCAATAGAGTACGCAAGAGTCTGGTTCGCTCTGCGTTCCGGTCCCGTTCCTGCTGATTGCGCTGGGTTTGCAATTTCTCCTGCTGCAATTTTCCTTCGGCGGCCCGTTTGGCCAGTTCTTCTTCCGTGGCCACATCTTCGGATGGCAACACATCCTGCGGATTGGCGACGGCTCCCTGCGCAGGCAACAGCGCGGCAATCTGAAGGTTCTCCAGCTGATTCAGCAGCTCATGAAAACCGGTTTTGGCATACAGTTCGTCCCGTTCCTCCGCCGTCTTGCTGGTACTGTACCGGCGGTTCATCTGACGGAGGTTGGCCAGTACATCGTCCCTGGACTGCAATACATCGGCCTCGGTCAACGGCCGGTATTCCGATCTGGCCTGGGTGAGCAGGCCACTCAGGTCCGGCGATGAAACGCTGTTCAGCAAATTGGCATGAACGGACAGGGAACGGCGAACATCCTGGAACGTGGGATGCTCCAGCCCGGGATACCCTGCATCGAACTGTCGGAGAATCTGCCCCAGCAATGCCGGATTGGCTCCATAGCCCAAAGCGGACTGACCTTCGAGCGCACCCAGCCACAACGCTTTCCGCCAACCTTCTGCCTTGGGTCCATACCCCAGCCAGGAATTCAGACGGCGAACGGACAGTTGAAGGGCTTCTGCTGAATCCACTGTTTGTCCGGATACGGCTTGCGAGCCGGTCAGAAACAGGGACAAGGACAGGGAAAGAACCAGAGTGAAAATACGGAATGTTGGTTTTGGCATGATGAATCGTGGTGCTGGTCTCGAAGTTATTTTGAATTGCGAATCGTATAGGGTGGAATCGGGCACCATCGGCAGCCTGGCCGGTTCCCAAAATCAACCCAATTGGGGCTGGTGAGCAAATGCAAATTGACGGTTTGAACAGGCAGCCGTTCGCGACTCGTTCCGCAGGCACCAAGAAGTATAGCTGGCTGTGCGAATTCGATCGGGCAAAAGCCCCATTTTTTTGCGGCAAAATTGCACCGCAACAGCCCAATCAGCCCCCTTTTACTGCCTGGCGGGACTGCCTAGCATGAGTTCCTGATCGCGATCCATCAATCTGCCTGGGGCAAAAAATATTTGATGGGAACCGGCGTATCCTGCTTTTGGGCCGTTCCGGGACAAGAGACTGAAGCAAAAGTCATAAAATATTCGCGTGCAATTCCAACGAAATTGAACTGACCAGCCATGGACGACTCCCTACATAAACGCGGCAAAAACCTGGAAGACGCTTTTTTCCGGGATGTAGACGATGTGCTGATGCAAAAGCTGCGCGACGGCCTGCAGGAAACCGAGGACGTTGCAAATCTCGCGGCAGTTACCGGGATCAACGATCATACAGTGCTGAAAAAGCTGGCCGCACAAAACATCCGGCCTGAACTCCTGATTTGCCTTGGCTTGATTCCCCTGGTAGCAGTTGCCTGGGCCGATGGCGTCGTACAGCCTTCGGAGCGGGATGCGATTCTGAAAGCGGCCCACGACAACGGCATCGAAAGCGGTTCGCCGGGTGGCAAGCTGTTGGACTCATGGCTGAAAACCAAACCCGGTCATGAGGTCGTCGAAGCCTGGAAGGGTTATGTCGGTGCGCTCAAGGCGACCATCGACACAACTGCCTTTAACCAGACAAAAACTTCCGTCATGCAGCGGGCGCACAAGATCGCAACGGCCGCAGGTGGATTGCTGGGCATGAACACCATCAGTGCGTCCGAACAAAAGGTCATTGACGAACTGCAAAAAGCCTTCGATTAATTTTCAGCCATTTTGAAATTAGGGATGCCGACGGACCCCTTTTTGACTCGCCTGTACTTGTGACCGTGATTTTGGTGGCCACCACCCAATCAATTTTTATCGGGGCGATCTCCGCCACCCTTTTCGGTTTGTTCCTTTTTTGGATCAGCGTTGCCTGACTGTGCTTTTAATTTCGCCGATCTTCCGCCGTCAATTACCGGAATTTGTCCGAACGCTCCTGAACCGATCAAACTTTCTTTTGGCTCTGCCGAATCAGGTGGGCAATTCGTGCAACCATTCAATCCGCCCTCTCCCTGGGACAACAAAGCTTTGAAGTTGGGTGTCCAGTTTGGCGGTAGCGCATCGTAGACTTTCATGATCCGGTCACGCGTTTCAGGTGATTCGTCCCTAAGAAGTTCGCGAACTGCTTTCTTTTCCAGTTCCTGAAGGTCCTCAAGTATCATTTCCCGAACATGAGGACGAAGCTCAGCAACTCCGCTCCGCCCTTTTTCACTGAGCCGGCAGGCCATCCAGGACAAATTGCCGTCCAAAACTGCATTCAGAATGCCCCCGTGTTGCAACGCCACGGCCGAAACCAGGAATTCAATCCACGCCTCAAATTGGTGCGGAAACAGAACGGCCCTGGATTTCTCGTTCAGATTCTTTGAGATCTGCATGACTTGCGATTCCACTACCGGAAATCGCGGGTCATCACAAAACCGTAACCTTCAATCGCTTTCAAAAACTCCTGCTTTGCGACAGAGCGAAACTCCTGAATTTTCTGTTCCTGTTCTGGCAGAATCTGCAGGTACAGCTTCAAATGGCTACCGGGAGTGTTGACCAGGGGACCAAACGACTGCGACTTGACTAATAAATTGGTCCGGAGCTGTGACCATGGTGCTGATGGCCACCGGCCAATCATTTTTTATCGGGGCGATCACCGCCATCCTTCCCGGATTGTTCTTTTTTCGGATCGCCTTTTTGCGACTCACCCTCCGGTTTCACCGACTTTCCGCGGCGAATAGAAAGATGGTTCCCAATATATACGCTCCCGTTCAACGTATCATTTGGCACTACCGGGTCAGGTGGACAATTCGTGCAACCATTCAAACCGCCCTGTCCCTGATACATCAAGGCTTTGAAGTTCGGTGTCCAGTTTGGCGGAAGTGCGTCGTAGGTTTTCATGATCCGATCACGAGTTTCGACAGATTCGTCCCTAAGAAGTTCCCGGGTTGCTTTCTTTTCCAGTTCCTGAAGTTCAAACAGAATCATCTCTCGAACAATCGGACGGAGTTCAGCAACGCCCGCCCTCCCTTTGTCGCTGAGAAACCGGGACAAACTCCCTTCAATTACTGAATTCAGAACACTCCCGTTTTGCAACGCCGTGGCCGAAATCAGGAATTCATTCCACGCCTCAAATTGGTGCGGCAACAGAATGGCCCGTGATTGCTCGTTCAACTTTTTGGAAATCTGCATGACTTGCGATTCCACTTGAGGAAATCGCGGGTCATCACAAAACCGAAGACCTTCAATCGCTTTCAAAAACTCCTTCTTGGCGACAGAGCGAAGTTCCTGGATTTCCTGTTCCTGCTCCGGAAGAATCTGTAGGTATCGCTTCATATCGCTACCGGGAAGGTTGACCATGGATGCAACAGTCGAATCCCAGTCATCGATCGTCAGAAACTTAACACTCGTGCCATCGGATGACGGAAATTGGCAGAGCCCCCTTTCGACGTCCAACTCGTAGATTTCAATATCGGCCTGCTCGGCCGCTACACTTTTCACATTGCCCGAATTCTGCACCGTTTCCTGACCGAAAACAGCAGTGCTGATCAAGACAATTGTGACGGTCGTCGAACATGCGTACAGTTTTTTAAACATTTTGATACCTCTGATTGCTGAATGCCCCGCGCTCACTTAATCTCAATTTTGACGCGACTATCGTTGATTTTCTTGATGCTAATTTTGAACATGTCTGATTCCAACGTGAATTCCTCACCATGGCATTTCGGCATGCGCAACTTAATCCGAAACCCAGCCTTGTAAAAAACCGATCCGTCCGCAATGTTCTGCCAGTTCTGAACGTCTTGGGCAGAAACTGGCTATACAAAGGGAACATGGATAAATGGCGACTGCACGCAAACTGGAGAAATATTTTGACTGCAATCGCACCCCAAGCCCATATAGCTTCTTGGTTCTTCTTCATCCAAGTTCCAAAGCTTAATCTCAGCACAACCGGTTGCGCACGGACCAATTTGTTCGGCACCGCGTTGAATTCGAAATGCAAACGTTGCCCCGAATAAGCCGCCATTTGGCCCAATGTTGGCATCCGCGGTATAAGTCGGGGGAAACGGTTTTATTTTGTCAGGTGGCAACACTTCAAATTGCTTTTCAACAATATCGCTATTTAGAACCTGTGAATCTGCAACCATCGCGCGCAATACGTGGTTACCGATTGGTGACGCGCAAATCCAATAAGGTCGAACATTCGCGACGTCTGGTTCCCCAACGACCTGAATCGGACCTGGAGCACAATGCGGCTCGTTTTCTAGAGGTACACACTGTGAACAGGCAAAAAAATCATAAGGAGCATTTGGCGGAGCGAAAGGTATCCCCCCATTTCCATGAATTGTGAAGAGTTCGGTTTTCCCAACCAATATTTCAGCAGGGCCCTCGATTGACGCTACTGGTTTATCCTCATTACCACCACCGCCATTACCGCCACCCACGCCACCACCGCCGACATCCTGAAAAGATAGTGCTATGGCAGCACTCATCGCGAACCAAGCCGTGCAACCAACACGAAAATAGATTTTCATTTGCATTCACCTTATTATTCGGTAATCGAGATAGTGAATTCACCTGGAATATCTTAACCCGTAAATCGGCTGAGGCAAACAAACTACATGGCAATACTCCGCTAGCGCATTTGGAAAATGGCTAATTACAGACAAAATGGCTTCCTGAGTGCCGGTGCCAAGTGCCGCGCGCAGGCTTTCGCTTGAGGCTTGTTTTTTGGAACCAAGTGTCCTGCTTGAGCCACGAAAGGACGAAACGGCGCAGGCCACCCATGATCGTTGGAATAGTTCAAAAAGCTGCCGCTAGTTGAATTGCCTATCGTTTTTTGGTGCCGCCCAGATTTCGGCTGATAAAATCGGCCTTGCGACGGACGGCTGCCGGTGGTTCGATTCGGACCGTTGAAGAAGTGATTGCCGGAGCAGGCGAATAGCCCTGCATCAAATCGGCTTCCATCTCTTTCAAGCTGATGATTTGCACGTGGGCAAAGGCACCCCCGCCTATCGACTCATAGCCGCTTCCCCGATTGGCCGTCAGCGGGCTTTGCGGCAACAACGGGATTCCGCGGGAGTTTCGCCCCATGGAAAGTCGCCGATTCCCCCCCAGATAGATACTCCCGGAGTCGGGGACCTTCACGACAGTATTGACTCCAAAAACCGAACGGCTGGGGAGTTGAATCGTCAGTTGAGCCTCGGCGGAATTCCGGCCAAATACCATCATTCCGGCTCCAGCGGCAAGCAGAACCAGGAACTTGCGGACAAACCGGATAATGGAAAGCATGGATTCAACTGTTGTGTGTTGTAGTTTCCGGTGCGAAACATCAGGATCAGGACTTGCAGAACGGGCTGGCATTCGGCCTGATCCTGCTTTCTTGCCGAAAATGAAAACTGCCCTGCCAGTTTTTGATTGGAACCGTAACGTAGGGCAAAATCAACTGAAAAATCGGACGCCCTGTCAGTATTCACACCTTTTCAACATGGGCAAAATGGCAAACTGCGGTCACCATCCGGTTCCGGCTTCGGGGCGGCCAGTCGGCAAAACCGGATGCTTTTGAACTTTGGTGCAGGCATCGCCGGTAAGAACAGGACAAAAAAGCCTGAAAACGGACTCCCCAGGCGTTGACGGATGTCCAGGACATTCGTATCTTGGGCGATTCTCGCTTGTTGGGGGTTGGGCGTCATTGTGACCCCTACCGACGGTGACTTTCTGTCCCGCCGGTAACATTTACACGGCCGGTTTGCACGGGAGTTTGTCTGTGTCCGGAACTGCACACGAAGTAATTCGAATCCGAATGGAAGCCTACGATCATGCGGTGCTCGACCAGAGCGCGCAGGAGATTGTGGATACTGCCAAGCGGACTCATTCCGAAGTGCATGGTCCGATTCCACTGCCAACCCGTATTGAAAAATTCACGGTGCTTTCCAGCCCGTTTATTGACAAGAAAGCACGCCAGCAGTTCGAAATCCGGACTCACAAGCGTTTGATTGACATCGTCCAGGCCACGGCCAAGACGATTGAAGCACTGAACAAACTGAACGTTCCCGCGGGCGTCGAGATTAAAATCAAGGCGACATCGCGGTAGCGAAAAACGAAACAGGGCAGGCGGTCCGAATCAAAATGATGGGCCGTTTTTTATTGCCTGAAAATACACATTGGGCGTTACCAGATGAAGTGGAAGCCCGCCGGATAATGCCGCTACGACGGTCATTCCGGCTGGCAAACCTGACTGGACAACAAGGCGAATTGAAATGAGCAAAGGCATACTTGGCCGTAAGGTCGGGATGACTCAGGTTTTTGACCAGGAGTCCGGAACGGTAACTCCGGTTACGGTTATTCAGGCCGGACCGTGTCACGTCCTGCAAATTCGCACGCCGGAAAAAGACGGCTATTCTGCAGTCCAGCTTGGTTTTCTCGACAAGAAACGCCCTGCCAGGGAAGATCGTTCCCGGCCCAGTCAGGCCAGCCGCGCCGAGCGTGGTCATGTTGCCGACATCAAAAGCAAGCGTTCGGAAAACGCTGCCAGCGCCGGCGTTCAGAAACCAGCCAAAGCCAATTGCGAGCCGAAGTCCTTTATCCGTGAACTGCGCGGCGACACCACCGGCTACGAAGTCGGGCAGGTTGTCGGCGTGGACGTTATGACCGGTGTTGGTGCGGTTGACGTTGTCGGGATCACTCGCGGTCGTGGATTTTCCGGTGTCATGAAGCGGCATAATTTTGCCGGCCAGCGGGCGACGCACGGCGTAAAGAAATGTCACCGTCATGCCGGGTCCACCGGTGGACTGGCTGCATGGCGCGGTGGTGGCCGTCCGAAAAAAGGAATGTCAATGGCGGGTCAGTACGGGAATACCCGGGTGACCTCCCGCAACCTGAAGCTGGTCCGGGTCGATGCTGAAGACAACATTCTGCTCGTTCGGGGCGCGGTGCCTGGTGCTGCCGGATCCCTGGTGATCATTCGGGAAACAAACAAGAAATAACACGGCTGCACGGTTTGCAGCCTTTGTAAGTGAGCGAAAAAATGGTCAGTTTGCCAGTTTACAACACTGCCGGCAAAGAAGTCGGCAAATACGAAATTGATCCGGATGCAATTGCATCGTCGGTCAACCGGCAATTGCTGCACGATGTTGTCATCATGTATCAGGCCAACCAGCGGCAGGGCTCGCGGCAAACCAAGAGCCGTGCCGATGTTGCCGGTTCAACCAAGAAAATGTATCGCCAGAAAGGGACCGGAAACGCCCGGGCCGGTAGCAAGCGGTCGCCGATTCGCCGTGGCGGCGGTCATGCCTTTGCCCTGAAGCCCCGGGACTATTCCTACCGGCTTCCGCGCAAGGCTGTTCAGCTGGCAACCCGCATGGCGATTGCAGGAAAAATCCGTGACAACCAGGTGGGTGTGATTGACGGGCTGAAACTGGAAACTCCCAAGACCGGGACTGTTGCCCGCATGCTGAAAGAGATCGGCGTCGAAGGCAAAAGCACCCTGATCGCAACGGCGGCCCACGACCCGGTTGTTTACCGGAGTGCCCGCAACATCGAAAAAGTGGAAGTTTCGGCGGTGGCTGACCTGAATGCACTGGTCCTGCTTCATCCCCGCAAGGTGTTGTTCACTCGCGAAGCCCTGGACTGGGTCAAGCAGTCAATGACTGAAAAGAAAAAGGCAGAGTAAACAACGCGTTGTCCCGCAGTAAAACGGAGACAATTCAGGAAAACATCATGTTCAAGAATACAAACCAGACAACCGGACGCACGACGGGCCCCGAGCTGGAACCGCACCAGGTCATCATCCGCCCGCTGGTTACCGAAAAAGGTGTGCATCACACCGAATCGGCAAACCATTATGCGTTTGAAGTCAACCCGCTGGCGAACAAGATCATGATCCGCCAGGCCGTTGAGCAGTTGTTTGACGTTAAAGTCGCCAAGGTTGCAACACAAAACCGTCGCGGCAAACATCGCCGTTACCGGTTCAAGTATGGTCGAACGAAAAACTGGAAAAGAGCTGTTGTGACGCTCAAGCCCGATTACAGGATCGAGTTGTACTAGTCCTTTCCGCCAAACTACGCCTGAATTTAACAAGCAGTTGCCATGGGAATCAGAGTATACAAACCGACATCGGCTGGACGGCGAAATGCCAGTGTCAGCGACTTTGCCGAGCTGACCAAGGGTGCCAAGCCCGAGAAAAACCTGATGATGCGCGCCCGCAAAAAAGGTGGCCGCAACAATCAGGGTGTAATTACCGCCCGGCATCGTGGCGGTGGCCACAAGCAGATGTTTCGCGTTATTGATTTCCGCCGCACCAAGGACGGAATCAGTGCCAAAGTCGATTCGATCCAGTACGATCCAAACCGCAGTGGACGGATCGCCCTGCTGAATTATGCGGATGGCGAAAAACGCTATATCCTCGCTCCGGACGGACTGAAAGCCGGCGACCAGGTCATGAATGGCCCCGACGCTCCGCCCAATGTCGGCAACTGTATGCCACTCAAAAACATGCCGGTCGGAACCACGATTCACAATATCGAATTGCGACCCGGCCAGGGTGGTGAGCTTTGCCGAAGTGCCGGAAGCGGTGCGACGTTGATGGCTCGCGAAAGCGAATGGGCACAGATTTCGCTCCCCAGCGGTGAGATTCGCCGGATTCCTGGAAACTGCCGGGCCTCGATTGGCAAGGTCAGCAACCCGGACCACATGAACGTTGTGATTGGCAAAGCCGGCCGTAACCGCTGGTTGGGACGCCGTCCTCACGTTCGCGGTACCGCAATGAACCCGATCGATCACCCGCACGGTGGTGGTGAAGGCCGAACCAAAGGTGGTCGCCATCCGGTCAGCCCCCAGGGCAAGCCGGCCAAGGGCGGTTCGACCCGCCAGCGCAGCAAGTTTTCCAATGGAGCCATCGTCCGGCGCCGCCGTTCACGCCGCTATGGCCAGTTGAAACTGAAGTAACAAAATCCAGAGACAATCCCGGTTGGCCGCCGAACCGGTGGCACACGGAAAAAAAACATGAGTAGATCACAGAAAAAAGGCCCTTACGTCGTCGACAGTCTGTTTCGAAAGATCCAGAAGATGGACGCGGTAGGCAAGAAAGACCCGGTGAAAACCTGGGCCCGAAGCTGCACGGTGTTGCCGGAATTTGTTGGCCATACCTTTATGGTTCACAACGGCAAGCAGCACACCAAGGTTTTCATTTCCGAGGAAATGGTAGGACACAAACTGGGAGAGTTCGCTCCAACCCGGACTTTCCGCGGTCACTCAGGCAGCAAGAAAGGCTAACCCACCGGGATTTTTCCTGGCGGGTTGATTTGGATCAACCGGAGAAACGGGACTTTCCCGATTCGGCAAAGACAGACGGTAAAGACAAATGGCTCATACAGCAGAACACAAACACGCACGCATCAGCGCCCAGAAGGTTCGCCGGCTGGCTGATCTGGTTCGTGGAAAATTCGTGGACGAAGCGATTGACATTCTCAAGTATCAGCCCCATCGCGGGGCCCGGATGCTGGAGAAAGTCATCCTCAGTGCGGCGGCAAATGCACAGGACCCGGACCAGAACGAAGGCAAATCGGCCAGTTTGCGGGACCTGTACGTTTCCCATGCACAAATCGATGCCGGACCGATGACCAAACGGATCCAGCCGCGGTCGCGGGGCCAGGCGTTCATGATCAAAAAGCGGACATCACACATCAAGGTTGCGGTTAACGAAGTTTGAGCGGTGGTCGATCGGCCGGCAGTCCGTAAC
>Ga0163150_10005228_pt1 | contig 16796 bp, 11 predicted proteins | sample OliLakLV19P2IB_FD_148628 | JGI IMG/M metagenome (GOLD analysis project Ga0163150, IMG submission 148628) | Freshwater microbial mat bacterial communities from Lake Vanda, McMurdo Dry Valleys, Antarctica - Oligotrophic Lake LV.19.P2.IB | ecosystem: Environmental > Aquatic > Freshwater > Lake >...
CCGCCCCCCGGAGCACCTCCGCCGACGTGGCGCTCGACGTGCGCGGCCTGACGACCGAGTTCGTCACCGATGGCGGCATCGTGCGCGCCGTGGACGGCGTGTCGTTCCAGGTCAGGAAGGGCGAGGTGCTGGGCATCGTGGGGGAGTCGGGCTGCGGCAAGAGCGTGACCAACCTCTCGATCCTGGGCCTCTTGCCCAAGCCGCAGGGTCGCATCGTGGCCGGCGAAGTGCTCTTCGCTGGGCGCGACCTCGTGCGCCTGTCGGAGCGCGAGTTGCGCGGCGTGCGCGGCAACCGCATCGCGATGATCTTCCAGGACCCCATGACCTGCTTGAACCCCTACCTCACGGTGGAGGAGCAGCTGGCGGAGGTGGGGGAGCTGCACCTGAGGCTCTCGCGCAAAGAGGCCGTGGCGCGGGCGGCCGACCTGCTCACGCGCGTGGGCATCCCCGACGCCGCCACGCGCATGCGCGGCTACCCGCACCAGTTCAGCGGCGGCATGCGCCAGCGCGTGATGATCGCCATGGCGCTGTTGTGCGACCCCGATGTGCTCATCGCCGACGAACCCACGACAGCGCTCGACGTGACGATCCAGGCCCAGATCCTGGAATTGATCGGCGACCTCAGGCGCGAGCGCGGCATGGCCGTGATCCTCATCACCCACGATCTGGGCGTGGTGGCCGGCACTTGCGACCGCGTGCTGGTCATGTATGCGGGACGCGTCGTGGAGCAAGCCTCCACGCGCGAGCTTTTCGCACGCCCCGCCCACCCCTATACGGCGGCGCTGCTGGCCAGCGTGCCGCGCCTGGACGGCGCCGCGCACGCGCGTCTGGCCAACATCGCGGGTCTGCCTCCGCGCCTGGACCGAGGGCCATTCACCGCCTGCACCTTCCTGCCGCGCTGCGCCCTGCGGCGCCCGGAGTGCGAGCAGGGCGACCCGCCGCTCACGCCGCGCGGTCCGGGGCGAGAGGCGCGCTGCGTGCTTCCGCTGGAGGCGGTGCGATGACCGTGGCCACGGACAGCCTGCTCTCGGTCACGGGGCTCACGGTCCACTTCCCGCTCGAACGCGGCGTGGTGCGCGCCGTGGACGGCGTGTCGTTCGAGCTCAGGCGCGGAGAGACCCTGGGCTTGGTGGGTGAGTCGGGCAGCGGCAAGAGCACCGTAGCGCGCAGCATCGTGGGGCTGGTCAAGCCCACCGCCGGCTCGATCGTGTTCGACGGGCAGGAGATCGCGGGCGCCTCCGCTGCCGTCTATCGGCCGCTCAGGCGCCGCATGCAGATGGTCTTTCAGGATCCCTACGCCTCCCTCAACCCGCGCATGACGGTTGCCTCGATCGTGGGCGAGCCGCTGACGATCCACAAGCTGGTCGAGCCCGGGCAGCAGGACGCGCGCGTGTGCGAGCTGCTCACGCTGGTGGGGCTGGACACCTCCATGCGCCGACGCTACCCGCACGAGTTCTCCGGCGGCCAGCGCCAGCGTGTGGGCGTGGCGCGCGCACTGGCGGTCGAGCCCGAGCTGCTGCTGCTCGACGAACCGGTCTCGGCCCTGGATGTCTCGGTGCAGGCGCAGATGCTCAACCTGCTGGAGGAGCTCAAGCGGCGCATCGGCCTCACGTACCTGTTCATCGCCCACAACCTGGCCGTCGTGCGCCACATGAGCGACCGCGTGGCGGTCATGTACCTGGGCCGGATCGTCGAGCTGGCCGAGCGCGACACGCTCTACGCCACGCCGTTGCACCCCTACACCGAGGCCCTGCTCTCGGCCGTGCCCGTGCCTGACCCCGTCGTGGAGGCCTCGCGGCGCCGCATCCCGTTGACGGGCGAGATCCCCAGCCCGACCATCGAGTTCGTCGGCTGCCCCTTCCGCAGCCGCTGTCCCAAGGCCTTCGAGCGCTGCGCCACCGAGGCGCCGGCCTTGAAGGAACACCGCCCGGGCCAGTGGGCCGCCTGTCACCTGCCGGAGGCGTGATGGGCGATCGCACCGTCATCGCCACCCCCCGCGCCCCCGCCGCCATAGGCCCCTACAGCCAGGCGATCCGAGCCGGGGGCTTCGTGTTCACGGCCGGGCAGATCGCCCTCGATCCCGTGACGGGTGCGCTCGTCGGGGGGGGCGACGCGGCCCGCGAGACCGAGCAGGTGCTCGCCAACCTGGAAGCGGTGCTCGAGGCGGCGGGCACGAGGCTCGCGCGTGCCGTGCGCTGCGACGTGTTCCTGGCCGACCTGGGCGACTTCGCCCGCGTGAACGAGGTCTACGCACGGCGGTTCCCGCACGAGCCGCCGGCACGCGTGACCACAGGAGCCGCCGCGCTGCCCAAGGGGGCCAAGGTAGAGATCGCGGTGATTGCGGTCGTGTGAACGGGCGTTCTGGTGCAGGAAGGGACGCGGTGCGCGAGTGTCAAGAGCCAGGCTGGAGCCTGGCGCTCCCAGGGCAACCCAAGAGGGCCGGTGTGAGGCGAAGGCCCGTTTCCACACGCCAGGGCGCCTGCCGCCGTCCAGGGCCCCGCAGGTAGGATCCTTCCGTGTCCGCCGCCGCCCTCCTCGACGTCATCCTGTTCGACCTCGACGACACCCTCTACAGCACCACCGACTTCGCCGAGACAGCCCGGCGCGAAGCGATCCGTTCGATGATCGGCGCGGGCCTCGCCATCGGCGAGGAGGAGGGCGTCCAAGAGCTCGCCGAGGTCGTGACCGAGTTCAGCAGCAACTACGAGCACCACTTGGACCGGCTGCTCGACCGGCTCGGCCCCGAGCGGCTGGGCGGCCGCAACCGGGCCGTGCTGGTCGCCTCGGGGGTGGTGGCCTACCACCACGCCAAGGAGCGCGGCATGCACGTGCTGCCCGACGCGCGCGCGTTGCTCGACCTGCTGCGAGCGGCCGGGGTGCGCCTGGGGGTGGTCACGGCGGGCCTGCAGGTGAAGCAGGCCGAGAAGCTCATCCGCACCGGCCTGCTCGTCTATCTCGACCCGCAGGCCATCTTCTTCAGCGACCAGATGGGCGTGAGCAAGCCCAACCCGAAGATCTACGCCAAGGCGTGCCGCGCCCTCGGCGTGCGTCCGGCTCGCGCCCTCTACATCGGTGACCGGCCCAGCCACGACGTGGTGCCCGCGCGCTACGCGGGCTTGAAGACCTGCCTCTATCGGGGGGCGGGGGGGAAGTACGCCGACGAAGCCTCGCCCGAACCCCCGGACCACGACGTGCGCGACCTACGCGACCTGGTCCCTATCCTGCGCGACACCTACCACCTGCCTCTGTGACGGCCGGCGTGGGAGTCCGTGTAGGGGCGCCCACAAGGGGCGCCCCTACACCGGGCGACCACGAGGGTCGCCCCTACGCGACCCCGGCACGTCCGCCGTCAGCGGCAGATGTCCGAGCCACCCATCGCCGGGGGCAGGGCGCCGAAGGTCGACACGCCCGCCGCGTTGAGACCGCCGCTGTCGCTCATGTACATCTCTTCCTGACCGGCCAGGTCGGTGATCTCGGCGCGCACCAGGATCATCAGGTTGGTCATCTCGTCGCTGCGGCCCTTGCGGCTGAAGAGGAACGAGAGGAACGGGATCTCCGAGAAGAGCGGCGTCTCGGACTGCCGGTCGATCGTGGTGATGCTCTTGAGGCCGCCGATCAGGATGGAGCCCTTGTCCGGGATGCGCACCGTCAGACGGGCCTGCTGCAGGCGCAGCTCAGGCAGCTGGATGATGACGGGAGAGAACGACGAGGCCAGCGTCGTGGCGAACGTCGGGATGGGCTCGATCAGGTCGGCCACCGTGGGCTGGAGCTCCAGCGTGATCCACTTGCGGTCGTTGCTGACCGTCGGACGCACGTCGAGCGTGAGGCCGTCCTGCACGATGCCCACGATCGGGTCGGCGATGAACGAGGTCTGGGCGACCTCCACGTCGAAGTCCTGGATGTAGGAGAGCTGGTTCACGACCGTCAGGTTGGCGCGCTGCGTGTTGTAGACCGTGACCTGCGGTGCCGTCAGCGTCCGGATCTGCGCGCTCTTCTCGGTGGCGCGGATGATGGCGCTGAACTCGGTGTCGTCCAGGTAGGTGAGGGTCAGGGTCGAGCCGCCCAGCGAGCTCAGCACGCTGCCGAGCGCGTTGTTGAAGATGTTCTCGGTGCGGCCGCGGAAGTCGCCGTCGCCGCCGTCATTGAAGAACATGCCGGCCGAGGGGGGCAGGGCGGCGCCCGTGCCCAGGCCCGTGCCGCCGTTGTCGAAGCCAGCCGAGGCGTTGTCCTCGAGGCCGTTGGTCACGCCGTCGAGGTCCACCAGGGTGCCGGTGTTGACTCCCGTGCCGCCGCTGCCGCCCAGGCCGCGCCAGTCCACGCCTACGTCACGCAGGAAGTGGTCGCCCACCTCGAGGAAACGCGTCTCGACCGTGACGACGATGCCGGCGAAGCCGCGCAGGTCGTCGAGGAACTTGGCCACGCGGGCCTGCATCGCGCGATCGGCCTTGACCACGAGGTTCTGGCCGCCGCTCGACTTGATGTCCGCACCCTCGACCTCACCACCCCAGTAGGGGGCGTTCACCGAGCTCTTGACCAGCTCGATGAGCTCATCGGCGGTGCCGTAGGGCAGGACGGGCTCCTCGCCCTCGGCCCCGAAGAGGGGGTGGTCCTCGTCCGACACGCTGTCGGGGCCGACGAGCTGGATCGTCGGCGGGATGAAGTCGGTCAGGCCCGCCACCAGGTCGGCCACGTTGTGGATCTCGACCACCAGGTTGGCCTTCACGAACTCTTTCTTCGTGAAGATGATGATGCTGCCCTTCGTGGTCCACACCACGTCGTCTCCGCCGCTCGTCTTGAGGACGTTGAGCAGGGTGTCGAGCGGGATGGCCTGGAAGGTGAGCTCGTTGACCGGGTTCTCGCCGATATCGGCCTTGATGCGCGCGTCGATGATCATGTTCAGCCCGGTCTGGATGCGCAGGTTGTCGATCACCTCGCCGAACTTCTTCGAGGCGATGTCCACGTTCACCGAGGTGCTGGCGATCTTGCGCCTGAGCGCCTCGCCCTCCACGTCGATCTCACCGCCGCCGAACGAGGGACGGGTGCGCGAGCGCACGGAGGTCATTTCGTTCCAGAACGACTGGCTGGGCCACTTGAGGATCTTGTCCTGCAGGACGCGCGTGGCCTGCATGTCTTCCATCCACTCGCGGTAGGCGCGCTTCTCCTTGACGAGGAACTCGGCTTCGACCTGGTCGTGGCGCGCCCGGTTGGCGGCCATGGCGAGGTCGCGGGCCTTGGTGTTGTCGGGCTGGACGTCGAGCACCTTCGTGGCGTAGTGCTCGGCCTGGTCGAACTGGTTGCGATAGAACGCCTCGACACCGGCGCCCATCCACTGCTCGAGGCGCTGCTGCACCTGCATCAGGCGCTCTTCCTCGCTGGCTGCCTGATCGCGCAGCGCGCCCTCGGTGGCGCTCTCGAGAGCGCGGCGCTGGGCGTCATCCTTGGCCATGCGGGCATCGCGCAGGCCGCTCTCGGCGTCGCCCTTCAGATCCTTCCAATCGATCTGGTAGGGCGAGGCGTTCATGATGAACAGCGCGTGCTCGAACGCCTCGATGGACTCGTCCAGGCGGCGCGACTGCAGATGCATGCGGCCCAGGCTCACGTGCTTGGCGGCGCTGGAGCGCTGCTCGTCCACGCGCACCTGCACGATGTCGCGAGCCTGCTGGAGCACGCCCCCTCCGACCTCGCTGCGACGGCCCAGGTAGGCCTGGACGTCGCGCAGCTCCGAGCGCACTTCGCGGTTGGCGGGATCGAGCTGCAGCGCTTCGTTGAGCAGTGTCTCGGCCTTGGCGTACTCGACGTTTCGGATGTGCGTACGGGCGGCCTCGAGCTTCTGGTGCACGAGGAAGCGCGTCTTGTCGCTCTCCAGCGCGGCGCGCAGCCGGGCCTCCGCGAGCAGCGCATCGGCGCCGGGCTCGCCGGGGGCGGGCGGCCCGTCGGCCCGCATGTCAGGAGCGGGCATGCCCGCGGCGGGCACATCAGCAGCCGGCATACCCGCAGGCGGCGTACCCGCAGCCGGCACGCCGGCAGCGGGTTCGCCTGCACCCGGAGCGGGGCACGGCGCGGGCGCGTCGGCGGCAGCGAAGGCCGGCGGCACGTCGCGGAGCACGGGTGCGCCGGGAAGCGGCGCAGCCGGCACACCGGGCAGGCCGGCCCACGCGGGGGCGTCGGCGTTGGGCGCGGCCGGGGCACCCGTCGCCCCGGTCTCACCGGTGGCGTCGAGCGCGACGCGACGGCTGCGGCAACCGCCCAGCACCAGCACGCAGAGCGCGAGGGAGAGGGCGAGGAAACGGTGGGTCTTGAGCATGTTGGCCTTCGACATGGACGTCCGGCTCCGAGCTCGGGGAAACTGTTTTTGAGGCTGTCGGGAGGTACCGCGGGAAGCTGGGTGCACGGACGGCTGTCGTCCGCACGTCGGAGCCAAGGCCTGCCAGCCCTGGCTCCCATCCCGTGGCGCGAAAGGACACTCCACGCGGGTCACGGACGTGTCATAACCCAGGACAGGAAAACGCAGTTACGACCGCCGCCCTGGTCTTTCGCGAGGTCAGCGACACGTCTTCGTCATGGTCGCCTTCTCGGCCGGCGAGCGGCACGCGGAACGGGCACGGTCACAGGCCTCCGCCGCCTCGTCGGTCTGCTCCAGCTCAAGGTGGAGCCTGGCCTGAAGGACGTAGCACTGGCAGTCGGCGCCCACCTTCGGCATCCAGGCGGCGAGGCGCTCCAGGGCCAAGCGCGCTCGCCCCATGGCGTTGACGCCCGCCCAGAGGGCGAGGGTGTGCGGGTCCTGACGCCCCAGCTCGAACGCCCGGCCGAAGGCCGCCTCCGCAGCCGTCAGGCTGACCGCGACTCTCTCGGGCTCCCCTGCACCGTGTTCGTGGATTGATCGTAGCTGGAGCACGAGTCCCTCGAGGAAGTGGACCTCCGGGTTGGCCGGATCGAGCTTGACCTGGTGGGCCACCTGTTCGAGCAGCGTGCGAAGGGCACGCGGCGCAAGTCCTCCCGCCCGGCGGGCCTGCGCCTTGATCTGGTGCAGCACCACGACCCGCGGGATCTCCCGATAGGGATCGGGCAGCCGGGCGTTCTCGGCGTCGCTCAGGAACGGGGCGACCAAGCCCGCGCCCTCGTAGGGTCCAGCAGGCGTCCTGCGACCCATGCGCTCCTGTTGCTCGCCCGCCCGGTAGGTCGCGATGGCAGCGCCCAGCTCGTCGGGGGCCTGCGTGACCAGCGCGCGGGCGCGTTGGGGCTCGCCCGACGGGGCCGGCTCCAGCCAGCCCAGCCGCGTGCCGCCCGTGTCCACCAGGGTGCCCGCCGGGCCCACGGCCGCGATGACCTGTGCCCAGCGAAAGCGGTGGTGGGCGTAGAGGCTCTCGGCGACGCGCACCCGGGTGGCAGGCGCAGATTGCGTCCCCACATCGCGCCCCGCGAACGGGCTCGCCGCCTCCGGCCAGTCCACGCCTGCCAGCGCCGCCAGCGTGGGTGCCACGTCCGCCAGGTCCACGGGGTCGGTGCGCGTGGCCGGCGCGCGTCCGGGCACCCGCAGCGCGAAGGGCACGCGCAGGACGGCGTCGCCGAGCAGGAAGCCGTGCGTGGGCTCGCCCAGCTCGCCCAGCATCTCGCCGTGGTCGCTGGTCAGGAGGATCGCGGCGTCCTCCCCGCGGCCGGCGGCATGCAGGCCGTCGAGCAGGCGCCCTACGACGCCGTCGGCGGCAGCCACGTCGTCGGCGTAGGAGAGGTAGGGGGCGTGCGGCTCGAAGAGGTGCACCCACAGGAAGACGTGATCGCTCGCTGAGGCGCTGCGTACGAAGGCCAGGGCTCGCGCGCAGGTTTCGGCGCCCGCGCGCTCGGGCACGCTGCCGGCCGCGCCCGCGGCCAGCTCCTCGAGGCCGTCGTCGTAGACCTCAAAGCCCTGGTCGAGCCCGAAGCTCCTGGCCAGGGGTTGGGCCGAGACGAACGCACCCGTGCGCCAACCTGCTGCGCGCAGGCGTTCGGCGAGCAGCGGGAACCCGCGAGCCTCGGGCCCGGGGAGGCGGTCGTAGGCGTTCAAGCGCACACCGGTCACCGCCGGGGGGAGGCCTGCGAGCATCGTGACGTGCGCGGGCAGCGTCAGCGGGACCGGAGAACGCGCGTCCAGGAAGAGCAGTCCGGCGCGTGCGAGCGCGTCCATGCGCGGCGTGGCGCTGGGCGCGTCGGGCGAGGTGTTCGCGAACGCCCCCACGGCATCACGCCGCAGCGTATCGATGGTCAAGAGCAGGATCATGCGTGGAGGCGAGCCGGCGGCGTCTTGGCACGTCCGGCCGCCCAGCACGAAGCCTGCCCCAGCCAATGTCGCCACAGCGAGCAGCACGAGGGGGCGGCGAAAGGCCATGGCGAACGAGTGTACGGGCCCGGCGTGCGCGCCGCGGGGACCGTTCCTGTGCGTCCGGGCGGCGGGGACGCGCAGGCGAGACGCGGCGCCGTGACGCCCCTCTTCCCGGCGCGCACGTCTCCCTGGCGCGCACGTCCGCGCTTGAGGATCGCGGCCGACCGCTTAGCCGTCCTACGGGGGCATCGGGGGGGCAGCGCCCTCGAAGTTCACGCTCGTGAGTCCGGCCGACACGAACGCGTCGAGCACACGCATCACGTCGCCGTGAGGGACCAGAGGTCCCGTGGGTGCGGGTGTCTGGATCTCGCCTTTGACCAGCGGACTCCTGTTCTGGTGGGTCCATGCGCTTGCGATGGCGTCGGTCACCTGGAGCAGGAGCTTGTCCTCGGTCAGGCGGCGCGCCTCCTCCTGGTCGCCGGTCGTGGGCCAGGGTCCGCGGGGAAGGTCCACCGTCGTGAGCTCACCGACGCGCACGCGCGTGAAGTGCTGGCTTGCGTCCAGCTCGGCGTTCTTGCGGAAGAGCTTGACCGAGATGTGCTGGATGGGAGGGAGCATCGCCAGCTCAGGGTGCGGGCCGCGATCCTTGAGCATCACCATCTCGAAGCGGTTCGAGACCGAGGGGAACCGCAGCGTGAGCATGAAGAAGACGATCAGCTGGAAGCAGACGTCGATCATCGGCGTCATGTTGAGCGCCGCGTCCTCGCCGATCGGCGGTCGAGGGGCAGGCGCGCGGTGTACCGGCGGGGTACGCGCGGGCGGTACCCCGGCGAGCGGCGCCCCGGCGGGCGGTGTAGGTGCAGGAACGCTGCGGGCAAGCAGTCTGTGGACCATCGTGGCACTCCGTTCGTCGGGTCGGACGGGACGGAGGGGCGGGTTGGGAAACCCCCCTGCTCAGCAAGATCGGGGCACAGTGGATATAGGGCTCAGCGGAATCAGGACACGGCCGAAGCAGGCGATCGCATGGGCGGCCGCCTCTACTTGAAGTCCCAGCCGCCGCCCTCCTTGGACAGCACCGGCGGCGGAGCGCCTTCGAAGTTCACGGCGGTGACACCCGCGGCGATGAAGGCGTCGAGCACGCGCATCACGTCGCCGTGCGGTACCAGCTGGCCTCCGGGCGGAGGCGTCTTGATCTCGCCCTTCACTTCGGGGTTCTTGTTCTGCTGGGCCCAGGCAGCGCCGATGGCGTCGGTCACCTGCTGGAAGAGCTTGTCCTCGGTCCGGCGGCGACCCTCCTCGTACTTGCTGTCGCTCTGCCAGGGGCCCCGGGGAAGGTCCAAGGTCGTGCTCTCCCCGACGCGAATGCGCGTGAAGTGCTGAGCCTTGTCTCCCTCGATGTCCTTACGGAACAGCCTGACGGTGATCTCCTGTAGCGGGTTGAGCACGGCGGGGCTGCTGGACTGGCCGCGGTCCTTGGGCAGCTGCGTCTCGAAGCGGCTCGAGACGGAGGGGAAGCGCAGGGTGAGCATGAAGAAGACGATCAGCTGGAAGCAGATGTCGATCATCGGCGTCATGTTCATCACGGTCTCGTCGCCTGTGCTTACGGGAGCAGTCATGCCAGATCTCCTTGCGGCTGGAACGTATCGTCAGCCATGGATCAAGAGCCTTCGCTGTCGCTGTCGGCGGCGGGCTTCTTCACGCTGAAGTGGACCTTGTACATCATGATCTTGTGGTGCGAGGCGGTGGCGATGATCCACTGCACGTAGCGCCAGTTGGCCGCCCGGTCGCCGTGGATCTGCAGGGCGACCTTGCTGTGCTGGTCGGGTTCACGCAGCTTCACCCCGAGCAGGCCGTCGTCCGCGACGGCCAAGGCCATCTCGGTCTGCAAGGCCCGGAGCGCCGCATACTGCTCCTTGGGGTCCTGGCTGTTGAGGTTCCACTTGTTGCCCTTGAGGATGATGTTGCCGTCCGGCAGCACGTTCACGATCAGCTTGCGGCTGGCGATCGGGTCGCTGGCGTCGTCCTTGTCCTGCACTCCGTGCTGCGCGAAGGCGAGCGTCAGCGGCTCGTACTCCTTCGACGACAGGTCGAGGGTGAGCATGAAGAAGACCACCAGGTTGAAGTTGATGTCGATCATGGGCATCATGTTCATCGTGGTCTCTTCGCCCATATCAAGCTTGATGCCCATCGTGAACTCCTCATCAGGTCGGGTCGGACTCTAGCGTGGCACAGGTCGGGGAGGTCCGGGGAGGGCCGCGAGGCGCTCCCCGGACCGTTGGATCAGGCCGCCTTACGGAACTTCTGCGTCAGCGTCTCGAGGATGCCGCCGAACTCGATGCTGATGCGTACGGCCTTGTTGCGGAACATCTGGTAGAAGAACAGGGCCGGCATGCCGGCGATCAGGCCGTCGAAGGTCGTGATCAGAGCGGCCGAGATACCTGCCGCCAGGTCAGTGGGCGTCACCTTGGCGCCCAGGCGCACGATCTCCTTGAAGGCCTGGATCATACCCATCACGGTGCCGAACAGGCCGAGCAGCGGGGCCATGTGCGAGATGAACAGCAGCCAGCCGATCTTTTGCTGGAGCTTGAGCGACTCGACGCCGGCCGCCGCTTCCATGGCCGACTTCATCTCGCCCCAGCCCTCGTCGATGCGCGGGAGCGCCGCGCCCAGGCTGTTCGTGATGAAGTTCGGCTGCGCCTCGCACAGCTCGAGGGCCTCCTGGTACTCCTCCTCCGTCATCAGCGCCTCCAGCTCGTCGATGATCTCGGGAGGCACGAGCTTGTCGCGGCGCAGGTTGACGGCCAGTTCGATGATCATCGCCAGCGTCCACACCGACAGGCCGATGATGACCCAGCCGATCCATCCACCCCAGTTGACGACCGACTCGAAGAAGGTCTCCGTACCGATGCTGGTCGCGTCAGACGGCGAACCGCACGACGGGAGCAGGGCGAGGCAGGCGGCGGCCAGCAGGCTACCGACGAGGAACTTGGGCTTCATGGCGTGACGTGGCTCCTGTGGGGGCCGGCCGGGGAGCTCCGGCGGGCTGGGACGAAGGCGAGAATCTACAGACAGGGGGGTGACTTGCCAACAGCGCAACTGCGGGCCCCTGTCCTTCCAAGTCAGCCTGCGGGGAGGCGGCTGCTAGCGCAACCAGGGCGGTCAGGGGCCCGGGACGGGCCGCGGAGTGGGGGCGGTCACTTCGTAGCGTAGGGGCTTTCGGGGTAGTCGGCCTTTAGACGCTTGAGAGCGCCAGCCTTGATCTCGTCGTAGGCCTTCTTGGCATCGCCCTGGGCGGCGCCCGCCGCGCCCTCCGCGGCCTTCGCCAAGTGGTAGAGCGCGGCTGCGGCGCGTTCGCGAGCGCCGGCGTTGCGCACGGCCACGCCGGAGAGCGCCAGCACGGCCTCGTCGTAGCGCTTGTCGGCCAGATAGGCCTGCCCCAGCCCGGACAGCAGGACGGCCTGCACCTCCGTGTCGCGGGCACCCGTAAGGAGCGCTTCCAGCTGTTCCGGCGGGCGGCCGGCCAAGCGGCGCTTGAGGGCGTCGGGTTGACTCTCTTCGAGGTAGGTCTTCACCGAGACGTACGCCGCCGGATTGCCGGCGGCCTCCGCCTTGCGCAGCAGGAGCTCGCCTGCGTGCATGCGTACGCGGCTGTAGTAGCGGCCGATCTCCAGCCTCAGGCAGCGGTTGGCCGCCTGACCGAGCAGCGTCTCAAGCGCGGTGGGGGCGCGCTCGTATTCCTGCAGCGCCTTGTCGGTTTCTCCCTGTGCCTCAGCGATGCGCCCCGGACCGATCTTGGCTTCGTACACCCAGCGGGGCGAAAGGCCCACGCCCACGGCCTGGTCGAAGAGCTCGCCGTAGGCCGTGGCAGCCTCCGCGTAGCGCTTGAGCCCGAGCAGGGCCTGGGCGCGGAGCAACATCGCGTCGGGCAGCCAGCGGCTGTTCCCCCCCTTGAAGCGGCCGAGGAACCCTCCGGTGGTTTCCGTGCCGCCGGGAATCGGCACATCCGTGAGCACCATCAGCGCTTCCTCGAGCAGCTTACTGCTGGCGGACTTCAGGCCCTCGAGCACCAAGGCCTTGCCGTAGTAGAAGTGCGCATACTCCTGGGTCCACGCGGGGCGCTTGCCCCGTGCGCCGGAGCCCCCCTTGGGGAAAGGCGAGAACTTCAGCTGGCCCTCGTCGGTCCTGTAGCCGCCGGCAGCCTGCTCGCGCAGCGCCAAGCGCGCCTCGGTGAGATTGCCGCGCTCGAGCTCCTGCACGGCCGCCTCGAGATTGCTGCGTTCCTTGCCGCCTGAGCCGCGCTTGATGTCCACCACCATGGCCAGCGGCACGGACTTCTCGGGACCCTTCTCGCGCTCCTTGTACTTCACCTCCGTCCATGTCTCGGGCAGGACCTCGAAGCACTTGATGACGACCTGCTCGCAGGTCTCCGGATGGCGTGTGACGATCACGTCCTCGGCCCGGGCCACGCCGTCGGCCAGAGCGGCCGAAGCCGAGATGACGACGGCAACGAGGCGGACGAGCGTGCGCGGAGCGAGCAGACGCATCATGGGGAGAACCTCCGAACGGCGGGGGGCGTAAGGTGTGTCCGCGAGGCGCTGGGGGGCTCGATAGCTCACTTGCCACCTCCCCGCGGCGCGTCACCCGGCGCCGGATGCTCCGGCTCGGGCCCGGCCGGCGGGGGAACCCCTGGCGCGGGCACTCCGGGAGCTGGCACTGCGGGAGCGGGCACGACGGGAGCGGGCACTCCGGGGGCTGGCACTCCGGGGCCTGGCACTCCGGGGCCTGGCACTCCGGGGGCTGGCACTGCCGGAGCGGGCGTGGCCAGCTTGTCGAAGTCCACCGACACCTCCGGCGCACCTTCGCCGCGCAGGCCCTTGTTGAGGCGCTCCATCAGCTTCTTCCAGGTGTCGCGTACGCCGTCCTTGAGCGGCACGCTGGCGACCGACGTCTGGCCCAGGACGAAATCCTTGGCCTTCTTTCGCAAGGCGGAAGCGCGCGCCGGCACGCCGCCCGAGGACGAGAGGCGTTCAGCGTGGTTGAGCAGGTGCCGGAGCACCAGGGTGGCGACCTCCCAGTAGTCGTCGCTGAAGGCCTCCACCGAGATCGGACCCTTGAGCAGCGTGGCGAGGATCACGTCGCCCTTCGCCAGCTCGGCGTCGTCCCCGCTCTCGGCGTAGGCGGCTGCCAGCGAGATGCGGAACTCGTGACCGGTGTTGCCGAGCTCACGGTAGGTCGCGGCATCCAGACCGGAGCCCTGCAGGCTCTTGAACGTCCGCTCGAAGTCCTCCGGTGGAACCTGCGCGAGCGCATCCCTCCAGGCGGTGAGCGCCTTGCGGTAGACGACCTGCTTGCCTTCGTCAGGCATCTTCAAGATGCCCACGGGGCTGTCGGGCCCGCCCAGCTTGGCGATGGCGGCCCGCAGCGCGGCCGCGTCCTGCGTCTTGGGCAGGATGAAGCGGTGCAGCGGCCCCATCTCGAGCGGGTTCTCCCAGACGAGGGCGCCGTAACGGCCCGAGAGCAGGCCCAGCATGAGCTCGGTGTTCTCCGGCCGCGATGCGAGGCTGGTCTCGAGCATCAGGATCGCTTGACGTACCAGCTCGGCGCGCTTGACGGGATCCTCCTCGCGTGCCGAGAAGTACGAGTAGATCCGCCCCAGCTTGGTGATGGCCGCGCGTTTGCCGCTGTCGCCCTCCGGGAGCGCCTTGGTCTCAGCGTGCTCGAGGAACTGCTCGTAGCGCTTACGCGCTTTGCCCCAGTCGGCGTCCGTGCCCTTCGCGTTGCGCGCCGCGGCATACCAACGGGCCGCGACGCGCTGGATGTCATCGGCCTTGACCGTGGCAGAGGCGTTGACGAGCTGACTCTCCAGACCCAGGTCGTAGCGGTTGACGGCCTCGCTGAGGGGCTCGTACTGGGCCGCCGTGATACGCAGGATCTCCTGCGCCAGCTCCTCCGCGCGCGTTCCCAGCTGCTTGATCAGCTGTTCCACGACCGGCAGCTCGCTCTCGAACTTGGCGACCTCTTGCTTGAGGGCGGGCAGCGTCGTCGCCTCAAGCTCCTTGACCGTCTTCTCGGTCATGCCCTTGACCAGCAGCGGATCCTTGCGCCACGCGCCGATCTGACGCACGTGCTCGTCGTACTTCTGCGTCACGTTCACGCGCCCGGAAAGCAGGTCGTTGTAGCGCTGCTGGGCCGCGCGCAGACGCGCAGCGACGCCCTTGGCGCGGTCGTCCTTCGAGCCGTTGAGCTCCTCGTTGGCCGCGTTGAACTGCTTGGTCAGATCGCGAAAGACGTCGTCGAAGCGGTTGGCGATCTTGCCCACCAGGGGGGGAATGGAAGGGTGGATACCGCGCTTGAGCAGCGGGACCAGGGCCTCGTCGGCGGCCTTGGTGTCGCCCTTGCGGATGTGCGCCTCGACGATCAGGGCCTGGGCGTCCTCCCCACGCTCGTTGTCGCCCTGCTCGGCTCGCAGGGCCCGCATCTCCTTGAGCACATCGTCCCAGCGATCGAGCACCTTGAAGAGCGTGCCTCGCATACCGCGCACCGTGAGCTGTGCCTCCTGGCGCCGGCTTGCCAGCGCGGGCCACTCCGCCAGCTTCTGCTTGGCCGGGGCGGAAGCCCAGAAGTCGAGCGCCGCCTGCGTCGCGGTCAGTCCGCGCTCGGCGGCCTTCTTTCCTTCGGGGGTGCCGTCGCTCAAGGCCGCGTCGATCAGCACGATCTGCGCGTAGGCCGTGTCCTGGTTGTCGCTCGCGAGGCTCTTGGCCTGCCCCAGGAAGATCACGCGAGCCTCCTCGTAGAGAGCGCGCCAGGTGGCCAGCTTGGCACGTTTCGCGTCGCGGGCCGCCTTGATCTTCTCGAGCGCCACGCGCAGCTCGGAGTTCTTCGCGTCGGGGTGGTCCGGGTAGTCCGTGGCGAAGCCGGTGTCGGCGCGCTTGTAGGCCTCCCGCAGGACCTTGGAGCCCGTGCGCGTGGCCAGCTCGTCGAGCAACGCCGCGCCGCGCTTGCGATCGCCGCCGGCACGCTTCATGTTGACGTCGTTGTCGTCGCCCTTCTTGTACGGGATGCGTCCGTCCATCCAGGCCTCGTGGACGGCCTCGTAGGCCATGGCGGCGGAGAGCGGATCGCCCAGCTCCTTGTAGGAGGCGGCAATGCGCTCCCAGGCCGGCCACACGAAGTCGACGAAGCCGTTCGGGGTGGCGGGCGCGCCCGCGATCACGCTTTGGAAGGTGCGGATGGACTCCTCGTAGCGCTTCTCGAGGAACAACGAGTCGGCCACCTTGCGCAGGACGTTCACGTCGGTCACGAGGTCTAGGCTCCCCGCGCCGCTGATGGTCCCCTTGAGGCGGCTGTTGGCCTCGTTCTCGAGGGCCGAGAAGCCCGCTTGCTTGGCGCGGTCGGACGCATCCTTGTAGATGCGCACGGCCGATGCGGCGTTGCCCAGCCCCTTCTCCAGATCCCCGTAGTAGAGCAGCGCCTTGATGCCGCCGTGGGTCCGCGCGGCGGTCGGCAGGCGCTCGAGCATCTTCGAGAGCACCTCCACGCCCTCACGCAGAAAATTGCGGTTGCCGATGCGGCCCGCGTCCAGGCAGGTCTGGGCGTAGTGCAGGTAGCCGTTCGTGATGACCGTGAGCGTGCCGGTGTCGAGGTTCTCCTGGTCGATGCAGGTCTGGAACCAGTTGAGCGCCTTGGTGAGGAGCTGCACGCGCTCGAGGGGGTCGGAGGCGTGCTTGGCCCGCTCGGCCAACGCCTGACCGAGCACGTCCTGGGCGAACACGGCCAAGAGCTCGCCGTCGTGGTCCTGGATGTACTGCTCCAGGCTGATCTCGGCCGCTTTGAGGGCCTCGATCTGCGGCGGGCTGCCCGGGTCGAGGGTCAGCGCGCGGTAGTACTGGCACATGGTCCAGTTGTAGTTGGCCAGCTCGCCCAGCTCGCCCTCGACGGTACGCAGCGCGTCAAAGTGCGCCACGGCGACGTCGATGGACGAGCGCGCGGCGGCGGCGACCTCGCCGGCCGTCGTCTTGCGGGCGGCCAAAATCTCGGGCTTGTCGAGCAGCTCGCGGCACCACAGCACCACCTGCAGACGCACCTGCCCGCTGAGCAAGCGCGCATCCTTGGCCTTGGGGTGGTTGGGGTTCTTCTTGGCGAACTGGTCGATCTGGTCGGCCGCGGTGTCGAAGAGCTTGAGCACGTCGGCGAAGGTCGCATCGGTGCGGACGCTGGCCGTGAGGGCCTCCTGGTAGCCGAGCGTCGCCAGGCCGAAGCGCGCGAGCTCCTTCTCCACCTCGCTGGCCTTCGGGCTCTCGAGCATCCTCGCGTAGACCTTGCGGGCCAAGGCGAAGTAGCGACTCTGTGCCAGCTTCTGGCCGAACTCGAAGTCGTCCGGCCCCGCCTCGAGTCGCGGGGCGAGGGCGCCCAAGAAGAGTGGAACCAACGCAGCAGCGAGCAGGCGGACCAGGGCGCGGGACAGACGGCGGGAGGACACCATAGGCTCGACTCCGGAAAG
>Ga0163150_10005233_pt1 | contig 16781 bp, 11 predicted proteins | sample OliLakLV19P2IB_FD_148628 | JGI IMG/M metagenome (GOLD analysis project Ga0163150, IMG submission 148628) | Freshwater microbial mat bacterial communities from Lake Vanda, McMurdo Dry Valleys, Antarctica - Oligotrophic Lake LV.19.P2.IB | ecosystem: Environmental > Aquatic > Freshwater > Lake >...
CACGCCCCACGCCAGTCCGCTGTCGAACCGTTGAAACAAACCGGCGGTCGAAAAAGCCTGAACACGTCCCGAGTTTTCTCCCAGCAATTCGAAAACTTGTACGGCGTTGGCGGCTGCAGTGATTCCACTACCAACCTGATATCCGATGCCAAGTTCCGGAATCAGCGGACCGGATAGTGCCAGGTGCGTTTGAAGTCCGAGATGAGCATTGGCTCCAAAATCCTGCGGCTGTTTGGATCCATCGAGACCCAGAAAGAACGTTTGCTCACCGGCACACCACGACGGACTGTCGGAACAACAGTCTGAATCGGTGATTGCATATTCAATCGGAGACCGGGATTCCGTGGCGTACTGGGCCATCAAATTTTGGCAGGGTACAAGCGAGACTAAAGCGAACAATAGTGTCCGGACTGTAATGTCGGCTGGTCGCATGTGTCCGGAATTCCTGAATTGGTTTTCAGGCATCAGCAAAGTGCCAGGTCCCAAATGGGCGCGTAATATCTCCCCTGTCTTTTTCGGTTGGATGAATGTGAAACTTTAACAATTGCGTCGATTTTGCCGATTGCAAAAACGTGGAACAGGCTTCCATTCGCCGGTTCCCCAATCGCTGTCAATTCCATAGAGAGTGTTTCCTGCGGGACGAAGGTCTATCCCGACAAGTTGCTGATTGGTTTGCAATCCCGACAATAGAAAATCCGGGTTTCAGGGAAAGACGTATTGCAGACTCCATTGAAAAGAACACGCATTGAGAATCACAACATTTTTCGAACGGCGAATTGACTCCTCAATTCTTCGATTGCACGGAGCCAGAGCATTCGGCAGGCTGGTTCGGAACGGGACATCAATTGCGCTATCTCGTCGTAAGTTTTGCCCTGAATGGAACGAAGCATGACGATTTCACGCTGGTCGTCCCTCAGTTCGGCGATGCAGTCGGCAACGGCAATCAGCATCTCGTGTTGATTGGCGGATTCGCTGGGGGATGAAATTTGCGATGCAAGTGCCTCTTCGATCGCGATGCTGGACTGGTGCATTGCGCGGAGGCGATCAAGTGAAACCTCGCGCCGGACCGAACGCTTTTGTGCGCCGACGTGAAAATCGATTGTTCGATTGACGTTGTTTAGCAGGATCGATTTCAGCCAGGCAAGCATTTCCGGTTCAGTCGTTCCGCGAAACTGTTCGATGTCCCGTGTCGCATCGAGCAGTGTTTCCTGAACAATATCCGACGCGCCGACACGGGCTTGAATCCACTGCCCAAGCTGAACATCGGCAAGCATTCGCAAGTAATTCTGGTACTTGCCAATCGCGTTACTCAGGTCGGGTAGTTTGCCGGTTGGCTCTTGCATAATTCAAAAGGACGAATCTGGGACCCGGCGCAACAGATTTTTTCAGGATCTGTCAAAATCTTCGGGAATTGGTTGTTTTTTCATCCGTTCAAGTTAGTTACTTCGTTGCGCCAGGTCGAATAGTCCTGCCTTTGTAATAATTGCAGTCGGCAATTGGATGCAGCCGTTTGCGGCCTTGTCCGGAGAAAATAATGGGCTAACCATCCTCGCTCGCTTACCAGGTGGTAGGGGCCGAAAAGCCAAAAGCTGGAAGCGTAGGCCACTTTGATCAACAGGTTTTGTAAAATGAAAAACCGGAGGACGCAATACGACGGAGCGAGCAACAAACATTCTCTTGACCAGGCGAAAATGGCAACGGACCAGTCAGCCGATTCTTTTTCTCAAGCCTCGCAGTCCCGCCAGGCAATTGACTCTTCACCTCCAGGACCGGCAGACAGGATTCTGGAATCCTATATGCGGCATTTGGAGCAAGGTGGTTCCGATTTGCCCGAAGAGTTTTTCAGGGCGTCGAATAGAGGCGAGCAGGAGTTGGGTCTCGATCGAACGGAACTGTTGCAGAATTTGGCCAGCATCAAACTGGTGCATGAGGCCGGACAAAAGATCCAGTCGCAGGTTGCGGGAATTTCAAATCTGCCGGAGCCAGGAACGCGATTGGGAGATTTTCAGATTCTTCGTCCGCTGGGTCGCGGTGGAATGGGAATTGTCTTTCTCGCCAAACAGATTTCGCTTGACCGACTGGTGGCACTAAAAATTCTCGCCTTCGGCGGAACCATCGATCCGGTCGCGCGGTCACGATTTCAACTGGAGGCCCGTGCCGCTGCGGCATTGCTGCACCCCAATATCGTGTCGGTCCATGCCGTGGGCAGCGACAATGGCGTTGAGTTCTATGTCATGCAGTATATCGCCGGTCAAACGCTTCAGCACGCGATGCAAACCGCGCCAGTCGATACAGGAACGACTCGTGCTGCGGCAGCCAATTTGTCGACCGCAAAAACAGCGGCGGCTGAAACGTTGGCAGATTCTCGGAAACATCATGTCGTTCAGACTCATCAAATTGCACTCGACCAGAAAACGTCAGTCGTTATATCCGGGCAGATCGCCGACGCGCTCGATCACGCGCACCGTGCTGGAATTGTTCATCGCGATGTCAAACCCTCCAACATTTTGATAGATGAATCAGGGAAACCGTGGCTGGCAGACTTTGGGCTGGCTCACGTCGAACAGGAGGGGACGTTGACGGCACCCGGTGCGATCCTGGGCTCGTTGCGATACATGAGTCCCGAACAACTTGATCCTGACGAACATTTGCTCGATCATCGGACCGACATGTACAGTCTGGGGGCAACCTTGTACGAGATGCTGACCGGCCAGCCTGCCGTGAATGGTCGGGACCGCAAAGAAGTCCTGCGACAACTGGTCACTGGCCAGATCGTTCGCCCACGAAAATTGCAACCATCGATTTCGCGCGATCTCGAAACCGTGGTGCTGAAGGCGATGGAATCCGAGCCATCGATGCGCTACGCAAAGATGCAGGATTTCGCTGCCGACCTTCGCGCCATCCTTCAAGGCCGATCGATTTCCGCGCGTCCACCTACGTTTCCTGACCGGATTGCAAAATGGAGTCGGCGCAACCGCGCGATTGTGTGTATGGGGGGCACCGGATTGTTGCTTGCGACAGTCGGATTGGTTATTGCTCTGGCGATTATTTCTTCGTCACGAAATGCGGCAGTCCTCGCTAACAAAGAAACTGAACAGGCCCGGTTGTTAGCTGAAACAAATCTCGATCAGGGGCTTGGTGCGATCAGCCAGTTCTATCGCGATACGAGCAAGTCTCTGGAGGAACAGCCCGGAGCCCGGGGCACGCGGCGCAGGCTTCTTGAAACAGCCAGAGCTTTTTTTGAAAACCTTGCGACCAGCAATCAGAAATCCGCGATACCCCTGGCAGAACTTGCAGAATCGGAAGTGATGCTCGCATCGATTTGCGCGATTGATCACGACTTTGATGAAGCCATTCAGGTTGCCAACGAGTCTTTGGAAACAATCAAAAAATTGCGTGTCGCCGGTGATGAGGATTCCAAAGCCGATCATTTTGAAGCGCACGCCCGTTTCGCACTCTCCAAAGCCTTGAACGGCCAAAAGAAACTCGAAGCTGCACTTGATCAGGCCGACAAATGCGTCTCGATCGTGGACAGTTTGAGAGATGCAAATAGTCCCCATATCTGGCAGTTTCACATTTATCGCTGGCAACGAGGTTCGATCCTGCTTCAAATGAATCGTTTTGACGAAGCGATTTCGCAACTGAAACGGGCGGTCGATGACATCAGGGTAGTTTTGATCGAAACGCCGAACGACTATCAGGCGAGGGTTGACCTGGCACAGGCCTGTTTTGATCTGGGAGTCGCGCAATCCGAAATAAAAAATCAGGATGCTGCCCTGATTACATTTCTTGAGGGAATCGAGGAGGTTGATTCATTGACGAAGGTTGCAACGATCAATTTTTCGAAACGTTATTGGGGCGCGCAACTGGCGTTTCAAGTCGGCAAAATATACTTCGAGCGGATGAATTGGGTAGCGGCAGAAAAATATCTGCGAACGTCAGTTGACCTGTATCGCGGCATGGCAATCGAAACACCCGACGATTCTGAATTTGTAAACGCGCAGACATTGGCGGAAAGCCTGCTGGGGCAGGTCTGCCTGAAAACCGAAAAGCCGGACGAGGCCGCCGACTTGCTGACTCGTTCCGCTGAAAAAATGCTGGCCCGAATTGAGTCCAAAGACTCGCCCATGATCGGTGCGAATCTGGGCGGAGCGATCAACAATTTGGCCACGATTGAACTGCAACGGGATCATTTGGACAAAGCTATTGAGTTGTTCAATCGAGCAATCCGGATTTCAACTGAAGCCCACCGTCAACAGCCCAACGATTTGAATCCTTGCATATTTCTGGTCAACCATTATTACAACCTGCACTCGGCTTATCGCCGCAAAAACGAATTGGAAAACGCACTCAAGTCGTTAGACAAGGCTGCGGATTGGCAGGACCAGGTATTGCAAGTCATACCCGACCATCATGATGAACGGATGAAGCTGATTGAGATTTTGAATCAACAGGCAGGCCTGCTTGGAAAACTGGATCGCTGGTCAGAAACTCCACAGGTTGTTGATGCAGGAATGAAGGCAGCTGAAATCCTGATTGATGCAGATTATCGGGCTGAATTGACTGAGGAGCATCAAGACTGGTTCCTGACCGTCGCAGCCGAGACTGGTTTTCGAGCGGACGATATGGCGGAGTTTCGCTCGCAGATGAGCCGTCGTATTGAGGCTGCCGAAAAACTTGCCGATGACAGCCAGTTGAAACGGTGGAACCTGATTCTGAAGGATTTGCAGACTTTGGAGGAAAACGACACTGATTTGGGTGATCGCAAAAAGCGAACTGCTCTGATTGAAGAGTTTCGAGCCATAGTCAAAAGCAAGTCCAAATAAACAGGACAGGCTTCCCTGTCTGTAGAACTAGCGCTTTTCCATTGTAGATCGATTGTCCCCAATCGATCTATGAAGCGGGTGGCAGGAGTAGACTCGCACGGTTCACAAATTCAGTGCCGGAACCTGGTGCGGTGCTGGTATAGTTGGTGATTGGATTGGCACGTTTCGCGGGTCGCTGAATTCTAAAATGATGCTTAAATTGTAGCAGGTTCGACTCGATCCGAAAACCAAATTGGGCAATCGAAACATGGCAACACGACTGCATGTGACGGCGACGTGGGCGAGCGAATCAGACATTCGGCGGATCTATACCGAATCGTTGGGCGACGCGTTCGCGAATATCAACATCGAATCGACTCCACCCTGGAGTTTTTTCACGACCAGCGTCTGGAGTGTGGGCGCTGACAAATTGATTGCCGGGCTGGAGCAACTGGGAACTGTCGGAATGCAGGCGACAACTGAAGACGACAGTCGCTGGTATCTGACGATCGTTCGGCCCTGCCAGCCATCGCTGTCTTTCATGCACGATTTCGATGTTTTCCGGCAAGAGCTTCACGATGAGGTCCAGGTTGAGCAACCCGAAGCGGAAGAAATTGATCCGCGACTGATGTTTCTGGAACCAGAATTCGATCCCGCTACCGTTCGACCCTGGTCGCAATTCGATGAGCTTGCCTCGAACCACGAATTCCTGAAGGTGCCGACCGCGATGGAGTTTCGCGATTCGGTGGCCGGAATGAAATATGGCGCGGCGGTGAACCGGTTTCGTGAATACGAAGTTGCCCGACTGACCGATGCGCTGGCCGATGCGGGAATCAAATTCGACCGGCAGACTTTGCTGGATGCCCTCTTGTGGAATTCCACGTCGAACGCCGAAGACGACGGAGGGACGGGAAACCTGTGTCGCGTGCTGTTCATTCTCGGTTTGGGAGGGCATCTGGCCGATGTCGTTGTGGAGCATGACAAGACTGGCAAACCAGAGCGGCTGCCGCCATCAGCTCCTGAACCCGTCGCGTCCACCAACTCGCGTGAAGAATTCGATGAAAGCGATGATGAATGCGAGTACGACGAAGATGACCACGATGAAGACGACGAAGATTCAGACGATGAAGTAATGTCAGAAGAAGACTGGCGTGACATTGCCAGTGCGGAACAGGAAATGCAAGAGATGATGCAGCAGCAACGACGCAAGTTGGTTCATGCGAATCGCGAACGGCCGCCAAGGTTCGACCGCAAGAACGTGGTTTACCGTGGTGTTGCTACTGTCTATTGGGCGTCCGACATGGCGAATTGGGAATCGCTGGACCCGAAACAACGCGAGGAATTTCATCAGACAATGGCTGAAATGAGCTTCGGGTACCTGGGTGATTTTGTCTGCAAAAAACTTCGCGATCATGTTCAGCGGTTCTACATCAGTCCGGATCGGCTCAGCTATGGGGTGATCCTTGCCAACGATTTTGGCTATCTGGGATACGAGTTTGTCAGTCATTTCGAAATCGATTCGCACTTGACGACTTCGACAAACTGGATGGCTCACAGTTATCCGGAAGTGGAAGTCTATGCGCAGCATTGTCCTGAATTGAAACCGCCCAATTTGTACGAGCGACACCGGTGGGGGATCGAACGTTTCAAAACACACAAACAGACTGGACCGATCACCCTCGATGCAACGCTGGCTGGCGTGGCGAAGTTGTTTGATTTGGTTCTCGATCGCATGAAGAATGTTGAAAGCAAGTTGATTTCGTTCGAGACGATTGATCTGGACGGGAATTGAAAAACCGGGGCAGAAAAATTTTGGGCAGAGAGATTCAGAATTGCGTTTGATGAGTCCTGGGCAATGACGTCGTTCCCCATTTTTCTGCCCGTAAATCTTTCTGCCAAAAAATGATTTTGGCCATTTTTTCCTGTTCGGCCTGGATTTCTTCGTTGCGCGTTGTTCCTGAATCTTCCTTAAGGCTTATGGGGACAGAACCCCACAAGTGTCTTACTCGGGAATTGTCAGGGGGATATCGCCATGTTGAGTCCACGCATCATTACGGGAATAGTTGTTGTTGCCAGCCTTTTTTGCAGCAATTTTGCAGCGGCTCAAACGTTTTTCTGGAACGGAGGTGGTGGCAGTGATAACTGGGGGGTGCCGACGAATTGGAGTGGCGGCGTGGCGCCAACGCCCGGGCCGGATGTAGATCTGGCGTTCGGAGCCGGTGCTGCCAATTTCAACATGGTGAATGACTATACAAATCCTTGCTTCAACAGACTGGCATTCTCAGAAGCCGGGTATTCACTTTCGGGAAACAGCATCGAGTTGGTTGCAAGCACGTCCAATATGTTGCCTCAGGTGGTGGGTTTTGACAACACCAATGTGACCACGGACTGGATTCTGCTGGATGAATTGACATATTCCGGCAGCGCGCTAACTAACGGATTTGTTTACGGAGGGACGATCTCGGGATCGGCGGCTTTGAATCTGCACGGTGGATTTACACTGGCCAGTAGTGGGGCGATCAACAATACCGGCGCGATCAACATCAACTCGAATTCCGGAACGGTGACGGTTAACGGTATCATCGGTGCAGGGGGCGACATAACTCTGGCGAATAGTTTTGTGATGGCGGGAACAGGAGTCATCAATCGCAATATCTTGATGCCCGGTGCTGCCGATTTTTCATCGTCCGGAACTTTGACAGTCAATGGTGATGTGTCGATTACGAACGCACCAAACAACTTGCTGACTGGGACGCTGGCAGTCAACGGCGTGGTTGAGGTTAGTGGTGGATCGTTGCAAGCGTCGGGTGGCACCGTTTTGGCGGGAATCGGGAACTTGCGACTGGCCGGTGGCGGAAGCGCGTTTTTGGATGGAACTGTAGCAGCCACACGAAACGTGGAATTGACCGGCATCCTTTTCCCCGTGTTCATTACAGGCAACGGCATGATCGAAGGGAACGTCAACGTCGATGGCAATCACATCGTTCAGGGCAATCTGACCATCAATCAAAATCTGACTTACTCCAATACGACATCGGTGGCAACGCTTGGATCAAGTGGTGATACGCTGACCGTTAACGGATTAACGACCGTTGACCACAACTCGGTTGTGAGGTTGGAAGGCACATTGGCTGGTTTGGGAAGTACTCTGCTGGAGTCGGGTAGCACTTTACAAATGGCAGGTATACTGGATCAGGACTTGATTGTTCGCGGAACGTTGAATGGAATCGGTGGATCACCCTTCACCCATTCGGTGACCGCCGAAAACGCAATTCTGATCGGATTGCTGGACGTGCAGAACACATTGAATGTTCAAACGGCTGGCGTTACGCAGCTCTTGGCCGCCGCGAATCTCTCTGTCTCCGGATTGACAACGCTGAACACCAGCATTTTTCGAATTGACGATTCTGCGGTATTCAACGCGATCGGAAATGTTGGCGTTTCGGGCGGCGGAACACTGAATGTGAACGGAGACTTAATCGGCAATTTGCAAATGGACTCGACGACGTTTTTGACCGGTTCTGGTTTGGTCGCTGGAGCAATCGTTCTGGATGGAACACTGGGGCCTGGCAATTCGGCGGGAACCTTGGGAATCGATGGATCAATTGACCTGACCAGTACTTCGACAGTTTGCATCGAAATCGGCGGCAGCTCAATGTTTGACGTCGTCGATGGTCGGTCAACAAGCACTCTAAGCCTTGGGAATAGCACTTTGGAGCTGTTATTGATCGATGGCTTCGTTCCGAATTCGGGTGACGAGTTTCTGTTCATGCAGAATTTTGCGTCTATCACGGGACAGTTCGGAAACGTTGGCGGAGGCGGTGGTGACAATTTTCTCAATGACCCGAGGGTTTACTTCAATGGCGGCTCCTTCGGGGTCGAATATCGCGGCGACTCAATTCGGCTTTACGATTTTATTGCATCCGTTCCGGAGCCCGGTTGTGTTTGGCTACTGGTCGGCTTGGCATGTCTTTGTGTGAATCGACGCGTTCGCCATGTTTGAAGTCGCAGGGAAACGGAATGAATGACTGTCAGACCGGAGTAAAGTTGCCATGAACGCGAAGCCAGATCACGATCAACAAACTGCATTGCACGAATCTTGTCCCGATGACGCAGGTCCGGGGGCAACGCAGTCTTCCTGTCCCGTTTCGCTTGATCAGACATCCGCCAACATTGGCCCAATCCGCTCCAATCCGACCACTCCGGAAACAGGACCTGCGGCGGCTGAATTGGCTTTGACCAGGAAAGAGAAATCCGAACGGCAACCCTTCCGTTTTTCCATACTTCAATCTCACGCCAAAGGAGGATTGGGCGAAGTTTTCCTCGCTCGCGATCATGAGCTTGAACGAGAGGTTGCTCTCAAGGAGATTCAAGAAAAATTCTCTAGTAGCACGGCAGCCCGTGAGCGGTTTGTCCTGGAAGCGAGAATCACCGGCGGGCTTGAACATCCCGGTATCGTTCCCGTTTATGGTTGTGGAGCATATCCCGATGGTCGGCTGTTTTATGCGATGCGATTCATTCGCGGGCAAACGATGAAAGAAGCAATTGAATCGTACTTTGCTGGAAAATCCAGGTCGAGTTCGAACGACAGGCGACTGGGGTTGCGCATCCTGCTTGGCCAATTCATTGCGGCATGCAACGCAATAGCCTATGCGCATAGCCGTGGTGTACTGCATCGGGATATCAAACCCGCAAACATTATGCTGGGTCGATTCGGAGAAACGTTGGTTGTCGATTGGGGACTTGCAAAATCGATTGGCCGGGATGAAATCCACGCGAAGGGGGACGAACCGTCACTCTTGCCTTCTGCGGGATCTGGCAGCATGACCCAGCACGGCAGCACGGTGGGGACGCCGGCGTTCATGAGTCCCGAACAGGCAGCCGGAAGCCTTGATGAAATGAACTGTACGAGCGATGTTTACAGTTTGGGGGCGACACTGTTTGTCATACTCGCCGGGGAAGTCGCGTTTGCTGCGCGACAGACAAAGCAGATCATTAGCGATGTGATCGCAGGAAAATTTCCGTCGCCGCGAAATGTTTGCCCAGATGTTCCCAGGCCCCTGGAGGCGATTTGCCTGAAGGCGATGTCGCTGAAAACATCGGATCGTTATCCAACGGCTCTGGCGCTGGCAAAGGATGTATCAAACTGGTTGGCTGATGAGCCCGTTTCGGCTCAACCAGAAACGTTTTTTCAACGTGCCGGACGATGGACCCGCCGCCATCGAACCGCCAGCCTGGTGGGACTGGCGTGTCTGGTCAGTTTTTCCATCGCTGCGACATCAGGCCTGTTGATGATTAATCAGGAAAAGAATCGCACTCTTGCCGCAATGGATCAGCTGGCTCGGGAACAGCAAAGAACCGTCCAGTCACTGGCCGCCGAAACGGAGGCCCGCCGCCAGGCGAGAGAGGCGCTCAACACGCTAACCGACGACATGCTTGGCGAACTGTTGGCGAGGCAGGTTTCGCTGACGCCAGCAGACAGGAATTTTTTTGACCGGGTTGTCCGTCAACTGGAACTGTTGGCAGAGACGGACAATCGAAGTCCGGGTAAGTCAGGAGATATCGACGGCGAGAACCTGAAAGCCGATGCGTTGCTGAGAATAGGTAACATTCAACGAAGGCTGGGAGAGTTTGATGCGGCTGGCCTCGCGTATGAATCAGCATTCCGCATCTGGACCATACTAATCGAAGCGAATCCAGACAGTCAGGTTTTTCGTCAGGACCTGGCGGCAACGACAGCCAATCTTGGTTTGTTGTCAGCGGAAACTGGTGACGACGTTCTTGCCCTTGCCCGCTACACTTCGGCGATCGACATGCTGGAAGGGATTCTCGAACTCGACAGTTCGAATCACGCCGCTCGCCGAGAGCTGGCAAAATTGCTTGGGAATCAGGCCAACACTTTTCTGCGATTGCAACAACTGGAGCAGGCGGAGGCAGCCTGCAAAACTTCCGGCGAACTGTTCAGTTCGTTGGCGATTTCGAATCGGGAGGACGAAGGAATTGGTATCGATCACGCAAGATCGACGGCCCAGTTTGCCAGTCTTTTGTCGAACATTCCGGCCAAACGGGACCAGGCGGCAATGATGTTGTCCGTCTCGGTAGAGCTGTTTTCGGAAGCGATTTCATCCAAACAGACGATCTCAATTTCGAATTCACAACCTGACAAGTCGGCCATGAACGCGCCAGCTGTTACAGGCTCAAATCGATTGGCCTCACCCCAGTTGAGAAATGAACTTGCCGCGATGCAGGGAAATCTGGCACTGACACTTATGCGAAAAGGCCAGTTCGAACAGGCTGCGATTCAGTATCGGACGGCGATCGAGGATCAAGTCAAGGTTGTAAACGAGTATCCGGCATTAACGTTGTCTCAACTGACACTTTCACGGCTTTATTCCGGGCTGGCACGTTGTCAGTTGGCCAGCGGAACATCGCCGAATGCGGAAATGGATTCGGCAAAATCACTTCTTGACCAGTTAGTGATTCGATTTCCAGAACGCCCGCAGTTTCATCAGGAAATGGCCGCGTGGATGGAATTCAAAGCAGAGATTGAAAAAAACACCAGTCCCGATGCTGCCAGGTCGTGGTTTCAGCAGGCTGAACTTGCCCGACGGGAACTCGCACTCCTGGAACCAGAGAATCGCGTTATGGCACTTGATATTGTGGCGACGCAAATCAACCACGCCAACTATCTGAGAGTTGTCGAGGACTATGATTCTGCAATCGGGAAGTATCAACATGCCCTGTCCGAACTGAATAAAATCTCCGAACAGAATGAACCGCAAGCGTTGCCGAGTTCGTCACGGGAGAACAAGTTGATTCGTACGGCCCAGTTCGGGCTGGCGGATTCCATGGTTCATTGCAAACGCTATTCAGATGCTCTTCCCCTGTGGGCGGAACTTGGCCGTGAAAAAACGGATTCGAATTGGGTTCGATTCGAAATGCAACGTGCCATTTGCACGGTTCGAACCGGAGAGATTGAATCCGGGATACTGATCGCGGAAAAGGTTTCGCAAATGAGCAAGCTGGAACCAGTCATCCTTTATGATCTTGGCTGCTGTTTTGCCGTCGCCGCCGAAATGGAACGAACAGACTCGGCGGTTCAGACGAGAATTGCCCGGGCAATCGAATTCCTGAATTCATCTGCAAGCGCGGGTTTCTTCAGGAACGCAGCAATGCGTGAGCATGCGGCGATTGACCCTGATTTGAACAGCCTGCGAAACAATCCCCAGTTCGAAGAGTTTTGCAAGGTGAATGAAATTAATCGTGAATTGAACAGGTAATCATTCCGACCTGTTTTTGTCAGGCATGATTTCCAGTATCTCGCGTCTCATTTGGTTTAGCTGGCGATACCATTCAGCATTCATCGACTCAGTTTTTTGCGGATTTTTTGAATTGAGGTCGTTTTGTTCTGTGGGATCGTTGGACAAGTTAAAGAGTTCCCACGGCTCGGCTTTGGCAGCGACCAGTTTCCAATCGCCCTGACGAAGTGCACGATTTCCTTCGTGGCACCACCAGAGATTGTCTCTTTCCATGGTCGCATTGTCGCGAAGGGCCGATGCCAGACTGATTCCTGGCGCTGGTGGAACCAGGATGCCGTCGATGGAATCAGGTTTTTTTGTACCGGCGAATTGCAAAATCGTCGGGACGATATCGACTACATGTCCGATCGAGTGATTCAGTTGGCCAGGCGCCTGGATTCCGTTTGGCCAATGAGCGATGAGTGGCGTATGTATGCCTCCTTCATGAACCCATGTTTTGTGACGTCGAAATGGCGTGTTGGAGGCGCTGGACCAGCCGGGGCCGAGGCACAAATGCGTTGCGGCTGATCCGGGCAACGCAGCCGGGTCGTGGCCATCATCCCGGACCATGATTTCCGCGCTGGCTCCATTGTCCGACAGAAAAATGACGAGTGTGTTTTCGAAACAGTTCATGTCGTGAAGTTGTTTCAGGATTCTGCCGATTTCCTGATCCATTCGATCGACCATCGCAGCGTGAATCGCCATTTTCGTCGCCTGGAACTCCTGCTGCTCGACAGTCAGAGAATCCCAGCCCAACGGGCGGTTTACTTCTCCCGGCCCCAGCTTTTCCATCGCATCAGGATTATTGTAAGGCGGCCCGACTTCCGGCTCGACGGCTGACAACAATCCGTTGACTAGCCCCATTGCCTGGACTCGTTGCCATCGCTCGTTTCGAATCCTGTTCCATCCAGCGATGTATTGATCTTTGTACCGTGAGATGTCTTCTGGCAGCGCGTGCAATGGAAAATGCGGCTTCCCCGATAACAAAGGCTTGTGCCTGTTGGCCAAAGCCTTTTGCCAACTCGATGGACGTGGCGATGTCACTCCCCTTTTTGGAGATGCCGAAATAACGCCGCTGGGCGCGCAATCTTCTCGCATCAGTCGTGTCGTTAACATGGTATTCGAGACAATCCACGCCATACAGCCGGATTGTGAACTGGTTTCCCGCCGCGTCCTGCACCTGAAAACTGTCCCCGTCGCTCCACTCCGTTGTTACAAACGTGCAGTTTTCCAGCTTCTGCAAATCATCATGCGTCGCGGCGGTAACATACCGGGCCAAACAAAGCAAAGCGAACAATAGCGCAAATCGAAAAACAGGTCGATTCATTCGTTACAAATCATTGCTTGAGTCGATGAGGTTCTTAAATTCTTCTGCGTGTAACACAAGCCTGTTCCGTTCGTTTTCAAAATTCGTGGCTCGGGAAGTGCGACGGTCCGTTGTTGGCGCAGTCAGTTTTCGAGTCTGCGGTGGGATCGCAACAGCCAGTTGAGGCAGCCAGAGACAGGTCCAAAACAGAATAATCCAGGCATTCCGCCAACCAAAGCCCCTGGAATCCCGTTTTCCTCAAAACCGATGCCAATTCCGACAAAAAACAAAACCGGTGAGAAGCGAATTGTTGAAAAAAGTCGCGGCGGATGGAACCGGAATCAGCGATTCAGGTCGACTGTCATGGACGTGTTCGAGGCGACAGGGAGAAGCGGGGACCATTGTCTGCGCCGGGCCGAGCAGATTCCGCCACCGCGATAGAACTGCAGTCCCAGAAACGCATCCACGGCACCGGTGTCGGGGGGCATCATCAGGTTGGCTTCACCGTAGATCGCGACATAGTCGTTCAGCGGAGCCAGTATGTCGGCACCGAACAGGAAGACTTCATCTTTCGGAGTTCCACTGCCGGTCACAATATTTTCTTCGCTGTGCCCTTCGGCCAACCCTGCCCAACAGGTAGTCTGCGCACTGGTGTCCCAAAACCGGCGCCAGAAGAATCGCCCCTGGGCGATTGCATCCAGCCTGACCGTTGTGGCATTGAAGCTGGCACTGGAACAGGACGCTGGAAGGATGACGGTCACTCCGACCTGGTCACGCGTTCCCAGAATCTGGCTGGCACCGATCCGGACCTGGTTGAGCGAAAAATTGTCGAAAGATTCCTGGTACTGGTAATCCCATACCACGCCCCACGCCAGTCCGCTGTCGAACCGTTGAAACAAACCGGCGGTCGAAAAAGCCTGAACACGTCCCGAGTTTTCTCCCAGCAATTCGAAAACTTGTACGGCGTTGGCGGCTGCAGTGATTCCCCCGCCGACCTGATAGCCAATGCCCAGATCGGGAACCAGCGGTCCCGATAGTGCCAGGTGCGTTTGCATCCCGAGGTGCGCGTTGGTCCCAAAATCCTGTGGCTGTTTCGAACCGTCTATCCCCAAAAAGAAAGTCTGTTCCGTGGTATTCGATGGAACCAGCTGGGCGCGGCTGATACGGATTCCGGCCGTTTCGACATCGGGTTTGTACGGGCTCGACGAATCCGTGAGGGCAATTTGGACAGGAGAACTGCCGGTACCGTTGTCTTGCGCCGCCGCTGACGACAAAACTGTCAGCGAAATCGCACAAAACAACAAGTTGCAAAACAGCCAGTCCGAAATCACGCGCATAACTTCCCCCGGATCTTTTTCGGGCTCGAATGGCGAAAGACTTTAGCGAATAGGCAGATTTTGCCGGTTACGGAGGGTTTTTTGACTGGTGTTCGAGTTGCGAAGTCAACCTGAAACCTGCACGCTGGTCTTTTTCGCAAAGGTCCCGGTTGCCACCAGTTCGCGGCCTTCGGGACCGATCACCAGCGAGACCGATTCGGCGTCGCGACCTGGAAAGGTAATCACTTCTACTGCCCAGATGAGTGAGATCAGTGTTCCCGAAAAACTGGGGGGGTAGTGCGGCGCGACGAATTCAAATTCGCGACTTCCCTTGGCTTCCAGCCGGTCCAGCGTCTGGGACAGGGCCACGTCGACATCCCGGTCTCCTTTGCCTGCGGTGTACCAGATCAGCCGGACATCCAGCCCTTCCAGCCGTTCGATGTCCGACCACTCGACCTGGCCCGTGATAATTTCTCCGGGTCGAAAACTGCTCTGTCGAAGTTTGACGTTAAGCATTGGCCGAGTCCTCCATCGAATCGGGTTTTACGAAAAACGGATAGGACTCGCTGATGTCGGGCCAGAATGGAATGCTGCCCCGAACAATGATGGCCCATTCGATTTTGTTTTTCGCCGCGTTGAAGGAAGGAATCGAATCGGCGGGCATCCGGATCGCCACACTGCCGAACCGCATCGCTTCCCGGTCACCGGTTTGCATGACTGGCAGTTTCATGAAAATATTGTCTGCGGTATGGGTGCTGGTCCCGCGTGTGTAGGTCGCTTTCTCGGTACCGGTGATTTCCACAACCAGTTCCCGGATCCGGTTCGGATTTCCATTGATCTCCCAGGCAATGTCTACTTCCTGCCCTGCCGGGATCGTCCCGTTGCTGAGGGCGATTTCCACAATGGGATTGAACATGGCCAGAAACTGGTAGACCAGGGCAAACAGGACGATCGCGCCAACGATTGCAAAAATTGACAGGAACAGAATCATGACGATCGATCCTTCACTGAATCCCACGTACAGGCCGACACCGGTAATCGAATTCCAGATCAGGGCAAAAATTCCGATCCCAATCAGCTTTGCCATGCGGCTCATTTTCGGCTCGAGCCGCTGCGGGCCCTCGAATCCGAACCAGGGATATGACCGTTCACTGCCGTCGCCAGGCGAAGTGAATTGTGAAACGGCTGGCTTCCCCTCCGCCAATTTGCCAGTTGAACCGGCATTCGCCGTTTCGCGGCTGAATCCGGCGACTATCATGAACACGCCTGCCGCGACAAACAAAAGCGTAAACAGGCCGAACAGACTGGACATGGGAAACGTCCGTTCCAGCACGGCATCAGCAGGTTTGGCCGGATTGTAGTAACAGGCGTGTTTGGAGCCGACCGAATATTTTTCAACGGCCTGGTCGACCCATCCTCGAGCACTGGTCGAGACACTGGAGAATGAATACGTTTTGGAGGTCCACTGGTTGCCATCGACATTGAAGGCGAAATGGATGTCGGGCCGGTAAGTGTCACCGTCTGAATCGGCGTTGACATCGACGGCGCTGTGGGTAATGGTCGCTTCGGCTGTCGACCAGGAACGTGCCTGAATCGATCGCCACAATGGCAACAGCGTAATTGCACAAAATGCGATGACCCCGGCGAGGGTGAATACGAACCCGATGGTCAACAGACATCCCCGCGACGCGCCGGTCATCGGTCCCTTCATGGAAATCGGCTTGGCTGCATTCATTCTGGCGTCCCTGCAAGATCTGATCGCACTGTTCGGGGAATTGTCGCGCGAGACGAATCATTGTGTTCCATTCGAATGCAGCAATGCCAGCCCGGATTAGGGGATGGCAATGACGTCGAGGCAGTGTTTGGTGTTCGCGTGATTCCGTCCCTTTTCAGCCGCCAATCGCTTCGCGATTGGCGGCTGAAAAGGGACGGGTGGGGGGTGGGCGGTTGGCTTCTGGTTGCCAAATTTGGCTCCCCCCGGCACAGGGCCGGGGGAAAGCCGGTAATTGATCGTTCAGTTTCCGGATGGCACTATTGAGTTCCCCCCGGTTATTGG
>Ga0163150_10005235_pt1 | contig 16779 bp, 14 predicted proteins | sample OliLakLV19P2IB_FD_148628 | JGI IMG/M metagenome (GOLD analysis project Ga0163150, IMG submission 148628) | Freshwater microbial mat bacterial communities from Lake Vanda, McMurdo Dry Valleys, Antarctica - Oligotrophic Lake LV.19.P2.IB | ecosystem: Environmental > Aquatic > Freshwater > Lake >...
GCATACGGACTGCGTGACGAAGAGTACCTGCGGTTAAAAATTCTCACTTGCATGTTGCCAGTCCTCTAAATTGACCCAAAATCACCCACACTCTTACGCGATGAGCCCTTTTATGAAAGCAATCCGAGTTCAAGTTCCTGGTGGACAGGACGTTCTGAAGTACGAAGAAGTGCCAGAGCCGAAGCCCGGTTCCGGACAAGCTCTGGTGAAGCTGCATGCCATCGGGGTGAATTTTATCGATGTTTACCACCGGACTGGGCTTTACAAGTTGCCACTTCCATTTACTCCTGGGATGGAAGGCGCCGGGGTTGTGGAATCGGTTGGAGCAAATGTCACCGAAGTACTACCCGGCGACCGGGTCGCTTACGCCATGGCCGTCGGTGCCTATGCGGAACTGGCCGTCGTTCCTTCCTGGCAGCTCGTGAAGGTTCCAGCTGGTCTCGATTTCTCAAGCGCTGCCGCAGCAATGCTGCAAGGAATGACCGCTCATTACCTGACCCACAGCACTTACGCCATTCAGCCTGGAGACACGATATTGCTGCACGCGGCGGCTGGTGGCGCTGGGTTGCTCATTGCGCAAATGGCCAAGCGTCGAGGCGCTCGAGTGATTGGCACCGTCTCCACAGAAGAGAAAGCCCGCCTGGCACGCAGTGCAGGCGCCGACGAAGTCATTCTCTACACGCAAACCGACTTTGAAGCTGAAGTTAAAAAGCTGACGGACGGCAAAGGCTTGCCGGTCGTGTACGATTCGGTTGGGAAGACCACTTTCGAAAAGGGCCTCAATTGTTTGAGGCCGCGCGGCATGATGGTCCTGTTTGGCCAATCGAGCGGGCCGGTGCCTCCCTTCGATCCTGGCATTCTGGCAGCCAAAGGCTCACTGTATTTGACAAGACCGTCGTTGGGCCACTACAGCTCAACTCGCGAAGAGCTGCTTTCGCGGGCGGGCGATGTTCTTGACTGGGTAGCCAAAGGCGAGTTGAAGCTCCGAATTGACAAGACCTTTGCACTGTCAGACGCCGCCGAAGCGCACTGCCAGTTGGAAGGAAGGCTGACCACGGGCAAGGTGCTCTTGACTCCCTGATTCTGTGCGTTACCGTACGCTCAGAACGCTCGAAGAGAGTTGGATAGGTCTGTGGAAGACTCTGGGACCTGTAGCGCAGACCCGCGTCTTTGTTGGGTCTGCGGCTTTTCGTGGATCGAGAGACTCGTTTTCGATCCCAGACCGCGCGTTTCGCGAAAACCGCTGGCCCAGACCGGCAAAAGCACAGGGCTGCGCCACAAGGCGCCAGCTCCTCCGCAACGCCAACCTCAATCCAACCGCACTCTTTGCCGCAGCAACAGAAAAACTCCTCCTACCAGGCACATCATCAGACCGTTCCCCGCCAGAACCCAGGACGGAGACAGATGACTGGCGAGGAAGCCGGTGGCAAGGCTCCCCAGCGGCGTCCCACCCCGGAACGCCATCATGTAGATGCTGACGACGCGGCCGCGCATTGCTTCGGGCGCTCGAAGCTGCACCAACGAACTGATCAAGGCAAAGACTGCTACCAAGGCAATCCCTGCCAGCAGAAGAGCCGTCAAACTCAGCCAGAGCACTGGCGAGAACGCGAAAAGAACGACCATTGTGCCGAACAAAAGCTGGAGCACCAGTGCGACTTTTCCTTTGTTCGGGAAGTTCCCCAGGGCGGCGACGACCAACGCTCCAATCACAGCGCCGACTCCCGTGCATGCGAGCAAGCCGCTGTATCCTCTTGGCCCCAGGTGAAAGACATCCTTTGCAAACACTGGCAGCATGGTGATCAAGGGCACGCCGAAGAAGGTGCTGCAGAACGCCAGGAAACTCAACACCTGGAGAACCGGTTGACGGCGCACATACGAAAGGCCTGTGCGCAGCTCGTCGAGCAGCTTGCCCCGACTTTCGAGTGGGACTGTCCGGCTCTTGAAAGAAGACAGCGAAAAGATCACCGCAAGAAACGAAACGCTATTCAACAGAAAACAGGCAGCAGCACCCAGCGCCGTAAACGCAAGCCCGGCAATGACAGGGCCTATGATACGGGCCAGGTTGAACTGGATCGAGTTCAAGGCAATCGCGTTTGAGATGTCCTTCTTCTCCACGAGAGTCGGAATCAGCGACTGGTAAGCCGGCCCGCCAAAGGCTTGGGCAGTGCCGGTCAGAAAGGAAAGCAACAGAATGTGCCAGACGCTCACTCTGTCAAAGTAAATCAGAGCCGCCAGCGTCAAAGCGAAGGTCATCTGCAGATATTGCGAAGTGAGCAGCAGTCTCCTCCTGTCCATCCGGTCAGCCACCACGCCGCCGATCAGAGAAAACAGCAGGATCGGCACTTCGCCCAGAAACGAGTCGAATCCCAGCAGAAACGCCGAACCAGTCAAAGTGAAAACGAGCCAGCTCTGAGCGACCTTTTGCATCCAGGTCCCCACTGTTGAAATGAAAGCACCCCACCACAGAACGCGAAACTCCGGGTAGCTGAGGGCCTGAAACGTTCTGCGCAGAAGGGTCGATTTCGGCAGCACCGGCTTGTCACCGGCCGGCAGGGACTTATGGGTTTGAGGCATCGGGTGTGGACAGAGAGTTGCCTCGGTTCGATCTCGCGATGGGAGTGGTAATCTACCGCCCTCTGAAGGGAATGCCGTCCGTTTGCAAAGCGAGTGGTATCACTTAACGACGAGTGAGCCGAACGGCAACCGGTAGTGAAAACAACTCATCCTGAATTCCGAAGTTGGCCGGCGGCATTGCAAAGCTGCTGGTGTAGGGCAGACATTCTTGGCTGCCCGTTGGGGCGGAATCGCAGGTCTCAACTTCGGAATTCAGGCTAATTTGAAGAATCTACGAGCCGCGTCCGCCGGTTGTGTAGAAAACCTTGCAAGCTGTAGGGATCAACCGGGGACAATAGAACAACTAGACTCACCAGAAAGAAGAAGCCGTCGCGAAGCAAGCTGACGGCCCCGATCGTTTCCTGTGGAGAACCAAAGCAACCGCAATGAATCTCAAGCCCGCGCCACAAGGCCGAAATCATGCCCACAAGAAAAACAAACAACAGCAGCGTTGTAAGCGCCGAAACGCTGCGCACGAACACCCCCAAAACTAGAAAGATTCCACAAAACCACTCTGCCCAGGGCAGCGTCACCGCAACATACTTGAGCAACTGAGGCGAATCAAATATCCGGTAGGCGATCAAGTTCTCCGCAAACGATTTCGGATCAAGAATCTTTCCGACGCTCGCATAGAGGAAAACAAGGCCGAGTATGAAGCGGACTAAGCAAATTAACTGTGACGGCAAACGCGGGTTCATTTGAGCGAAGATCCTTTCCCCTTCTCGACTGGATTGCCGGAGAGAAACCAGTCATTGTACCCAGCCGAATAAACCTTCAGTTGGTGGTATCCCTTTTTTTGAAGGAGAGAAGCCAGCTGTCTGGAAAGACCGCATTGGCCGCTTCCGCAGTAGACGAAGTAGGCGTCTTCTTTTGGGTATCGGGCTGAGAATTCCGGGAACCGCTTGTCGAAGTCCGCCACGCTGAGCGAGTATGCGCCCGGCAGATGGCCGTTTTCGTAGTCTGCTTCAGATCGCCCATCCACAGGAAGCATGGACTTCGAAGCGATGATCTCCCGGACGTCGGGAAGCCGAACCTCCGCAGGCGCCTCAGCTGACTGAGCCTCGCTGGCCTTCAGAGGCTTGAACTCTAGTTTCCCACCGTCATTCGAGTAGGAAAAGATGCTTTGCTGCGGGCCTGCCACAAACGCTCGGTTCAGCAACACGCCGATACAAGTGGAAAGCAGGACGATGCCTGCATTCACCAGCAATATTCGGCCGCAACCAGCCCAACTTGATTTCATCATGCGACAAACTCCAATTCAAAGTGCCCGGCAATTGAACAACGCCAGCGTATCTTATCACTGACGCGTTATCCGGCCAGCCAATGGATCATCGCTCGGCCTGAATGCTCGTATCCCACCGCTTCCGGCAGCATCAGTCTGCGGGTGGCAAAGACACGCTAACTACATCGGCAGAAACAAAATATGCTATAGTCTGCCCGTCAGCAACGAGAGTGATTCAGGTCGTCTCCAACGTAGCTTGTACGCGTGACTGGGCTCAAACGGAATTGCTTGCGAACCGCCGCCTGTCAGCGGTCCGCAGGCTGGGATATTGTCCCTGGATGACCTCAATATGCAGGAGGCTGCGCCGTGGGTAAGAAGGTCCGAACCAGGTCACTGGGAGATGCGATCTGACACAGCCACGGTGAAAGATCTCCCGCTCTCACCAACGTTGGCGGCAAGGCATGCCGGGTCGTCAACCCCAAGACATTGAAATCGAGAGCATTGTGCCTGCCTAACGAGTCGCGTGCCAAGCGCCGATAGAGTCCATAGATCAGTGAAGATTCTTTTGATCTGCGAGCAACCGCAAATCGCTACAGCGCTAAAAGCCTTTTCAGATGAGTTCAGCCACTCACTCTCGGTTTCTTCCACGGTCAGTGAGGCGGGCGGTGACCTGGAACGTGAAAGCTGGGAGGCCGGCCTGATTGTCTTGGAAATGAACCAGAATGCCGAGCAATGGCTGCGCCTGATCGAAGATCACCGAAGGCAAAATCCCGCAGTGACCCTGGCGGTGATCGGCGACGGCTCAGACGAACAAATAGCGGAGGCCTTGCGTTCGGGAGCGGAGGCTTATTTCACGGTTCCGGTGCGTCCGAAACTCTTGCAATTGACTTTGATTCCACTGTTGAATAACGCTCAACTCAGGTCCCTGGCAAATGCCGCGCAGGACCAAACTGCTCGCGTCCAACGGGAACTCTACGGCTCTCTCGAACGACAGAAGGAGGCCATCACGGAGAAGGAATTGACTTATCGTGAACTCTTGTTGGCCTATGCACAGCTTCAGGAGTTGAATCAGCAGAAGAACAACTTCCTGGCTTCGGCAACCCACGAGTTGCGCACTCCGGTCACGGTCATGAAGGGGTATCACCGTATTCTACTTGATGGACGCCTGGGAGAACTTGCTCCCCAGCAGCGAGAAGTTCTGTTGGAGTCAGAACAGAGTTGCGCCCGGCTCATAAAAATTATCAACTCATTGCTGGATTTGTCGCGCATCGAAACGGGCAAGCTGGATCGTTTTTACCAGAACTATGACCTCGCCGCCAATTTGAAACAAGTTGTGAATCAACTGAAGGAGTTTTCGAAGCGAAAGCGGCTCTCGGTCGTTATAAAGTTGGAAAAGGACTTGCCAACTCTCCGTTGCGACCGCGAGAAAATCAACCAAGTGGTCACGAACCTTCTGGAGAACGCGATCAAGTACACGCAGGCGGGCGGGAAAATCTACATTTCGGCCGGACCCTATTTCTGGGACAAGAACCCAAGGTCTGGAACAGCCCGGGCCGATCTCCAGGCCCCCTCTCCAACTCCGAGCCCAGCGAACGCCATGGTCATCCAGGTGAGTGACAACGGAATCGGAATCTCGTCGGAGCACCACCAGGAAATTTTCGACCAGTTTACTCAAGTGCCGTCAAACCAGATGGACCGGTCTGGCCTGGGCCTGGGTCTGGCAATTACCAAACGTATTATTGAAGCCCATGGTGGAAGAATTTGGGTGGACAGCCAGGTGAATTCAGGAAGCCGCTTTACTTTCCTGATACCGTTAGACCCGGTTGAAGCGCCCGCAACAACTGCGCAGTATTCGCAGCGACTTGGCAATTAAGGATGCCTTAGACAGACTATGAGTGAACCTACCTCCATCCTGGTCGTTGATGACGAAGAGGGCATTCGGAATTACTTGAAAACCCTGCTGAAACTGAAGGGCTACGAGGTTTCTACGGTTGCAAGCGGCAGCGAAGCGCTTGAGTATTTCAGCTCAAACCCTCCACCCTCGCTGATCCTGATGGACATCCTGATGCCCGAAGTCGATGGTCTGGAAACTCTCAAAAGGCTGCGCAAATCAGAAAAAGAGCTGCCTGTAATCATGCTGTCCTGCATCGGAGAAACGCGCACGATTGTTGAGGCAATGCGCTCTGGAGCCACCGACTATCTCAACAAGCCGTTTGAGGAAGCCGAACTGGAGATCGCCATTCTCAAAGCGCTCGACCGCAAGAAGCTGGTGGAAGAAAACAAAATGCTGCGCGAGCAGAACGAGACTTTGACAGAAGACTACCGGTTCGTGGCTTCCAATGCCAAGATGGTGCGCATCAAGGAGCTGATCAGCCAGATCGCTCATACGGACGTCACCGTTTTCATTCAGGGCGAGAGCGGCGTGGGCAAGGAAATTGTTGCCCGCGAGCTTCATCGCGGTTCCGCCCGCAGGGACAAGCCCTTCGTCAAAATCAACTGCGCGGCCCTGCCTTCCGAATTGCTGGAGAGCGAGCTTTTCGGTTACGAGCGGGGAGCGTTCACCGGCGCGTTCCGCCTGAAGCAGGGCAAGTTTGAACTGGCCAATTATGGGACACTCTTCCTCGACGAGATCGGCGACATGGCGCCGGTGCTGCAGGCCAAGTTGTTGCACGTACTCCAGGACAATGAATACTCAAGGCTGGGCGGCAAAAAAAATGTCGTGGTCGACGTTCGCATTCTCGCAGCCACCAATCAAAACCTGGAGGAGGCCATGCAGGACGGCCGTTTCCGCGAAGATCTCTTTTACCGGCTGAATGTCGTGAATGTGTCCATTCCGCCGCTACGGGAGCGGCGCGAAGAGATTCCCCTTTTGTGCGAACATTTTTTGCGGAAGCACAACCGAAAATACAACAGCACCCTGTTGACGGTGCCGCCGGCTGTGCTCGATCACATGCTGGCTTACGATTGGCCGGGGAATATTCGCGAATTGGAGAACCTCATCAAGCGGCTCGTGATTCTGGGCAACGAGCAACAAATCATTGACGAGCTGACGCTGAAGATTGAAGCCCGAAAAAAAACAGACAAGCTATTGCTCGACGCGTCCCACGTCGAAGTTGCCACCGACGACGCTGGAGGTATGAGCCTCAAGAACATGAGCCGGAACCTGACTTCAACTGCGGAGAAGGAGGTTATCCTCAGGGCCTTGCAGCAGACCCAATGGAACCGGAAACAAGCAGCCGCCATGCTCAACGTCAGCTACAAAACCTTGCTGAACAAGATCCGCAAGCTCGACATCAAGTAGTTTCCCACCAATTCACGACCCAAAGTGCGGCCGCTGAAGTTACCGTGGTGCAGCGGTGTGCCTCGCTATGCGGCGTTGACCCGCACCCCACCCCGGCCTTCAGTTTTTCCGCTTATTTCAAAACCAGTTGGAGGAGTGACAGCAAACTGGCAGCTGTAAAGGGTTTCGGCAGGAACAATACGCAGCCCGAAGAAAAGCTCTTCTTGATCAGATCCACTTCCTTGCTGGCAGTCACCATGATGATCGGCAAGTCCTTCAACTTCGGATCATTCTTCACAGACTGCGCCAACGCATTGCCATCCATTTGGGGCATCAGAGCATCGGTAATGATGGCGTCGAACTTGTCCTTTTGGAGCAACGAAACAGCTATCTCGCCGTTGAGAGCTGTTGAGACTCGAAAATCCTTCTGACTCAGAATCGTTTTGATCAGCGTCAGAATGTTTTGGTCGTCATCGACGACCAGAATATGCTTTTGAGGCATTGGGTTGTTTCCGGCCGGTGATTGCCTTTTGGCTGAACGCCCTGAATCTGCGACGTGCTGCCATTCTATGCGGAAAGCGTCGAAAATCAAACGAATCCTTGGTCGATACCGATCGAACAAAACTGGAGAAAGAGCCGCGCCCATGAGAGTTTTTCTGAACCGTTCTCTTAGACTCTTCATTTTCGTCACGAGCAGGATCTGCCTGGCCGCCTGGATGCTTCAAGGCCCGGCTCAAAGCGCTTCCCAGACGAAATCCGGCGGCGTTTTGTTGCTGGAGGGCAAGCTGATTGAAGCCAAGCAAGCCTTGACGCTGGAGATCCAGCGACGGCCGGATTCGGTCAGACCTCTGATATTGCTGACGCGGATATTGCTGATTGAGGATGAATTTGACGAGGCGAAGACGAAGATTCGGCGCGCTCTCAAGCTGGCGCCAGCGAACACGGAGGCGCTTGCGCTCTATGGGCATTGCTTGTTCCGAGAAGGGAGCTTTGCCTTGGCCGAGACTCAATACCAAAAGAGTCTGCGTTTGGATTCAAGGCAGGCCGGCGCCCATCTTGGATTGGGCCGCCTGCACCTCACCCGTCAGCAATCCGACCAAAGTGTGAAATCCTTTCAGCAGGCCATTCAGCTTGCGCCTCAAGAGGAAGACAACTATTTTTTCGCGAGTGAAGCCTATGGCGCCACGAAGAATCTCCCCAAGCAAGTCGAATCCCTGGAGAAGTATCTGGCGCTGAAGCCGAAGTTCAATGCGGAACGCGTCGAGAACGCCAAGGCACTGCTGACCTTTTTTCGACACCTTGAGAAGGGGCCGGTCGCCGCCATCACGGATGCGGCCCGGCCATACGAAATTCCCTTCCAACCGTTTTACGGTCTCATGCTCGTCGAAGGGCATGTAAACGGCCAGGGACCTTTCCGCTTTCTACTGGACAGCGGCGCAACCTCAACCGTTCTCTCGAACGAGCTCTTCGACTCACTGAAGATTCCCATCCTGTCGACCGCCGTTGTGAGTTGCGTGGGAGGCACTGGAAGGACGGGCACCAAACTGGCGAAAGTGGAAAAACTCAAGGTAGGAGAATTGGAAATCAGCAACCTTCCCGTTTCCTCGTTCGACAATACGATCTTTGCCGAACTTATCGATGGCGTCCTCAGTACCGCAGACCTGGCCGACTTCCTGATCACGCTGGATTACCCGGACCGCCGTATCCTGCTCGCGCCTAGACCTTCAAAGCTGGCCGCCAAGCCAGCAAACAATAGGCTGGCCAGTAGGGTCGAAGTCCCGTTTCGCATTCTGGGAAATCTCATGCTGGCGCCGATTTCCATCAACCAGCAGCCGGCTCAGAACTTCTTGTTCGACACAGGCGCAGTCACCAGCACACTTTCAAAACGGCAAGCTGCGTTCCTAGGCATCCGCGACGACACGCCAAACGCCCGCGTCGACATTCAGTTTGCCGGCGCTTGCGGAGTCACCCAATCCGTTCTGTCGGTGGATCGTGTCGACCTCCGCTTGCAGACCCTGAAGGTGTCCTATGCCAAGATCCTGGCAGTCGAACTGAAAGAGATCAGCAAGGAACTGCGTACCGAAGTCTCTGGCATTCTGGGTGGAGACTTCTATAGCCAGCGGAAAGTAACCATCGACTATCGGAATACAAAACTCATCTTCGAGTGAGCCGTGGCCACGGAACATTTCGCAGCGGTGTGGCCCAAGCCCAGCTACGATGACCTGAAACCGGGATAAACGGGGCCTCTTCGCCGCGAACAAACTCCGGCGTGAAGAACCCATTGAAGGATTTTCCCAGCATTGTGCAGGGGAGGCCGGCGCCCAAAACCCAAGGGACTAAGAGACAAGCCAGCCATCTGTTCATCTTCGATCGAACTCTCATGAGGCTGGGAACCCGTCAAATTTCATGCGGCGCACTCTTTGTCAGCACTGCTGCGTCTGTCGCGTCCTGTGTCTGCTAACAACGGCTGTCCCCAAAGAATGTTTCTTCGCTTTCCCCGAAATGAGCGTTAAAATCACGTCAGAACATCTACCTAATATCTTGAGGCGTGTTTTTCGAAGTGTCACGGACATCTCGGTGTGAGCCAACCCTGTTGTTGGCCGAAAGGGGAATGGGAACATGTTCGATCAAATGAATCATGAGGCGCTCGGAAAGAAAACTCTGAAAGAACGGCTCGTCGAAGGAGCCATCATTCTCGTTGTGGTTGGTGTAATGATTGGAATCATGCTTTACGCTCTCGAAATGGCCTAGACGCTGGCCCCTAAACTGCGCCTTGCCGCAGTTCAGAAACACACGCTCTCCCAGACTGTTGGAGTTCGTTGGCGAATTGTGTGATCGCGCAACGGCTCACTTTTCATCAAGAGAGTCTCAAGCTCCGGGCAAATCCAACGCCTCTTCCTTTCTCTCCCCGCATGGAACGCATCTGCGCTCGACCGCCCCAATCGGATCTCACCCGTGCGACTTCCTTATCTGAACCCGGCAGGTTTCAGTGAATTCACCGCCATCACTTAGTTCAAACAAAATTTGTGCTGTAGTGGGGTGGTGTCCGTTCGTTTACATTTCTAGCACCTTGCCCTAAGATATGCAGTCTCTTGGCACTTCGGAGCCGCCGAACGGGCGCGTCGCGAGCGCAAAACTTTTCGCTCCAAGGAGAAGTTTTTCATGAAGTCTATTCGTCCCGTGCAGATCAGCGGTATTGGCTGCTATGTTCCAGAACGCGTGTTGACCAATCACGATCTCTCGAAGATTGTTGACACTTCGGACGAATGGATTCTGCAGCGAACCGGAATTTCAGAACGCCGGATCGTCGACAAAGGCAAGGCGACTTCGGACATGGCCGAGCAAGCTGTGCGCCGGCTGTGCAGTTCGCTGCAGATGGATCCGAACGAGATTGAATTGCTCATTGTCGCCACAGTAACACCGGACATGTTCTTCCCTTCCACCGCCTGTCTGCTGCAGGAAAAGCTCGGGATTCGGCATACCTGGGGATTTGATCTTTCGGCTGCTTGTTGCGGATTTGTCTACTCACTATCGGTTGGAGCCGCGTTTGTCGCCGCCGGCTTGCATTCCAAAGTCGTCGTGGTCGGTTCAGATACCATGTCGAGCATCATCGACTACCAGGATCGCGCGACCTGTGTCATTTTCGGTGATGGGGCCGGGGCCGTGCTGCTGGAACCCGCCAAGAACCCGGAGAATTGTCTCATCGACTTTCATCACGAAGTGGACGGCTCGGGTGGTGCGCATTTGAAGATGCCGGCCGGCGGAAGCCTCCTTCCCTCGAGCTGCGAGACGGTTAAAAACCGTCTGCACTACGTGAAGCAGGAGGGTCATGCAGTCTTTAAGTTTGCCACTCGCAAGATGGAGGAAGCGAGCCGGATTATCCTTCAGAAGAACCGGCTGACACCCCAGGACATTCACTTGCTCCTTCCGCATCAAGCCAATGCCCGCATTATCCGGGGGACGGCCGAGCGTCTTGGTCTAAGAGAAGATCAGTTTGTCATCAATCTACACAAGTACGGAAACACCACGGCAGCGACGATTCCCCTCGCGATGCAGGACGCTCTAATCGAAGGGAGGCTCAAGGAAGGCGACCTGGTGTTGCTCGCTTCGGTCGGCGCGGGTTTCACCGTGGGTACAGCTTTGCTGCGCTGGGCGATTTGAAAGAGTCGAGCTGCGCTACTGTCAATCGCAAACATCGCTTCGAGAATGGTACTCGTCCCCGGCAGTTTTCCTTCTCCAAAGCTCACATGTCTCCCCAAACAATTCGGTCCCGGCAGCCACCAGGGGACACATGGGTGCGCCTCTGCGGTACTTCCCCTTGCGGCTGAGGAACCGTTCACCGGGACCGGATGATCCCACCTTCGATTTGCACGCCGCTGTTCAATATCGCCCTCCGAGCATCACCTGAAGTGAAACAGCAGCAGCCACTCGTAAGCCCTCCTCACAAATTCTGCTTCCAACCCAATCCGAACGAGCTTCTCCATTCGTAAGGTAGCCGAACCCACTAAACCTCGAACCTTAGCGAAGGGATCGATGGTGCAGGGGACCCCCGGAAGAATTACATCGCCAACCACAAGGAGGCATTGAACAGCCATGCTCAAAAACCCGCCACTCAGGACAGCGTTGACCGCTTTGGTCGCCCTGACTCTGGTACTCTGCGGAATGCTGCCCGACTGGAACGTCACCTGGGCATCGGGCCACCGCGAAGCGCCGTTAGGGGCGCTGGATCACAAAGCGGACATCACCGATTTTTATGCCTTTGTCAGCTATGACGATCCAAACAAGGTGACCTTCATCCTCTCTGTAGATCCGCTGCTGGAGCCCTCGAACGGACCTAACTATTTCCCGTTCGATCCGGACATCCGCTATGCCATCAAGATTGACAACGACAACGATGCAGTGGAAGACATCAGCTTCGAATTCCGCTTCAACACCGAAGTGCGCCTGCCCGGCGTGTTCACAAGCTTTGTCGGCGCCGGAAACGGTATCTTCGCGCCCGCCAACGCACCGAAGGACCTGAACGGCGTCAAGCCGCCAACTTCTGCCATCGTCGTTCCTCCAGCCATCACTGCGCTCGATGGTCCGGGCTCGACCGGCTTGAGCCTGCGCCAATCGTACACCGTGACGATGGTCAAAGGACCTTCCTCGCGCCCGTCTCAGCGGAATGATCTGATCAGTGGCCAGCCGCTCTATGCTGTCCCTTCAAACGTCGGGCCGAGAACCATGCCCGATTATCCAGCACTTGCCCGGCAGGGAATCTACAGCTTGGGAAGTGGAGTCAAGGTCTTTGCCGGAACAACCGACGATGCGTTCTGGATCGACTTGGGCGCTGCCTTTGACTCGCTGAACTTCCGCGCCACTGGCTTTGCGTTGCCTGGAGTTCTGATGGATGCGCAGGACGCTGACGACACCCGCAACTTTGCATCTGACGCAGTGTCGGGATACAACGTTAATTCCATCGCAATTGAAGTACCCATCTCCATGCTGACCCGCACGGGAACCAAAGTGGCTGCCACCCATGTGGCGGCGACGATCGGAAGCTGGGGGACCACTTCACGGCAAAGGGTCCGAGTGTTGCCCGGAACGCCAGGCAGGGAGACTCAGAACCAAGGCCCCTGGGTTCAGATTCAGCGCATGGCCAATCCGCTGTTCAATGAACTCATCATTGGCACCGGTTCGAAAGACAAGTTCAGCATGAGCGAACCCAAGGACGATGCGCAGTTCGCCAGCTTCGCGCTCGACCCGCTGCTGGCAAGAGTGCTGAATGCGGTCTACGGCATTCCCGTTCCCGATGCGCCGCGCACGGACCTGCTACCGCTCGTTCAGTATGTGCCTCCCATTGCGGCTGCTGGAACGACTGCCGGGCCGGTGGCAGATCTGCTCCGTTTGAATACGGGAGTCGCGCCCACCGCAGCTTCGGCCAGGAAACGCATGGGGCTGCTGGCTGGGGACTCAGCCGGTTTCCCGAACGGCCGTCGTGTTTCCGATGACGTCACAGATATCGCGGCGCGCGCCGTGGCCGGAATCCTGGCCGGCGGGGCGTTTGCCGCCTTCCCATACAACCGCATTGGCGACGGCGTCAACGTCAACGACGAACCTTACCTGGAAACCTTCCCTTATCTCGGATACGCCTGGGATGGACGGAATAGCCGGCACATCAATCCCGGTGAACCGGGCGGTGGCCCTGTCAACTAGGGTTCGACCACAAACCTTCAACCTGCGCTCTCTTCCAGAGGGAACGCAGGTTGTCTGAATTTAGAAATAGAGAGGAAATCCGAATGCGAAAGATCATGATGTGGGTCCTTGCTTTTGCCTCCTTGTTGCCGCGTGTTGCGGTTGCAAATAACACAGCCTCCGTTCGCAATGCCATCCAGGTGGCTTCCACCAGCGTTGTGGTGCCCTCGGCAGCCAACCTCACCGGACTGACAGGGAGTGTTTTCAGAACGCGAATTTCACTATTCAATCCGACGGCTTTCACCTATCCCATCCAGACGACATTCCACGACGTATCCGGAAACATGTCCAAGGTGACTATCACCATGGCCGCCAGCCAGATGCGCGTGTACGACAATTTCTTGGGTGATGTGTTCGGAACAACCGGCGCGGGGAGTGTGCGATTTGAAAGCCGGCAGATCACAGGCGGAAGTCCGAACTTTCAGTTTGTCGTCAACGCCGAGGTCTGGACCGTTGTCAGCAGCGGCCGCTACGGTACCAGTGTTACCACCCTCGTCGGAGGCGCCTCCACGTCCGAGTCCTACAGCGCCGGTGTTCGGGTGGACTCCGATTTTAGATCGAACGTTGGATGCTTTAACGACTCTGCGAACTCGAACACGGTGGTGGCGGATGTCTTCGATGGATCCAACAATCTGGTCACGACTGTGACGCTGGCGGTCCCTCCCAATGCCTGGTTGCAGACGGCCATCCCAGCCAGCCTCTCGGCAGGCTACGTGCGCTTCAGGCCATCCCAGCCTGCATACTGCTTCGCAGTCGTGGTGAACAACACCACTAACGATGGTCATTTCATTCTGGCGTCTGAGTTCACGCCTTGAGCTGAGACATTTTGTGGTAGGGACGCGTTGCTGCGCGTCCGCCCGTGAGGATTTCGCGAAACTTTAACACGGACGCGGCGCACCGCGTCCCTACCCTCAATGCCCGCCAAACCGCTCAAAGGAGCTGACATGACTGGCTGGTTTCCAATCTCATGGCTTCGGACAGGCCTCGTTCTCGTCCTCTTGGCAAGTAGCGCTGGGTTGTGGCTCTGGAAGAGTGGAGGACAGGCTTCCGAAGCAACTCACTCACAATCTCCACTGGTGGCAACGACCTCGTTCACCGAGCAGCGCCTGCGTAAGGCAGAAAGAAAGCTCCAGCTGCGGCCCAAGGATCCGGAAGCCTACGCCGAAATGGCTGCTGCCTATATGGAAAAGGGTCGCGAGACAGGCGACGGCGCTTTCTATGGCCGTGCGGAAGCAGCCTGCCAGAAGGCTTTGGAACTCGCTCCGGACAATTACGCGGCTCTTCGGCTGGTCTCCTGGGTGTACAGCGGGCAGCATCGGTTTCGCGAAGCGCTGTCTGCTGCTCGCCGAGCGCTGGAACGCGATTCCAAGGATCCCTTGAACTACGGGGCTCTGGGCGATGCGCTGCTTGAACTGGGCGAGTATCGGGAAGGTGCGGAGGCTATTCAGAAGATGGCCGATCTCCGGCCCGACGTCAGCTCCTACACGCGCGCGGCCTACGTTCGTGAGTTGTTTGGCGACATTGAAGGCGCGATTGAGATCATGAGTATGGCAGTGAGAGCAGCCAGCTCCAGAGACCTCGAACACAGCGCCTGGTGTCGCGTGCAGCTCGGCCACCTCTTTTTCCACGCGGGCCGCCTGGCGGACGCCGAGGCTCAGTACCAGGCCGCGTTGCAGAGTTTTCCCAACTACCACTTTGCTTTCACCGGACTCGGCCGAGTGAGAGCCGCGGAACAGGACTTCGAAGAGGCCATCCGCTTCTTTCAGAAAAGTGTGGATCTGGTCCCCACTTACGAAGCCGTCTTCGGTCTCGCCGATCTGTATTCGCACTTGAAGCGCCCCGCCGAAACCTCGCGGCAGTTTGAGCTGCTCGAAACAATCGAGAAGATCGGGCAAGCCAACGGGGTGCGACCCGAAGCCCAGTTGGCGATGTTTTACGCGGATCATGGCGTGAAACTCACCGAAGCTCTCAGCGTCGTACGGCAGCAGGCCCGCAAGCGGCGGGATATTCGAACCTTGGATGCTTTGGCCTGGGTCTTGTTCAAGAATGGGAAAGCGCAGGAAGCGCTGCGGGCGAGCCAGCAAGCGCTCCGGCTCGGCACCAAAGATTCATTGATGCTCTACCACTACGGCATGATCGCGCGGGAACTAGGCCAACACAAGAAGGCAACCGAGTCACTCGAACAAGCCCTGGCAGCGAATCCGCATTTTCATCCACATCACGCCGAGCAGGCGCGCATGGCTTTGCAGCCGTTGTTGGCTGCACGTTCAGAATCACAGGTGTTATCCAAAGCGATCAATTGAGGTACTGATCCTTGTCGTAGGTTCGAGGGCGCCAGCCTCGGGACGGTGGCCGGTTCACTTGGTGGCGGCAAAGTTCAAACTTCGGTCGAATTTCCCGCTCCCGTTTGTAGGCAGAGCGTGGACGAAGCGACAGCGGTCGCGAGGCTGGGTGAGGGGCCAGCGGCCCACGGAGACGCAATCTCTGAAGTCGCTCGCTACAGCTAACTCCATCTGAGTCGTCCGGCTGACTCAACGGTTTACTTGGGCAACGTTCCCCTCCCGCGCGGGCACACCAAGACTATGGAGCGACCATTCGAGTGCGGGATCCCATAGGGACGGGTGTGTCTGGAGAACGCTCCGAATCATGGGCGCCAAGAACCTGCCGTACAGCTGTCGGACCTCGGAAACCTCAGCATTCTGAGTTCCGGGCACGCTCTTCAATCGGGTCAGAAGCCGGAATATTTCCTGCGCAGCTTCCGGAGTCATGATTTCCATACGACCCACCAAGACCCGAACCAGGTTGTTGGGCTCTGGTGTGATCTCAAGAGGAAGGATGGCGTCCGTGTGTTGGCGCGGCAGCACGTAGAACACTCTGAAGCCTTCTTCGAACCATGAATCTTCCCAAGTCCTAACCATCGCTTCGGCTTCCTTCGCATAGAGGCCGTGGGCGGCGAGCAGCATTTCGAGATCGCGCTTCAGCGATTCCACCGAACAGTCAGGTAGAAGCCGGTCGACCACTGCACTTGACGACTGCAATCCGCTGCGGAGACAGCTCGTTCGGCCATTGCGGTTCTCAAAGAAAATCACTTCTCCGATGCCTGGGGTCACAGCCTGCCGCACCGCAACCTTGTCTGCGCTAACCTGAACCGAGAGTGGCATGGCAAACCTCCCGACTCCGCGATAGAAAAGAAACTTCTCATACTCGTCGATAACGTTTCCCTTCCAAACCCGAAGCGGCACCGAGTCCGTCGCGCGCGCGTGGTAATAAGGTAGCCGTAGTTATAAAGCGTGCGAGAGAAGGCGAGTCCGTCGCGCGCGCGTGGTAATAAGTGCCCGTTGAGAAATAACCTACGGTGAAATATTTTTTCATGGGGAGGGTTTTCTGGGTGAAATCATATAGTTCCACTCTCCATGAAAGTCGGCCGGTT
>Ga0163150_10005237_pt1 | contig 16774 bp, 10 predicted proteins | sample OliLakLV19P2IB_FD_148628 | JGI IMG/M metagenome (GOLD analysis project Ga0163150, IMG submission 148628) | Freshwater microbial mat bacterial communities from Lake Vanda, McMurdo Dry Valleys, Antarctica - Oligotrophic Lake LV.19.P2.IB | ecosystem: Environmental > Aquatic > Freshwater > Lake >...
ATGGATTTACAAGGGATGGCTCCGATGTCCAAAGTATTGCCACAAAGTCTTTGATCGGACATGATGGTTGTGCCGGGAGAAGCGGAAGCGGGCTCTGCTGGGAAGCAACTCGCTGAGGAATATCTCGGTCTCCGATGCGCCAAAGGCGCTCGGCAACCCGCCGGACTGATCGTCTGGTGGGTTGTTTTTCTTCAACTTTGGACATCGGAGTGATGCCTCAAAAATCCAATGCGAAACGGGTGTCCGGTGAAACTTCGGTTTTCTATTCGTAACGATAAATAGTCAATTTTGACCCACAGATTCTGCGGAAGAGCCGACATTCTAAAGAAATGTGTTCGAGAACTCGACATCTTACGCGATTCGAGTGCTTGTCTCGCGACGGTGCGATCAGGTGAGCGTCGTTTTTGTCGGTTTGCTTTACTTGGCAGCTCGATCGTTGCTATTTGAGTGCGGCAAAGGCTACCATTTACATCCAAAATTCGTTTTCGGCGCGGACGGCGAAAGAGTTGGTAAGTTGGGAACGGTTTGAAAGGTGGCCGGATTGCTTCATTCGAAACTACGTCGAGTTGGGAGGAATCGGTGGTGGTTTGATTTTAACGATCGCGGGCGCTGACTCTGCTTTGGCCCAAGCATAATATCGTGCGTGGGAAAGACCAATCACGGCGAACTGGTTGATACAGAAAATACTCGAATCCTAGAAAACACTAATGAGATTCACTTGATCGAGTTGCCGAGGTATGCTATTGGGGAGCGCGAGTTGGCCAGTGCATCGCCGATGGAAGGCTGGATCGTTCTCTTGCGACACGCTCACGGACGCCGATCTATTGCGAAGGCTACTCCCAGAGATAGCGTTCCAGCAAGCGATCCAGTCCATTGAAACAATAGCCTTGAAGACCGAGGACAAGCAAATGTACGACACACGCGAAAAAGCCGCCCGAGATTACCAATGGCTGATCAACGGAGCACGAAACGAAGGCCGTGAAGAAGGCATAGAGAAAGGGGCAATGATCGGAACCATCATCGATGCCTTGGCAGCTTGATGTTTCATGCTCGCTCGTCCCGCTGAATTATTCCTGCCCCGAATTTTTGATCTCTATGAACTGCCGAATTATTCCCATGCGATGGTTGTCGATACTTTGGCTCAGCCTGTCTGGCGGTGCGACATTTTTATTTGGGCAAAGCCCGGTCAGCATCGACTACACGCGCGATGTACGTCCAATCTTGTCGCGAACTTGTTACGTATGTCATGGTCCTGACTCGGGGAGTCGAGAAGCCGAGTTAAGATTAGATCGGGCTGACGCAGCGTTTGCCAAAGCAGCCAGTGGTGTCGTGGCAATTGTACCGGGTGATCCTGACGGAAGTGAGCTGATCCGTCGGATTACGACCGGCGTTGACGACGAACACATGCCGCCGGCAAAAAGCAGTCATCGGCTAACAACTAATGAAATCGAAACTCTTCGGCGTTGGATTTCCGAAGGCGCGACATTCGATGATCATTGGTCATTTCGTCGGATTGTCCGCCCAGACGTTCCCTTGGTGATGAATGACGATTGGCCACGCAATCCGATCGATTACTTTATTCTGGAAGTGTTAGAACAACGTGGGATTCACGTTGCGGCAGAAGCAGCCAAGTCAACGCTCATCCGCCGCCTCTCTTTTGATTTGACTGGATTTCCACCAGCGCCTAGTGAAGTGGAAAGATTTACTCTCGATACCAGCGACGATGCTTATGAACGTCTAGTCGATCGACTTTTGTCATCGCCACATGTCGGCGAACGATGGGGACGTCATTGGCTTGACTTGGCGCACTACGCCGATAGCGACGGTTACTTAGGAGACGCGCTTCGACCTAACGCGTGGCTGTATCGAGACTGGGTGATCCATGCAATCAACCAAGATTTGCCTTTCGATCAGTTCACGATAGAGCAGTTGGCCGGTGATCTCTTGCCCGACGCGACGCTTGCTCAAAAAACAGCCACTGGATTTCTCCGCAATACGCTTCGAAATACCGAAGCCGGCGTCGACCTAGAAGAGTATCGTTTGAAGGAGATTGTCGATCGAGTCAGCACGATTGGTGTCGGTTGGCTCGGCTTATCATTGGGCTGCGCGGAATGTCACTCGCACAAATACGATCCTATCTCCCAGCAGGAATTCTATGAGTTGTTCGCCTTCTTCAATGACGCAAACGACGTGGACATCCCCATCCAGCTTCGAGAAGAGGAAGATCGTTATCGCGTCTCATACTCGGCTTGGGAAAAGGGGATCGTGCAGCGGCGAGAGGCCGTACAGCTAGCGGCCGCAAGTGCTGACGAAAGCCCTTCATTCGTGATCGACGATTGGTTTGCGGCGATTGCTGCCGACATAAAGAAGCGAAACCAGGAGCAGAAAGAACTACTTGCAAAAGCCAAGCAGGAGTCATCGGCAGCGTTGCGAAAGGTTTGCGAATCCTACGAAAAACATTTCGCTAAGCGACCTTCAGCGTCCTCGACCAAAATCATGACCATTCAGTCGCGAGATTCCGTTCGCGAAACCTATGTCCATGTTCGAGGTGACTATCGAAATCGCGGACCGTTAGCCAAGCCCGGGACTCCTGCCATCCTTCCACGTTTACCAAATCGAACGGATCCGCCGAACCGGCTCGATTTCGCGCGTTGGCTTGTCGACAATTCGAATCCCTTAACCGCTCGAGTGGTGGTCAATCAATTTTGGGCACGCCTATTCGGACGTGGTTTAGTTGCCAGTGTAGATAATTTTGGCGCAGGTGGTGATGCTCCATCGCATGCGAAGCTTCTCAACTGGTTGGCGAGTAGCTTTCTCGAAGGGGGATGGAGCCGTAAAAAGCTGTTGCGTTTGATTGTTTGTTCGTCGACTTATCGTCAGTCTGCTGCGACGCGTGATGATTTAAATGAGCTCGATCCGTTGAACGCTCTCCTGGCGCGGCAATCAAGAGTTCCCTTAGAAGCCGAGATTATTCGTGATGCAGCCCTATTTTCCTCCGGCCTGCTCGAACGTAAATTCGGTGGCCCTGGTATTCGACCGCCACAACCCGCCTACGTTACCAGCATCAGCCGAAACGCCGAGTGGAATATAACGACCGGCAGTGATTCGTATCGTCGTGGTATGTATATCGTGTTCCGTAGGGCGACACCCTATCCGATGTTATTGACGTTCGATGCACCTGATTCGACGATCGCATGCACTCGTCGCGAGCGTTCGAATTCGCCGTTACAAGCTCTGACGTTGTTGAATGACCCCGTCTTTTTCGAATGTGCTCAGACGCTTGGATGTCGACTTGTCTCGAAGACGAGCCAAACGACACCGGAGAGAATTCAAGAATGTTTTCGTTGCTGCCTCGGCCGCGATGCCAGCACAGAAGAGTTGAATCGAATTCATTCCGTAAAGGACGAATTCGAAAGAAAGCTGCGGCTCGAGCCTTCTGCTGCAGAAGCCATCGTTGGAAAAGATCGAAGCAAGCTTACACAAGCTCTGCCCGATAAGAAAAATATCGATATCATTGAAGAAGCAACATGGATTTTGATCGCAAGAGTTTGTATGAACGTCGATGAATTCATTACAAGAGAATAACGACATGATCGCGCCTCAAAAATGTGTTGATCTCGCAAGACGGCGTTACTTGATGCAAGGCTTAAGTGGCGCAGGCGCTTTCGCTTTATCATCGCTCTTAGAATTGGACGGCGTGCGCGCTGCCGACGATCCCATCAAGACTTCCACGTCAGATGCACCCTCGCCGTCTCGGTATTCGCATTTTCCTGGGAAGGCTAAGAGAATTATCTATATTTATCTTGAGGGCGGGCCAAGCCAAATGGATCTATTCGATCCCAAGCCCGAGCTGAATCGGTTACACGGACAACCTCTCCCGCCGTCGAAACTGGAGAGTGTAAGCTTTGCTTTCCTGAAGAAAGAGTCAGCGACGTTGATGGGTTCGCCACGCACCTTTACCCGCTACGGCGAGACTGGCATGGAGATGAGTGACCTATTGCCGCATATCGGTTCGTGCGCCGATGATATTTGCTTGATTCGGTCGATGCACACCAACCAATTCAATCATCTTCCCGGACAGTTGATGATGAATTGTGGCTCACCCATTGCCGGTCGACCGTCGCTTGGATCTTGGTTAGCGTATGGTTTGGGAAGTGAATCTCGCGATCTGCCAGCTTTCGTTTCGTTGGTTACCGTCGGACGCGGCATCCCCGGTGGTTCGGCAAGTTGGTCGAGCGGATTTCTTCCGAGCGTTTATTCGGGGACGCAGTTTAGAAGCGACGACACGCCCGTATTGAATCTCGCCAATCCAGATGGGATCGATCGGAGCACCCAAAAAACAAGCATTCAGGCGATCAATGACTTGAATCACCTGCATTTGAACGAGATGCGAGATTCCGAGCTGGTAAGTCGGATCAACGCATATGAATTGGCATTTCGGATGCAGGCCGCGGCGCCCGAGCTAAGCGATCTGTCGGACGAGACTCAAACCACGCTCGACGAGTACGGGGTGGAACGGGCTGAGCCCAAAATCGCTTCGAATCTAGGTGGCGTCGGGCTCTTTGGACCGTTTGCAAGAAATTGTTTGTTAGCGCGGCGCATGATTGAGCGTGGCGTTCGAGTTGTCGGGATCTTCCACGCGTCGTGGGATCACCATAGCTCGCTTGATCCTCAGTTGAAACATAATTGCTTGATGGCCGATCAACCGATCGCGGCTTTGTTAAAAGATCTTAAGCGTCGAGGTTTACTGGAGGATACACTCGTCGTTTGGAATTCAGAGTTCGGCCGGACACCGCTCGGCGAGAACCGCGAAGGCAAAAACTCCAAAGTGACCGGTCGTGATCATCATCCGTACGCATTCAGTATTTGGATGGCTGGCGGCGGAGTAAAGGGTGGGCAAGTCATTGGGGCTACCGATGACATCGCATGGGGTACGATTGAAGATCCGGTTCATGTACATGATTTGCAAGCCACGATCTTGCACCTTTGCGGACTTGATCACACACGACTGACCTATCGCTTCCAAGGCCGTGAGTTCCGACTGACCGATGTCGGCGGCCAGGTTGTCCGAAAAGTATTTTGAGTCTTCGCATTGCGTTGGCTTGAGCGACGACGCCACAGTCCACCATCCTGTGCAAAAATTAGATCGTGACGAATTCGGGCAATGCGACATTCAATACTTGCGATAATAACAAACATAGGAATCGACGTGCATATAAGATGTGGAGTTGCGATCGGTTCACTGGCCCCTATTAAGCGCCCACTGGCTTGTCTTTCAAACCACTTAACTTCGGTAAAAGTGAAGGAAAACGGGCGGATTGGCATTTGCTCACCTCCCAGCTCGTTTCGTGTAGAATGGTGTTCCTGTGAATACCTGCTACCTTAAATCCTGCCTTTCTGGGTGATCGCCCATGCTTAAGCCTCTCTACGGATTGGATCGCCGAGGTTTACTACGTGCCGCTGCGGCGGGTGTCGTGGGAGCCTCGTTGCCCAGAGCGGTTTCTCTGGCTAGTGAGCCTGCGTCTGAGAAGCCGGTTGGCTTCGGTAAAGCTAAGTCGGTGCTGATCGTGATGCTCAGTGGCGGTCCAAGTCAACTGGATACATTGGATCCAAAGCCCAATGCACCGGCAGAAGTTCGCGGTGAATTCACGCCGATCTCGACGACTATTCCTGGCGTGGAGGTTTGCGAGCATTTACCAAAACTAGCACAGCAAACGGATCGTTGGGCCATCGTGCGTACGCTCGCGCATCGCGAACACAATCATTTGCTGGCCACTCATGTGGCGTTGACCGGTCGTCCTACTCCCGTGCCACGTGGTGGATCCGACTTGGATCGCGTTGAAACGCGCAACGATTTTCCGAATTACGCCTCAGCCTTGGATTTCATTCGTCCGCGCGGCGATGGCATGCCTTCGGGTGTCTCGTTGCCGAACTACTTGATCGAAGGCCCGCTTACGTGGCCCGGTCAGCATTCGGGATTTCTGGGCGCGAAGTATGATCCATGGCAAATCAATAGCGATCCGAATGACAAAGATTTTCGGATGCAAGCCCTCACGATGCGAGACGGTGTCTCCACGGGGCGACTCCAATCGCGGCGGCAACTGCTTGATGAACTGAACAGTGGTCGCAGTCAGTTGACGGGTGTTGAAACGGATTCACTCCGCGATCAGCAAGGCCTTGCCTTTAGCCTGCTCACTTCCGGCAAGTTGACGCAAGCTTTTGAGATCAATCGCGAGTCGGAGGAAACGCGAGATCGCTATGGTCGCAACAAGTTCGGTCAATCACTGCTGCTGTCCAAACGCATGATAGAAGCTGGCGTACCCGTTGTCCAAGCAACGATGGGGATCGTGCAAACCTGGGATACGCATGTCGACAACTGGGGCAAGCTCAAGAACACACTGTTGCCACAGTTGGATCAAGGCTTGGCCGCGCTAACGGACGACTTACAGGCGAGCGGTTTGCTGGATGACACTCTGCTGATCGTCATGGGTGAATTCGGACGAACTCCAAAAGTTTCCACCTTGCCTGGCCAAACCATTCCTGGCCGCGACCATTGGGCTCATGCGTATTCCGGTTTGTTTGCTGGCGCAGGAATCATGGGCGGCCAAGTGCTCGGCCAGACCGATGCTCAAGCGGCTTACCCAGTGACGAATTCATGGTCGCCAGCCGATATCTGCAGCACGATCTTTAACGCTCTCGGTGTTGACGCGAACGCTACGTTGATCGATCCACTCAATCGCCCACATCATTTGCTTAACGGCAATGTCATCTCGAATCTGTACACAGGAGCGACGGCATGAGGCATCAGCCAGTTCAAGAGTCTCCAAGCATTTGGCAGCATGCGAAGCGTTCCCGTCGCGACGCGTTGCAAGCCGGTGCAATTGGAATTCTTGGACTCGGCATGAATCATCTCGCCGGGTTGCGCCAGGCTACTGCGTCGGATGGCAGTCAGCCCAGTGGCAAAGCGAAATCGTGCATCTTCATTTTTCTTTCGGGTGGACTTTCTCAGCACGATAGCTTCGATATGAAGCCTGAGGCTCCGGACAACATCCGCGGTGAATTCCAGCCTCGCGCGACGAAGACACCGGGGCTGCATATTTGCGAACACTTGCCCAAGCTCGCTGAACGAAGCCCGTTGTGGTCGCTGTGTCGTTCGTTAACGCATGGTTCCAACGAGCATTCCGCCGCCCATCACATCATGCTGACGGGACATTCCGAACTGCCGGCTGGATTCAGTCCGAATAAACCTAGTCGATCCGATCGTGCGTCGATTGCTGCCGTAACCGGCTACGCGATGCGTGCGAAACAGCAAAACAATTTGCCGACAGCGGTGGTGCTGCCAGAACGACTTGTGCACAATAGCGGACGCGTGATTCCTGGGCAACATGCCGGTCCGATGGGGCCGCAACATGATCCGTGGATGATCGAAGCGTCCCCGTTTCATAACACTTCGTATGGCGCGTTTCCCGCGTACGCATTCGATCACCAAAATCGCGGCAAGCCGGACGAACGTTTGTTTCAAGCACCTCAGCTTTCGTTGCCAGATGGACTCGGCATGCAAACGGTCAACGGTCGTTTGGCGTTGTTGGAGTCGTTGAATCGCCAACGTGAGAATCTCGCAGCGTACGCTCAAGTCGAGAACTTCGATCGATTGCGGCAAGGAGCTGTTTCCTTGTTGACCGAATCCGGAGTGCATCAGGCGCTGGACGTAACGCATGCCGACGAAAAGCATCTTGAGCGGTACGGGCGCAATTCCTTCGGCTGGTCGTTGTTGATGGCGCGGCGATTGGTGGGTGCGGGGGTTAGTCTCGTGCAAGTGAATCTTGGCAATGATGAAACTTGGGATACGCACGGCAACGCGTTTCCCCATTTGAAGAATAATCTATTTCCTCCGACGGACCAAGCCGTTTCAGCTTTGCTTGACGATTTGCATTCGACCGGCGAATTGGACGAGACGTTGATCGTGATGGCCGGTGAGTTTGGCCGCACTCCGCAGATCACTTTGCTTGACAAACACTACAAAGCGCCTGGCCGCGACCACTGGGGTGCCGTGCAATCGGTGCTATTCGCCGGTGGCGGAATTCGCGGCGGCAATGTGATTGGTAAGTCCGATGCGAAAGGAGCCTATCCCGATGAACAACCGGTCAAGCCAGAGAATTTTGCAGCGACCATCTACGACGCGTTGGGAATCCCAGCCACCGCCGCTTGGCACGACGCAGAAAATCGACCCCACCACATTTATCACGGCGAGCCTATCGCTGGTTTGAGTTAGCAAGCGATCAGCTTGTTCCCCTAGAGTCCCACTGTTTATCCCCACCAAGCAAACTATGACATTTCGTGAAACAAGCAGGGCATTAGGCTGCCGCGACTTTCGACGATCCAATCGCTTGAGCCGCCGGCAAGTGTTGCACGCCGGTTCGATTTCAACGTTAGGTCTTGGCTTGGGTGATTTACAGTCGCGGTTAGCCATCGCACAGGATAGCGGACTGAGTCTGCCCCCCAAGCGTGCCAAGGCGTGCATCTTCCTTTTCATGTGGGGTGGCCCAAGTCAGCTTGAAACGTTTGACTTGAAGCCTGATGCGCCGGCGGAAGTGCGCGGCGAATTCAAGCCGATCTCAACCAAGGTTCCTGGCATTCAAATCTGCGAGCACTTTACTGGGCTCGCATCCATGACGGACAAGCTGGCGATCATTCGCTCGCTCACACACGATGATCCCGCTCACTTATCCAGTGGTCATGCGACGCTCACAGGCCAGCTCGCGCCGGTCCTGAAGAGCGATGCCGATCCGCCAAGTGCAAAGGACTCGCCCCATTTAGGCGCACTGATATCCAAAATTCGACCTACTACAAACGGCTTGCCATCCTTCGTTGCCATGCCGTGGAAGGCGTTTCACCCTGCCGCACCTGGCGGTGAAGCCCCAGGGCAACACGGCGGCTGGTTGGGCTCAGCATACGACGGCATGTTGCTCGATGGCGATCTGAATGATCCGAACTGGAAGCCGCAAGGACTGTCGCTGCCAGCCGACATTGGACTTGGCCGTTTGGAATCGCGAGTGGAACTGCTCAGGATGTTGGATGCCCAGCGTGCGGCATTGCATCGTTCGCTGGGTGCCTCATCCTATGGAGACCACCAAGCACGTGCGATGGAGATGATCGGTTCCGGAAACGTCCGGTCAGCGTTTGATTTGTCTCAAGAGAGCGACGCGACCCGCGAGCGGTATGGTCGAAACATTCACGGCCAGTGCGTCTTGATGGCGCGGCGACTGGTCGAACATGGAGTGCCGTTGATCTCAGTGAATTGGCACAACGATGGTAAGAATTTCTGGGACACGCACGGAGACAATTTCAATCGTTTGAAGAACGACTTGATTCCACCAGCCGACAAAGCACTCTCCGCGCTATTAACGGACCTAGAAGATCGCGGCCTACTCGACGAGACCATCGTGGCTTGGGTCGGTGAGTTCGGTCGCAAGCCACAGATCACTGCGAATAATGCCGGGCGCGAACATTGGCCCTTCTGCTACAGCGGAATCTTAGCTGGCGGTGGCATACGGCCCGGCATGGTCTATGGCTCAAGCGACAAGCATGCTGCCTACCCCACGTCGGATCCTGTTACGCCGCAGGATTTCGCCACCACCATCTTGCATGCGATGGGGTTGCCGACACAAACCGCTCTGCTCGATCGAGAAGAGCGACCTCACCGAATCACTTCAGGGAGAGTCTTGCATGAACTACTCGTGTGAAATTGTCAGGAAAGTCATCGACACTCCTCCATCCAATCGACGTTATACCATGCGAAATCAAACGCTCACGATCTGCTTTGCAAGCTTTGGGTGGCTGTGTTTGTCGCTTCAAGTCACGGCGCAGACCATCAACTCGGTCCAACCGCGAACCGGTAAGCCGGGACAAACAATTCAATTGTTGGTTCAAGGAACCGACTTGAATGATTCGCTGCGACTAGCATCTGGTGACCAATCGGTGCAGTGGCAAGTCGTGAAGATTGAGCCCACACAAGCTACGATTGCGCTGACTTTCTCCGAGGATGTACCGCTTGGACCAATGAGCGTTTGGCTGACGACAGCGACGGGCGTTGTCAAACCGCTCACCTTCTTCGTCGATGATTTAGATGCGATGATGGATAGTGGCAATAACCACTCGATCGAAACCGCACAGCAGTTGTCAACGCGATCAACGGTCGAAGGCGTTTGCGATCCGTCGGCGAGCGACTTTTATCGGATTCACGCGACGGCTGGCGAGCGAATAGCTGTCGAAGTCCATACTCAACAGCTTCGCTCGGCGATGGACCCGGTACTTGGTCTGCTGAATGCGGCTGGAGAGACGCTGATCCAGGCCGATGACAATTCGATCGGCCCTGACAGCCAGTTCAGCTATGAATTTGCCGAGGAAGGTGACTTCTGGCTCGAAATTCATGACAGCCGCAACGCGGCTGGGGGCACACCCTATCAATTGCGAATCGGCGACTTTCCGATCGTTAACCAGTGTTATCCACTGGCTGTTCGCTGTGGCAAGAAGACAAAGATTGAGTTCACTGGACCCGACGGAGAACGCTTGTCTTCACGCGAGATCGAAGTGCCCGCCGAAGCTGAAGGTACTCGCTTTGTAAGTGCGCGATTCGACGGAGGACAATCATCCAGGTGGGTGCCGCTGTTTTGCAGCCTGTATCCGCAATTTAAGGAATCCGAATCGACCGATAGCCTCGCGTTGCCGATTGGCATCAACGGGCGTTTCCAGCAACCGCGAGAAATCGACAGCTATCTAATCCGCGGCACCAAGGAGCAAGTTATTCGCGTCGCGGCGAAAACACGAAGCCTTGGAAGTCCCACGCTATTGCAGATGCAGTTGTTTAACGCCGCAGGCGCCAAGGTCGCGGAGACCAAAATTACTGATGCCGACGAATGGAGCTTTGATACCACCTTGCCCGAGGACGGTTACTATCGATTGGAAGTGACCGATTTGCTGAAGCGCGGCGGCGATGAATTTACCTACTACATTGAGTGTGCTCCATCCGGAACGTTCTCCGTTGCGTTTAAGGCGGACGCAGCGACGCGAGAAGAGTTCATGATTGAACCCGAGCATGGTGCCTGTGCTGTAGATCTGCAAATCGCGCGGTTCGGCTACGACGGCGAGATCGATCTCGCGCTGACCAACCCCGGCTTAGGATTGCGAATCTTAAATCCTCGCATTCCCGCCAAAGCCGTCGATGCGAAGATCTACCTGATTGCAAATGAAGGTTGGAAGTCAGACAGTCTGGGTGTCTTGCAAATCCGCGCGACCTCGGTCGATAAACCCGCCAACAGTTGCCTCGTCAACAGTCACGCTCTTCGACGCGTCAAAGAACCATTCGTGCTTGCTCCATCGACACAAGCCTGCGGCACAATGGTCCTAGCGGCCACAACGACAACCGATGCGCCGTTTACGATGGAACCAACAACGCCAGTCCAGTTTGCTCGTCCCGTCCGTTCGCACCCGGCCGCACTGACGGTCAAGAGACTGCAAGACAAATTCAAAGCCGGTGTCGGCGTGCTGCCAAGTGCACTACCGTCCGGTTGGAATGTTAACACGAAAGTGGATAAGGAAACGTACACGTTAAGCCTTCTGCGCAGTGACCAAGCCACCGGTGAACCCGAGCAACTACCGCTGCTTGTGTATGGTGAGTTCAATGGACACGGTCGAATCGTAACGTACAACTTGCCCATCCAGTGGATTGATCCCGTTCGCGTCACGATGAAGTTTTCCGAACCTTTGGTTCGCGGGGGACGCATTCGCACGCAAGTATATTTGTCGCGTGAGGGAAGTGATCCACAACCTGTAACAATCACGCTCGCAAATTTGCCGGCCGGAATCACAGGTTCAGAATCCATTACCATCGCCGCCGATCAAGCGCACGCGGAATTCGAGTTGCAAATCGCCGGAGATGCGGCTTTGGATACTGTTCATGAGCTAACGCTCAACGCGTCCAGCAAGTACGGGGGAATAGATTTCACGGTCACGTCGACGCATGCGTTACCCGAGCTTGTTGAAAGTCCAACGAATCTTTTTGTTTACCCGAGCGAAATTGTATTTGCGGATTCTCGAGGCAGGCAACAACTGGCGGTTACGGGGACCAACGAGCAAAACTTGCCGCGTGACTGGACTCGACATGCAAGATTAACTTCATCTAACCCACAAGTCGCCGAAGTGCGAGACGGCGTCGTCTATCCAGTCGCCGATGGAGAAACCGAGGTTGTTGTCGAAGTTGGCAGCCAGCGACAAGTGATTCCAGTTCGTGTTTCGAATAAGGCAACGCCGCGCAAGATCGAATTCGAATCCGAAGTGTTGGTCGCGCTGTCCAAACAAGGTTGTAACTCGGGAGCCTGCCATGGTTCGCCCAGTGGCAAAGGCGGCTTTCGATTGTCCCTGCGCGCCTTTGATTTGAAACTCGATCAATTGACCTTGATTCGTGAAGACTTTGGCCGTCGTACGAACTCGCTTGATCCCGAACAAAGCCTGCTCTTGCTCAAGCCTTTGATGAAAGTATCGCACGGCGGTGGTAAACAGTTGCGCAAAGACGACGCGGCATACTCCCTATTGCGTGATTGGATTGCCAGTGGTGCTGTGGCCGATCCCGAGAACACTCCACGCGTCACCAAGCTGGAAGTCTATCCGAATCAAAAGCAGATATTGGCCGTCAAGGACGGTGGCCAGCAACTTGCGGTAACGGCTCACTTTGCCGATGGCCGCAAACGTGATGTGACTCATCTCGTTGCCTACGAAACCTCCGATACGGGCGTGGCTACCGTTGACGGTGATGGTTTCGTGACGCCACATGCTCGTGGTGAAGTTGCGATCCTAGTTCGGTTTTTGGAGCATATCGAATCCGTGCCGCTACTGTTTGTCGAGAACGTTGATCGATTTGAGTGGAGGTCTCCATCGCCGAAGAATTACATTGACGAGCTCGTGAATGCCAAGCTCCAACAACTGCAATACTTGCCCGCCGAGACATGCAGTGACGATGAATTTTTGCGACGAGTCAGTTTGGACCTGCTCGGTATTCTTCCGACCGTTGATAAATCAGAGGCATTCCTAGCGGACTCCAGCCCGACCAAACGCGAGCAACTAGTCGACTCACTGCTTCAGCGGGAAGAGTACGCGAAGTTCTGGGCGCTCAAGTGGGGCGATTTATTGAAGATGACCAGCAAGCTGGTTGGCGACGAAGGAATCTACAAATATCATCGCTGGGTCGAACAGTCGTTGCACGAAAACATACCTTACGACGAATTCGCAAGGCAACTCCTGACTGGAACCGGCAGTACGTTGGCGAATCCACCCGCGAATTTTTATCGCACGTCCACCGACATGAACGAATGCGTGGAAACGATCTCGCAAGTCTTTTTGGGTGCCAGACTGCAGTGCGCAAAATGCCACAACCATCCGTTCGAGCGCTGGACCCAGGATAACTACTACGGACTTGGCGCGTTCTTCAATCGCGTGCAGCGACGCAAGACTGAGCGACCCGGTGAGATGTTCGTCTACACCAGTTTTTCCGGCGACGTGACCCAACCAAGAACCGGTCAAGTCATGGCGCCGTGGTTGCCTCAAGCGGGCAGTATCGAATCGCCCAATGAAACAGATCGACGCATAGCGTTCGCGGACTGGTTAGTGAATCCCGATAATCCCTACTTTGCTCGAATCGAAGCCAACCGCATTTGGAGTCAGCTATTCGCGCGTGGCATCGTCGATCCTATCGATGATTTCCGCGACTCAAATCCTCCATCGAACGCAGCTCTATTGGACGCGCTAGCCAAAGACTTTGTGGAAAGCGGCTATGACCGAAAGCACTTGCTGCGAGCCATCCTTAATAGTCGAACGTATCAAGCGAGTTATCAAACGACAGAGTTTAACCAAGAGGACTCCAAGTACTTCTCGCACCAAGAACCTCGGTTGCTCGGTGCGGAACAACTACTCGATGCGATCAATCGTACCCTGGCACTCGAGCAGAAATTTGGCAGCCTCCCCGCCGGAACGTTGGCGACACAGTTACCAGCACCGGATGTCGTCAAAGTGGATTTTTTGAAAGTGTTCGGCCAACCCGAGCGAAGCACGGTTTGTGCTTGTGAGCGAGCGGATGATTCTAATCTAGGCATGGCGATCGAGCTATTTAATGGCCCGATGATCCATGAAAAGTTGCGAGACGCCAGCAATCGCTTTCGCAAATTGTTGGCAGCCGGAAAAACAGTCGAGGAAGTCGTTCGCGACATTTACTTGGCCGCTGTTTGTCGTCCCCCATCTGATATTGAATTGAAAGCCGCGCTCGAGCATTGCAGCAAGAATCCAGATCCTGTCGTTGGCGTTGAGGATGTTTGCTGGGCACTATTCAATACCGACGAGTTTTTGTTCCAACATTAGTAGTTGTTTTTTCATCGAACACCGAATTGCGCCATGAGACAAATCTTCATTCTAGCCGTGACAGTGCTTTGCTTGTTTTGCAATCGGTCGTCAGGCGACGAGACTGCTTCGGTTAGCTTTCGCAGCGACATTGCTCCGATCCTGGTTGATAGTTGTCTGGCCTGTCACGGCCCCAAGAAAGCCGAGGCTGGCTATCGCGTCGATACTTACGAAGAACTTCTCAAGGCGGGCGACTCAGGCGAATTGCCGATCGCAACTTCGCCCGATCATGTCAGCGAGTTGCTGCGACGTATCATCAGCGACGACGAGTCGGAACGAATGCCGGCTGAGAATGAACCTCTCACTCCAGAACAGATTGAGTTGGTCAAGACATGGATCGCTGCGGGCGGGAAATTCGATGGTGAGGACGCTAGCCAGACGCTGGCACTCGTCATTCCACCGGCTCAGTACGCGGACCCGCCAGAAGTCTACAGCCAAGCGATTCCAATCACGGCAACAGCCTTTTCGCCCGACGGCAAACTGATCGTCACAAGCGGCTATCACGAGTTAGCTATCTGGAATACCGAGGACGCGAAACTCGTTCGACGGATCAAGAATGTGGGCCAACGGGTTTTCGCCCTGGCATTCTCATTGGACGGAAAAACGCTGGCTGTCGGTTGCGGTGAGCCTGGACGAAGTGGAGAAGTGCGACTGGTGGATTTCAGCTCGGGAGCGATCAAGGGCGTCGTCGCCAGAGCAAACGATGTCGTCCTTGACCTCGCGTATAGGCCTGGGACGAACGAATTGGCCATCGCTTCGGCTGATAGTTCGATTCGTATTGTCGATGTTGGAACTTTGCAGGAAGTGCGAACGATCGCGAGTCACGCGGATTGGGTTACCGCTGTCGCCTGGAGTGATGACGGCACGCGTCTCGCCTCCGCCAGTCGAGACAAATCGGTCAAGGTTTATGACGGCGCCACGGGAGAGTTACTTTCGAGCTACCTGGGGCACGGAGCGGCTGTACGAGGTGTTTCCATTCTCGCCGACAATAAGCAGGTCGTTTCTGTTGGCGCTGACAACAAGCTGCATCGTTGGGACATCGAAGGTGCCAAGAAAGTTGCGGAAGTCGGCGTAGGTGGCGAAGGTTACAAGCTGATTCGCAACGGAACCAATGTTTTCGTGCCTTGTTCGGACAAGCGATTGCTGCGAATGGATCTGACAAACAATACGATTGCTCAAGAGTACAAGGGGCACAACGATTGGGTGTTGACCGCATGCTACCAGCCAACCACAACCGGTGACGAAAACAGTCGTTATATCGCAAGCGGTTCCTTCGACGGCGAAGTCCGCATCTGGAACATGGCCGACGCCACTATCGTCCGCCAGTGGATTGCCAAACCGTAGCCGCTTTAACTATTGCCAACAATTAAGACCGTCTCTCGGTTTTTGGGGAACCAGAACCGAGGGAACCAGAACCAAGGGGAACCAAGCAAAAACCAAGGAACAAAAACCCAAAACCAAGGGAAACCAAGGCAAGGGAAACCAAGGGACCAAGGAAAAGGAAACCAAGGAAAACCAAGGAAGAAACCAAGGGGACACCCGCAAAGAAACCAAGGGGACACCCGCAAAAACCACACAAGGAACCAAGGGGACACCCGCAAACTGTTTAAACCAAGGCAGGAGAAACCAAGGGGACACCCGCAAAAACCACACAAGGAACCAAGGGGACACCCGCAAACTGTTTTGGCATTGATCGGCTCGGCTTAATATCGATCGGTCAGTGAGGGTTGAGGACATCAAGAATTAAGCTGAAGGGAGTCCATATGCGAGAAGAAGGCCAGACTGTTGCGGTCTTTGTCTGGACTACCTTGGGGCGGTAAGAAAGGCCCACGCGAAGATTGATATAAGTGCTGTTTTTACGGGCCTGTACGGAATTTTGTGTCAGCTTGATTTTTATCGTTAGCTGAGTTGCTTTGGCATTCGACCTTCGAACATGATCGCGAAGTGATTCAATGCTTCTTTCCATTTTGGAATTGGCATCGTCCATTTCTTGGAAGGAACAAACCAAGGGGACACCCGCACTACTGTTCGGCACAAGGGGAACCAAGCGGGCAAGAGGGAACCAAGCGGACACCCGCAAACTGTTTTGGCATTGTTCGGCTCGGTTTAGTATTGATCGGTCAATGAGGGTTGAGGACATCAAGAATTGGGCTCGAAGGGAGTCCATATGCGAGGAGAAGGCCAGACTGTTGCGGTCTTTGTTTGGAATACCTTGGAGCGGTAAGAAAGGCCCACGCGAAGATTGATATCAGTGCTGTTTTTACTGACTTGTGAGCAGCTCTTTGGCCCGGTTGCGGATCTTGTACCGCTGATGACGCTGTCGGCTCCG
>Ga0163150_10005241_pt1 | contig 16766 bp, 15 predicted proteins | sample OliLakLV19P2IB_FD_148628 | JGI IMG/M metagenome (GOLD analysis project Ga0163150, IMG submission 148628) | Freshwater microbial mat bacterial communities from Lake Vanda, McMurdo Dry Valleys, Antarctica - Oligotrophic Lake LV.19.P2.IB | ecosystem: Environmental > Aquatic > Freshwater > Lake >...
CTCTTGTATATAGGATTTTTGTCCTACTATACATCGTATATTTTAATTTTTCTTTATGGCAGTAAAACGTACGCCTATTACAAATACACTCATTCCAACCGTTATAGACAAAACTCCTAGCGGAGAACGTGTGTACGATATTTATTCTCGACTCCTCGAAGATCGTGTGATATTTCTCGGTGAAGCTATTGATTCACAGGTAGCAAATACCGTTATTGCTCAGCTTCTCTTCCTCGAGAAACAGGACTCAAAAGCTCCTATTACCATGTATGTGAATACTCCAGGAGGTCATGTCACTGCAGGACTCGCTATCTATGATACGATGCAGTATATCAAACCAGATGTGATCACTGTCGCTATTGGTATGGCAGCCAGTATGGGGTCTATTATCCTCGCCGGAGGTGCAAAAGGAAAACGCTATTCCCTCCCCCATTCAGAGATTATGATTCATCAACCACTTGGTGGTGCAGAAGGTCAAGCAACTGAGATACGAATTGCAGCTGAGCATATCCTCAAAACAGGATGAATTCTCTATAAGATCCTCGCAAAACATACAGGTCAACCCATTGAGCAAATTGAGAAAGACTGCGATCGTGATAATTTCATGGATGCAAAACAGGCTCTCAAATACGGACTTATCGATAAAATCATCAATAACGAGGCATAAAGTACCACAAACTTTTGAATATTTGAGTAGTTTTGACTTACAATACTTTATTTCTTTAACTCTTTATTGTATGAAAAAGTATGCAATGGAATTCGTAGGAACACTTCTGTTTGTGTTCTCAATTCTCTGTATTGTAGCGAGTGGATCGATTCTGGGTGGTCTCGCAATCGGTCTCACACTAGCGATGCTCGTCTATATGGGAGCGACTGTCTCGGGGGCGAATTACAATCCAGCAGTGACACTCGGGCTCTATCTCCGTAAGAAACTCGATATGACAACGGCAATATGGTATGTCGTCGCTCAACTCCTCGGATCAGTCGTGGCATATTACCTCGCGATGCAAGTAGTGACTGTCTCTATTACTGCTCCTACCGCTTCTGTAACCGCTATATTTATCGCGGAACTCGTCTTCACATTTACTCTCGTCAGTACGGTACTCCATACTGCAGAAACCAGGGCTTCATCTGGAAATAGTTATTTCGGTCTCGCTATCGGTCTCGTCGTAGTAGTGGGGGCCATTGCCGTAGGAAGTGTTTCTGGAGGATTCTTCAATCCTGCTGTGCTCATAGGAGCCTCACTCGCTGGGACTCTGAGTATGCAAACTATTCTCCTGATACTCGTATCACACATCATCGCTGGAGCATTGGCAGCATGATTTCATGCCTATACTGTGGGTAGAGAAAAATAAAAACACTGAGATGTCATTCATCTTAAAAATCCACCATCTGGTGGATTTTTTTAACATCTCGTATACTTTTTTTCAAATGTTTGCAATTCTAAAAAAAATGTGGCAATATATCTGTGTTATTTTATTTTTAATACACCTATATGACAGTAGAATCACCACTTGCAAAAGAATATAATAGAAATGAGGATACTATATTATCAACAAAGAAAACGCCAGAAGATATTCAAAGAATTATAGAAAGCCATTGAATTGATGTAAAAGATCTTATTGAGTTCAAAGCTATGAGAGATAAAATGAAGGAAGAACTTAAGGCCGAAATTAGATCTGAGCGTCAACAAATCATAGCTGAACTTCAAAATCGAGAAACTCCAGAAGGGCCAGGTACACCTGACACGCCTACAACAACTCCAGAAGGGCCAGGACAACCGATTGATACATGAATCTGATCAACGCCAGATTCTACGAACGGTATTGTTCCACAAGGTCCTCCTCAAAATGTAATCCCACCTGGTTGAGAAGGCGGAAGTGTGGGATGATTTACTCCATCACCCGATGCACCGCCAGCATCACCATGAGCAGTATGAGTATGAGATCCTAAACCGATACCTACAAACGTACCTTATAATCCATTTGAATAAAAGTTACTTCTATATAACTATCTCGCTATGAAAAAAATACTTTTATCTTGCTATATACTTCTCGCATTACCTTATACGTTTGCAGCAGTAGTAAATGTAGCGCGCAATACCATCGGCGGATCATCTTGATGTGATTCTTGTTTTAAAGAGTCAGACCCACTTTATACCTGTAATTCAGCTAACCAGAGTTGTACTAATAAAGAATGAATTACTCTTATGAGTGATATCGTTACAAATACTGCAACAACTGGAAATAAAATTATGTATGATAATGATGAAGGGCAAATATATACATATCCTTTGCAAGGTGTTACATGGTCAAAATCAGCATCACAACTACTTGATATGTTTCAATTTCCAGCTGCATATATTCAGTGAAGAAAAAACTTTACTGTATGACCACAAGTAGCCTGGTCAATATATTCCATGAGTTGACGGAGTACCTCCAACGAATGGATCCGGTATACCGATTAATAACAATCCAAATTGGTAACAAGAAATCCAGTGAGCAATCACTGGATTTTTCATAGAGTCTGAGCAGAATCGAAGACTTTCTTATTTTTTCCGTATCAAAATATTTGCAATCTCAAAAAAAGTCTGGTAATATATAATTGTCATTTATTTTTAATACACTTATATGTCACGACATGGAGAACCTGAACCCTTCGTAAAAGAGGAGAAAAAAACTCTTACCGATGCAGAAAAGCTAGCTGCAGTAAAAGGAAAAGTTGATAGTGGTACAAGAAAAAAAGCTATAGAAGGAAATGATCCTATAGCTAAGATGAAGCTCAATATCGCATGGGCAGAACAATATCCAGAACATGAATTAGCAAAAGCTATCAAATGATTGGAAAAATATTGAGATTTAACAAAAGATCCAATAGCTGCAGAAATTGCTATTAATAAAATGAAGGAGATCCAAAAGGGTATTGGTATAGTAGATTCATGAAAGCAAGATGGTATCATATGACGTAATACAATAACGAATTTTGAAGATAAAGATAAGTCAAAAGAGAGGGCAGATGCTCAAAAACTCATTGGAGAATTTGATCAATCCCTTTATACTACTGATTTAGAGAATAAAACAAAAGAAGCAGAGAATAAATGATTCTCTGATGTTTTCAAAAATGCTCAGAAAGTATGAGCAAAAGATGGATTCTTTTCTTGATTAAAGGCATGAATTCGTGGTGCTACGGAAGTATTAAATTGAACAAAAGTAAAAGATGCTAACGATGTTGAATACACTGTCAAAAAAGATGCTAACTGAAAAAATCAATATGTTGATAAAAATGGTGAGGAATTTGCTTTAAATGATGGTAAATTAGTATCTGTTACAAAACAAGCTAAAGAAAAAGCTGACTACTTAAAAAAACTAAAATGAGATATGGCGTCAACAGACAGAGGTGATACTGAGAACTTGCGAGATGTGGAAGGGAATCATCTGCAAATGGATGATACTAATTGAGTTAGATCATTAGTATGAACTGGCGACAAATCTGGGAAAATCTACAATCTCGATACTGGAGTGTATGAAGAGACTAAAACACCCCAAGAAATTGCGAATAAGAAGAAACTAATAGATACATTGAAAAATCCTGAAACAATGGAGGCACTTAATGGCTCCTCTACTTTAGCAGGTCTCAAAGGTCAAGTTGCTCTTCAGGGTGTAGAACTGACAAAGGGCACATCAGGTGAGATTATAGGAGAAAAAGATGGTAACAAGATTTATCTCACAAAAAATGTAGCTTGAGATGCATGGAATATATCAGATAAATCACCTGCAGAACAAAAACAACAAAGTTACGAAAGAGACAATACAAGACTTTGAGAGTTACTAGAGAATAATCTGGATTGGCATAGTAGTAATGCGGGAACAAGTTACAGAGATTTAAAAATTTGAGAGTATGAAAGTAAAAAAGAATCTTTCCATGGGGATGGTTGAGACGAAGGTAAGCCATGAAAATTACCATCTGGTACCGATGTATATCTTGGACACGTGACCACTCAGGCATATATTGATAAAATATATAACGGTATATCTCGATCAGATCGTACTGCATTATCACAAGCGGATGTTACCTTCGGTGATTACCTCAAAATGAAGTCCGATAAGAATCTTGCCGCTGAAAAACTCGCAACTGGTAAACCAGGACAATTACCTGCTGGACTTTGAGCTGAAGGTGTGACATATCAGAAATGAGACAATAATGCCATATTCACATACAATGATAAGAAGCAACCTGCTACTATAATTAAAAATGGTAAAGAAACAAATATTGTTAGATATGCTCTTGAATCTAAAGATCCCACACTTTACCTGCCAGATGGTTCAAAAATTTGTCGCGAATCAAACTGAGGCAAACAAATACTCCAGTATTTTGCTAAAAGAGGTGATGAAAAATCAATTGCAACCTTTAGGTGATGAAAATGGGAAAAGGTATAATAGAAAAACCCACCTAAAGGTGGGTTTTTTAGTGCCATATTAAGACCGGTCTTGAGGAATGGATCCTCAGATCAAGTCAGAGGATGACGGGAACTACTTCAAAAATCGGTCAATTACCATTCGGTATTCGAGGCGAGATTTCACGTCATTGAAATGTTCAGTACCTGGTTTTGAAAGCTCGAGGACGCGTGTCTCAAAATCAGCGTTATGAGCATATCGTGCAAAAACCTTTCGGATTTCAGCTACGACCACATCGTCAGCGATATCTGGAGCATAGTGTTTCTTGAGTGCTTCCATGATGAGCATAGATTGGACTCGTTTCTTCGCAACTGGCTCGAGATGTTCTTTTTTAAAGATATCCTCTGTTGTCTTGAGATGCTCGAGATAGGTCTTCAAGTCCATACCTTGTTTTTCGATTTCTCGATTGTGGTAGAGCCAGAGGTTTTCTATCTCTCGTGCGACCATTTTATCGCCGACTTCGACAGGATTTGCCTTGATCAGTTCATCAGTGAGTTTTTCCTCTGCTTCCGATCGAGCCTTTTCTGTTCTATCGAGGATCATAGACTCACGATATTCAGTCTTAAAATCTGAGAAAGAGAGTTTTTTACCCCAGACTCGCTCAATGAGTTCTTCATTCCATTCTGGCTTGTGTGGGTATTGTGCAGAGAGGACTGTGACAACAAAAAATGCATTTTTCCCAGCAAAATCTTCGCTGTGATAGTCTTTTGGAAACGTCACTTCAAACTCGACCACATCCCCTTCTTTCGCTCCAATAAGAGCCTCTTCAAAGCCAGGAATCATCATATTAGCACCTATAGTTACTTCAAAATCAGTGAGCTTCATACGATCATCTGTTTCACCGCCTTTTTTATCATATCCAGCAGCATTGACGATTACCTTATCTCCTGACTGAATCGCCAAGTCTGTCTCCGCGACATCACCATTTTCATCGTGATGATGACCATGATGGGCTCCACGAGGATGATAGTGAGTACTACGAGTGATGATTTCATCGAGTTCTTTTTGGAGCTCTTCATCTGGCACTGCTACAACGGATACATCGACTGTGATTTTCTCAATTTTTTTGATATCCAGCTTCACTTCTGGAGTCACCTCGACAGTGAGGACGACTTCAAGGGGTGAAATAGAAGTGACTGATTTGATCTCTCCCATATCAACAGGTGTGATTTCGAGCTTTTTCAACGCTTTCGGATAGAGTACTTGTAATGCCTGATTGAGAGCTTCTTGCATGATTCTCTCCTCACCTATTTCACGTGCTACGACGTCAAACGGCACTTCATCTCCTTTTCGGAAACCAGGAAACTGTCGCTCTCCTGCCATAATATGAATAGCCTCTTTTTTGTATTTCTCCATCTCTGCACTACTTTCTTTGATGGTGATTTCGAGCGTATTGCCCTCTTTTTTGCTGGTTGCTTGCATAGAGTAAATAAATAGGAAATAATGCAGGGATTATAGGGAAAAATATTTATTTGCAACGTACAAAAAGCCACCTTGTCGTAAAGAGGGTTTTACAAAAAATATCTTGATACCTATGCTCGTGACTGTCATGTCGGAGGAAAATAACTCGGAGAAGTCCTAGGGGCAAATCAGGTTGGCTTTTAAATTGCTAGAGCGATCTCGAGAGCTTGATTTGTATTATGAGAAACGAAGTCTGTTGCGTTTATGGGTACAATAGTTTCACACACTTTATATCCTTGATTCGGGAAAGTCACGATTCAATTATCTCCTACAACTCATATAACAACTAAACCGTTTTGAGGACCAGAAAATTTCTGCTCACAATCTCCAGTTGATGCCTGATAAAAAGATCATCTCTCTTTGTTAAAATAAACCAATTTTGGCAATCTTGTTTCGGTTCACTGTACTTTAATCAAAATTTGAAAGAAACCACTATAGGTAGGAATTGTTGACTGTCGTGATGATGTTGGGAGATTTGACAAAGCCATACATAGAAAGAAAAATAATATACATATTATATACTTTATATTTTATATGTCAATATTTCTTTTTCAGAAAAAGAAAAAAGAAAGACCAGAGAGTGATGCTAGGACTAATAGAATACTTGTTAGATTAGTTGATGATTTCTCAGGGAGTATCCCGCCTCCTATATCTTGTGTTGCATCCTTGAAGTCCAGTGTATATTTTGAGGAAGAAGAAGTTTTTTTGGCTGCTTTTGGTATTAGATTGTGATGAATAATAAGAGTATGAGTGAGTTCTTCCTGTGTTATATCGTCAGTTATTCTGAGCTGAATGGAGAAATCGCCATACCCCACCTTAAAACTCTTAGGATTCTTACCTGTAAACACTTCTCAGTGTGGTAATTGCCACGTATACGTGAGATGATCTTTTCGATTGTATTCTGCTGCGAGATTAACTGAACACAAGCCACGACTCAGGCAGTGAAAAGAACCATCTTCACTTATCCATCGATTCTTTGTCATCTTGCCTTGTACGAGTATTTTTCCCTGAAGGGCTACCATAAAATGCTCAGAAATATTTTTGATTGAAAGAGTTTTCTCAAGGGTAAAATATGACGTCTTATCCGGTGATTCAAAAAGAACTTCTACTCGGTATTCTCAGGGAGTTTTTGGATACCATTCAAATGCATATTCTCCGAAAGTGTTCGTACGAATCTCCGCAGTATATACCTCTTGTTCTCATAGGTAAATAGTGGTTTTGAGAGGGAGATCTCCCCACGTTCGTCCGCTTATTTTGAAAACACCACTCACAAGAGAACGGACAGAAAGTGTTGTCATTTTTTTGGTAATATCTGCCCATGTTGGTATTTCCTCACATATCCCCTCTTCTTCACATTGTTTTTTTGCTAGTTCCAGAAGTTCCTGTTGAAGCTCGAGATATATCTTCTCTTGTTCCTGTTCAAGAAGCATCTTCTCTTCTGCACTGATATCACTCAGAATACCAGCTACAACTGAATCAGACCAGATTCCTACCTTCTTTTTCTGTGCTTCTTTTTCTAGAGTATCAAATGATTCATAATACATAAATGCGAAACGACGCTCCATACGAGCGTATCATTCTGTTAGCAACCGACCGTTAAAGAGTTGGCATTGTGAATCATCGAAATCACCAGCACATTCCCAAATATACCCTAGTGTACGACCATAATGATCTATGGGTTCATGGTCAAATGTCATCCATACTGTTTTTCATGAAAGAGTTTTTTTCGTAAAATCAGAAGCTTCTTTACCAAATTTCTCGATTTCTTTCCGTGGATGAACTGTCTCAGGCGTATCAATACCGAGCAGTCGAACACGAGTTTTTTTGTTATGGAGCATGACATCTATTGTATCTCCATCCACTGTCGATATCACATCGACTCTTACTGGAGGACGATCGAGCATTTCTCGACGGAGAATGTAGCCACTCGGTATAGCAAAATTCCAAGAAAATGTATCAATTAAAATTTCTCCGCAATGCAATTCGAGAGTGTCATGAGTATTTCAGAGTGAAAGACCTGTTTGCATTTGTCGCAGTCGAATCGTTTTACTAGGAGCAATATTTCCAGAAAGCGTATATCGCTTTGTTTCATCTGAGAGAATACATGTATCGAGAGAATATCATTCAGAGCCACTATTTTTTATCTCTATCCACTCGACTGTGTCAGCATGAGGAGGATTTGCAAGCACTGCAGAGATTTGAATTTTCCCCTTCATTTTCTCACACTCAAGACAAGGAATTTTGGGCTCATCAAAAGATTTTACCACTTCAACCGTAAAATACATCTCACGAGAAATACCCGATGATGAAGTCACATGAAGTATCACTCTGTGGATACCAAGTGGATATTTTTCCGCTCCTGGATTTTCTTTCTCAGACGTATTCCCATTTCAGAAACTCCAGAAATATTTCTGAGCATTCAGTGTATTTTCTGCTGTAAAATTGAGTGAACAATATTCGTTTTTACCAATTGCACACGTAATTCATCCATCTGTAAGACGTTTATTTTTTCATAACACTCCTTGAACATCAATATGAGGTTCTGGTTGAATGAGTGAAATATCTATGGGGGTAGCATATACTACTTGGAGAGTATGTGTGACGGTATGAGCTAGAGATATCGGATCTGAAACAGTCAGAGTAACCAGCGAATTACTTCAGAAACGCACATATCAAGGATTGCATTTTTTATCAGTATCTGGTGTTTCAAAAATACCCGTTCCAAAATTCCAATGACATACAGCTCATGGAGGTACCTCCGCAAGAAAATTGACCTGACACTTCTCACTTCGACAGTTACCTCATGTGTCCAATCAACTCTGCACAGCTATACGAGCTGAGCTCAAATCAAGTAATATAGTTCCTCACCCGCTTCAACCACCTCATCATCAACCAATAGTTTTTGCAGGATTTTTGAGAAGTATATGACGTGTTGTCAAAACAGACATATCAGATTTTTGCAGTACTTGAATGGTGAGAATATGATCACCAACTGGTAGAGAAGACGTATTTGGATTACACGCATCACTCGTCGGTATCAGTTCAAAATCTGAGAAGATATAACACGTAACCTTTGTACTTCCTGAACCATCGAGAAGCGGCGTAACCGAGAGATTTATTTTGCATTCCGACTGTGCAGGATCGCAGGTGTATTCTGTGAGAGATATGTCCTCTTTGAGTAAAAGATACGTCGGTGATTGCCAGATAAATGAAGAAGTGATACGGAGGGGGTCAATAGTATCGTTTACGGGTGAATTTTTGATAGTGATCTCACGAGTGGTGAGAAGTGAGCTATCTGATTTCTGAAGCATTCTAATAGTGAGGGTATGATCTCAAATTGGGACAATAGATGTATTTGGATTGCAGGGATCTGAGGTAGGCTCAAGAACAAAATCAGTACTTATCTCACACGTAATTTTGTTACTTTCTACACCATCCAAAAATGGCGTAACCAAAATATTGATTTTACAGTCAATATTTGCTGGATTGCAGGTATATTCCGTCAGATCAGTATTTTCTTTCAACAGGATATACGTTGGGGATTGCCACATAAGAGTCGATGTCACACGCAATGGGTCAATAGATGTATCAATGACTGGGTTTTTGAGAATAATAGTACGGGTAGCCACGACAAACGAAGGATTGGTTTTTGCAAAAATCTGCAGAGTTAGAATATGATCTCCTTGAGGGACAATCGATTGAAGAGGATTACATGGGTCTGAGACACTCGGCAGTAATTCAAAACTTGCCGTTACCAAGCACGTCAATTGACTGTCTCCATTTCCATCTTTCTTTGGTAAGACCAAAAGATTTATACGACACTCAGGCTCAGTCGGATCGCACGTATACTCAGACAGAATAGCATCAGTCTCGAGTAAAAGATCTGTGGAGCTCTGCCATTGTATACCAGCAGAGTAGACAGGGGGCGTACCTGTATCATCTCCACCACCAGTACCTCATCATCCATCAGAAGTATTGTGTATAATAATTGTACCTTCTCTCACGAGAGTCGCAGTATCCCTATGTGTTATCAACAGATGAACCGTGTGATCTCAAGATGGAAAAATAACAGTATTTGGATTGCATTTATTATCTTCAGGAGTTGATCAAAATCAAAAGTCTATCAAGCAATTATAATGAGTTGATGGTTCTTCAGTTGGTATACTAGAAGTGAAATCAAAATTTATTCTACATTCCGTGTAAGCAGTATCGCAAGTATACTCTGATAGTCAGAGAGTTTCTTTTTGAAGTACATACGTTGGTTGCTGAAATGTCCATGTAAAAGATGATATATCTCCAAGGACAAATCATAAAAAAACACACCCAAACACTACAATCCAAAAACGGAAACAAGCGAGAATATGTATAAGAAAAGACATCGTACGTCTATTGTTATGCTACGAGATTTTAGAAAAATCGAATCGTATAGAACTAAACAATCCACCCAAGTGCATACAAAGCACCCACGACGATAAAGATAATTCCGAGGAGCTTGAGAGCTGTGATGGTTCCTCCAATACCAAAGAATTTTTCTGCCCAAGCCCATGCACCTACGAATTCATAGGTTGGACGAGTATATTTGAGGATGAGAACACCGAGACCAATAATCAAAATACCAATAAGGAAATTCATAGAAAAAAATTAGAAACTTTTATACCCGATACCTCTGACTGTAATGAGGACATCATCTCCTATTTTGTGACGAATATTTTTGATATGAGTATCAATAGTTCTATCATAGAGAAAATTTGAATATCCCATAATTTCTTTCATGAGATCTTCGCGAGAAACGATTTTACCAGCATGATTGATAATGTAGGCGAGTAATTGGAATTCTGATTTTGTCAGCACAATACTTTTGTTCGCACGGATGACACGAAGCTCGGATTCGATAAAACGCAAATCCTTGTACATGAGACCTTTGGGAGCAGTCTGAGAGGTGCCACGACGTAGAATAGCCTTGATACGCATGATGACTTCTCGTGGACTAAACGGTTTCCCTATATAATCATCTGCTTGATACTCAAAAGAAGCATTGATATTATCCTGATCATCACGAGCCGAGAGCATCAGCACAGGTACATGAGAGATTTCACGAAGTTCTTGGAGCACAGTCAATCCATCTTTTCCAGGGAGATTGATATCGAGGATGACGACTTGTGGAGAGAGCTCCGTAAACATTTTTATTGCTTCATCGCCACGCATACAAACATTGACATCAAACTCAGATGCTAAGTACAGAACGAGAGAATCAACAATTCATTGATCATCATCTATGAGAAGAATAGATGTTTTTGGTTCAGTCATACTCTTCTATTATAGGGATAGGACAATTAATGCAAGAAATCGGAGAATAACTTCTTCAAGAAATATAACTACAATAAACTTATAATGCTCTATTTTTCAAATCTTCTAAAGTGATTATTTCCCCAATATTCGTGATAGCCTCGGAGGCAAATATAAATTCTGCACGAACTAGGGCTCTCTTCTTTAAAACAATATGTAAAATATCTAACATACTGAGAGTTGTATAAAAATGTTCTCTCGTTCAATATTCAGTGGTATAAGAATCTCTATTACGATGTAAACTTATTGCTTTTTCTGAAAAATAAACAAGAGTATCTGTAATTATAAAGCCTCCAGAAATTCAATCAGTTGGATCACTCAGATATGAACGAAATCAAGGTACCATAGTCGTATTTCATGCTATCGGATTTTCTCTAATAGCCTGCAGGATTGAGAGGCTAGTCTGATGATTTATAGACCATATGGAAAAATTTGGTAGTTGCACTATCGCTTCGATATGCACCTCTATATCAGGGAGTAGTTGTGGTATTCTAGTTGGACCATCTCACTCGTAGTTTACTATTTCTCGATAGAGTGTCATGTAAATACTATAAATATTTCTTAAAGTAATCAACCAAATCATCAATAGCAACAATTTCTTGTTCCATCGTATCTCGATGACGAATCGTCACCATATTTTTCTCCATCGTGTTATCAAAGTCTATCGTCACACACCATGGCGTACCTATCTCATCAAATCGTGCATAGCGTTTCCCTATAGATCCCGTCTCATCATACCACGTCATAAAGTTGTTTGAGAGAAGAGTAAATACTTCTTCCGCTTTCTCATTGAGCTTCTTGACGAGTGGTAAGACAGCGATTTTTACCGGTGCTACTTCTGGTTTGAGTCGAAGTACGATACGTTCAGCACCTTCCTCATCTTTGATAGTATCATACGCATCACAGAGCGTTGCGAGGAAGAGTCTCGTGAGACCAATCGAAGGCTCGATAACATACGGGATAAACTTCGTATTTTTTACTGGGTCAAAATAGCTCATATCTTGTTTGCTCTCAGACATATGTGCCTTGAGGTCAAAGTCAGTTCGAGAAGCGATTCCCTGAAGCTCAGAGAAGCCAATACTCGGGAAATCGTATTCGATATCAAAAGTTCAGTCAGAATAATGTGAGAGCTCATCTTTCTCGTGTTCACGAAAACGGAGATTTGATTCTTTGATGCCGACGGTTTCCATGAGAAATTTCTTGCATGCCACTTTCCACTTTTCGTGCCATTCTTTTTGTGTGCCCGGTTCACAGAAAAACTCGATTTCCATCTGCTCAAATTCTCGAGTACGGAAGATGAAATTTCCTGGAGTGATCTCGTTTCGGAAAGCTTTACCCACTTGCGCGACACCAAATGGCACACGACGACGACACGTACGGACAATATGGGGAAAATCAACGAAGATACCTTGAGCAGTTTCAGGTCGGAGGTAGACTTTTGCGGTTGAATCATCAGTCACACCTTGCTTCGTCTCAAACATCAGATTAAATTTTCGTATCTCTGTCCAGTCTGCTTTTACATCAGGATTATTGGGATTCCTGACATCTTCACATTTCATGAAGTTTAACTGTTGTTCAGGAGTCCATGACTCTGGAATTTGATTAGGAACTCAATATTTTTTCAGTACTTTTTCTGTAATTATTTGATTATATATAGCAGGATGTAGTTGCAGGGCTTTACGCAAATTACCTGCTTCGTCCATATTTTTTTCTAAATGTACCCATTCTTCATTCTGCTTTAATGCCTCAGTTACTATTTCCGTAATTTTCCCCTCAATAAGCTTATCCGCACGGAATCGTTCTTTCGTATTTTTATCATCAATGAGTGGATCAGAGAATCCTCCGACATGTCCTGAAGCCACCCACACCTGTGGGTTCATCAGAATCGCTGCATCGAGGAGGACCATATCGGGTCTTCTTTGTACGAATTCTCGTATCCACAGATTTTTGAGGTTTTCCTTGAGGAGAGAGCCGAGAGGACCATAGTCCCAAGTGTTGGCGAGACCGCCGTAGATTTCTGAGCCCTGGAATACAAAACCTCTGTTTTTGGCGAGGTCGACTATATGTTTCATAAATAAAAAGTTAAAGATATACTATTATTTTTTACAGAAAATACGAATGAAAGTGTCCCCTCAATAGATTCATTTGACAAGAGATACATCTAAGAGCAAAAATCCGATAGATTCAAGACTACTCGTAATATCATTCTCTGCATAATACAGATATTGTTTCAAAGTGCCAGGAATACTTTTACTTTCCTTGATTTCCATATGGGTGTTTTCAGGCGTATATTTTGCCATAATAAAAAAACATCCACCCGGATTCAGAGTGTCAAAACAATTTTTCATCACCTGTACGGCTTCTTCTTGATGTAAGTGCACAATCGAAGCATATGCCCAAATACCATCATACCTATTTTGATAGATTGCTTCTTCAGAGTCCACAAAATCTCACACGACATATGTGCCTGGAACATTCTTAGCTAAATCATGAATAAAAGACTCACAAATATCAATTCCGACAAGGACACAACCATGTTCTATGAAATATCTTGCATCTCTTCCTGAGCCACATCCTACATCCAGAATCGAAGCATTCTCTGGAAGATAAGACAGAAATCTATCCCGTATATTGTCCAAATCACCGCCATGAGCATGAATAGCATCATTGCTTGTACGATGTGTGAAAGTAGCAGCGCCTTCTTCGTAGATACGCTTTATTTCGGCAAGTCTTTTTTGTTCTGTTTTCATAAAAAAATTATTGAGATGCTACTAAGAGATATTTTCTTCTTGTAACTATGATGAGTACCATTGTCAGATTCAGCAAAAAAACATACCATGAGAATATTGCCCCAAATGTAAAAATGTTAGAAATGGCAAAAAGACTTACAAGTCCAGCTAATACATCAGAACTATAAAATAACCAACTTTCGGTAAAAGGGTGGTGCCAGGTTTTTAAAAAAGTAGGGACAAAACATAGAATATCAACAAATATCGATAAAATCAGGGTGAGTCTAGAGCTTTGTGTGAAATACCAAATACACCCTATGAACATAACGCTCACTAAAACTCATATATCGAGTCGACTCTTTCCTCACATTCAATATTTAATTGATAAGATAAAATAAATACACGATCAAAAAAATTGAATTATAGCAAGATAAAACCCTGCTCACTTTCCTTCTCAAATTAAACTCAAAAATATAATTCATGAGAGAATTAAGAGAAGAAATCGTGTCATTCTCTGTGGCTTGTACTCTCACTTAAAAATCGATCTCACTCAAATAATAGGAGTGATGAGCGCAAAAATAATTGAAATCAATGTGAGTGTATTCATAATTAATACATATGTTTCATATAACAAGCTTCGCAGAGCACTTTCTCAGGCCTATCTAGAGCATAGCTCGTAGCGATCTTGGCAGCGCACTCGTCACATGACCTTTCGAAAAGTTCTCGGGGATTTCGCAGTTTCATCAATTCCCTCTGTCGCTCTCGTGGATGAGTCGTTGGGAGTGGAATAGAGTTCTCAAGATGGAACACCAGTTCTTGTCGAATAATCTGAAATGGCTTACCGCTCACAGGACATCGGAAAACTGTTTTCAACAAAGTTTCAATATTGCTTGTTGCCAGTTCTTTGCCGATAACACGTTCGTCATATTGGATGATATGAAGTGGTCATTCTATTGAAGATGCTCGAGTTACTGAAGGAATTTCTCCTCCCCATCGGCCACCCCGATTGAGCACTTCTAATTCTCAGAGCGGATACCAGTCCATCGCTGCTGTATCTTCGTAGGGATGAGGTGAGACGCTAAGTGGGAAAAATTGTCCCCACTCCCCTGTACTCCGCATATGGTCAATAATTTTTGTTTTTAATGTCTCATATTCTTGTTGTGGATATGCCTTGTTCATGATGGAGAATTTTCCGTGATTGAGTCCGATACAACCAAAAAGATTGGAGGAATTATAGCAGTTATCAGCGTAGGAAAAATCCTTTGATGAGTAGACATAAAAACTGAAATTCACATTATTGCAGTCCAGAGCGACACAGGTATGTGTACAAAGCTCTGATACAGGAAATCACAGAGAGTAACACCACGCACAATCTTTTGCGCCAGAACAACTCACAACATGACGCAGATTTTCAGAACTCAGCGTATCAAAACAATTCATACAATCTCGGCAGAACTGTAGGTGATCGCCTGTACTATTCTCGACATTAGAAAACTGCGCCCAAGGACGCACAGAGGCAACACGAATTTTTCTAAATGTTGATTGTGCTTTCTCCCATAATTCGGTTGTTGATTGGAGGAGTTTGAGTGTCTTCTCATATTCTTCTTTTGTCACAGGCTTGTTGTAAATATGGTATTGTTTTGCGACGAGACCAGAACAAGCTATACAATTTTGGCAATTTCTGAGCTGGTAGGAAAAATAGCACTCTTGGCAATCACGACACTCTTGGCAAGAGACGCAGAGATTGCATTGAGTAGTATCGAGACAGTCATAGATATTTTCACAAAAATTCGTCATGGAAGAATCAAATATGTTTCTTCATTCATTGGTCCAGTACGAGTAATAGGCATCTTCAGCCTTGCTCACGAGAGAACACAGATAACAATTCCGAGACGAGCGGCACTGGTTGTTATAATCACAATTTTCAGAACTGAAAATCGTCGTCCCTACTCGTGGTACGACATCCTGAAGGCTTTTATATTGTTCGAAGTACGGCCGAGAGAAATCAAAATCTCTCCCGTAATCAAATCCACTCCAATCATCCGACCACCAGAGTTTGTGATTGTACACTGGAAAAATCGTATCTGGGCGATAACATGAGAGAATATTTTGTCCCGTTTTGCTACAGGTCCTCGGAAAGAGATTCCGCTCATTACGGAATGCAAAGAGATTTCTCCAGAGCTCTCTCGGACAAAGCGTCGGCGTAGGTATGCCAAATTTTTTATAAAATAAGATGTCCGCATCAGTCACGACGAATTCTTCGCCTGTGAGACGACATTTCTTTTTTTCAATGATGTTTTCATCAGAAGAAGTATACATAAGGGAAATAATTATAGCTTATATTGTTTACAAAATTCTATCGCAGTATAAAAGAGAGGTAATCTCAATGCTTCTTCTGGTGTGAAAAATCATATTTCCTCACATTCTTCACTTGCAATAAAATCAAGATTTTTGACTTGTGTTTCATAGAGGACATTACCTCTCCACATCTCATTTTGAAAACAAGTAAGGAAATATGATGGTTTCTCAGCTACTGAAGTAACTTCTAATCACATTTCTTCCTTCATTTCTCTCACAATACCATCCCTTGGGCTTTCACCGAATTCCAGACCACCACCAGGTAGCTCCCATTGACCTATATTTTCACGACAAAGGAGAAATCTTCCCTCTTCATTAAGGATTAGGGCCTTGATAGAAAGGCGGTAAAAACAATCTGGAATCTGAGAATAATCAATCATAGAATTAAGTATTTTGATAAATATAGATATTATTATGA
>Ga0163150_10005243_pt1 | contig 16763 bp, 15 predicted proteins | sample OliLakLV19P2IB_FD_148628 | JGI IMG/M metagenome (GOLD analysis project Ga0163150, IMG submission 148628) | Freshwater microbial mat bacterial communities from Lake Vanda, McMurdo Dry Valleys, Antarctica - Oligotrophic Lake LV.19.P2.IB | ecosystem: Environmental > Aquatic > Freshwater > Lake >...
ATCCATTCGCCTTTAGGCACCACCAGTGCCTTCTCGCGAATAAACTTCTGAATCGCCTGAATCGAATCCAGCTTCGGCAGCGGCTCAGAGAACTCGCTCAGACCCGCCTCCAGGGCATGCACATGCGCGTCGATCAGCCCCGGCAGCACCGTCTTGCCCCCGAGATCCACCACCCTGGTATTGGCACCGCGCTCGGCTTTCAACACCGCCGCATCGCGACCCACGGCGGTAATCTTGTTACCTTTCACCGCGAAGGCCTGGGCCACACGGAAATCGCGATCCACAGTCACAATCCGGCCATTGTGAAATACAAAGTCGGCATCTGCGGCAGCAAGCAGCGACAGACACGCAAGGCAACAAGCAGCGAATCGAATCATAGAATAGAATCCAACTCCCGTTATACACTCTGAAGCGCCGCACTGCTGTGCGTCATCTATGCTGGTGACTTGAGACTGTCTCTGCCCCAGATCGGCATGTTCGTCGGGCTCGTATCGCTGACCTTCTTTTTCGTGGCCCTGTTGCTGGCGTTCGGACTCCGCATGGACGCACAACCCGAGTGGCAACACTTCCAGGTGCCTGCCATGCTCTGGGCTGGCACCGCGGCTCTCATCCTCAGCAGCATTGTCGTCGAACTCGCGCGGTGGGCGTTGCGCCGAGCCCTGGTGGCCGTCTATCGGATCCGTCTCCTCGTCGCCGTCTCTCTTGCCCTGATATTCCTCACAATTCAGGCCGTCTCCGCATCGGATCTCCTCGGTCAGGGAGTCGCAGTCGCCGGAAACCCCAGAGGCTCTGCCTTCTACATCTTTATGGGAATTCACGGTGTCCACCTGCTCGCCGGAATCGTCTGGCTGGGCTGGATCTGGCGAAATTCAGCGCAGCTCTTCGAGGGCACCGAGCAAACCCTGCGCCTCCATCGCCGAGTCCTCAGCACCGCAGTCCTTTTCTGGCACTTCATGGGTGCCCTCTGGATCGTACTGTTCTGGTTCCTGCGTCGCTGGGCAAATAGCGCGTGACCTTTTTCCACCCTGTAGCGATATACACGACAGATCATGGCGGCCGGCCAAAACACACAGGCTGACAACGAACGCGACCTCATCGAGGCCGCTCAGGCCGACCCGCGCCGCTTTGCCGACCTCTACGAACTGTGGTTCGATCGCGTCTGGTCTGGGCCTACGTCATCCGCCGCCTGCGCCACCGTGATGAGGCCGAGGACGTCACCTCCGAAGTCTTCGAACAGGCGCTTGCGCAAATCAACCGCTATGAATGAATGGCGGGGCGTCCCGTTCGGAGCCTGGCTCTTCCGCATCGCCAGCGCCCCGCATCGCCGACCGCCGCCGAAAGAGCATCATCCATCCGCCGGTAGCCGAGCCCGTTTCAGACGAGGACATTGAGGAGGCTTGTTACCGGGCTCGCCTCTTCGCCATGGTGCGAGATCTTCCACCTGACCAGGCAAGCGTGCTCGAAGCTCGCTTCGTTGAAGGGAAGACCACGCGGGAAATCGCAAAAGAAATCGGCCGCTCTGAAGTCGCGGTCAAACAATTACAGTTTCGAGGCCTTGAGACCCTCCGCGCACAGATCGCAGGTGAAAGCCATGACTGAGAACGAACGCATCCTGCAACTCGACCGCGCGCTCGAGGCTCGTCTGTTCAGCCATGACGACCCCCTGCTGTCCATCGCCGAAGACCTCGTCGACATGCCATCCACCCGGTTCCGAAAGAACTTCCGCCGCCGCCTCGAAATGGCCGCCGCACAAAGGAGTCAGAAAATGCCAGCCCACATCCGACCCGGTGACCACAGCGTCATCCCCTACCTCGTCGTCCCCGACGCAAACGCGTTGATCGAGTTCATCAAGACCGCCTTCCACGCAGAGGAAATCATGCGTGCCCCGGCACCTGATGGCAAGGTGATGCATGCCGAACTCCACATCGGCGACGCCACCGTCGATGTAGCCGACGGCAATGAGAACTACCCGGCCGGAACCCTGCCTCTGCACCTGTACGTCGAGGACGCCGATGCCGCCTACTCCCGAGCCATCGCCGCCGGAGCCACCTCCCTGCATGAGCCACGGGACCAACCTTACGGCGACCGCGAAGGCTCCATTCGAGACATCGCCGGCAACAACTGGTACATCGCCACGCATCGGGCGACCGGCCACCGGCCTGTCGGCATGCTCAGCCTGAGCCCCTACCTCCACGTCAACGGAGCGCTCGAAATGCTCGCCTTCCTCGAAGGGGCCTTTGGCGCCGAGACACTGGAGAAGTACACCGACCCCGACGGCCGCGTCGCCCACTCCAAAGTGCGCCTCGGCGACTCCATGATCGAAATGAGCGAGGCTCACGGTCAGTGGCAGCCCATGCCGGGCAACATCCTGATCTACGTGGAAGATGTCGATTCAGCCTACGCCCGTGCTCTCGAACTCGGAGCCAAATCCATCAGCGCTCCGGAGAACAAACCCTACGGCGACCGCAGCGCAGGAGTCATCGACCCCAAAGACCACTCCTGGTTCATCTCCTCCTGGCTCGGCGAAAACGCCTGATTCAGCGCTTCGCGGCGGGTGCCTTCACCCTGGAAGGCACCCGTAACGGAGTATCGACAGCTTCCATCCGTTCAGGGCCAGCCACCCCGGTCAGGGACTTCGCCCGAGCCATCAGCCGCGCCGCCCCCGCATGAAGCTGAGGATGCGTCAGCGGCTTCGGACTGGCATAGTGCACCGAGTACAACACCGCCGCACCTGGCTTCAACGGCGCCCAAAGCGTATTCACCAGCATCGCTTTCGAAATCACATTGCTGGCCGCCGATTCCGCCGATCCAAAATCCCACGACGCACCCACACCACTCCACATCGTCCCCGGCCACGACGCAATCAGCATCCCCGACTTCGGATTTCGCACAATACTGAACGTCGCCTGAGCCAGCGTGTCCGCCTGCCCCGCTGAGTCCAGCCCGATTGCAGCCGACCCTTCAACCAGCTCCATAGCCGCATCCACCTCGGCCGGAGCGATCACCCGGTGCACCCGCAACTCAAACTCACCGTCCGCGATCACAGTCGACCGCACCGACACCTTCAACCCTTCATACTCAATCCCGTAGGCCAGTTCCACCCCGTCCGTCAGCATCCGAGTCTCGCTGACTTCACCCCGTCCGGCCGACTTCCGCCGCCTCCGGTCCCGAAGCACCAGGCAGTTGTCCCACGGACAAACATCCGGCGCCTGCACAATATTGAACGGAAAATGTGTCGAATAAACCAGCTTGTTGTACTTGTCCCGATAATGCCAGTCCGTTCGCGTCGACCGGGCCTGCAGCATCTTCACCTGACCCGAGGCCTTGTGGCCGGTCAGCATCAGGCCGGGGGCTTCCAGCCCGCGCCGGAAATCGGATTGCTCTACCGGCAACTGCCCGCCCGCGGCAGTCCAGAACGGATCCGTTCGAGGGATTAGCCACATCCCAAACGCCTGCATGCCCCAGTACGGATGGCCGCCGTCAATGTAGGATTCGTGAATATCCACCGTACCGTCCGCCGAATAAGTCTCTCGCAATTTGCCAGCTGAGGCATCGAATCCGCCCGTATTCTTGTGAAAAGCCAGGCTCCCATGAACAATCCGGTGCAACAAAGCGTCCGAATGCGGCCACAAGTTCTGCGAGTAAGCCAGCACCAGCGGCGTCAGCACAGCCCACCTGTAAATCAGCGACCGCCCATACAACACATGCGACCCGTTAGCCCCAAAGAACAGCGGAGCCGTCTCCAGATAAGACTTCAGCCGGTCGCCAAACATCTTCGACCAGTCCGGAAACTTCGCCCCGACCATCGCATTCCAGTACAGAAAGTGACTCGCGAACACCCACGAGTTGTAATAGTCGAACGACGCCCGCGGCTTGTCGTCGTTGTACCAGCCGTTCCCGACGTACATCGCATCCAGCGCCTTCAAATCCTCAAACATCGCCGTCTGTCCGTAGCTGAACTCGCTGAACTTCTCATTCAGAGACAGCCGGGCTGCATGATTCACAGCCGTAAACCACGCCCAGTTGTTCCGCCGAACAGGCACCACGGTACAACCTGACAGCCATTCATCAATGCGGCGCCTCTCCACCGTCGACATCTGCGGCAACAGAGCATCGCGAAGCAGCCACACCGACCACGCCACTATCGACGACTCCACCTGCCGCTGATCCTGTTTGTCTGGTGGTGCCGCCAGCCAGTAGTCCTTGTGCGCCGGATTGGTCCCGTTCACCAGCGCCGAACCCACTACATCCAGCAAATCGAATTTAGCGCCATCCACCGCAAGCACGCCCGGCTGGCGCTTCGACACAATCCACGACGCCAACGCCGGCAGCATCCGGGTTACCCCCGTAACGCTCTTGCCCGATTTCGCCAGAAAATTCTTCGTGACCGTGGCTCCCGGATACTCGATCACCGCGTTACTGTCCGAAGTCTTCGCGGCATTCGTAACGTACCCGCGGACCAGCTCGAGGAAGACAATCTCAGCCAGCGCATTGAAAGAGGGGTCCGAGCCAGGCGACTGGCCCAGCGCTGCAGAGCAGGGAAGAGCCGCAAGAAACTCACGTCGACGCATGCGCTCATTATCCGGCAAACGCGCCCCGGACAAAAGCCAGCAGGACAAAAAGCCAACATGTTTGTTGCATCGACATCCGTGGATATACTAAAACTCAATCCCTTGGTGTCCTCCACGTTTGCTCCATCCGACCAGCGCCAGCGCGTCGATATCGGCGCACTCGCCGCCGTCTGCCTTGCGGGCTTCGCGTTTTCCGCAAACTACACGAACCACGCCCCAATGTCGGGCACCCTCCGTGAAGCATTTCATTTCGACCAGGCTTCAGCCGGGCTGCTAACCACGGGCATTTTTCTGACGCACTTCCTGATGCAGATCCCTGGAGGCCGGCTTGCCGATCGGTTCGGCCCTGCAAGAGTAATGCCGGTGGCTCTCGTGTGGATCGCTCTCGGCAATCTCGCCGTCGCTGGGGCCGGCAGCTACTGGCATTTGTTGTTCTGGAAGGTATTCACCGGACTTGGTACAGGCGTCTGCTTCACCGCCGGAGCCCGATACACCGTGTCATCGTTCGAAGGGCCAGGGCTCCACCTCGCTCAGGGATTCTACGGCGGTTCGGCACTGCTGGGTTCCGGCTTCGTGATCTTCGCAGTGCCTCAACTTCTCGAAGCCCTCGGCTGGCGGGGTGCCTTCATATGCTGCGCCTCCGTAGCCCTGCTCGCCCTCGTAGTGTGGAAACTCTTCGCGACGCCGCCCGCGCGAACTCACACCCCTCCCGGCCTCGGCGGACTGCTCACTGACCGTCAGCTCTGGGTTCTCGGAATGGTTCAGATGAGTTCCTTCGGCCTGGTTATCGTCGTTGGATCCTGGATCACCACCCTCTTGCGAACGAACTTCGACATGCCCCTGAAACTGGCGGGCCTCGTGGGATCGGCCGTCCTTCTCCTCGGCATCCTGAGCCGGCCCACAGGTGGCTGGCTGCTCAACCACCTCCCCGTAAAGAGCCTCTTGCGCGGAGCTCTGTTGCTGAGCGCGCTCGCATGCCTCTCACTGGCATTAGCAAACTCCGTCGCCGTCATATCCATCGCCATCGTAACGCTCGGCATCGGCTGCGGACTGCCCTACGCCGCTCTGTTCAACAGGGCCGCGGCCCTGTTCCCAGGACGCGCCGGCGCCGCCATGGGACTGGTTAACATGATCGGCATCACCATGATCCTCGCAGGAGCACCCGCTATGGGCCTGGTCGCCGACCTCACAGGCCAGTTCCGCGTCAGCTTTCTCGCGCTCGCCGCATTCGCTCTCCTCACCGCCTTCGCCACGGCCGCCCTTCGCGAGTCATGAACCTCTGCCATCTCTTCGACCTCTCTCTGAAAGGCCGGCGCGATGCCGCCGCCCTCGAATGGCAAGGACACCAGTACACCTTCGGAGACCTCGACATCCGCAGCGACGAACTCGCAGCGTGGTTCACTGAGCTCGGCCTTCGCCCCGGTGACCGCCTCTGCATCTACCTCCCGAACTGCATCCAGCTCATCGACATCTACCTTTCCTGCGTCAAGCTCGGCATCATGTTCGTGCCGGTCAACATCCTCTACCGGGATCGCGAAATTACCCACATCCTGCGCGACGCCGAACCGAAGTTCGTCATAGCCACGAGCCGCGACTCTATCCCTGACATAGTTCCCATCCTCCTCGTCAGCGAACTGCAGCCAAGGCCCGGAGCACCGCGTCCAGACACACTGCTCGACGGCGACGCACCCGCAGCCATCGTCTACACCTCAGGCACCACAGGAGTCTCCAAAGGCGCCATCCTCACCCACAACAACTTCGCCGCCAACGCGCTGAACCTCCTCACCTGCTGGCGCATCTCAGACGCGGACCGACTACTCCTCCCGCTTCCGCTCTTCCACGTCCACGCCCTTGGCAATGGCCTGCACACGTGGCTCATAGCCGGATTCCACATGCGCCTCCTCGAACGCTTCGAGCACGCAAAAGCCTCGGCCGAACTGCTCGATTACCGCCCAACGCTGTTCTTCGGAGTGCCAACCGTCTACGTGCGCCTGCTCGAACTGCCCCCCGACACCGCCCGGCGGATCGGTGTCGCCGCAAGACTGTTCGTAAGCGGCTCCGCGCCCCTGCCTCCGCAGATTCTGGAGGAGTTCAGAGAGCGCTTCGGCCACACCATCCTCGAACGCTACGGCATGACAGAAACGCTGATGAACATATCGAACCCGTACGAAGGTGAGCGGCGGCCCGGGACAGTAGGGCTGCCGCTCCCCGGAGTGTCCACGCGGATCGTCGACGGAGAAGTGCAGCTACGCGGACCAAACCTATTCGCAGGCTACTGGCGCCGTCCCGAAGCCACCGAAGCGGCTTTTGATAACGGCTGGTTCCGCACCGGCGACATGGCGGAACGTTCCCCTGATGGGTACTACACGCTCTTAGGCCGCAAAAGCGACCTGATTATTTCTGGTGGTTTTAATATTTATCCCCGGGAGATCGAGGAATTCCTGCTGGAGCAGCCGGAAGTGGCCGAAGCGGCGGTGGTCGGCATGCCGGACCGCGTCCGCGGAGAACTCCCCGTGGCCTATGTGGTCTTGCGCGAACACGGCGCATTGGACCTGGAAACGCGCTGCCGTCAAAGCCTCGCCAGCTTCAAAGTGCCGCGCACCTTCATCATTGTCGACAAGCTCCCGCGAACCGCACTAGGCAAGGTACAAAAACACCTGCTCCCAAAGCCCTGAAACTAGCCCACCTCACCAGTTATTTCTACTCAGGGGGGCAGCTCCCCAGAGCTGCGGCGGGCGCCCACGCCCGCCTCACTAACTAACCGCCGAAAGCATCCACAGGGCTGGCATTCTTAATCGTGATCAGCTGCCCAACCGCCTTCAGAACGGACTCCCGTGCATTACAGTTATCCGAGCAGCGAATATTCACCCCCACAAACCGATCCGCCGGGAAATTCACCTCGTCCAGGACATGACCCAGAAAGTGAGGCTGATTCTCCGGCCCGCAGCCCGCGACAACGAAATAGTCGTCCGGACCAGCAGCCTTCAGCAAATCACGAAGCATGCTCACGCCCCCCGACCCGCACAACTGAGGATGCATCAGCGCGTACGTCACGTCGCTGTCGTTCTCCAGTTCGTGCGGCAGCGTGTTCATATCCAGCGACTCGGGCATAAACTTAAGCCCGTCACAATTGCAAAGGATTACTTTAATATTCACGGCCTCTCCCTTTCTCTACCGCTCGACCGCATCGGCCATCGGCTCCGCGGATTCCACCGCGACATTCCGGCCGTAGTTGTACCCGGCCTCAAACGCCCGCAGATTCAGAGCCAGCGCCTTTTCCGGAACCGACGCAGTTACCGAATCGAGAAAAGCTCTCTTCTCCAAAATGCCAGACACCGCCGCAAAATAGCCCACCACAATCACGTTCATTACAATCTTGCGGCCCAGCTCTTCCGCCATGCGCGTCGCCGGAATCCGGTACACCCGAACCCCTGAGGGCAACTCGGCACCAATCGGCACCAGATCTTCCTCAACAATCAGCACGCCATTTGGATCCATCTCCGGCATGAATCGCGAGTAAGCTTCCTGCGACAACGCAACCAGAATGTGAGGGCTCGTTGTGTACGGATAAAGGATCGGTTCCTTCGACAACACCAGCGCGCCCGAAGAAGCTCCGCCCCGAGCCTCAGGCCCATAGTTCTGCGTCTTGGTAGCGTATCCACCGGCGTAAATGCAGGCCGCCTTCCCGATGATGTCGGCTGCCAGCATTACGCCCTGTCCGCCGAACCCGGCAACTCGAATCTCGGTTACTGACATGTGATGTGGTCCTCCACATACTTCGCACCGAGCTTCTCCTGCATGCGGGCGCGCAACGAATCCAGATACTCCGGCCTCTCCCGATCCACAAATTTACCTACGATAATCTCGCCATCGAGGTCCAGGTCCAGATCCGAAGTGCTGCAACCGTGCTTCACCTTGCTCACGGCCTTGTAATGCTTCATCGCGTCGATCCCCTCACCCATGCCGTTCCGCCGCTGATACAGCGTCGGGCAGGGCGACACGATTTCGAGAAAACCGAAGCCCTTCTTCAACAGCAGCTCCGTCATCGCCTTTTCCATCTGCTTCACGTGGTACGTCGTCCAGCGTGCGATATAGACCGCGCCAGCCGCCTCCACCAGATGCGGCAGATTCCAGTGCGGCTCAAAAGAAGTGTACGGTGACGACGCCGTAACCGCGGTGTCCGGCGTCGTCGGAGCGGTCTGACCGCCCGTCATCGCGTACACCTGGTTGTTCACGCAGATCACCTTGATGTCCAGGTTGCGCCGAGCCGCGTGAATCAAATGATTCCCGCCGATCGCCGTCAGGTCGCCATCTCCCGAATAAACCACCACAGTCAAATCGGGGTTACCCAGCTTCAGGCCCGTAGCAAATGGAATCGCGCGTCCATGCGTTGTGTGAAACGAGTCCAGTTTGGTATAGCCCGCCACGCGCCCCGAGCATCCGATCCCGCTGACCACCGCCACCTTCTGCGTATTCAGCTTGCTGTCAGTCAGCGCCCGCGCAAACGCATTGACGGTCGTTCCAATTCCGCAGCCCGGACACCAGATGTGTGGCATCCTCTCGCTGCGCAGGAACTTCTCAGTCGGGTTCTGGAGAATTGGTAGTTCCACGCAAGTGCTCATGCCCCTGCTCCTTTACGAATCGCAGCCAAAATCACTTCTGGCTTATGCACACTCCCGCCGGCATGCGACACCGGAATCGTCCGGCACTGGCCATCCGCGCACCGCTGCACTTCCAGCACTACCTGGCCCAGGTTCAGCTCAGGAACCACCAGCGCTTTCACCTTGCCCGCCAGTTCCCGAATCACCGCCTCGGGAAATGGCCACACCGTCACCAGGCGCATTGTGCCGACTCGTAGTCCCTCCGCGCGAGCCATCAGCACAGCCCGCTGTGCCACACGGGCTGTAATGCCGTACGACACCACCACCACGTCGGCACCGTCGCATTCCTCCAGCTCATACTGGCTGATCTCGTCGAGCGCGACCGTCAGCTTCTCCTGCAGCCGCCGCACCAGCGTGTCCTGCCGCGCGACCGTCAACTCGGCATACCCAATCTCGTTGTGAGTCAGGCCAGTAACATGAATGTCGTAGCCTTCGCCCGCATGAACCATATCGGGCACCAGGTCGGGACCCGGCTCGAACAGGTGGAACTCGCCCGGCGGTTTCGTAGTGATACGCCGAGGCGTAACCTCAAGCTCATCCGCCTTCGGGATCACGACCTTCTCGGTCATATGACCCACACACTCGTCCATCATCAACATCACCGGAGTGCGAAAACGCTCCGCCAGATTGAACGCCCGAATCGTAAGATCGAAGCACTCCTGTGGCGAACTCGGACACAGCGCAATCGTGCCGTAATCACCGTGCGAACCAAACCGGGCCTGCATCATATCGCCCTGTGCCGGAAGCGTCGGGAGACCCGTCGAAGGCCCGCCCCGCTGCACGTCGACGAATACACAGGGGCATTCCGTCATGGCCGCGTAGCCGATGTGTTCCATCATCAGAGAGAACCCAGGACCGGAGGTGACCGTGAATGCTTTGGCACCTGCCCAGACCGCGCCCTGAAGCGTGATCGAAGCGGCCAGTTCGTCCTCCATCTGAATGAAGATCCCGCCCACAGCCGGTATCCGCGCTGCGAATCTTTCCACTATTTCTGTGGAGGGTGTGATCGGGTAACCTGCGCTAAATCGCGCACCCACTGCGAGGGCTCCCTCACAGCACGCAGCATCCCCGTTTATGAAATGAGTGCCCGTCAGGACGCCCGCTGGGTCAGCTCGCATTCCCGCTCCTGGACGCCTGCTGGCGCACGCCGAAGATCGCGAAATCAGGGCAATACATCCCGCAGAGATCGCAGCCTGAGCACTTATCGGCTGCTATAACCTCCGGTGGATGATAGCCCTTGGCATTGAATGCTGTTGAGAGTTCCAACACCCTGGTGGGGCAAAACTCGACACAAAAGCCGCAACCCTTGCATCGCTCTACCGTGATGGAAACGAAGCCCGTGGCCATGAATCCTCCGTTATGCATTTGTATTAAGCAATCACGGAGCCAAAGTCAAGTGTAGAGAAATGCAGCAGTTTACGGCGCAGCCGTCGGCGCCATATTCCGGATTGCCTCAATCCGCCAGGCACCCGAGTGTTTCCGCATCACAAATGTCGACCACATCGGACGCGACCCGGCGATCTCATACCTGCCGTCCGCAATCGCCACATCCGACCCCAGAAACCGGACCGTCTCCACCGTGATCGTCCGCTTGCCCGAGTTCCGCTCACTGCTCCCCAGCATGCCCTTCACCAGCGACGGTGCTCCGCGCCGCCACTCGCCGCTGGAAACCAACTGGTCCGCATCCGGCGCGAACAGCGACGCAATCAACTTCGGATCTCGATTCTCCCGGGCATCCACATACCGGCGCACCACGTCCTTCACAGCCCCAATCTCGTCAATCTGCCCCAGCGAGCAGCCAACCCCGAACACAATCAGCAGTACCAGTCTCACCGCACACCTCCATTCCCATACTTGTTCGATTTCGCCAGCGTAGCGAAATGCTCATAGAACAGCTTCGTCACCGCCGGAACCGGATTCGCGTCGCCCGTCAAAAATGTACCCGCCACACTCAGCACAAACGGCCGCCCCTGCACAAACACGACTCCCGTCTCGCAATGCACACCCGTCAGACCACCCGGCTTGGCCGCCACCACCACGTTCGCCGGAACCGTCTTGCGAAAGTCCGCGTCGGGCAATTTCAAAATCTCCAGCATCTGCTTCGACGCCGCCGCACTCACCGCCTTGCCCCGATAAATCAGTTCCATAATCCGCGCCATTTCCAGCGGAGTAGAAATATTCTCGTCATTCCGGGCCGCAGCCGCCACGTCGATCATGATGCGCTGCAGGCGCGTGTGTCGGAACCCCATCCGCTCCACCGTCGCATTCACATTCTGCATCCCAACCATTGAGATCAGCTTGTTGGTAGCCGTGTTGTCGCTGCTCGATATCATCGCCACCGCCAGGTCTTCCACGGTCAGCGTCATGGGATGTAACTTCAGCGTCGACTGCAAATGACCACTGCCGCCCACCAGGTCCCGCTGCTCCAGCGTCACCTGAGCCTTGAGATTCTGTTTGCCCTCGCCAACCTGTCGGAACAGCTCGATCAGAATGGGAATCTTGATCGAACTCGCCTGCGGAAACACCGTGTCGGCATGGTAGGAGATCGTGCGCCCAGTCTCCAGATCGATGGCATGCACCCCCATCACGCCCTTCAACTCCGCATCCACCGCCGCCACGCGTTGCAGCAACCTGGCCTCCAGTAACTCCTCAACGCTCGGCGGCGGCGCCGCCATCAGAAGGAGACACGCGATGATCGTCATATCTCCAAACGATAATAGAGAGCAGTCGCCCACATGGATTTCGCCGAGCAGGTCAAGGCACAGGTAGACATCGTCCAGACCGTCAGGGAGTACCTCCCGCTGCGCAAAGCAGGCGGACGGTTCGTGGGATTGTGCCCGTTTCACTCGGAAAAAACGCCGTCCTTCGGCGTGAATCCCGCCCTCGGCATCTACAAGTGCTTCGGTTGCGGCGCCGGTGGCGACGTCATCAAATTCGTCCAGACCATCGACGCCTGTACGTTCTGGGAAGCACTCACCGCCCTCGCCGAGCGCAACGGCATCCCCGTCCCACAGCGCAAAGACCGCGACCCGGAATCGGAAGTGCGCGCCGTCATCTTCGAGATGTACGAAGAAGCATCGCGCGTCTACGCCCAGAACCTCTATGGCCCACAGGGCACCGATGCCCGCGAGTACCTCAAGAAGCGTGGCCTGACCTCCGCGGTCGCCCAGCAGTTCCTCCTCGGCCTCTCCGACGCCTCCTGGGACGCGCTCCACAAACGATTCGCCTCCCGCTACAGCCCTGAGGAAATGGAAGACTCAGGCCTCTTCGGCAAGCGCGAATCCGACAGCGGTTTCTACGACAAGTTCCGCGGCCGCCTCATGTTCCCCATCCACAACGAGGCAGGTAAAGTCATCGGCTTCGGTGGCCGGGCCCTCCGCCCTGACGACGAGCCCAAATACCTCAACTCGCCCGAAACCGCTATATACAAGAAGTCCAACGTCCTCTACAACCTTCACCGGGCCAAAGAGTCCATCCGCAAAGGCGACCGCGTCATTCTCGTCGAAGGCTACATGGACGTCATCGGCGTTTTCGCCGCCGGCGTCAAAAACGTAGTGGCCAGTTGCGGCACCGCTCTGACCAATACCCAGGTGCGCAACATGAAGCGCTTCTCGCTCAACGCCGTCGTCAACTTCGACCCCGACAACGCCGGAGGCAATGCCACCGAGCGCTCCATCCAGATGCTTATCGACGAAGGCATGCACATGCGTGTTCTCGAACTCGAAGGCGGCCTCGATCCCGATGAATACATCAGGGAGCGCGGCGCCGATGAGTACATCGCCCGGCTCGACCGCTCCCTAAACTACTTCATATGGCTCGCCGACCGCGCTCGCAAAAAGTTCGGCTCCGGTTCCGCCGAGGCTCGCATGCAGGGCTACGATCAGCTTCTGCTCCCGGCCATTCGGCGCATCCACGACCCCCTCGAACGCGCCTCGGTTGCAACGGAAGTGGCGGACTACCTTGGCCTCGACCGCAATCTCGTATTGACGGAATTCAGGAAAATTCCCGGGCAGAAAGCGCAGCGCATGCCGCCGCAGGCCACTCAGCCCGAAAACAATATCTCTGTTCGCGAGCGCCTGTTGCTGCGGACCCTGGTGCAGCATCCGGAAGTGCGACAGATACTGCTTCCGCGCCTCACCGGTTATGCGACGGTGAGATCGCTGATAACCTGGCCCCTTATTGAAGCCATCGACGCTCTTATGGAAGAGGATCCTTCGTTCGGTTATCAATTGCTGGAAACCCGCCTTTCCGAAGAGCTGAAGGCTCTCCTGTCTTCGGCTTTGTTTGCCGATCATAGTGGGGAAGTGCTTTCCACTGAGCAGGCAGTGGTCTTTTTGAACATCGTCGAAGCCGATGACCGGGAACTGCAATATCGTCAGGTGCAGCGCGAGCTACAAACCGCCGAAAGGTCAGGTAATCTCGAAGAAGCAATGCGTCTGATGCAGCTTGCCGGAGAGCTGAGACGGCGAATCCGGTTCGGGTCGGCGTGAGGTACAATCGGGGGAACCGAAAACAGGCTTTCGGTTCGCAGAAGGTGGGTTTTAGGTGCCAACCGAGGACAAGTACGACCGTCTTAGAGAACTGGTTGACTCCGGAAAAGAGAAGGGCTACGTCCTCTACGACGAAGTAGGAGACCTGCTGCCCGATGACCTTTCCTCAGGCCCCGAACTCGACGATATTCTTGCCGATTTCGACACCGCCGGCGTAGATATCCTCGAAGAGCCCAGAGCGGATTTCGAAAAGAAATCTGAAGATTCCGATGAGTTCGGCGAAGGCGATCTTCCTGCCGATTTTATTGACAAAACAAACGATCCCGTCCGCATGTATCTCCGCGAGATGGGCACGGTGCCGCTCCTCACGCGCGAAGGCGAAATCGAACTCGCACGGCGCATAGAACGCGGCAATCGAGCAATAGGCAAAGCCCTCGCCCGCTCCCCCATCGTCATTCAGGGAATCCAGCAGTTTGCCGCCGAGGTCCGCGAAGGTGAACTCGACGTCCGCGACATTCTCCTGCTTCCCGAACTCAGCCTCGCTGAGGATATGGAGGACCCCCAGGAAATCGAATTCCTCGGCAGCTGCGAGAAAATTGCCGACCAGAACAGAAAAGTACTGCAGCTTCGCACGAAGATGCTCGCAACGTCACGTCAGCTCCGGCCCAGACAATATCGCACCGCCCGCTGGGAACTGGCGCGAGCCCTGGTCGTTCTGTCGAAGCAGGTTCGTGAGATGCCGTTCAGCACTCCGGCCCGCCGATGCCTCGTCGCCCGCCTGCGCCAGCTGGTGGAAGAGTGCCGGACTCTCGAAGACGAGATCGCACGAGCCCAGCGTAAGGCGGAGCTAAGTGACGCGGCCGCCGACTCGTCCTCCGACTGCGTGAGCGAGACCTCCGCCAACGGCCAGGCACGGCGTGACGTCCGCCAGTGCACGCAACGCCTGCAGCAGATTGAGGAGGAGTCCGGTGCCCCCGTCGTCGAGATGCGCCGCACGCTCCAGATCATCGACCGCGGTGACCTCGAGGCTGATGGCGCCAAGAAGCAGCTCATCGAAGCCAACCTCCGCCTCGTCGTCTCCATCGCCAAGCGATACACCAACCGCGGACTACAATTCCTCGATCTCATCCAGGAAGGCAATATCGGCCTGATGAAGGCCGTCGACAAATTCGACTACCTGCGCGGTTATAAGTTCTCGACCTACGCCACCTGGTGGGTCCGACAGGCCATTACCCGTGCCATCGCCGACCAGGCCCGCACCATCCGAATCCCGGTGCACATGATCGAAACGATCAACAAACTGGTGCGCGCGCAGCGCCATCTGCAGCAGGAACTCGGCCGCGAGCCAACCACCGAAGAGCTCAGCCGCCGCCTCGAACTTCCCGTAGGCAAGGTGCGCAAGGTGCTCCGCATAGCGCAGGAGCCAATCTCCCTCGAAACGCCGGTGGGCGAGGAAGAAGAGTCGCATCTGGGCGACTTCATCATTGACCGCCGCGTCACATCGCCCAGCGAAGCCGTAATCAACCTCAACCTGCGCGAGCAGACGGCCGAGGTATTAAAAACGCTCAGCCCAAGGGAAGAGAAGATCATTAAAATGCGCTTCGGCCTGCAGGACGGAAGCGAGCACACACTCGAAGAGGTAGGCCAGCACTTCGCCGTCACGCGCGAACGCATCCGCCAGATCGAGGCCAAGGCCCTCCGCAAACTCCGGCACCCCAGCCGGAGCCACCGCCTCCGGGCTTTTCTCGACACCAGCTCCGGCGAAAACTAAACGGCGTACTTGCATCATGGTTTTACCCGATGGCGCCTATAGTGTTCCTGCCGTACACTTGCTCCTGGGACCATGAAGACCAAAATCGGCAGACCTGGGACAATTCTGTTTCCTACAGACCTGTCCCCCCATTCCAAAAGCGCTGCGGCGCTCGTCTCCTTCTTTGTGAATCGCTTCCAGTCACGAGTAATCGTGCTTCACGTACTGCCGCCAGTAGAAAATCCCTTCGAGCTGCTATCCGGGGGATTCACTGAGACGCGCGCAGTGCAGGATGTGGCGAGTGCACAGGTCCGGGAATTCATCACACGCGAGTTCCCGCCGTTTCCCTGCGACCTCCGCGTAGAGGTGGGCGAGCCGGCGGAGGCGATCGTACGTGTCGCCAATGAAGTCGGCGTGGATCTTATCTGCCTGCCGACGCGCGGACACGGCCCGTTCCGCCGGTTTCTTCTCGGATCCATTTCCAGCAAGGTGCTGAATGACGCCAGTGTCCCTGTGCTCACTGGCGCTCACATGGACAACCCTGGTGCCGACGCGGTTCGCGACATCCGCACCGTCGTTTGCGCCCTCAGCCTCGACGACCGCGGCGAACGGGCACTTCGAGCCGCCCTCCAGGTCTGCGAAGAATTCGGAGCGCGACTGGTTGTCGCCCATGCGCTGGAGGACAAAACAGGAACCGGCCGCGCCAACGCCGACCACGCCATCGCCAGCCTGATGGCCGGAGCCTCCGTGCCTTTCGAAGTAGTCGTCGGAGACGGCGACCCGGCTCCCTTCGTCCGCACGGTCGCAGCCGAAAAGCACGCCGACATGGTGGTCATCGGCCGCAGCGCTCCCGGCCCTCTCGGCCGCCTCCGGACGCAAAGCTACGCCATCGTACGCGAGTCACCCTGCCCGGTACTCAGCGTCTGAACCCTGGGGCGGACTGCTTCCGCCCTCACTCACAGCAAAGTACTCCGCATCAGACGGCAGAAGAGAACTCCGGCACCCCAGCCGGAGGCATCGGCCAGCGAGAACTAAAACTAAATAGTATCCTCTCCCAGACAGACTTCTTGGGGGGCAGGCCCCCAGGCCTGCGGCGGACGCCTACGTCCGCCTGCCCTCACCGGGGCTATCCTGCCAGCGGCCAGTTGCTGCCCTGGGTGCAATTTCTGCCCGTCTAAAGTACTACGCTTCTGGAGAGTCGGCCAATTCAGCCCTCAGCAATTCCCCGCGACACCACCACTAAAGCGGCATGCGCCGGCCGACCATCGGTACCGACCGCTGCGTCTGCTTC
>Ga0163150_10005246_pt1 | contig 16757 bp, 10 predicted proteins | sample OliLakLV19P2IB_FD_148628 | JGI IMG/M metagenome (GOLD analysis project Ga0163150, IMG submission 148628) | Freshwater microbial mat bacterial communities from Lake Vanda, McMurdo Dry Valleys, Antarctica - Oligotrophic Lake LV.19.P2.IB | ecosystem: Environmental > Aquatic > Freshwater > Lake >...
GCTCTCCAAGGCGTTCCAAATAGTTTGGTTCTAAATCACCTACTATTTCGGAACTAACTTGTAGCAAACTCCGATTTTGTGTTACAATCTTATCAAGATACCTAAATTGGGAAACAGAAACATTTGAAGCTACCCGACTCAGGTCATTTCTTATGAGATCTACAATTGTAATATGCTCAGCTAATTCCTTTTCATTTTCCAGTAGAATTTTCTCAGCCCCATCAATTGACGCATCAATTGTTCCTTTCATGGGGTGCGAGAAGATTTTTCCATTCCTTATCTGCACAAATGTTTCAGGGGAGAAGCAGAGAAATTCATCCTTGAACCAAAATTTATATTTTGCTTTGGCATGGCTGAATAAATCCCTAAGAGAGTCATCGAGTTCAATTCTGGATTTAACGGTAAGATTTAATAGAAACGAATCTCCATAACGCAGATGGCCAAATACCAAGTCAAATTTTGCTTTATATTCCTCAAAAGAAATTGGGAACGATTTTATCCTAACTCCCCCATTTATTTGTGTGTTGGTTGGCACATTAGAAAATCCATTGAATGAATATAAAATCTCATCGGGATTTACTTCTGCCAATCGCCATACTTTTGGTTTTTCTAATTCAAAATCGATTAAAAATAAAAAAGGGACTCGTTCTTGGCCCCATTCATTTAATTGCGCTATAAAATCAGAAGTTGTCATATTCAAATAACAAATCCGTTAAGGAATGTTCATGTATTTGTGAATTTGCAGTGACACTTTCCATTTTGGATTTGTCTTTACATATTCAATTATTTTAGGAACCATTTCCTTTTCTTTCGACCATTCGGGTTGAAGAAAAAGCTCGCATTCAGGACTTACTTTTTTTGCAAAGTCTTCGGCCCATTCAAAATCGCTGTTATTAAAAATAATAATTTTCAATTCATTCGCTTGCTTGAAAATGGATTCGACTGGAGCTTTGAATTTTTTTGGGGAAAAACAGACCCAATCCCAGTTTCCGGTTAGTGGATGCGCGCCCGAAGTTTCAATGTTAGTTTTCAATCCAGCCTCATGAAGCGCATTAGTAAGTTCATTGAGATTATACATGGCTGGCTCACCACCGGTAATCACTACAATTTCAGAACCGCTTTGTTTTGCGCGCCTTACCATATCTTCAATAGAAACTAAAGGATGCGCGCTAGCATCCCACGATTCTTTAACATCGCACCACACACACCCAACATCACAACCACCAAGCCTGATAAAATAAGCTGCATGACCTTGATAGAATCCTTCACCTTGAATGGTGTAGAAATCTTCCATTAAGGGTAATTCATAATTCAAAATTTCAAATTCCAGATTTGACATGACTCTTAAATTTTGAATTTAAAATTTTGAATCTATTACGGATTTCGAAGTTCTGTTGCCCGAAGTGTATTTAACAAAAGTGAAGCGATGGTCATGGGACCAACACCACCCGGCACGGGAGTAATGAATGAAGTTTTAGGTGCTACCTCTTTAAACTCAACATCACCTTTTAGTCCGAATCCATTTTTGTATTGCGGTCCTTCCACACGCGTAGTACCCACATCTATAACGACAGCACCTTCTTTCACCATATCGGCAGTAATCAAACCCGGTTTGCCTGCAGCCGCAATTAGAATATCTGCTTGCCTGGTAAAACTTGCAAGGTCTTTCGTGTACTTATGGCAAATAGTAACAGTAGCTTTTCCCTCTTCCACCAACATCATACTCAGTGGTGCGCCAACCAATCTGCTTGCCCCAATAACAACACAATTCTTTCCTTCCGTTTGAATATTGTAACGCTTCAATAATTCCATCACGCCAAACGGAGTAGCAGGAAGCAAGAGTGGATTTTTTGATATGATGCTTCCAAAATTTCGATTTGTAAAGCCATCCACATCTTTATCGGGTCTGATTTTTTCAGTAATCCGCTCAACAGAAATTGTTGGCGGCAAAGGAAGCTGAACAATAAAGCCATCAACATCTTCATCGCGATTCACCTGATCAATGTGCTTCATTAATTTGTCCTCACTGATCGTATCAGCAAAACGCATCATGGTATAATGAAACCCTACTTCCTTACATGCTTTTACTTTAAGGTCTACATAGGTTTGACTGGCACCATCATCACCTACTAAAATGATAGCAAGGTGGGGCACTTTTTTCCCGGCCTCTTTTCTAACAGCTACTTTCTCAGAAATTTCTTTCTTGATTTCTATTGAAATCTTTTTGCCGTCAATTAAAGTATACTCTGTCGTTTCAGTCATTCTAATCAAACTTTCAAACCATTCTTCTTAATAATGCCATCCATCAACTTAGCTTGCTGAGTTAATTGCTTAAGGAAAGATGCATTTACTTTTGCTTGCAATTGACTTTGAGCCTTCTGATCTTTAATTGATTGACCGAGCAGGTGAATGGATTGAGTAAGCTTCTTATCAAAGCCTTCCATTCTTTCTTCAGCTTTCACCATTCGCTTGATGGTTAGGTCTAGCCTTTTATTAAATTTCTCTCCACGCTCACGAATCTGCTCTAATTCAATCAGCATTTCTGATATTACCTCATCATAATTTCTTTCCATACCGCAAAGTTTAAATAGAAAGTTAAAGTAAAATTGCCAATCAATCAATTTTCAAAACAGCCATAAATGCTTCCTGTGGAATTTCCACATTGCCTACCTGGCGCATTCGCTTCTTACCCTTCTTCTGCTTCTCCAACAACTTGCGCTTACGCGAAATATCACCACCATAACATTTAGCAATAACGTTTTTACGAATAGCACTAATGTTTTCGCGGGCTACAATTTTTTGTCCGATAGCCGCCTGAATGGCAATCTCAAACATTTGGCGCGGAATTAACTCTTTCAATTTTTCGCAAAGCTTGCGCCCCCAATCTTGTGATTTATATCGATGAACAATTGCACTCAAGGCATCTACCTTTTCGCCATTCAACATCACATCCAATTTCACCATATCCGATTCGCGCATGCCTATTAAATGATAATCCAGCGAAGCATAGCCCCGTGAGATCGATTTTAGCTTATCGAAGAAATCAAATACAATTTCTGAGAGCGGCATTTCAAAAGACATCTCCACCCGATCGGTAGTAAGATAATTTTGATTTATAATTTGCCCGCGTTTATCAATACACAAATTAATAATGGCTCCTATGTAATCCGCCTTGGTAATAATCTGCGCCTTGATATAAGGTTCTTCAATGGTTTTAATGCGGGTAGGGTCGGGCATTTCAGAAGGTGCATTAACAAAAACTTCTGAGCCGTTTGTTAAATGTGCTTTAAACTGAACCGATGGCACTGTGGTAATCACGGTCATGTTAAACTCGCGTTCCAACCGTTCTTGAATAATCTCCATGTGAAGCATTCCTAAAAACCCACATCGAAATCCAAAACCCAATGCCGCTGAAGTTTCCAACTCCCACACTAATGAGGCATCATTGAGTTGAAGTTTTTCCATGGAGGATCGAAGCTCTTCAAACTCAGTAGTATCTACCGGGTAAATACCCGCAAACACCATGGGCTTCACTTTTTCAAAACCTCTTACCGATTCTCCAGGATTAATGGCATTCGTAATCGTATCGCCTACGTGAACTTCGCTGGCAACTTTTATACCTGAGATAAGGTAGCCCACATTTCCGGCACTGATTTCATTTCGCGGATGTTTATCTAGTTTTAATACACCAATTTCATCAGCACCATATTGCTTTCCGGTGCTAATAAACTTAACCTGCTCCCCTTTCTTCATGGTGCCATTGAATACTCTAAAGTAAATTTCAATCCCCCGGAAGGAGTTAAACACAGAATCAAAAATCATAGCCTGAAGGGGTGCTTTCGGATCGCCCTTGGGCGCGCTTACGCGATGTATAATGGCATGCAGAATCTCTTCAATTCCCTTTCCTTCTTTGGCGCTGGCCGAAAGAATATCCTCGCGCTTGCAGCCAATTAAATTGATAATCTCATCGGCCACCACTTCGGGGTTGGCATGCGGAAGGTCAATTTTATTCATGACCGGAATAATTTCCAGATCATGCTCTAACGCCAAATAGAGATTTGATATAGTTTGAGCCTGAATGCCTTGACTAGCATCTACTATCAATAGTGCCCCTTCGCATGCTGCAATGGCGCGCGATACCTCGTAAGAAAAATCCACATGACCAGGCGTGTCTATTAGATTAAAAGTATATTCAATACCATCCCGCTTGTAGAGCATTTGGATGGCATGCGCCTTGATGGTAATACCCTTTTCTTTCTCAAGATCCATATTGTCAAGCACCTGAGCTTCCATTTGGCGCTGGTTAAGCGTACCTGTAAACTCAAGCATCCTGTCGGCCAGCGTACTTTTGCCGTGGTCTATATGGGCTATAATGCAAAAATTGCGGATGTTTTCCATTCCCTTCATTCTATCCTGAGATTTAGGCCGCAAAGGTAGCCAAAAATGAGGGTTTACAAATGAATTAATAATGGGTAGGAAGTTAAGATTACCAATCTCCATAAAAATTTGGAAGGAGATTTGTAAGGCCGTAATTTCAAAATTCTATGGAAAAACCAAAGAACCTTAAATCTTTAAAGAACTCTACTTCAAGCAAGGATAATGTGGTAGAACCTTTAATTGAGTATTCCGCCAATTCAAAAAAAATTACCATCTCATCCTTGGCCCACCAAGAACAAGATAACTACTTGTTTTGGCTTAGCCTCACTCCTGCTGAAAGAATAGCCCACGTAACTGTACTTATACGAAACATCTACGCTGACCAATTAAGTTTACCAAGTAAAACAAAACGCATTATTTTTGATACGCTATGAATATTTTATTGGATGAGCACAAAGTCATACTGATTAAGTTACTCCAATCCAAAGTCGATTTCATTCTCATCGGAGGTTATGCGGTTATTTATCATGGTTACGGACGAACAACCGGAGACATGGATGTATGGCTTAGGCCTGATAACGGCAATCGCGATAAACTCGTTCCGGTTTTGGAGTCGCTTGGTGTTTTATCGGAAGACATAGTTCAAATTAAATCAGTTGATTTCACTCAAGCACTGGCATTTCATATTGATGAACCCCCAAGACGAGTTGACTTTCTAACAAAAATTGTTGGGTTAACTTACGAAGAGGCGGATAAAAAAAAAGTGTTTTTGCCGCTTGGCAATTTTCAGGTTGCAGTACTTCACCTCGATGACCTGATCGTAAATAAACTTATCAGTGGCCGCGCAAAAGACAAGGCCGATGTTGAGGAGTTACAGAAAATTATGCGACTGAAAAAGCAGTAGTGAAAGTGTTTTGGCCTTGATAGATAAAAGCAAAAAATTTTTCTCTCATTCTAATACACCACACAGTCCTTCCTCCTAGATCGGTTAAAAGCGGATTTATGTTGGGGATTCCAACAGACGGACACCAGCATGCAGGTATTGGTAATTCAATAGACGAAAGGTAGATTTAAGTAGAAAAAAACAACCCCGCTTTGGGCGGGGCTATTTTAAATGTTTTCACAACGGAATAATCCTTATTGTGATTTGCTTCAAATTGTGTGGTTCAAAAATAACAATCTAAGAGCAAATTACAACCTACAGCGTTTAAAGAAACGTGTAGATCAAGAAAAAAAAAGACAAGTACGGTATAGTTTGGCCGTACTAAAATGATACTATAATGATCATATCATTTCAAAAAAAGTTTCCGGAAAGATTTTGGTCTTTTTTATGCTACAAAGCTAAACATTTTTTTATATGTTTGTCAACATAACGCTGTAGGGGAATTAATTTATTTTAAATAACAGATTAACAGATAGTTAAATGAACAGAATTATACTTGGATTAGACATTGGTACAACCTCCATAGGTTGGGCTGTTGTTGCGGAAAATGACGGCACAAAAACTACTATTAAAGGCATTGGGAGCAGGATAATCCCGTTGGCTAATGATGAGAAAAATGAGTTTCAAGCTGGTAATGCCATATCCAAAAACCAAAAAAGGACACTCAAACGCACACAACGGAAAGGGTACGACCGATACCAACTTAGAAAAGAATATCTCCGCGTAAAGTTATCTGAATTAGGGATGTTACCCGATATAGCTTTATTCACTCTAACTGCATTAGAGCTTTATGGCTTACGTGTAAAAGCAATTAACGAGCAAATTTCTTTGCAAGAGTTAGGAAGAATATTATTTCACCTTAACCAAAAGCGAGGCTACAAAAGTAGCCGCAAAGACGAATCGAAAGACAAAAAGGAAACTGAATATGTTGCTGAGGTAATATCGCGGTACTCCAAAATAAAAGAAGCTGGGCTTACTATTGGCCAGTTTTTTTACAACGATTTATTAACCGATGAACGTTATCGAATCAAAGATCAAATCTTTCCACGCGAAGCTTATATTGAAGAATTTAACGCTATCTGCACAAAGCAATCTCAATTTTATCCTGTATCACTAACAGGAAAAAACATTACCCAATTACGCGATGAGATTATCTATTACCAAAGACCATTAAAATCTCAGAAAGGATTGGTATCCATTTGTGAGTTTGAAGGCAAGTGGTATAAAAATAAAGACGGCAAGGAAGTCTTTGGCGGGCCTAAGGTTACGCCAAGAAGCTCACCGTTATTTCAGGTGTGCAAACTTTGGGAAACGATTAATAACATAACCATCAGTTCAAAAAGGGGTGAACAGTTCGTGATCTCAATGGAGAAGAAGAATGAATTATTCAATTACCTCGATAACCATGATAAGTTAACTGAAACGGAGCTGTTCAAAATATTGGGTATTACCAGAAATGATGGCTACTATGGAAACAAGCAATTGACTAAGGGCTTGCAAGGAAATCTTACTAAAACTGCCATGGCTAAGATTTTAAAAGATCAGCCTGACATAGAGAAGATCATCACCTTTGACCTTTCCCCTGAACCATACGAAGAAGTTGACAAGAACAGTGGCGAAATAGTAAACCGCATTCGCATAAAAGCGGATTTTGAAACACTACCTCTCTATAAACTTTGGCATATTTTATACTCCATACCCGAAGAAAAAGATATTGTTAAAAAGCTACTCATGGATTTCAATCTGCCCGAAGAAGAAGCGCGCAAGTTGGCTAAACTGGATTTAACTAAGGGCGGGTTCAGCAACAAATCGGCAAGAGCAATTCGAAACATTTTACCTTACCTGCAAAAAGGTGCAAAATACAGTGATGCTATGACCTTAGCGGGATATAAACACTCTGATTCGCAAACAGTAGAAGAGAACTTAATCAGACCGCTAAAAGACAAACTTAAATTACTTCCTAAAAATAGTTTGAGGCAGCCTGTTGTTGAGAAAATACTCAACCAACTCATAAACCTTGTCAATGCCATTATCGAACAGTACGGCAAACCAGATGAAATACGAATTGAATTGGCGAGAGAATTAAAGCAAAGCTTAGACGAGCGAAACAACACTTTTAAAAATAACACCAAACGTGAAAATGAAAACAAAGGAATTGTTCTTCGCCTTGCTACCGAATATCATGTAAAGGCCAATCGAAGAAACATTGAAAAGTGGCGACTCTATGAGCAAACTGATGGCCATTGTTTGTACTGCGGTAATAAAATAGAGCTGTCAGATTTTTTAAATGGCGATGAATCGGATGTAGAGCATATTATTCCTAAAGCCAAAATTTTTGACGATTCCTTCCAGAACAAAACGATAAGCCATAGAAGGTGTAACAAAGCGAAAGATAACTCCACAGCCTATGATTATATGCTTACTCAATCAGAAGAACAACTGCATCGTTTTGAAGAAAGCGTTGCCCAACTCTTTAAGACGTACAAAATAACAAAGGCAAAGCGAGATAAGTTATTAATGACGGAAGCGAAAATACCGACTGATTTTATTGCGCGACAACTGCGCGAAACGCAATACATTGCCCGCAAGTCGCGCGAAATTTTACACGAAGTTTGCCGTAACGTGTGGGCAACCAGCGGAAGCATAACACAGAAACTGCGCAAGCTTTGGGGATGGGAAGAAGCCCTGATGCACTTGCAACTTGAAAAATATAAAGCAGCAGGAAAAACAGAATGGGTTGAATTTGAAAGCAATGGGCAGCAGCACAAAAAAGAAAGAATTATTGGCTGGACAAAACGCGATGACCACCGTCACCATGCCATTGATGCACTTACCATTGCCTGCACCCAACAAGGTTTTATACAACGCATCAATACCCTTAGCGCAAAGCATACTCGCGATGAAATGCTTGCAGAGGTAAAAGATCAGGTATATAAAGAGAAACTTACGCTGCTCGAAAAATCATTGCTCACTAAAAGACCTTTTGACACCGCTGCTATTGAAAATCTTGTCTCGCAGATATTGATTTCTTTCAAATCAGGCAAAAAAGTAGCAACCCTTGGTAAGCGAAAAGTAAAGAAGGATGGCAAGCTGATAACTAAGCAAGAAGGTATAATTATACCACGTGGTGCATTGAGCGAAGAAAGCGTTTATGGCAAAATAAAACGAAGAGTAAACGAAACCGTAAAACTTTCATCCTCCTTTACAGATGTCGATTTGATCATAAACAAAACATGTAAAGCGTTGGTGAAGCAACGTCTTAAGAATTTTGATAACGATCCTAAAAAAGCATTTGGAGGGCTTACTAAAAATCCAATTTGGATAGATGCAGCGAAAACACAAGCATTAGCTTCTGTTATAGTTTCAACTTATAAAGAAGAATATGTAATCAAGTATCCAATAGGAACTATTACTGTAAAAGATCTACCATCTATTGTTGATTTTGGTGTGCGTAAAGCAATCCAAAAAAGATTAGAAACCTATAACAATAATCCTAAAGAAGCTTTCAAAGACTTGGAAAATAAACCAGTTTGGTTAAATGAAGAAAAGAAAATCGCTATAAAAACAGTACGTTGCTTTACAGGCTTAGATGCTGTTGTACCTGTGAAATATAACGATCAAAAAGACGCGATAGGTTTTGTGAAGCCCGGCAACAATCATCACATAGCTATCTATGTAGATAAAGAGGGCAAGAAACAGGAACACTCCGTTACGTTTTGGGATGCCGTGGAGCGGAAAATGAATGGCTTACCAGTAATCATAAAAAGTCCAAAAGAAACTTGGGATACTATTCTTTTAAATAAGGATAAATACACTCAGGGATTTCTAAACAAATTGCCACAAGATGACTGGGCGTACTTAACCAGTATGCAGCAAAATGAAATGTTTGCTTTCAATCTTAATCAAGAAGCATTGAATGAAGCAGTTCAAAATGAAGATTATGGTTTGATAAGTCAGAATTTGTTTAGAACAAGGAAAATATCGTCCGGCATTTATTGGTTCAACCATCATTTAGAAACAGAGCCAAAAGAAAGTCTTGAAGATAAAAAATTGAAAAGATGTATTCAGGCTAGCATGGGTAGCTTTTCAGGAATAAAAGTAAATATCGATGCGCTGGGTCGCATAGTTAAGATAGGAGAATAATGCAAACTAGGTCATCATACCAAGATTACCGCCACGCTAACGGCTCTGGAAACCTCTTTCGCAACAATAAGTACTACCAATATTTTTTAAAACTTTATAAAACCAAAACCTCTGAGGTCTTTTTGTCGCGCAGTAAAGACCTCTGAGGTTTAAACAAGAAGTAAAAAATTACGGCAAAATGCAACCCGGCCTTACTTACCATATCTATACTCACGCCAATGGTTCGGAAAACCTCTTCCGCAACGATGAGAATTTTCGATATTTTTTAAAACGGTATAAGGAATTTATACCGGGCGTGGCTGATACGCTGGCCTATTGTTTAATGCCCAACCATCTGCACCTGCTGGTGCGCGTAAAAGATGAAAAAGAGTTGGCAGCGTTTTTTAAAAATAAAAATTTATTAAAAGAAGTAAAAGACCTGTCAGGTCTTATAGGCGCGGATAAAAAAGACCTGACAGGTCTTGGTAGAAATAATAAAGATCAACAAGACCTGACTGGTCTTGTTGGCGGAAGTAATAAAGACCAGTCAGGTCTTGAGCGACTTACCATCTTACAATTCAGTCACCTTTTTAACGCCTATACGAAAGCTTTTAATAAGGTCTATAATCGAAGAGGCTCACTTTTTACACGATCATTCAAACGTAAAGAAATTGCTACCGACAGTTATTATACCAGCATCATCCATTATATACATGCCAATCCTATCTGTCATGGTTTTGTAAAACAAATAGCAGACTGGCCTTGGAGTTCGTACCCTGATTTATTGCTACCAAACCTAACACCCACACAACGAGAAGTAATTAATTGGTTTGGCAATCGCGCTCAGTTCATTCAGTTTCATGAGCAACCCGCAAATAATCCACCCGAAGGCATCTTATGATTAAGCGTACTCTTTACTTTGGCAACCCTGCCTACCTAAGCACTCGACTCAATCAATTGATTGTACGCCTGCCGGCTGTTGAAAAAAATGATACGTTACCGCAAGGCTTTAAAAAAGAAGCAGAGGCCTCTATTCCTATTGAAGATATTGGTATTGTAATACTCGATCATCAACAACTACTAATTTCGCAAGCACTTATCGCTAACTTGTTGGATAACAATGTAGCACTCATTACCTGCAACAACACGCACCACCCTACTGGCTTGCTTCTAAATTTAGAAGGCAATTCGTTACAGAGTCAGCGGTTTCAGGCACAGATAGAAGCAACCGAACCCCTAAAGAAACAACTGTGGCAGCAACTGATAAAATCAAAAATAAGTAATCAGGCTGCAGTGTTAAAAAGCGTGGGGCATGATATTCAGAATATGCTTCATTGGGCGGAATCAGTAAAATCGGGTGACCCTGATAACTTAGAAGGTCGGGCATCGGCCTGGTATTGGAGCCATGTGTTTGACGTGAACCTGAATTTTAAACGCGAACCAACCGGTTTGCCTCCAAACAACTTGCTGAATTATGGCTATGCCATTTTACGCGCTACCGTAGCGCGGGCCTTGGTGGGTTCGGGTCTGTTGCCTACGCTGGGCATCTTTCATCGCAACCAATACAATGCTTATTGTTTGGCCGATGATGTAATGGAACCCTACCGCCCTTATGTCGATCGGTTAGTACTAAGTATGATGGCAGATGCACAAGTAAGGCAACTTGCAATTGAAGAGTTAACGCCTGATTTTAAAAAGAAATTATTAGCCCTACCTGCTATTGATGTTTCTATGCAAGGCGAAACCAGTCCGCTAATGATTGCCGTGCAACGAACCTCGGCCTCGTTGGCACGGTGTTTTCTTGGCGAAAGCAGGAAACTTAGTTTGCCGCAACTATCGGAATGAAACGCGAACGACTAAATGCATATCGCATTATGTGGATTATGGTTCTTTTTGATTTGCCCACCGAAACCAAGCAAGACAAAAAGAATTATACTGATTTTAGAAAAAAAATGCTGAAAGATGGCTTTACCATGTTTCAATTTAGTGCCTACCTACGGCATTGTGCCAGCAGGGAAAATTCGGATGTACACGTGAAGCGGATTAAAAAAAACCTGCCCCCAAAGGGGCATGTGGGTATTTTAACCGTAACGGATAAGCAATTTGGCATGATGCAAATTTTTTATGGGAAGCAGGAAAAAGAAAAAGCCCCAATGCCACAACAGCTAGAACTGTTTTAGTAGGGGGCTTTTACCGATAGATTGCCATACTTTTTTTACTCCTGATTTTAGCTGTAACTATCTGTGATAGAGAGAATTGATAGGGGGTACTCTGTAAGCAATCTATCAAAGAACACAATCTGAAAGCAAATCACAACCCCTAACTAATACTTCCCTGTCGGATTTTCTCTGTAAGCAATCTATCAAAGAACACAATCTGAAAGCAAATCACAACATGGCATTACCTCTCTCCACATCTAATGCCTCTGTAAGCAATCTATCAAAGAACACAATCTGAAAGCAAATCACAACCAGGATTTATTGATCTTCCTGCCGTTCATTCTGTAAGCAATCTATCAAAGAACACAATCTGAAAGCAAATCACAACTTAGGTGCGACCTCAAAGTGCATTATGACGTCTGTAAGCAATCTATCAAAGAACACAATCTGAAAGCAAATCACAACTATTTGCAGGGTAATCAAATCGAACTTGATTCTGTAAGCAATCTATCAAAGAACACAATCTGAAAGCAAATCACAACCACGTGCTTATGGTGGCTTTGTTATAGAGGTCTGTAAGCAATCTATCAAAGAACACAATCTGAAAGCAAATCACAACACTCCAAAGAAGGTTCACACGTTCTACAATTCTGTAAGCAATCTATCAAAGAACACAATCTGAAAGCAAATCACAACCCGGTGGCAGCTACTATGTAAAGGACGATATCTGTAAGCAATCTATCAAAGAACACAATCTGAAAGCAAATCACAACCGGCTTCTTTATGTCCAACGTAATGCGCTTTCTGTAAGCAATCTATCAAAGAACACAATCTGAAAGCAAATCACAACCGAGGGCGTTATCAATCGTCAGATTACGAAATCTGTAAGCAATCTATCAAAGAACACAATCTGAAAGCAAATCACAACCATGTAAAAGTTTTTGAGCCTGATAAAGTTTCTGTAAGCAATCTATCAAAGAACACAATCTGAAAGCAAATCACAACTAGGGGAAAGTCTTTGCCGCCAACTGTTACTCTGTAAGCAATCTATCAAAGAACACAATCTGAAAGCAAATCACAACTAGCCTACGGGACTGAATTAGAGATAAGGATCTGTAAGCAATCTATCAAAGAACACAATCTGAAAGCAAATCACAACCAATCAAAGAGATTGAACGCATTGAGAATGTCTGTAAGCAATCTATCAAAGAACACAATCTGAAAGCAAATCACAACTAAACGATGGTAGCTTACAGATTGGTGGAATCTGTAAGCAATCTATCAAAGAACACAATCTGAAAGCAAATCACAACAGAAGTGTAATGCAAGAAATAAGGCTTGGGTCTGTAAGCAATCTATCAAAGAACACAATCTGAAAGCAAATCACAACTAATTAAATCCACTTGCTCCAAATCCGGTTTCTGTAAGCAATCTATCAAAGAACACAATCTGAAAGCAAATCACAACTACCTACAAGGGCGGATGCATCGGCTGCGTTCTGTAAGCAATCTATCAAAGAACACAATCTGAAAGCAAATCACAACTGGGAAGCCTTTAGCTTATCTATCTTGGATCTGTAAGCAATCTATCAAAGAACACAATCTGAAAGCAAATCACAACTAATCAGGGCATAGCTTACTGGCCTGTATTTCTGTAAGCAATCTATCAAAGAACACAATCTGAAAGCAAATCACAACTGTGCTGACATCTCACCTCCTAACTTTGTTTCTGTAAGCAATCTATCAAAGAACACAATCTGAAAGCAAATCACAACACTCGAAGATAATACTCTTGCAAGAAGGTTTCTGTAAGCAATCTATCAAAGAACACAATCTGAAAGCAAATCACAACTGCTGTGGCTGCGGTTCGCTCAATGCCATTTCTGTAAGCAATCTATCAAAGAACACAATCTGAAAGCAAATCACAACACTATAGGAACAGCACTATTCACTAATGCTTCTGTAAGCAATCTATCAAAGAACACAATCTGAAAGCAAATCACAACCAAGATCAGATTCTACTGTCATATTCGTATCTGTAAGCAATCTATCAAAGAACACAATCTGAAAGCAAATCACAACTCCATTGACTCGATAAAGATGCAAGCCTTTTCTGTAAGCAATCTATCAAAGAACACAATCTGAAAGCAAATCACAACTCAATAAGTTGATTTTGCAATAAATAGTTATCTGTAAGCAATCTATCAAAGAACACAATCTGAAAGCAAATCACAACCCAGACGTGTGGCTAACATAGGCTATACAATCTGTAAGCAATCTATCAAAGAACACAATCTGAAAGCAAATCACAACGGAAGCTAACCTTTAAACCTACAAAATGATTCTGTAAGCAATCTATCAAAGAACACAATCTGAAAGCAAATCACAACTTGTTATTTAAAGCCGGCATACAAGCCTCCTCTGTAAGCAATCTATCAAAGAACACAATCTGAAAGCAAATCACAACTTAACTTTATTCCTATGTTCTTTCCAATCGTCTGTAAGCAATCTATCAAAGAACACAATCTGAAAGCAAATCACAACATGGTTGCAAACCTCTTATAAATGAATGTTCTGTAAGCAATCTATCAAAGAACACAATCTGAAAGCAAATCACAACGTACCATCACTTGTCGGCACTTGTCCCGCTTCTGTAAGCAATCTATCAAAGAACACAATCTGAAAGCAAATCACAACGGGTTGTTTGTTTTTTTGATATTTCAGTGATCTGTAAGCAATCTATCAAAGAACACAATCTGAAAGCAAATCACAACTCTCAGGGCTAAGTTGTCGGAGTGTTCTATTCTGTAAGCAATCTATCAAAGAACACAATCTGAAAGCAAATCACAACAGAGCGTACAAGTGAAATTTCATCTGGTATCTGTAAGCAATCTATCAAAGAACACAATCTGAAAGCAAATCACAACCTGCTTCTTCCGGTCTTTAACTAAAACCCTCTGTAAGCAATCTATCAAAGAACACAATCTGAAAGCAAATCACAACACTTTAAACATAGAAGTTCATAATCATCTTTCTGTAAGCAATCTATCAAAGAACACAATCTGAAAGCAAATCACAACTGAAATATCACTCCAAATCCTTGATGAAAATCTGTAAGCAATCTATCAAAGAACACAATCTGAAAGCAAATCACAACTGTGTGTGATATGCGACAACCAAGGGAAGGTCTGTAAGCAATCTATCAAAGAACACAATCTGAAAGCAAATCACAACATCTATGTAAGCCCAGCCCCAATACTTTCTTCTGTAAGCAATCTATCAAAGAACACAATCTGAAAGCAAATCACAACATCCGAGGTCTGAGGGTCTGCTGTTTCATTTCTGTAAGCAATCTATCAAAGAACACAATCTGAAAGCAAATCACAACCAACTATTCTATCTGCTGATTTGATATACATCTGTAAGCAATCTATCAAAGAACACAATCTGAAAGCAAATCACAACTCATCGGACCAGGTGAGGCCATCTTCTGATCTGTAAGCAATCTATCAAAGAACACAATCTGAAAGCAAATCACAACCGCCTCTTTATGTCCGATGTAATGGGCTTCTCTGTAAGCAATCTATCAAAGAACACAATCTGAAAGCAAATCACAACTGTAAATGCACAGACTGGTTTTCGCTTGCTTCTGTAAGCAATCTATCAAAGAACACAATCTGAAAGCAAATCACAACAAACGGCTATGCTTCCCCTCTGATCTGTGCTCTGTAAGCAATCTATCAAAGAACACAATCTGAAAGCAAATCACAACCGTGTTTGTTATGCATGATGATAGAGGTGTTCTGTAAGCAATCTATCAAAGAACACAATCTGAAAGCAAATCACAACTAATAACTCGATGGGTGAGTACAACGACTCTCTGTAAGCAATCTATCAAAGAACACAATCTGAAAGCAAATCACAACAATTGTAGCGGACATCCCTCCAACTATCTTTCTGTAAGCAATCTATCAAAGAACACAATCTGAAAGCAAATCACAACCTAAATATCTCGACTTAGGGCTTATGCCTATCTGTAAGCAATCTATCAAAGAACACAATCTGAAAGCAAATCACAACCTATGCGCTACATCGTATCGCATAGCGAGCTCTGTAAGCAATCTATCAAAGAACACAATCTGAAAGCAAATCACAACTGCCGCCACCCGCAGGAGTTGGCCGTAAAGTCTGTAAGCAATCTATCAAAGAACACAATCTGAAAGCAAATCACAACTACGAACCGGCTGAGATTACGGTATCACCTCTGTAAGCAATCTATCAAAGAACACAATCTGAAAGCAAATCACAACCTGCAACATGGCAGACTCCCGCAAGTGGTTTCTGTAAGCAATCTATCAAAGAACACAATCTGAAAGCAAATCACAACAGACGAGATGACGGAAGGAGTTGTTTGCGCTCTGTAAGCAATCTATCAAAGAACACAATCTGAAAGCAAATCACAACTAAGTTCCGCTTGCCACTGCCATTGTAATGTCTGTAAGCAATCTATCAAAGAACACAATCTGAAAGCAAATCACAACTCACTAGTTATTGTTGTGCCACTTGAATTTCTGTAAGCAATCTATCAAAGAACACAATCTGAAAGCAAATCACAACTTTTATAACCTCCACTAAGTAATGCTTTATTCTGTAAGCAATCTATCAAAGAACACAATCTGAAAGCAAATCACAACTAAAGCTATTATCCTTCTTCTTTCTGTCGTCTGTAAGCAATCTATCAAAGAACACAATCTGAAAGCAAATCACAACACGTTATTGGTAGTTCCTCCAATTGTCATGTCTGTAAGCAATCTATCAAAGAACACAATCTGAAAGCAAATCACAACCAGTTATAGCTGCTGTTTTCTGCGCCACCTTCTGTAAGCAATCTATCAAAGAACACAATCTGAAAGCAAATCACAACACAGCATCGACTATTCGTTGGTTTACGATTCTGTAAGCAATCTATCAAAGAACACAATCTGAAAGCAAATCACAACCATGTTTGTACAATTGATTATTTCAGGTGGTCTGTAAGCAATCTATCAAAGAACACAATCTGAAAGCAAATCACAACGCCTAATTACCGCGATTTTACATTACCCTTCTGTAAGCAATCTATCAAAGAACACAATCTGAAAGCAAATCACAACCAGA
>Ga0163150_10005248_pt1 | contig 16753 bp, 23 predicted proteins | sample OliLakLV19P2IB_FD_148628 | JGI IMG/M metagenome (GOLD analysis project Ga0163150, IMG submission 148628) | Freshwater microbial mat bacterial communities from Lake Vanda, McMurdo Dry Valleys, Antarctica - Oligotrophic Lake LV.19.P2.IB | ecosystem: Environmental > Aquatic > Freshwater > Lake >...
TGATAACTCATAGCAATTTATTTATTATTTTTCATTATGAAAAAACAATCAGGTTTCACCCTTATCGAGTTAATGGTCGTGATGGCTATCATCGCTATTCTCGCAACTGCAGGTCTCGCTGCGTATACTGGCTACATCAAAAAAGCACGTGATACGACTCGTATCGCTGATTTGAGAGCTCTTAATACTGTCGTCTTGACTGATATGGCAGCAGATGGTCTCCCTCCAGCAGATGCTGCTGCACTTGGTGTAGCTATTCTAGCACAAAATAATGGCAAGGCCATAAAAGACCCTCTTACTACTAAGAATTCTTGTTTACCAGCTACTGAATTTGCTCTTGAATTGTGTGAATATATCTATGCAGTTTGTGATAGTGGTACAGGATATGCACTCATGGCAAAATTTGAATCAGATTCAAATAGATCAAGCTTATATGCTGAAAATGATTCTGGTGTAGCTGATGATTCCGATTCTTATTACGATGTCGGAAGTTGTGATACTGCACCAACAAGTTACGAGACATTCTAAAGTACACTTCTTCATATAGCTCCACTCTATACTAAAAAATACTCTCTTTCGAGAGTATTTTTTAGTATAGATTTTTTTCTACAAAACCAATACGAGAGAGTAAAAATTTGATCAATAACCTCAGTGCACACACCATTTCTATGCACAAAAAATAATATAGAAGTGTGTATAGATACTCTATCCTACTACTGCTCCGCTACTACGTAAAAAAAGAAAAGACGAGATATAGAGTCTATAGAGTTATCCAGTATCGTCGCATTTTGCGACCATCTTGCTCGACATATCGCTCAAACACTCCCCCATTGTGCTCAATCACTTTTCGAGAACCGAGATTCTCATCATTACAGACAAATAGTACTTTTTTGATTCAGATTTTTTGTGCTTCGATAAGCCCGAGACGAAGCATCTCAGTCGCATATCATTTCCCCCTTTCACTCGGACGAATACCATACCCCATATGTCCACCTGTCTCAATCAGATTAGGATGATCAATATGATGTCGTATCTGAAGGGCGCCAATTATATTCCCCTGCTCCATCAGAAAAAAGAGGTGCGAATTCACACCATGAAGATTATCAGTTGTTTCACGATTGAGATCTTCAATCAATTTTTCAAATGACCCCCCTTGTGATAATCTACCTGGAATAATCTCTTCTCAGGTATCCTCCCATTCTCGGATCATAGCGAGATAGGATTCTTTATGCGAAAGATTAGGAAATTCGAGGTGGGGCATAAAATAGATGAAGTATAAATTAGACAAAAATTAATATAATACATATTATGAAATTTAACACTAAAATAAATAGATTTGAGGTAGAAAGTAATTCGATAGACGATTCTTTAGATTTTTTCAACAGAGTAGATAATTATAATGCTTTAGTGAATGAATATATTTACACGGATATTGATATTTTAAGCGGAAAAATGTTTTCCCAAGAATTCTTCCAAGCAAGAACACAGATTTCATTAAGTAGCATTCTAATGAGATCAATCTATTTACATGAGGCTGCCATTATCCAATTAAATGCAAATAATTTAGTTGGACTTTTCGCTATACTAAAATCATTTTTAGAAGTTCCAGCATCATTAGGTTATGTACTACATATATTAAATAAAAACATTTCAAACAAAGAACGCTTAGAATTATTCTCCCATTTACACCTTTGAAATCGATGAAAATGAGAATTAACAGTTTGAGACTTAGAGATAAAGAACGTGCTAACCATGTTTGGTAAAACAGAGAAAGAGTTAGATAAGATTTTCCCCGAATCCTTAATAGGTAATAAAAGTATGGGAGGAATAGCTAGAGAATTTTACGAGTTAGTATGTAATTGTAGTCATCCGAATTATGATGCTCATGCTTTCATTTGAAGCATTAGTGATAAGTGAAAATATAATTTATTTAAAGTTTCAAGCTATGAGAATGCAAAAAGAGAACAATTTAATTCATATAAACCAGCCTGGAATACATGTATTTTAATAATAGAGGTGCTCTCTGGGTTAATTGCAAATCATCCTAATATCAAAAATTTCTCAAAAACAAAAAGCCGGAAATGCTTTTAAGCTTAAAAATGGTGGAGGTGGCGAGAGTCGAACTCACGTCTCGATACACGATATCATAGTATCTACTTTTATAGGTGTTTTGAGTTCAAACTCCGTAAGAAAACACTCAAACAGCCGGAGTTTGTTGATAGACGAAATACGCGAATCCCTGTGCCTATCAGACAAAAGAAACTCGATGAAGAAATTAAAACACTATAGGGCTCCTCATGCACCACTATAATGTGTGTCATCGGGAAATCCCGGCTCCACAGTGAAGTGGGATGACGGCTACTCCTGCGTATTAGGCAGCGAGAGCGAATGCAGGAGTAAACGCGCCTTTGACAGCAGCAAATACTCGAGCACGTGAAGCATTGAAGCTAGCACTTAAATTTTGTCTTTTTTGGTGTTAACGGGAGATAAAGACATCTACCGAAAAGCAACTATCATACCGCAAGTACCGATAGAATACCGGTCACCCCCTGGACAAGAACAATAGCTATAGATAGAGAAAAAGCAAAAGAATGGATAAAAAAATCCTTTCTCTCGCTCTAGCTTCTGCTATGGCTTTTTCAATTATACTGACTTTTTCTTTTTTATGTAAGAGATTGTGTGAAGTTTTTATTCTCCAAGTTCATCGTGTGAATATTTCGCCATAAGTTCAGCAATCTTTTCTGCTGATATTTTACGAATATCTTCTAAAAGTACTTTATTAGTTTCGGGAGAGTTACTTTGAGGCTTATCAAATCAAAATACCTCTCGACAGCTATTGGATCACCATTGAAGCGCATCTATTTTTCCTTCTCACGCTCAAAAAAATGTTGATCATAATTCATTTTCTAATAAAGCTTTAGCAAGGCCGGAATGATAAACTCCTTGTTGAGAAATAGCGACAGCAAGATTATCCTCTCAGGTCATCGCAACAACAAATTTGAATCACCATTTTTCCATTACTCAAACTATTATAGATTTATGATGGTCAGAAGGTATTCAGAGATCGAATTCAGTATACACTTTTTCTATTCAAAGCATAGAGCAATAATTACATAACGATTGAGTAATTCTACTTCTTTTCCATTTCTTGTCAAATATTTATAAAGTATCACTATACACTTTTATACCTATTATCACTCCATAGCAAGTACTCTCTCGGTAAAAGTGTGGATTATCCTTGCAAAAAAAGGATAAAAAGAATATACTGACTCTATCGATAGACTATGATTGAATTGATTCTTGTGCTCTTATTTCTCATACTGATTCCTCTGTTCTGATGAATAGGTATCTTCTGGTATAAAAAAAATATTGATCAGGCTCGTTCACTCAAGAAAGTCCATCTACAGGTCCTGATCCCGCGCAAGGATAGTGATGCTGATGCAAAAAATGATAACACCCATGACTTCAAGCAATATATTGGCCTTATGGAACAGCTCCTCGCTGCGATGAATTCGCTTTATTCTGGGAAATTTTTCAACAAACTCCGAGGACAAGAGACATTTTCTCTCGAATACGTTGCCTATCAGAATCAGATATTCTTTTTCATGGTAGTACCACAAAAATATCAGGTATTAGTAGAAAAACAAATTACCAGTTTTTTCTCCGATGCCGTCGTCGAGGCGGTCGAAGAAATCAATATTTTTGAAGGGAAGGACCTCCACTATGCGACAGAATGTCTGACGCTCGGGCACGACTACATCTTCCCTATCAAAACACACCAAAAACTCGAATCCGATCCAATCAATAATATCACAAATGCTCTCTCAAAGCTCGATGATGATGAATCATGTATGATACAGCTCATGCTCCGGCCAACAGATAATCACTGGCAAAAACACGCGAGTAAACATGCCGGTCATCTCCAGAAACATGGTCACAGCGGAGGTTTTTCTCCTTTGAGTATCCTAAAATGATTTATCAATTTCTGGAAAGTCGATGAAAAATGAAATGACCATAAGCCCGAAAAAGATGGACCGTCTGCTCTCGAATCTGAAGAAGTCAAACTCATCGATGAGAAAAGCAAAAAAGTAGGATATGATACAGTTATTCGTATCTTGACTGTTGCAAAAGATCAACATGCTTGCCATATACAAATGAAAAATATTCTTGCCTCTTTTGAACAATTTCGTTCACCAGATACCAATTATTTCCATGATACTCATGAACATGCGAGCAGCAGAACTGTGAGAAATATTCTCTATAGAACTTTTGGACGACCTCGCTGGAAAAATACCTTGCCGACATTTGCATCGATGATCCTCAATGTCGAAGAAATAGCCTCTATTTTTCATTTTCCTCATAGCAAATACAATCTCACTCCTGAGATAAAGTGGCAAAAATTCAAAATCGTCAAAGCTCCAGAAAATATGCCTCAAGAATGAATCATTCTCGGACACAATGTGTACCGTGGTAAAAAAGTTCCCATCTACATGAAGGCTGAAGATCGTATGAGACACTTCTATGTCATCGGTCAGACAGGTACAGGTAAGACCACGATTCTCCAAGCAATGGCAAGACAAGATGCGAAACTCGGTCACGGAATGGCTGTTATGGATCCGCATGGAGACTTCGCAGCAGATATGCTCGCCCATATACCACGGAGTCGAGCTGATGATGTGATTTATTTCAATCCTGGAGACACGCTCCGTCCTATGGGTCTGAACTTGCTCGAAGCCAAAGATCAAGAAGAGAGAGAATTCGTCGCACAAGACGCAAATAAGATGATGATCAAATTGTTTGGTAACGAAATATTTGGGCCTCGTATTCAGGACTACTTTCTCAATGGTGTTCACACACTGATGGAATATCCTGGTGGTGGCGCACTCACTGATATTGTCCGCCTCTTTACCGATGAAAATTTCCAGATGGAACGCCGAAGAACCGTCCAAAATAAAATCGTCAAATCATGGTGGGACTATACTTATGCTGCTATGGGTGATCGTGAAAAGAAAGAGATGATTCCCTACTTCCAGGCAAAATTTTCTGGTTTTATAACCAATGAGCTCCTCCGAAATATTATCGGGCAAACAAAGAGCTCATTTCAGGTCGATGAAGTCATGAATACAGGGAAAATACTGCTTATCAATCTCAGTAAAGGTCTTCTCGGTGATCTGAATTCCAAATTGCTCGGTATGATATTTGTCACCAAGATTCAAACCGCAGCAATGGCAAGACAAAAAATCGATAAAGAACTGCGAAAAGATTTCTTCTTTTATATGGATGAATTCCAGAATTTTGTGACCGATAGTATCGAATCAATATTGTCTGAGGCTCGTAAATACCGTCTTTCTCTCAATGTAGCCCATCAGTATATGGCACAGCTCGAGCAGTCAGATGCTCTCACAAAAAGCTCTGTCAATCTCAAAAATGCTATCTTTGGTAACGTCGGGTCGATGATGAGCTACAAAGTCGGTGCGGAAGATGCTGAAAAACTGGAAAAGGAATTTGCTCCAAACTTTTCTGCTGGTGATCTCGTGAATATGGATAAGTACAAAGGAGTTATGCGTTTGATGGTTGATGGTCAAGTTACACGAGCCTTTAGCCTTATCCCCGAAAATATCTATCTCGAAAAATGAGATCCGAAATTGATGCGCGCCTACACAGAACTCTCTCGTCTCAAATATGGTCGTGAAAAAGAATTCGTCAATCGAGAAATTATGTTCCGTATTTGAGCTCCTTAATTTATGCGATATCAAAAACCCTTTTTTGTTCTTTCTGCTTTGTTCTTTCTGCTTTGTGCGGAATCTTTCGCAGAGTGTAATTCTTCTGCGAAAACAGCCGGATTTGACGAATACAGTGATGGGCAATATTCCTTTGAGTGCAATGTAGAGAAGGTATGTCTTGGCCAAAAATTTGGTGGAGGATATTGGGATTTTGACACCAGTAAACAGATCATAAAAACCCACGATAAAACAAAATATCCCGATCTCAGCAAAGAGAAACAAACATTTGATGAGATACGAACCATCTACCAGACAACACAAGATACCATCTTTGAATGTGCTCTTTTGAAATCAAAATATGCCGCACATACACAAATCATAAAAGACTATGATCCATCAAAAAAATCACAAGAATATCTCAAAAAACTGAACGAAAGTGTAAAAAGTAGCCTCAAGGAAAAAGGATGTCTCTCGGCTGATGAAAGTGACAAAGTCTATAACTATAAAGACCTCCACGATTCACTATCCTATGAAGAATGTGTCTATAATATGTATCTCTATTATTACGAAGAAAAGGCTGGTAATTCGCTCTGAATGCTCGTATGAGAGGATTCTCAATACAAAAAAGCTATTAATGTCAGTCAAGATGTTTATATAGCAAAAACAATGCTAGAAAATGAATACAAACTCTCACGCGAAAGTCTCGATAATGCCATGAATGGGTATGCAAATTTTCATAAAAATTATGTTCCTCATGTAATGATGCAAGTGGTTGGTATAACAGTCGCAGAAGATAAGACTCTGTTTGCAAAAATCACTCATTGAATCAGACAGCTTATTTCTCTTTTTACAGGAGCCCAAAAACAATAAAATTAATTTTGAAAGAAAAAAATACTTTTTCTTTACTTCTCATAATAAAGCACTATACTGTGAGCGTCGTCAGATAAACATATTGTTTTAGGGTTCTATCCGCAAGCGTGTGGATTTATCAGTCGATAGTTTATTTTTTTCTTTTTTTCGTATGGGCAAGCGCCTTTTCGTGGGAAATCTTCCGTATCGTATTACGGCTGATCAGTTACAAGAGCTTTTTGCTCAAAATGGTACAGTAGTTGATGTTTTCATTCCTCTCGATAGAGAGACTCGAAGACCTCGTGGTTTCGCTCTCGTAGAAATGTCTACTGAGGAAGAAGCTGCTGCTGCTATCGAAGCACACAATGGTAAAACAGAAGTGGCTGATGATCGTGGTGCTCGTGTTATCACTGTCAACGAAGCTCGTCCAAAGGAAGAGCGTCCTGCTGGTGGTGGATTCGGTGGTGGTAATGGTGGTGCACGCCGTGAAGGTGGGTACAATGGTGGTGGAAACAACGCTGGCGGTAATCGCTGGTAATTTGTCTTCTTAAATCTATCCAAAAAACCGTCTCTTTATGAGGCGGTTTTTTTAGAGTTCCCACAAACAAGAAGAAAAGAATCTAGAATTATGAAAATATAACAATACTGTTTCTCTCTCCGAATTCTGTTTTTTCTAGTTGAAGTCAACACTCTTGAGCAAGTTTTTGATATTCTTCTGTGGAGAAGCTGTGATAAAAACGATTGTGTTTCCCTATCTTAATGCCGAAATCGGCGCTTCAATCTGAATAGTCAATAATTTTTGAAGAGAAATATTTCTGATTTTTTTGAGAGAGGAGAAACCAATTTATCATATATATTTTACCACCAGGAACCAGTATTTTCTTGGCTGCCCTTAAGACATCTAAACGATCTGAATAGATTTCAAGATGATGAAAACTTGCAACAAAAAATACTGCCTCAAAGAGTGGATTAAAGAGAGTCTCTCACATGTTTCGCATATCCATACATTTCCATTCTATCATATCAGCTACTTCCCCCAACTCAAGAGATTCTGCTGCCTGCGTGAGGAGTTTCTGAGAGAGATCTGCTCCAAAATAATGTGTATGATGTGCCTGAAACTGTGAGAGATATCTTGATTCCTGGAGAATATGTCGCAACAATCGGCCATTCCCACAACCAATGTCAGCTATTTTCCAAGTCTCTACAGCACTGAAATGATCTACAAAATCATCAAGTATAATCTGGATTTCCTCCCAATGCAGAGACTGGCGACTGGCACCAAAAGTTTCTGCAAAATCATCATAATTGACCACCATACTATTTCTTTTTCTTATTATTTCTACCTGTTACAACAGAACGTTTTGAACGAAACAGTAATTCTTCTGGATATTCCTCAATATCAATAAACTCATCTGCTAATTCTCGCAGTTCTTTATTCGTTGTCCGTCCAAATGCCATTATTTCAACCAGACATCCCTGGGATTGCTGCAGATAATTGACAACAGGGCAAAAATCACCATCACCAGAAACAAGCACAATAGAATCAACTTTACTTCCAAGACGAATAGCGTCCATAGCGATGCCAATATCCCAATCTGCTTTTTTAGAACCATCAATGAAAGTCTGAATAGGTTTTTGTTTAATTTCAAAACCAGCCTCATGGAGTGCATCAATAAATACCTTATTGGTTTCTTCGGCAGTATCAACTGCATAGGCGATAGCTCGAGTGAGTTTGCGACCCTGGAGAACGAGCTGAATAATGTGTTTAAAATTAACACGTGAGTGATAGAGATTCTTCGCAGAATAGTAGAGATTTTGGACATCAACGAGTATGGCCACGCGTTGTTCTGGATTTCGTATAATCATAGATTTTTACATTATATGAAATAAGTATAGATGAGTTTGTGTGAATGCAATGAATTCTAAGAAAAAATCATGATTGGTTTGTAGCTTTTCCTATGAATTGAACATACTCAGATTTTCTCTAATGCCAATTGATGGAGCGCTGTACCGTATCATTTATGTTGAGAAAACCCATAGCCTGGAAATTGTGTTTCAAAATCCTGCATTAACCTATCCCGAGTTACCTTCGCTACTATAGAAGCAGCCATAATCTGTTTAATTTTTGAATCCCCTCTCACGATATATTCTGGTGTTGGGATTCAAGGAATATCAAATAGATAGTTATCCCGTCAGTCTACTAGCAGACGAATATCAGCATTATTCATTATTCAGTGTGTATTATTTATCTGTCTCAATGCCTTCTGCATCGCTCGTCGATTCGCCTCTCGGATTCAATACTCATCTATTACAGAATTCTCAACTATTCACACACTGTAGAATAGTTTTCCTTGGATGGAGAGTTGTTTGATTTCGTTGTAGGTTTTCTCTCGTTCAAAATGTGAGAGTTTTTTTGAATCATTGAGTCATCATCGTATTGGACACCTTCATGACCAAAAAACACACGCAGCAACAACTGGTCACGCCCATGCTCATCTGCCAACCTCATAAACTCATATTTTTCCATATTTCATAAGAACATTATGAGGAAAGCTGTATTTTTTGCAATAAGAGTTGATTTTTTATGAAGTTCTCACACAATGTATAAGATATGTACAGAGAAAATACATTTTTTGAATATTTTGACACCTATACTAAACAGTATGGAGAATATGAAAATCGTTCTATCGAATGAATATTCTGAGAAATACATGACTACATAAAAAATCTCAATCAAAAAGACCAAGAATTAGTACTTGCCGCCTATGAGCTTTGAAAAAAAGCCCATACAGGACAGATGAGGAAAACGGGACAACCATTTTTTACACATCCTCTGACTATCGCATGCATGATGATCCCATATCAGCCAGATGCGGAATTGATAGCAGCGACCCTCCTCCATGACACTATAGAGGATACTCCTATTACTATAGGAGATATTGAGAAAATTTCTCCTCAAGTTGCACATCTCGTAGAATGAGCAACCAAAATAAGCTGTAGGCGTGATGAAGCTGTTATGGCTGACCTCACGCCAGAGCAAGAAAAATTCGAAACGATTCGTAAGATACTGAATGCTTCACAAAAAGACATACGCATTCTTTTTCTGAAGATTTTTGATCGACTCCACAACATGATCACTATCAGTGGCAAAAAACCTGAAAGTCAAAAACGAATCGCTCTTGAGACACTCAATATTTATGTACCTCTCGCAAAGCGATGCTGACTCCGTGATGTATACCATACCTTGCGAGCGCTCTGTATGACAGTATTGGAACCAGAAAAATGGTCGACACTTGCAACATTTCTCAGTCACCAATCGGAACATATGAGAAAAGAGCTTGAAGAAGTAGAACATTACTTCAAAGAACAAGTATGGTCAAAAAAAATAATTGATTATCGTGCGAAATTTCTTTCGCCTTTCTCAGTGAATACAGCAGAATATTTTTCCGATGAACCATGGTATGCACTCCAAATAATCGTAGAAAACCCTACCGATTGCTATACAATACTCCATGATATTGGACATCGTTGAGATATCAACTGTATACAGGCCGGACCAATCATCGACCTCATAAATAATCCTCGTTTCTCAGGATACTCTGGTCTCCATTTTGAGATTATTTTCCGCGGATACAAAAGAATCAAAATACGTATTATTCCTGAAAAATCTCAGGATATTATCCTCTCTCATAGAACATTTTCAGAACTCGAAAACATTTATTTCCCAGTTTTATTCAGAGATTTTGACCTCATAAATGAGGCTACAGTGTCAAATTCTGAGGCATTTATGGAGAGTGTAACAGCTCAAATATTTGCCAGAAAAATTCCACTTCACAGTGCAATAAATAGACTTTTTTATATGCCCATTGGTCTCACTATGCTCGACGCGGTTATCTATCTAGAACCTGAAAAATTTCGTTTTGTAGAAACCATCTATCGTAATAATGAAAAGGCTCCATTTTACGCGCTAATCAATCCACATGATATCATCACATATACTTTCTGAAACACTGTCACGATAACGCAGGGGGCAAAAAAAGATATCAATTCAGGTATTTCTCGATGTAGAATAGATCAATTACGTACTTTATAATATTATGAAATATATACTCGTAGCTGCGATGACCCGGAATCGCGTCATTGGGAAAAACAACCAACTTCCTTGGGACATTGCGGAAGAAATGGCTGATTTCCGAGCATTTACACAAGGGAAAACCATTCTCATGGGACGAAAAACCTATGAAGGACTTGGCCGAATTCTCCCTAAACGAAGAAACATCATGCTAACCCGAGAACCTGGTGTTGTGAAAATCGGGGACTTCCCAACTGAACAAATAGAAGGTAAAAAGTGGAGAGTAAACGGTGGAGAAAAAGGAGAGATTGAAATATATACGTCAATTGAGGAACTTCAGAATCATTTAACTCCCGATGAAGATCTCCTCGTTCTCGGTGGTTCTGAAATATACAAGCTCTTTCTCACAAATCCCCTTTCAGAAATTCGACTTTCAGAAATTCATGGAGAGTATGAGGGCGATACCTATTTCCCAGAATTTAGAGACCTCTACGAAGAAGTATCTCGAGAAAATAAGTGAGAATACGATCTTGTCTGGTATAAAAGAACTCTATGAACATAAACATTCAACAATGGAGAAGTCCAATAACCATTATTTCCGCCCTTTCAATACTCGGGGGCATAGCTTATATGATATCGCCGGTGATTGCACAGTATGGGATGTCCCTCTATCCTGTTTCTTTCGAGTATCGTATTCTGCAGTTTAGTTTTTACAGCTTTATTCATGGATGATTTTTTCACACACTGAGTAATGTGATTTTTTTCTTATTTATTGGACGAATAGTAGAGATAACTCACGGCGCAAAATATACCTGGTGACTCTGGATATGTACGACACTGTTTGTTTGAGGTGTTCTAATGTTTCTCTCAATGGCACCAACGATAGGATGAAGTGGTTTTGCAATGGCGCTCCTTTCAGTATACACACTCGATTTTTATCGACGATGAAATCCTGAATATAAATGAGGGCTTATGCTGATTGCTCTCAATATAGGGATAGGGCTTTACGCTAATATTAGTCTACTAGGACATCTTACAGGTGCTATTGCGGGATTTTTGTATTGAGTCATCTTCAAAAAATAATGACCTTGCAAAAAGATGGAATATACTATCATCATAGTATGAAACAAAAAATCCTTCTCTCTCTTGCCTGTGTATTTATACTTAGTAGCTGTAATTCCCAAAAACCATCCGTAATACCTGAGATTCATATGTCTCCTATTACAGGAGAAGATTTCTCAATAGTTCTCCTCCCGGATACACAAAATGAAGTCCAGAAATTTCCTCATGTTTTCATGAGTCAGATAAACTGGATTATAGAGAAACAAAAAGAACTCAATATACAAGCAGTCGTCCATTTGTGAGACCAAGTTAATATCGCTACTGATAAAAAACAATGGGAAACCTATAATACAGGCATCAAACTACTTGATACAATAGACATGCCCGTACTCCTCTCGCTCGGCAACCATGACCACCCATCAACTCTCTATAACCAATATTTCCCGATAGCTCGCTACAACCAGAAAAGTTGGTGGGGCGGTCAGATGTGAGAAGATACAGATAATAAATACATTCTCTTAACACTTGCAGGGGAAAAATATATTTTTATCAGTCTTGATTTTTGTCCTACAAAAGAAGAAATACAGTGGGGCAATCAAATACTTTCTCAGTATCCAGATCACCGAGCACTTCTCGCAACACATGCGTATCTCGATAAAAAATGAGAAAGATATCCTCACGTTTGTACTGATACAAACTACATATGGAACGATTTTATAAAACTTCACAAAAATATCCAGCTGGTCGTCTCTGGACATGTTCACTCAGAAAGCCGTAGAACGGATAATAATCTTGCAGGTAATATCGTCTATCAGATGCTTGCTGATTTTCAAGATGAAGAAATGGGTGGAAATGGGTGGTTACGTATACTCACGTTCAGAGCATCTGAAAATATAATTCAAGTAAAAACCTATTCACCTTTTCTAGGAAAATTTCAAGAAGATACGGAAAGTCAGTTTGAACTTGAATATCCTACAAAATAATTAACAAGCAAGTCCTGCATCTCTCATCATTTTGATGACACTTTCAACCCCTTCTTCAACCGTAATTTCATTGTAGTCATAAATAATATCAGACCACTCTTTGAAGAGTTCATAGTATTCATCTTCTGCGAGTCTTTCTTCAGCAATTTCATTTGCATCAGATCGTCTTTGAAGACGCATGAGAAGTGTCTCCGTATCGACATCAAGGTAAATACTGAGAAAAGGAATATTATTTTGAAAGCACCATTTACGGAGAGCTACTAGGCCCATAATTTCTGACTGTATAATCCCCGTCTGTGTCGGAGCAGGAATACCATAAAAAGAATTATTCGATTTACGAAAATAACACTCAATAATTTCATTATGTTTAAATTTTACTTGGAACTCTTCCTCAGATACAAAATAATATCACTGCTCTCCACTGTAACGAGGTTGCCGAGTAGTGTAGTTAGCAGTTCTTTTAAGTCATAAATGCTGACTAAGAGCATTCAGAAGTGTACTCTTACCACTTCCTCCTCGACCATTAATATGGAGGATATAATCGATCATAGGAAGATTATAAGAAAATTTAGTTTCTACCCTTTCCTCTTGCGTTCATTCTCTTTGAGATATTTCTTGCGGAGTCGTATTTTCGTTGGTGTGATCTCGACATATTCGTCACCTCCTACATAGTCGAGAGCATCTTCGAGGCTCATAACACGAGGTGGTGTAAGACGCATAGCCTCATCTGTACCCGAAGCTCGCATATTCGTGAGTTGTTTATTTTTGATAACGTTTACTACGAGATCAGATCCTTTAAGATGTTCACCGACAATCATACCTTCGTAGACTTCAGTTTGTGGCTCAATAAAGATAGGGCCGCGTTCTTGGAGATTGAAGAGTGAGAATGTCATCGCAGCTCAATCACATGCAGAGATCATAGATCCTACTTCTCGCTTGTTGATATCACCACCATATGGAGCATATTTCTCAAAAGCACTTGCCAAGATCCCCTCTCCTCGTGTCATAGTGGTAAATTCTCGTCGGAAACCAAGAAGTCCTCGTGTTGGAATGAAGAATTCAAGAGTCGTGAGACCTCTTTCGCTCTTCATATCCTGCATGATTCCTTTTCTCTTCCCCATTTGTTCGATGACAGAACCTGCTGATTCATCAGGTACATTGATTACACACTTCTCAAATGGTTCCATTTTTACACCATTTTCTTCATGGAAGATAACTTCTGGAGCACCTACCTGGAGTTCAAATTTTTCTCGACGCATAGTTTCAATCAGTACAGCGAGATGAAGCTCTCCACGACCGGCTACAACAAACGAACCGTCATCTTTAAATTCTACCTTAAGTCCCACATTCATCTCAAGTTCACGATCAAGTCGATCACGAATATGGCGAGAAGTCACATAATCACCTTCTCTTCCAGCAAATGGAGAGTCATTAACAAAGAATTGCATCTTTAAAGTAGGAGGGTCAATATGGATAGGGGGAAGAGCGACTGTCGCTTCATCCATGGTAATGGTTTCACCTACATATATATCAGGAATTCCCGCTATGGAGACAATGTCCCCCGCGATACCTTCTGTTACCTCAGCTTTTGCAAGACCGAGAGAGGTAGTTATTTTACTGATTTTACCCTTTCGTTTGATACCATCATTTCCAATAATAAAAACATTTGCACCCGTTTTGACAATCCCATCAGTGATACGTCAAATACCCTGTCTGCCCATAAATGAGTCATATGAGAGATTGGCAACCTGCATACAAAAAGGTTTTGTTGCATCATTTTCTCGTGGTTGTACTTTTTCGAGAATCATATCAAACAGTGGCTGTAAATCTGCAGACTCATCAGCAATCTCACGCTTTGCAACACCATCTCGAGCAATAGTATAAATATGAGCAAAGTCACACTGTTCATCAGTCGCACCAAGCTGTACAAAAAGATCAAAGACAGAATCAAGGACATAGTCAGGACGTGAAGTTGGTTTATCTATTTTATTGATAACAACGATAGGTCTGAGACCGAGTTCGAGAGATTTTCGAAGTACGAATCGAGTCTGTGGCATAGGACCTTCATACGCATCAACGAGCAAAAGAACCGAATCAGCCATTCGGAGAACACGCTCTACTTCTGAACCAAAGTCAGCATGTCATGGAGTGTCCACAATATTTACCTTTGTATCACCAATTTGGATGGCAGTATTTTTTGCATAAATCGTGATTCCTCGCTCTTTTTCTTGGTCATTACTATCCATAACACAAACCTCGACGGCTTGATTATCTCGAAACGCACCACCTTGTTTGAGGAGTGCATCAACAAGGGTGGTTTTGCCGTGATCAACGTGTGCGATGATAGCAATTGTCAGGTATTTCATAAGAGAAAATTAAGAATCAAAAAATTATTGAGTAAGTGGTTGGATATCTTTTTTATAGGCATCCATACATCCGCTATAGAGTGCTACTTGATCGAGTGGACGCGTACCAGTGATACGTCCCATAATATATGCAGGAGTCTTTTGTACACTCTTTCCGTCAGTCCCAATTGACAATGAAGTGAGTTTTGTGAGTTTATCAAATGGTGTCATATCAGAAACTACCATAGCTTCTGTTTCTGCACTAAAATCATTAATAATCTTCAGAGATGCTGCATCATCAGCAGGTATAGCCTCACGAATTAAGCGAATAGAAGCACGGACCTTATCGAGCTCACCATTGAAGAGATCAATTTGTGCAAGTTCTGGAAGCACCTTAATAGCCTCTTCATTAAACTGCCAAGTAGGATAACTCGCAATGGCTCTATCACTACATTCTTGTACCTGGGTTTTTCCTTTTGCACATTCAAAATATGGCATATCCCGAGCAGATCTTTCAAACATTTTCTTTTGTTCTGCACAGTGTGGACACCATGAGGCACCAAACATAACTACTTTTTTCTCCGCAAGACAAGTGGTCAGATTAGTATATTTACCAGATGAAGGAGCACATGATGCAAGGAGAAAACCTATAGACAAGAAAAGGAGAATTTTTTTCATAAAAAAGAAAAGGAGAAATAAAAAGCATTAAGACGAACATGTCTCACAGGAACCGCTTGAACAACTCCCACAACTTGTTCATGTTTCTCCAGTTCCAAAGAGAGAAATCATGAGATTATTGAGTTCATTTTGTTCTGGTACCACTCATTCAAATATCATATCTCGAAAATTGATACTAGACTCTTCTATACACAATGCAGGAGCCGTCGTAATATGAAGTGCTTCTCGATATTCTGGTGTATCATATCGTTCGAGTATAGATCCTTCGAGAAGGCCTAGTTCCTCAAGAGCTGTCTGAGCACGAGAAAAAAGTAATTCTGCATCAGGGCCCTCTCACACAATTCGGATAAGCATAAATTATTCAGCTTTTGGTTCTTCAACAACCTCTCCATCTTCTCATTCTTTCTTTTCAGTGAGCACTTCCACCTCAGCAGCTGGTACCTCTTCGACATATTCTTGGAATGCAGAAGCAAGTACAACAGCATCAGTTTCTTCATGGTGAAGAATTTCAATTTTCTTACGATCAATGAGCAAGTCAGATATGTGAATCATATCACCTGCTTTCTCGAGTTTAGAGATATCTGCCTCTATCTCAGCTGGGATATCAGCTGGTAAACATTTCACTTCGATATCCTGGAGAACGTGCTCGATAACAGCACCATCTCGTGCTGCTTGGCTATTTCCAACGAGCTTGACTGGGACAGTAACATGAAGTTTCTCAGTAGCAACAATTGCATAAAAATCAACATGAACAAACTCCCCACTTACTGGATGTACTTGGACATCATGGATAAGTACTTGATGTTTGCTGCCATCGAGAACGAGGTCAATAATATTGGAAAATCCTGAAGCGCGAAATACACGGAGAAGATCTGATGTATCTACGAGAACCGGAGTGCTTGGTACTTTTTTACCATAGACAACAGCTGGTACAGAACCACCACGATTGGCAGTTCCACGGACTTCACGGAGATCAGCTTTTGGATCACGTGTAGTAGCTGCGAGAGACAAGTGAGACATACAAAAAGGAAAGTAAATAGA
>Ga0163150_10005250_pt1 | contig 16744 bp, 24 predicted proteins | sample OliLakLV19P2IB_FD_148628 | JGI IMG/M metagenome (GOLD analysis project Ga0163150, IMG submission 148628) | Freshwater microbial mat bacterial communities from Lake Vanda, McMurdo Dry Valleys, Antarctica - Oligotrophic Lake LV.19.P2.IB | ecosystem: Environmental > Aquatic > Freshwater > Lake >...
AATTCAGTCGTTCTAACTTCGCGTTCGAGGCCGACGCGGTGAGACAGTGCGCCGTTTACTATTGTGTTCGTGCTCCGCGCGGATCAACGCGGCGTTAGGTTTTATAAGGAGCCAACATGGCAGCAAGTGATGAAATAAAAAAAGCTCTAGCAGGAATCAACAATCCTCTAAATGAAATTGTGCGTGGATTTGCCATGCCAGTCATGCCAGAGATACCTCATATCGAAATGCTAACCAACCCCAACTTTGCCAGTGAGTTTCACAAGCGCCTCATTGAGTGGATCAACAAATTCGACAAGAGCCTTGAACAGGAATTTGAAGTTGGCGTGCGATTAGTCAACTTTGGACAATCAGTAACTTTTCATCTACAAGACATCGGCTATTGGAACCCGTCGCTAATTTCATTCTCTGGACATACGGAGCAGGGCGAGCCTGTTGAGCTAATACAACACGTTTCACAAATTAGCATTCTTCTACTTAAAGTGAAACGACAAGACCTATCAAAACCAAAGCGGCCTATTGGTTTCGGAGGCTGGGATGATGAAGACACGAAATAACCTAACCCTGCATTCGAGAGGGACTGCGCAAAAGCGCGCAGCCCCTCAATTTGAACGTTATGCCGCTACGAGCAGGCGCCACTGACATTAGGCTTGACGCAATGTATTTCGGTAGCTACAGTATTGTGTGCTGATCGACTTTGACCCCGCCAAAGACGAACTGAATCGCGCTCAGCACGATTTGTCCTTGGCATTTGCAAAGCAATTGGTTTGGGCAGAAGCGCTGGTGTGGGTCGACACCAGATTCGAATACGATGAAATCAGAATGATCGACCCCCTGCGTCCCAGAGGGCAATACGCTCTACTACGTTGCGTTTGTCGACCGAGGCGAAATCCGAAGAGTCATCAGTCTCCGATATGCAGAACGCAAAGAGATCAAACACTATGTCGAAAACCACCCCTAGACGCGAGATTCGTATTCCCACGCCTGCGGAAAACGCCCGAATTCTTTCCGCTGCCAAGGCCGATCCAGACGCTCGGCCGCTAACCAGGAAGCAGCTCGCTGAAATGGTGCCGTTGAAGTCCCTTCGAGGACGCCCAAAGTCAGATAACAAGAAAATGCTTGTTTCTGTTCGGTACAGCCCGGAAGTCATCGCGTATTTCCGCAGCACCGGTGACGGATGGCAAGGTCGAATGGATGGGGTGTTGAAGGAGTATGTCAACAAAGCAGCACCGCGTCGTTCGCGAAACGCGACATAACATGGCGCCGTACGCGGACGCGCGCCATAAGGCCGGCACGCGCCGGTGGGCTCTACGTTATGCCGCAAGAATCAGGCGCGCTGGACGTGTGTAGCGTCCTTGATATGCTGGCGCGGTGAAGGTCAGCGAAATACTGCGAATGCTTGCTGACGATGGCTGGAGCCACGTGGCGACTCGGGGCAGTCACCGTCAATTCAAGCATGGCTCAAAGCCTGGTCGTGTAACCGTGCCCGGGAAGCCGAGTGACGACTTGGCATTGGCACTCTGAACAGTATCCTGAAACAGTCTGGTCTCAAGAAGTGAGGTTCAAATGCGCTACGCCATCGTGATCGAAAAGGCCGAGAGCAATTATTCGGCGTACGTGCCGGATCTTCCCGGGTGTGTGGCCACAGGTGCCACAGTGGAGGAAACTGGGGCACAAATCCGTGAGGCGATCGAATTCCATCTTGAAGGCATGCGTGAGGATGGAATTGCCATTCCGCAGCCGGCGAGTCGCGTCGAGTACATCGATATTGCGGCATAACCCGGCAACGCACCGGTCGCGCGACATGCATCGCGCGATGCTGCGACCGGCGTGCGCGCGCCGGTGGTTTCCACGTTGGATGGCTCGATTCGGACGTCTTGACGTTGTGACGTCTTAGCGGCATAGTTCGACCAATGGATACCCAAAAACGCGCTACCGTGTATTTCGAGGCCGACGTCCATCGCGCTCTTCGCCTCAGAGCTGCGGCATCGGATCGGTCAATCTCGGATATGGTCAACGATGCGGTCAAGGTCGTCCTTGCCGAGGATGCCGAAGACCTTGCGGCCTTCTCCGAAAGGAAGAGCGACAAGAACCTTTCTTTCGACACGTTCGTCCAGGGCCTAAAGCGGCGTGGCCGGATATAGGCTTTTGATCAAGGCCTCGGCCGGAAAGGAAATCGAGGCGGCAGGAACAAAAGCTGACCGTCAACGTGTCATCGAGAGAATTCAGGCGCTGGCCGCTGATCCTAGAGTGCATGGCTCCGAAAAACTCGCCGGCTATTCAGACCGCTACCGCATACGACAGGGGCAGTACCGGATCATCTATCTCATTGATGATCAGCGTCGTGAGGTAACGATATTCAAGGTCGGAAATCGCAAAGATGTACACAGATAAGCAACTAACCGCGCGTTAGCGCCCGACACCAGACGCAGTGAGGCATTGAAAGATATGCATAACGTGCATACTCTACGAATGTGTCCGCCGATTTCGACCCGAAGAAGGACGCGGTAAATATCAGGAAGCACGGCGTGTCGCGTTCCGAGGGCGACGGAGTGCTGAATGATCCCCTCGCGCTCACCGTCGAGGACGACACCACCGGGAAAACACGCATCACCATCTACATGGACGACGCGGTTCTGAAGCGCTTCAAGGCCCAATCGGAAAAGAGCGGGAAGGGCTATCAGACCTTGATCAACGAAGCCCTGAATTCGTACCTTGGTCTCACAGAGCAACCAATAACCCAAGAGCTGGTGCGCAAGATCGTGCGCGTAGAGCTCGCTGTGCACGGTTGAGCGCTCACTTGACGCCTCACACGGACGCGCCGGGCCATCTTCCAGCGGCATGGTCGGCGCGCCGGTGGGCTCCACGCTCGGGCAGTGCGGGCCGTTCGCCGACTACGCCGAAGACCCGAACAGCTGCTTCATGACACGGGCTCTCTAAACCGCTAACCGCCGTAGCAGTCGCGCCCGGGCGGGTAGTCCTCCATCTTCACCAGGACCAGCGGGTAGAAGCCATTGACCTCGACCGGCGCGTAGCCGCGCGCCCGCATGCAGCCGAGATAGACGCCCCGGCTCGGGTACAGGTGCTCGACGGATTCGCCGTGATAGCTGGAATTGGCATAGCGCTCGACCACGCATTTGCGCGCTTCGTTGATGCACACCTGCCGGTCGCCCATGAACGCGTCGATGCTCGTCTGGTTGCGATGTAGCAGCACCGTATTAAACGGGCTGCAGCCTGCCAGCAGAACGATGCCCAGGACAAGCGCCGGTATTTTTTTCATGTTGGGGCTCCCGCAATGTCTCGTTGTTGGGGATTACTCTACCGTAAACGCCGCCACGAAGTATCATCGTCGCCCGCGCCGGCAACGCCGGCGCCGCACCGGAGGATCCCCAAATGCCAAACCAGAACCGCCAGTTCAAGCTGGCCGCGCGCCCGGTCGGAATGGTCAAGCGCAGCGATTTCGAATTCACCACCGCGCCCGTGCCGGAGCCCGGAGCGAACGAGGTGCTCATCCGCGTCCTGTACGTTTCGCTCGACCCGGCGATGCGCGGCTGGATGAACGAGGGACGCTCCTACATCCCGCCCGTCGGCCTTGGCGAAGTCATGCGCGCGGGCACCGCCGGCAAGGTGATCGCCTCGAACAACCCGAAGTTCGCCGTCGGCGACCATGTGGCCGGTTGGGGCGGCGTGCAGGACTACGTGATCTCCAAGGGCGACGACATCACCAAGGTCGATCCGCGCCTTGCGCCCTTGCCGGTGTACCTGGGCACGCTCGGCATGCCCGGCATGACCGCGTACTTCGGGCTGCTCGAGGTCGGCAAGCCGAAGGAAGGCGAGACGGTGGTCGTGTCCGGCGCGGCCGGGGCCGTGGGCACCGTGGTCGGGCAGGTGGCGAAGATCAAGGGCTGCCGGGTCGTCGGCATCGCGGGCGGTCCGGACAAGTGCAAGTGGGTCGTCGACGAGCTCGGCTTCGACGCCGCGATCGACTACAAGTCCGAGGACGTCAACAAGGCGCTTCGCCAGCATTGCCCCAAGGGCGTCGATGTCTATTTCGACAATGTCGGCGGCGATATCCTCGACGCGGCGCTCGCTCGCATGGCGCGCCACGGCCGCATCGTGATTTGCGGCGCGATTTCGCAGTACAACAACACGACGCCGGTAAAAGGGCCGTCCAATTACCTGTCGCTGCTCGTCAACCGGGCGAGCATGACCGGCATGGTGGTCATGGATTACACCGACCGATTCGGCCAGGCGGTGCGCGAGATGGCCGGCTGGATGAAGGCCGGCAAGCTCAAGACGCGCGAGGACATCGTCGACGGGCTGGAAACCTTTCCCGAGACGCTGCTCAAGCTCTTCAAGGGCGAGAACACCGGCAAGCTGCTGATCAAGGTCGCCGATGCCTGAGCAGTCCGGCAGGCACGCCTTCGACGAAGCGGTCCACCTCACGCCGGCGGGCGAAGGGCGCTACAAGGGGCACACCAGCCGCAAGTACTGGAATTTCGTCGGCCCGTTCGGCGGGATCACGGCCGCCACCGCGCTCAACGGCCTGATGCAGCGCGAGGACCGTCAGGGTCATCCGCTCTCGCTCACCGTCAATTTCATGGCGCCGATCAAGGAAGGCGCATTCACGGTCGAGACCAGGCTCGTGCGCTCGAACCGCTCGACGCAGCACTGGTCGGCGCAGATCGTGCAGGAGGGCGAAAGCGAGCCGGTGCTCGGCGCAATCGCGGTCTTTGCCGCGCGACGCGAAACGTGGGCGCTGCGCGAGGCGGTCCCGCCGCAGGCGCCGCCGCCCGAGGAGTGCAAGCCATTCCAGGCTCGCCTGCAGATCGTCTGGCCGCAGATGTACGAGATGCGCTATGCGCGCGGCCGCTTCGGCGTGGAGAACCCCGACAGCGTGACGCACGCCTGGCTGCGGGACGTGCCCTCGCGGCCGCTCGACTTTGCCTCGCTCACGGCGATTTGCGACGCGTTCTTCCCGCGCATCTTCCTGCGCCGGCCGCACATGGCGCCGATCGCGACGGTGTCGCTCAACATCTATTTCCACGTCGATGCCGCGGAGCTGGCGGCCGAGGGCAGCGGGCCCGTGCTCTGCGTTGCTAAAGCGCAGGTCTTCAACAAGGGCTACTACGACCAGGAGGGGCAGGTCTGGGGCAGGGACGGCAAGCTGCTTGCAACGACACAGCAGATCGCCTGGTACAAGGAGTAAGCCCCGGTCCCAGGCCGGGTTGTTCATCCCTAATCGTTCACCTTCGCGCCCGAGGCCTTGACCACTGCGGCCCAGGTGGCGACTTCCTGCTTGAGCAGGCGCGAGAATTCTTCCGGCGTGTTGCCCATCGGCTCCGCGCCCTGCTCGACGAGTTTATGGCGGATGTCCGGCGAACTGGCGGCCAATCGAAGGGTCAATCTCATCGTGCGTCTCCAAATCGATACAGTTTCGCGGCGTTGGTCGCAAACAGCGGCTCGCGCACCGAATCGTCGGGCAGCCAGCTGTCGAGCTGGTCGACGAGGTCGGCGTCGTTCGGCATATTCGAAACCATGCCCGGATGCGGCCAGTTGGTGCCCCACACGCAGCGATCCGGCCGCGCCGTCAGCAGGGCCTGCACCAGCGGGCGCATGTCTTCGTTCCCCGGCGTCCCCGTGTCCGAGAGCCGGTACCAGCTCGAGATCTTGGTCCAGCAGTCGTCCCGCTCGGTCAGCAGGCGGCGGATCACGCCGAAGCCCGGCGAGTTCACGCCCTCGGACCCGCGCACGCGGCCGAGATGGTCGAACACCAGCGGCACCGGGCAGCGGCGCAGGCGCGGCTCGAGCTCGACCCAGTCCGAAGATCTTGCGACATTGATCTCCAGGTGCCAGCCGTAGGGCGCGATGCGCTTGGCGATGGATTCGAGCATCGCGGTGGTGGCGCCGCTGGGAAACTGGTCCATGAGCCGGGCCCCGCGAAAGCCCGAAGCGCTCAGGCGCTCGAGCTCGGCGTTCCCGATCTCGGGACGGATCGCCGCAATGCCGAGGAAGCGCCCCGGATGCTCGCGCAGGAAATCGAGCGTGATCGAGTTGTCGAAGCCGTACGGCGAGCCGTGCACCTGCACGCCCCTGGCCACGCCGAGCGCTGCGTGGAGTTTCAGCCAGGCTTCGCGCGTGCACGGGGGCGGGGTGTAGCGCCGGTCCGCAGCGAGCGGGTAGCGCTCGAAGCGATCGAAGAGATGCGCATGGCAGTCGATTGTGCCCGGCGGGAGCGCGCGTTTCGGGGCGCGCAGCTCGGCGTCCGGGGCCGGCACTTCGGCGCCGCTCATTCGATGACGATGTTGCTTTCCCTGGCGAGGACGCGCCACTCGATGAGCTGCTGGCCGAGCCCCTCCATTGACGCGATCGCTGCGATCGTCAGTATAATCGTTGCGTCCAACCGGAATTTTTTCACCGCGTTTATCCTCCGTCTCGCGTACTGTAACCTATCCCGTTTACGAGGGACTTCATGCCTGCGGACCGCTATGGACTCGAATTGTCGACCGCTTCGCAAGCGGCGCGCGACGCCTACGTCGAGGGTGTCGACCTTTTCCTTTCCGCCAATCTCGGATCCGAAGACGCATTTCGCCGAGCCCTGGCGGCCGACCCGGGCTTCGCGCTCGGGCATGCCGCGCTGGGACGCACGCTGCAGCTCTACGCGAAGATCGACGAATCCAGGACCAGCGTTGCGCGCGCACGCGAACTCTCGGCAACCCTCCCGCGCAGGGAGCGCGCCAACGTCGAAATGCTGGCCGGCCTCGTGGATGGAAAGGGGCCCGCACCGCTTGCGTTTGCGCGCGAGCACCTGGCCGAATTTCCGCGCGACGTGATGGTGCTCGCGCCCTGTACCGGCGTGTTCGGCCTGATCGGGTTTTCGGGCCGCCCCGGGCGGGAGCAGGAGCAGGCCAGGCAGATGGAAGAGCTCGCCGGCGTGTATGGAGATGACTGGTGGTATCTCTGCACGCATGCATTCGCATTGAGCGAAGTCGGACGCATCGACGAAGCACGCAAGCTCATCGACCGCTCGCTCGCGATCTACCCGCGCAACGCGCATGGCGCGCATGTCTATTCGCACGTGCTGTACGAGAACGGGGAGGACGCGGCGGGGCTGGCCTACCTCGCCGAATGGATGAAAGACTTCCCGCGCGACGCGCAATTGCATTGCCACCTGAGCTGGCATATCGCGCTCTGGCAGCTCGAAGCCGGCCGCATCGATGAAGCGCGGCGCGTCTACGAGAAGGACGTGCGCCCGGGGCGGTCGTGGGGTCCGCCGATCAACACGCTGTCGGATTCGGCCTCGTTCCTCTGGCGCTCGCAGCTCAAGGGCCACCAGAACAGCAGCGCGCTGTGGAAAGAGATCCGCGACTACGCGCTCAAGGAATTTCCCAAGGCCGGCGTGACGTTTGCCGATGTGCACAGCGCGCTGGCCTTTGCTGGGTCGGACGATGGCGATGCCTTGCAATCGCTGGTGATGCAGCTGCGGGAGCGCGAGCGCGCCGGCAAGCTCGCCGCCGGCCCGATCGTGCCCGCGCTGGCCGAGGCGTTCGGCGCGTTTGCCAGCAGCGACTGGAGTTCGGCCGTCAAGTCGATCGAGCCCCTGCTCGGGGAGCACGAGCGCATCGGCGGCAGCCGGGCGCAGCGCGACCTCATCGAATGCACGCTCATGGCCGCGCTGGCCCGGGCGGGACGGGGCGCCGATGCCGGCCGCCTCGCAGTGCGGGGCGCGCGCAAGCGTAGCGTCGCGGCCGCCTGATGCCGCGCACGCCGCATTTCCCGCTCGACCCCGAAGAGCTCGGCGCGGGCCGCGCTGCTCGTCTCGAGCGTTACGGAATGCTTTTCAAACAAGCCGGAATCAAAGCGGAGTAAACACAGGAATGGACGTGCGTGCAGCGGTGGCATTCGAGGCAGGGGCGCCTTTAAGCATCGAAACGGTGAAGCTCGAAGGCCCGCGGGCAGGCGAAGTGCTGGTCGAGGTCAAGGCCACGGGCATCTGCCATACGGATGAATTCACGCGCTCGGGCGCCGACCCGGAAGGCCTCTTTCCCGCGATTCTCGGCCACGAGGGCGCGGGCATCGTGGTCGACGTCGGGCCGGGCGTCACCAGCCTGAAGAAAGGCGACCACGTCATCCCGCTCTACACGCCGGAATGCCGGCAGTGCAAGTCGTGCCTTTCTCGCAAAACGAATCTTTGCACCGCGATCCGCGGCACGCAGGGCAAGGGCGTGATGCCCGACGGCAGCAGCCGCTTCTCGCTCGGAGGCAAGCCCGTGTACCACTACATGGGATGCTCGACGTTTTCGAACTACACGGTGCTGCCGGAGATCGCGCTTGCGAAGATCCGCGAGGACGCGCCTTTCGACAAGGTCTGCTACATCGGTTGCGGTGTCACGACCGGCATTGGCGCGGTGATCAATACGGCCAAGGTCGAAGTCGGCGCCAACGTGGTGGTGTTCGGCCTCGGCGGCATCGGCCTCAACGTGGTGCAGGGCGCGAGGATGGCGGGTGCCGGCATGATCGTCGGAGTCGACCTCAATCCGGCGCGCAAAGAGCTGGCGGAGAAATTCGGAATGACGCATTTCGTGAATCCGAAGGAGGTCCGCGGCGATCTGGTGCCTTACCTCGTCGACCTGACGGGCGGCGGCGCCGACTACAGCTTCGAGTGCATCGGCAACGTCGAGGTGATGCGCCAGGCGCTCGAGTGCTGCCATCGCGGCTGGGGCGTGTCGGTGATCATCGGCGTGGCCGGCGCGGGACAGGAAATCAACACACGGCCGTTCCAGCTCGTGACCGGGCGCGTGTGGAAAGGCACGGCCTTCGGCGGCGCCCGGGGCCGCACCGACGTGCCGAAGATCGTCGACTGGTACATGGAAGGCAAGATCAACATCGACGACCTGATTACCCACGTCATGCCGCTCGAGCGCATCAACGAGGGCTTCGAGCTCATGCACAGTGGCGAGTCGATCCGGAGCGTGGTGGTCTATTGAGGTCGGATCCGAAACTTTCAATGCTGCCATTTTTTCAAAGAACCCCAGGCTCGTAGCCACTAAGCGGCCGAAATGCTGCCATCCGATCTTCGCGGGCGAAGAAGTCGATGGACGCAAGGCGTAGAATTCGCGTCGGCTGTTCCCCCTTTTTTCCACTTCCAGGAATTCCAATGAGCATCTCCATGTACCAGGCGAGCGTGCCGCGCTTCGTCAACATCCTCGGCAACCTTTCGAACATCCTCGACAAGGCGCAGGCGCACGTCGACGCGAAGAAGCTGGAGGTCACGGCGCTGACCGGCTTTCGCATCTATCCCGACATGCTCCCGATGTCCCGGCAGGTGCAGATCGTCTGCGATACGGCCAAGGGCGTCGTGGCCCGGCTCGCGGGCGTCGAGGTCCCCAAGGACGAGGACACGGAGAAAACGATTGCCGAACTCAAGGCACGCATCGCCAAGACCATCGCTTTCATTCAGGGCTTCACGCCGGCGCAGATCGACGGAACCGAGGACAAGGCGATCGTGACCAAGCGCGGCGACAAGGAAACACATTACAAGGGCATGCAGTTCCTGCTCGGCCATGCGGTACCGAACTTCTACTTTCATGTGGCCACCACGTACAACATCCTTCGCCACAACGGCGTCGAGATCGGCAAGCGCGATTTCCTCGGCAATCCCTGATCGGGAAGATTCATGAGCAAGGACTACGACGTTGTAGTAGTGGGCGCGGGCAACGCGGCGTTTTGCGCCGCGTTGGCCGCGCAGGAAAAAGGCGCGAAGGTGCTGGTTCTGGAGCGGGCGCCGGAAGACGAATCCGGCGGCAACTCGCGGTTCACCGCTGGCCTCATGCGTGTGGTCTACAACGGTGTGGACGACCTCAAGCGCGCAATCCCGGATTTGTCCGATGAGGAGATCGAGCGCACGGATTTCGGCACGTACACGCAGGACCAGTTCCTCGATGACATGGCGCGCGTGACCGAATACCGTTGCGACCCGGACCTGACCGAACTCCTCGTAAAGCGCAGCATGGACACCGTGGCGTGGATGCAATCGAAGGGCGTGCGCTTCACCGCGGCCTGGGGCCGGCAGGCGTTCAATATCGGCGGGCGATTCAAGTTCTGGGGCGGTCTCACGGTCGAAGCCGTCGGCGGCGGCCCGGGGCTCGTGGAAAACCTCACCAACGCGGCGAAGAAGAACGGCATCGAGGTCTGGTACGAGGCACGCGTGACCGATCTGGTCGCGGATGACGACGGCGTCAAGGGCGTCAAGGTGAAGCACAAGGGCAAGACGACCGACGTGCGCGGCAAGTCGGTGGTACTTGCCGCGGGTGGGTTCCAGGCGAATCCAGAAATGCGCGCGCGCTACCTCGGGCCCGGCTGGGAACTCGCCAAGGTGAGGGGCACGCGCTTCAACACCGGCGAGGTCATCCGCATGGCGCTCGACATCGGCGCCGCGCCCACGGGCAACTGGTCGGGCTGCCACGCGGTGGCTTGGGAGCGCAACGCGCCCGAGTTCGGCGACCTCGCTGTCGGCGACCAGTTCCAGAAGCATTCGTACCCCTGGGGCGTGTACCTCAACGCGGAAGGCAAGCGCTTTGTCGACGAGGGCGCGGATTTCCGCAATTACACCTACGCCAAGTACGGCCGCGTAATCCTCAACCAGCCAGGCCAGTTCGCATGGCAGGTGTTCGACGCGAAGATGAAGCCGCAGCTGCGCGACGAATACCGCATCAAGCAGGTCACCAAGGTCACCGCCAATTCGCTCGAGGAGCTCGTGAAGAAGCTCGACGACGTGAATGCCGAGGCCGCGCTCAAGGAACTGAAGGCCTACAACGCGGCGGTCAAGACGGACATCCCGTTCAACCCGAACGTCAAGGACGGCCGGGGCACCGAAGGCCTCGCGATCCCCAAGTCCAACTGGGCCAACGTGCTGGACACGCCGCCGTACGAGGCCTATGCGGTGACGTGCGGCATCACCTTCACGTTCGGCGGATTGCGAATCAACACCGATGCGCAGGTCATGTCGACCGACGGGCTGCCGATTCCGGGCCTGTACGCGGCGGGCGAACTCGTCGGCGGGATCTTCTACTTCAACTATCCCGGCGGCACGGGCCTCACCAACGGCGCGGTCTTCGGCAAGATCGCCGGCACGAGCGCCGGCACGAACGCGAAGAGCGGCGCCGCGCGCTGACCCTGGCATGAAGATCGCCGTCCTCGGCGCCGGCCCGGCGGGCCTCTTGTTCTCGCTGCTGGTGAAGCGCCGCAACCCGTCCTGGGACGTGCAGGTCTTCGAGCAGAATCCCGCCGACGCGACCTTCGGCTTCGGCGTCGTGTTCTCGCAGGGCGCGCTCGCTTTCCTCGAGCGCGACGCGCCGGACCTCCACGCCCAGCTCGCTGGCCGCATGGAGCGCTGGCCGATGCAGCGCATCGTCCACCGCGACGAGGCGGTCGACATCGACGGCAACGGCTTCTCCGCCATCCAGCGGCTGTCCCTCAACCAGTTCCTGCAGGACCTCTGCCGCGAAAGTGGGGTCAGAGTCGACTTTTCGCGGGCAGTCGCGTCACTCGATGAACTCGGCACGCCCGACCTCATCGTGGGCGCCGACGGCGCGAACTCGCTTGTGCGCAGGAGCCTCGAAGCGCAGTTCGAGCCCAGGATCGAGTGGCTCGAGAACCGCTTCGCCTGGTACGGGACGGCGAAGGTGTTCGAATGCCTCACGCTGACCTTCCGCGAGAACGAGCAGGGCGCATTCGTTGCGCATCACTATCGCTATTCCCCCGCCATGAGCACCTTCCTCGTCGAGTGCGATGCGGCGACGTGGCGGCGCGCCGGGCTCGACGCAATGGACGAGGCGGCCTCGCGAGCCTACTGCGAGAAAGTCTTCGCGCCGGATCTCGGCGGGCATGCGCTGGTGTCGAACAAGTCGGTGTGGCGCCAGTTCCCGCTGCTCTCGAACCGCAACTGGTCGGCGAAGGTCGCGGACAAAACGCGCGCCGTCCTGATCGGCGACGCGCTGCGCACGATGCATTTCTCGATCGGCTCCGGCACCCGATCGGCGTTCGAGGATGCGATCGCGCTGGACCGGGCGTTCGGGGAATCCGGGGACGATGTTCCCGCGGCGCTCGTTGCGTTCGAGCGGGAACGGCGCCCGGTCGTCGAAAAGCTGCACGCGGCCGCCAACCTCTCTTCCTACTGGTACGAGCGCTTCACCGAAAAGATGAGCGTCTCGCCGTGGCAACTCGCGTACGACTACATGACGCGCAGCGGCCGTATTTCGGATGAGAGATTGCGCCAGATGGCGCCGCAGTTCATGTCGCGCCGGGCGTAGGTCGCGCCAATTCCCGTGACGCTGCGGCGGTAGTATTGCTGCCACGCCTGGATGGGCGCTGCGTTGTCAGTCATTACTGATTGATTACCAACGTTGCCCCGGTCAATCCAAGATGAAAGTCGGTTGACCAGCATTGCCGAATTTTTAGTTTGGTCATGTGGTGCAGTCCGGATGCATCCGCGAGCGTTAAATCCTGATCCTTGTACTTCCTCACAATCGCGGTGGCACCGGCAATTTCCACTGGTCCCACCGGAAATATCGTGAGTGGACTCATATCTTCGATCATCGCCATGAACTGCATGGCTCGAAATCGGTCGTATCGTCTAAGGAACCATGCGTGGCCTTCCGCAATCACCAGACTTGTGGTCGCAAGTTTTGGGGGCGTGGCAAACAATTGGCGAAACAGGGGGTGATACGTGTCGGAACGGTCGACCAGAGCGATCAGAGCGGAGGTGTCGACGTAGGCCTCAGGGCTTTTGGCCATAAATCACGTCATCAATGTTGCGACTGGAATTGGGGTCTCCGGATTCGACCATCCCCGCATACCGCATCCATGGCTTGGATTCGTCCGCAGGGAGCACCGTACGAAGCGAACGCCGAAACAGTTCCGCCAGGGAAATTCCGAGACGCTTGGCCTCTGCCTTGGCCGCTTCATAGTCTGACTCGGCCAGGCTGATTTGGGTACGAATCATGATAACACCTCCAGTTATGATGTTATCACAAGGGTGAACGTACATCACCTTCCTTGCACCGCCAATCGTTCAATCTTTGCCGCTGAGGGAGGTTCCGGTGCGACGGGGATAGGAGTAGCGGCATGAGCACCCAAAAATTGAAGAGGCTGCAATCCGCCGGCTGGAAAACCGGCAGCGCCAAAGATTTTCTCCAACTGAGCGATGAAGAGGAGATGCTGGTTGCACTGAGGCTCTCCCTCGCCGACGCTGTGAGGGAATCCAGGCGCAAGCGCGGTCTATCAGCCTTTCCCGGACTTGGGCAGGGTTTAGAATCCTCGCTTCCCCGGAGGAGATGAGCATGCATGTAAAAACGCTTCTGGCGGCGCTGGCCGCCGCCGTATCGCTGGCCGCACCGCTCGCCGCACAAGCCCAAGCCTGGCCGTCGCAACCGATCCGGCTCGTCGTGCCTTTCCCGCCCGGCGGCACGACGGACCAGATCGCGCGCCATGTGCAGCCGCACCTGCAGCAGGCGCTGGGCGTGCAGGTGCTGGTCGAGAACCGCCCCGGTGCTTCCGGGGCGATCGGCACGGCCACGGTCGCGAAGGCGCCACCGGACGGCAACACTTTCGCGGTCGTGTTCGACACGCACGGCGTCAATCCGAGCCTGATCCCGAACATGCAGTTCGACACGCTCAACGACCTTGCGCCGGTCATGCTGGTGGGCAAGTCGCCGATGGTGTTCGTCACGCATCCTTCGACGCCCTACAAGACGTTCGGCGACGTCCTGGCCGCGGCCCGTTCGAAGCCCGAGGCGGTGGGCTACGGCACGATCGGCTCCGGCAGCCTCGCGCACCTCTTCGTCACGATGGCCGGCCGGCAGAACGGATTCCTGATGACTCACGTGCCGTACAAGGGCGGCGGCCCGCTGATCACCGACTCGGTCGCCGGCCACGTGCCGGTGTCCATCGCGACAGTTGCGCTCTTCATGCCGCACATCCAGTCGGGCAAGGTGCGCCCGTTGGCGGTGACCTCGCCGAAGCGCTTTCCCAGCCTGCCCGACGTTCCGGCCGTTTCCGAAGTGGGCCTGCCCGGCATGGACGCGGAAGCCTGGTGGGGTGTGTTCGCGCCGGCAAAGACGCCGGCACCGATCGTTGCGCGGATGAACGCCGAATTCGCCAACGCGCTGCGCAATCCCGGCGTCAGCGAAAAACTGGTCGGTCAGGGCCTCGTGATGACGCTCTCGCAGCCGGGCGACCTCGCGAAGTTCGTCGCGAACGAAGTCGACCGCTGGGGCAAGGTCGTGCGCGATAACAAGATTACCGCCGGAAACTAGGCCACGACCGAATGCACCTTGGAGGGAAGCTTGCTGAGGGTCAGGTCCTTGAGCTGGACTTTTTTGCTCGCATTGTCGATGTCGATTCCCACCAGGTTCCCCTGCGCATCGTAGTCGAGCACTACGCCCGCTGAAATCTCGCGGCTTTCGACGCTCTCGCGCTCTGAAAGATCGATATAGAGCGAATCCGTGTCAGGGTGATAGTTCAGCTTCATGGCTTGAACCTTCGGTCTGGAAATGCGTTGTGTATGGTCACTCTATCCGCAAGCGTGACCACCCTCAAGTATCGACCTTCGAGCTCGTTGATCGCACCCCAAAAGCGAAAGCGATTGCCCTCCTGCGGCTCCGACCTGAGCGGATGGTCCAGGACGCGAATACACCACTCCTTCTTCAAATATTTCCGCTTGCGCAGGACCTGGTTCTCGAAGTACTCCGTGAACTTGTATAAGGCCATGCGGGGTGCCGGGCATTTTCCACAGGGTGGCTAATGGCCGAACAACGTCCCAGGCTGCTGCGGGATGACATCTACTCCGCCTTGACGCCCGCTTCTTTCACCACCCGCCCGTAGCGCGACGACTCCGACTGCAGGAAAGCCTGGAACTGCTCAGGCGTGGACGGTGACGGAATCATCCCGAATCCCCGGAATTTCTCCTTCACCTCTGGGCTCGCAAGCGCGGCGTTGAGGTCGCGGTTCAATCGCGCGACGGCTGCGGCCGGCGTGGCTGCGGGGACCATCCAGCCGCTCCAGTTGGTCGCTTCGAGCTCGGGGAAGCCGCTCTCCTTCATCGTCGGCGTATCGGGCAGCACCTCGGCCCGCTCGCTCGAGGTGACGACGATCGGCTTGACCTTGCCCGCCTTCGCCGAAGGGCCGACCTCGTTCGCGTTGCCGTAGACGAGCTGGATATGCCCGCCGGTCACCGCGGCGAGGCTCGGCCCGCCGCCCTGGAAAGGCGCGTGGGTGAGGTTGATCTTGGCCGTGAGCTTGAGCAGCTCGCCCATCACGTGGTGCGTGGTACCGAGGCCCGGCGTGCCGTACGAAAGCTCGCCCGGTTTCGCGCGTGCAAGCGCGATCAGCTCCTTGAGGTTGTTCGCCGGCACCGACGGATGCGCCGCGATCACCATCGGCACCGCGAGCGTCTGCCCGACCGCCTTGAAATCCGTGAGCGGGTTGAACGGCATGTTGGAGCGAAGCAGCGGATTGACGATGAAGCTCGGGAACACGATGAGGATCGTGTGCCCGTCGGGCGGCGAACGAAAGACGATTTCGCCGCCGATGATCGTGCTGCCGCCGGGCCGGTTCTCGATGACGACCGGCTGGCCAAGGCTCTTGGTCAAGTGCTCGGCCAGCAGCCGGCCGGACAGGTCCGCCGCGCCGCCCGGCGGGAAGGGCACGATCAGGCGCAGGGGCTTGGAGGGGAAGGGTTGCGCCTGCGACACGCCGACCTGGAGGGCGGCCGCCGCGAGCGCGAGGGCGAGGATGCGTTTGATCATTTTGCGTTGACTCCCGTTGTGGTCCTGCGTGTTCCCAGCCGCAAGTTTGCCGCGAAGTGCGGGCACGCGGGCGATAATCCGCGCGATGTCCCGTCACAGTGGAGAACCCGATGGCACTTGAATTCTGCACGGTTGCGCGCGAGGGGCGCTTGACCATCGTGACCCTGAACCGCCCCGAAGTGATGAACGCGCTGCATTCGCCGGCGCACTTCGAGCTTGCCCGCGTCTTCGACGACTTCGCGGCGGACCCGGAGCAATGGGTCGCGATCGTTACCGGCGCGGGTCCCAAGGCGTTCTGCACAGGCAGCGACCTCAAGGCGATTGCCGGGGGCGCGTCGAACGAGCGACCGCCCAGCGGCTTCGCAGGGCTCACGTCGCGCTTCGACCTCGACAAGCCGCTCATCGCCGCGGTGAACGGCGCCGCGATGGGCGGCGGGTTCGAGATCGCGCTGGCATGCGATCTCGTGGTCGCGTCCGAAAACGCGGTGTTCGCGCTGCCCGAGCCCCGCGTCGGCCTTGCCGCTGTCGCAGGCGGCCTGCATCGGCTGCCGCGCCAGATCGGGCACAAGGCCGCGATGGGCATCATCCTCACCGGCCGCCGCGTCGATGCGCGCGAGGCGCAGTCGCTTGGCATCGTCAACGAAGTCGTCCCGCCCGCCGAACTCATGGCGGCCGCGCGCAAGTGGGCTGGATGGATTCTCGAGTGCAGCCCCATGGCGGTGCGCGCGTCAAAGGCGGTAGCGATGCGTGGGCTGGGAGAGCCGACCGTGGAGGCGGCACTCGGCGCGCAGTTGGATTACCCGGCGGTCAAGGCGTGGAAGGCCTCCGAAGACTACGCCGAAGGGCCGCGCGCGTTTGCGGAGAAACGCAAGCCGGCGTGGAAGGGGCGGTAGGGGGAAATTTGAACGTTGCTTGAATCTCGATCGTGAAACGGTCAA
>Ga0163150_10005251_pt1 | contig 16743 bp, 15 predicted proteins | sample OliLakLV19P2IB_FD_148628 | JGI IMG/M metagenome (GOLD analysis project Ga0163150, IMG submission 148628) | Freshwater microbial mat bacterial communities from Lake Vanda, McMurdo Dry Valleys, Antarctica - Oligotrophic Lake LV.19.P2.IB | ecosystem: Environmental > Aquatic > Freshwater > Lake >...
GATCGTGCACGGTTTTGAAGACTTGACCGGGTTCGACCGTCTCGCCTTTCAAGAATCGCTGGATGTCAGCGAAACGCCAGCGCATCAAGAAGTCGGAACCTTCGGGCAGGACGCGAAGCGCGACCTCTTTCCCGTCCAACGTAATAATCTGGGCATCGCTCAGGCGCACAAGTTCGCGTGACGATGTGACCAGATATGGCTGCGTGTTCAGCCGCTTCTCCTTCGTCCGCTCAATAACCGAGATTGTGACGAGCGCGACATCACGTTGAAAGCCGAGCGCAGGCGACAGTAACGGCACGTCGTCGCCGAGGATTTGCGGCATATCGTCCTCTTCCTCTTGTTCCGTTTTGGCGCGGACAGCCTTAAGCAGATCGTTGAAGACGCGCCCCTTGATGCCAATTTTCGCCAGCATCGCCCGGAAATCGCTCAGTTCCATCTCGTCTAGATTGACTGCGTGCTGAAACAAGTCGCGCACCGCGTCCTTCCGTTCTAGCCCGACCAGAAAGGCGACTCGCTCGATCTCGCTTTGCAGCCATGTTTTCGCCTTGTTCATCACATCCTGCACTACATCGGTGGTTGCGGCCTGCTGCGTCAACCAGTCGTTGGCGTCCTTTACGCTTTCCGGCAAACGCAGGATGAGTGCGTTCGCACCGAGTGTTTGAGCGATGTCGCGGTTTTTCTCCATCGCTTCAGGTGTGTTATCGAGTGCGACAAACACGCGGCGGTGCTTTCGGAGTTCGGCAAGGAGTTCATCCGATACGTGCATCCCGGCGATGGCGAATGCGGGGATACTCCACTGCGCGAACGTGATCGCATCCGCCTGTCCCTCAACCAACACTACCCGTTCCGCGTCGGCACTGTACAGATGATTGTAGTATGGACGACGCTCACCCAGCATTTCACGCGGCGGATTGTAGTGTTTCTTCCCTTCGATTGAGCGTCCGCTCAAATAGGCTAAACGCCCTCGTTCCAGATGAATATAAACCACCATTCCCGGCAGAAACTTGTTGATGACCGATCGCCATTTGTCAGGCAGATTGAGATCAGCCAGCAGCCCGCGTTTGTCCTGCGACATGAAACCGAGCCGAGATGCTTTAATCGTTGCCATGCTCCATCCGCGCGTTCGGGTGGCATAGTCGAGGGCGGCGGGCGTGCTCAGCAGAGCATCATGCAGCCGTGCAACAAGCTGACGCTCGGCCCAGGCATGTGACTTATGGAAGTCGTTCTGGGTCTCAATAGAAATGCCCGCACGTTGCGCCAGATAGAGCACTGCTTCCATGAACATGGCTGCGTCGCGGTGGTTCCAGCGGTTGTCGTAGCCGAGCGAATGCCGACCAACAAAATCGAAGGCATCGCCGTACTCACCACGCGAATTCCAAAAGTATTGTCCCGTCTGCGGGGTGACAACAAGGCTGTCATGCTCAACCCCGACGAAGCGCATCCCCGTGCGCTTGAGATTGAATTTTTCACTAACGACATGATCGATAGGATTAGCGGAGCGAATCTGCTCCAAGTCAATACTCATGAGCTTTGTCTCCATGCAAAGTTGAAGAGGACTCGTGTTGGAAAAACACGGTCTGAGCGCGAAATTCAGTTGCAGTGGGATAGGGGTTGTGATACATTGTGAGTATCGAGGTCACAGTGTATCCCCAGCCCGCCGCCCACCCGCCTAATCAGCAGTGGGCATTTCCATTCTAAGGCGGTGATCGTGTGCGTGTGTTCATCCGTTTAGTCTCCAAAATTGTTTACTCGAGTAAACATTTCAATCGTTTGCCAGATAACGTTCTGCATCCGAAACGAGCTTCTGCATCGCCTGGAGTCGTGCGCGCGCAATGCTCGCATCACCTTCTTGTCGCATCAAAGCACGAGCTAGTTCTTGTGGAGTTGTCGCGCTGATTGTTTGAGTCGCTTTTGCCATTTTCATCGCCGATGGTGATATGTCTGCTGTGTCCTTCGTTTCAAGTATCCCGTCTCCTTCGCAGATTTCCTTAACCTGTTTTGCCGAGAGATTGAAATCGATGATTTGCCGCACAATCTCGGCGTGGTATTCCGAATCAACGTTGACCACGTAACGCAATCTCGCTTCTTCGATAGCATGACGGTCTGCCAGTTCTAAAGCTTCGTCGGACAGCCGAAGAAGGCTTTTGATATGACTGAACTGCGCACGTTTGATACTGCCCATTGCGCTCAAAATAGCTTCGGTGTACTCGCGCTTGCCGCGAAGATCGAGTTCCAATGCTTGACGATAAAAGTCATTTCCCACTGCATACGCTGGAATTTCGAAACTGTGAACAGTCAGCAACAGGAGAGCCGCTTGTCGTGCCAGCGCCACCGCTGTCAGCCCGGAACGCGCGGTGTTCTCTTTGGCTTGCCGAAAAACTGACGATTGCTGCTGAGGGATGATGATACAGGGGATCATGCCGTCGCCCGTGTAACTGGTGATGAAGTCCCGCAGCAACCACGTTGCCCAATAGCGTCGTTCGCCTGTTTCGATGCGGAATAGCCGCGTCACGCCCTGTGATACATCAATCACCGTCAGCGGATTAACCTGTCCATCGTCACGGATCGTCACGGCGAGATTGACCAGATTGCGCAGCAGCTGTTCCTCCGGCGACAGCGTGACGCTCGCTTCTTCGTCGCGCTCATCATCCGCGTTTGGTAGCAGTTCCAACACGCTGTTGAAAGGTCGTCCACGCTGGCGCGCTGCAATCTGGACAAGCTGCACCAGTTCGCGTAAGGCCTGCGTCGGGGTGACACGGTTGTTGTGGAAGTTCAGGTGAATAGTTTCTGGCAGCACGCGGCGCGGCTGCACCGGATCGGGACGTACCATCTCCAGCAGGATACGCTCGACACGCAAGGTGTTGTCATTGAATGTCTGGGGGAGGTCGCCCAACAGTTCGCCTGTGACCGAGGCGAGTAAATCATCCATGCGGCTCGTATTGCCGTTCGTCCGTGTCATTATTCACCGCCCTTGGAGAGGTAACGCACTAACGCACCAACAACTTGGGCGTAGGCTTTGCTGGCTGACGCGCGGGGATCGTAGCTGAATAAGCTTTGATGATTGCGATGGGCGTAGGAGACCGCTTCGTTGGCCGGGATCACGCCGAGCAGCAGGTTCCCCAAAACCGGATGCGCCTTGAGTTCCGCCAGCAGGTGATTGTGACCACGAATGCGGCTGTCCATCTTGGTGACCAGCAGCCCACTCACGCGCAAATTTGGATGTCGCCAGCCTGCGCGGATGTCGTTGATCTTCTGGATAACACTCGTCAGTCCAACGGTTTCCAGATAGCGCGGCTCGACCGGGACAATCGCATCCGTCGCGGCGAGCAGTCCCATTTCGGTCATGAGGGAGAAGGAGGGACGGGTATCAATGACGACAGCAGCATACTGATTCGCGATCTTGCTCAGGGGGTCAGCGAGACGATACGGCGCGCCTGCCACACCCATCAATTCACGCTCTGCACCTTCGAGCATGGGCGACGCGGGGAGGACGTGCAAGTTCTCATCCCAGGTGGATGGCACAATGCAGTTGAGAAAGGTTTGCGCGGCGTTCTGACGATCTGCCATGAGCACCGTATACAGGCTGTCATCCGCACCGTAGTCCTTGCGCCCAGTGGTGACTAAAGACGCATGACCTTGCGAGTCGGTGTCGATGAGCAGCACACGCGCATTCGGCGCGCCAGCACGCTGGAGCATCCCGGCGATACCGAGCGCGATATTGGTGGCGGACGTAGACTTGCCCACGCCCCCTTTGTGATTGGTGAATACAAAAACGCGAGTCATTTGCCATTTCCTCTCTGTATAGGACGAACCGTCAAATTCGCTGTGGCTGGCAAGGACTCGCCGGAAGGGTGATACACTTTCCGGGGGAGCTTTGCTGGCACGGGCAGCGAGCTTCAAGGTGACCGGGGGAGGGAGCGCCTCTCCCTGTCGCCGCAAAAGCCAATTTTAGTGAGGGTTCATCGTGAAACGTGCGAGATGTTCGCGTTGAGGAAAGGTGATACCTTGGAAGAAGATGGCAACTTCTTCCCCGTGTTTTTGTTCGAGTGTGCTCCAGTCTGTGGAGCTAAATGAAACGCCTCGCAATTGCGAGGCGTTTTTTGTTCTAGGGGCAGACGAGCGGCGGTTAAGCCGTTTTTATCAGCCTTTGCGGAAGCGGTTGTCCTTCGATCCATGCGCGTGTCATTTCATTGAATAACGCCGGGTCTTCGCCATTCCAACCGTGATGGACTCCCGGTGCCAAAACACCGACTGATTGCGGCACCTGCCGCACCAACAAGGTTACTGATCGTCGATTGAAGCTGATGTCTTTTTCACCTGTGACGAACAAGGACGGTACGCGAATAGCTCTCAAGCCAACTGGCGGGCTGTAATCCGCGACCTGCTGCGTCATCTGCCGAAATGCGGGTATCGAGAGCGCATCGATGCTTTGCTCGTAGTAAGGCATGACATCAGAGGGGAGTTGCAGCATACGGGCAAATAATTGTTTGCCCCATTTGGTAGGCAGTATTGCTGACAGAATCTTCGCTTGTGCTAAAACGAGCCAGCGCGGCGGCGTGTCCGCGATTGCCCCTGTGAATACGGCCCGTTCGATACGTGCTGGAAGGCATAAGAGGAGATGCAGTCCAACAACCGCGCCTAGCGACATGCCGACGAGGTACACGGGCTTGTCGGGAATTTCTTCCGTGATAAGCTGCGCCACCAGCGATGCCGCTTGATCGAACGAGTCCCATTCAATCGCGCTGCTTCCACCATGTCCGGGTAAATCGACATTGTAGCAATCGTAATCTGCAAAATGCTGTATTTGGTCATGCCACATCCATTGACCCATCGCCATCCCGTGTAAGAACAAGATGGCCGGGGAATCGGGATTGCCACTGCGCGTGTAGGAAAGTCTCATCTATTCTGCATCCTTATCGATTTCGGACAAATCTGCGTCGGGCATGATGATGCCTGTCATCAACCATTGTTTCGCATCTGCATCGAAGGTCAGGCGTGATGGGTCTTTGTAAGCAGCCAGCAGCGACTCGATGTGATCATTGAGCGCTTGAAGCTCTTGCAGCGTTAGATATACGCGCTGCTGCGTATAGATCGCAGGCGGCATACCGTTGAGCGGCTGAGACTGGGCCCGCTTGAAATCCGCCAGCAGCGCGGCAACGAACGCCGTGAATAACTGTTCCTGCTGCTGCGGGGGGAGTGTTGTAGAGGTCTCCATATCAATACGCCCCGCACCCTTGACCAGCGCCAATTCTCGTTCCACTGTGCCGCGCACTTTGCTCTCACGTACAACCGTCAATATTCCGCCTTCCAGCAGCAAGTTAATGTGTCGGTAAAGGGTGGTTTGCGCCACATCTGGCAGCAAATTGGCTAACTGTTGTGTCGTCAAGACACGAGTTGCTATAGCCAAAATCATACGCATTCGCACAGGATGTAATACCAGTTCGATTTGTTCCATACGCGCTCCATTGTTTCCATTTATAATTATATTACCAAAAATGGAAACAATCAAGTGCAGTTTGTCGATTGTTTAGGTAGAGCGCAAAAACGCCCCGTAAAAACGGGGCGTTTTTTGTTGTGTATTGCGAGGCAGGGCGTTATTTGCTTGGTTCTGGTATCGGTAGGTTACGCATCATTGATGCTGTAATCCAGCCTTGTTTCGCATCTTGAATCAGTTGGAGTGCTTCTTCCGGCGATTCGCCCACAGCCATACAGCCCGGTAAATCAGGAATGGTGGCCGTCCACGCATCGTATTCTGGCATCAATATAATGCGATAGGGTATTGCCAAACGCTCCTCGAAAATTTGAGTCATCAGCTATAAATCAGCCTACGAATTACTGAGGTTCTTCTGATAGATGATACGCAGCCCGTCGAGCGTGAGTTCGGGCGCGATCAGGTCGATCACGCTCGTATGCTCGTTGAACAGCGGTGCTAAACCACCTGTGGCGATGACCTGAATCTCGTCGCCCTGTGCCATGCCTTCGTCGCGCATCGACTTTTTCAGGCGCACAACCAGCCCTTCGACTAGGCCGATGTATCCCCAGAAGATGCCCGACTGCATTGCGTGAACGGTGTTCGTGCCAATGGCGCACGGCGGCGGCACGAGATCGACCTTATGAAGCTGCGCCGCGAGGCTCACCAGCGCGTCATGGGCGATACGGATTCCCGGCGCGATAGCTCCACCGCGATACGCCCCGTCCGCCGTTATGATGTCGAAGGTGGTGGCAGTACCGAAGTCGATGACGATGGCCGGGCCGCCGTATAACTCAATGACCGCCGCTGCATTCACGATGCGGTCTGCGCCGGCCTGCTGCGGTTGGTCGATGGCGATTTTTACGCCAGTATTTGTTTGATGGGTGACGATCAACGGGTCGATGTTGAAGTAGCGCTTGGATAGTTCAGCGAAAGTGGTGTGCAGGGGCGGCACGACACTGCTGATGGCCACGCCTTTGATCGCGCTGTAATCGACGTTGGCGCTGCTGAAAAAATTGTGAACCAATACGGCGTACTCGTCCGGCATTTTGTCCGCGACGGTGCGCGCCCGCCACGAGAGTTCCCATGTGTTGTTATGCCAGAGTCCGATGTGAATGTTGGTGTTGCCGATGTCGATAGCCAGCAGACCCGAAAGCGAGTCCAGCGATGAGGGTTGGCGAGTCGCCATGTTCCTTAACATCTCCACATTTCCAGAGGGTTATTTATTTGCACACTATAACACGGGCGCTAATCGAATGAACATAAGCAGTCATAGATGGGCATCGTTAGAAATTCTTAATGACTGTAATCTTCAAAACGGCCTACAGTGATGAAAGCAGTCATGCATAACGGTTTCGTTAGACTGAGCTTGTGTTATACAAGCCATCGAGGTCGATACGATTGTGGACTTTCAAAACACTTTCATCGCGCAGTTTTTTGAGAGATTGGGCGCGCCTGCACGGTTTGAGATTGATGCTGACCGCAAGGTCACATACATTGTCGAAACGCCGCGATTTGAACACCGCCGTAAGCAGATCGAGGCTTGGTTTGAAATCGTAAGTCAGGACGACGAATATACGGTTCTTAAGGAACGTGGACGCGGTACAGGCCAAACCGTGTGAGGATACAAACGCCAGCTTTTATCCAGCGCGAAAGTCTGATCTCTCGTTAGTCCCCCTTCGCCACTGCTCCAACCCAAAGCCAACTTCGACGGCCAATGATACAATCATTGTAACGACGGTGCAGGCATAGCGGCAGGTCTTTCATGGAGCAACTTCAAGTTCACGTTCGACAGGCATCTTTAGACGACGCGGAAGCCATTAGCAAGCTGTTTCGAGCGCGTATTCAGACGTGGCAGCGCTTCAACGATGGCGGGCAGGTGGTCGATGTGCCCTATCAGGACTTGACCATCTATGAACGCTGGCTTCACGGTGGGCCGTGGATGAGCATCGAGACGGGTTCGCTGCAATTGAGTCATCTATTATGCGGCGCGGGTCTGCCATTGGTGGCGCTGAGGGATGATAAGGTGGTGGCCTATGCCGAAGCCTATCGCAGCATCGAAGCCCCGCCCTTTGGTCATCATCTCAACCTCGCGCATATGATTATCGACAAACGCTATTTGCGCTCCGGTGTGGATGATGCGCTGGTTGTGAATCTCATCGAAGCGGCGCGGGCGCTCAAGTGTGAGCGGTTCGCGGTTAGCTGTGTGGTCAACGATGCCGAGTCGATTGCCTTCTATCAGGAACACGGCCTTATCTCATTGGCACGCAGTCAGCGCCTGAGCCTGTCCGCTAAAACGGGGCAGATTTTCTATCGCGCCGTTGAACATACCGACGCCAGCGCCAGCCAAATCCGCGAGTGGTATATGCCGATTGGCCGCGAAACCAGCGCTCGCCATCAATGGGAAACGTTGTGGCCGCATATGTGGGATTCGCTGCCGGAGATTCGCCGCCAGCGTACTCATCGACTGCATTTTTCTACCGCCGGACAAGAGGCATTCATTTGTGTTCAGCAGCAGATGTACGATGCGCGTACAGCTAATATTTACTGCTGGTCGCCTAAGCCGCTCACCGCATCGCTGCTGACTTCCGTGCGTGATTGGGCGCACCGCGAAGGCTATCGCACGTTGGTGATGATCGTCTCAGAAGACACGGTAAAGCTGTTCGGTACGGAAGCCGATTCCGACGGTTTTTATCAGGAAGTCTACGCCATCGACGTCTAGCGGCGTGATATAATCGCGTGATTACACAAGGAAGACCGGATGTCTGCTCTCGACCCCAATCATGTCGAATACACCATTTCCACTGGCCATGTTCAGATCATCATGGACAATGGGACGCAAATCCCGGCATATTGGGCTTACCCGAACCTAGGCCGCCGTTTGCCGGGAGTGACGCTCATTCATGATTGGTGGGGGTTGACCGATGCTGTTCGCAGGCTGGCGCATCAGTTCGCGCAGGTTGGTTACTACGTGATCGTGCCGGACTTGTTCGACGGCAAAGTGGCCGCGACTCCGCGTGAAGCGATGGAGTTGATTCAAAGGCTTGGCGATCAGGCATATCCGCGCATCGACACGGCCATTCGGGCGCTGGAAGATCATCACCAGTGTAACCGCCAAGTGGCGGCGGTAGGTCTCGGTATGGGCGGCAGTCTCGCGTTCGAGGCGGCCATCGTGCGTAATGACCTTGAAGCGGCGGTGGCTTATTATGGTTTTCCGCAGCGTTATTTGGGGCGATTCAAGGACTGCAAGACGCCGATACTGGCGTTTTATGGCAGCAGCGAACCGCACATCTCGCCGCAGGTCATCGGCCAACTACGCGCAGAGTTCGACGCGACTACTCAGGATATGCCGCATCGCCTCACCATATTGAACGGCGTCGGGCATGATTTCTTCTCCGGCACGACCACGCGCCAGCAGGAAAATGCCCTGCGCGAAAGCTGGCGGCTGACGCTGGATTTCCTCGATGCACACATCGAGGGTCGCAGCCAAGCACCTAAGCGCGTTATCTAGATTATTTACCCCCAAGTGTTGGGGGACACCAACCGTCTCTTATCCCTTATCATACCAATTGTATACCCAAGAAGGCGTTGGGCCTTTCCATTGTAAATATAGGGTATAGACGGAGTCTCTCATGTTTAAGTTCGGACAGCATTTTGGCGACCCGGATGAAAACGATCTACCTCTGAATGATACGCATCCTGTCCCCTGCGAATTTCTCGAAGAATTGGATGCCCTGCGCTGCCTTGATACGCAGGAGATGGAGCCTGTTGCGCTGTTAAACACAGACGCCGCAGCCCAAGCACAACGTTAGCTTACAGGCCGATGCTACAGCGTTTCGCCTGAAATAGAACGGCGCGCTCGTTGCCAGGACGAAGCGCGCCGTTTTCGTTTATATCCCCTGAGTGAATCGGGGCGGGTAAGAAAAAGCAAGAACTTGCGTTCTAATTAACAATGCGTGCAAACGGCGAATGTGGCCTAAAAGAAAGACGAAATATCCATGACGCTTCCTAATATCAGCGCGGCAGTAATCTTCGTACAAGACCTGAATAAGTGCGTGACGTTTTATCGAGACACCATCGGCCTCGAAGTCACATTTAACGACGATGTTTCTTTTGCGTTCAAGCTGGGAAAACAAGATTTTGTATTACTGATGCTGTCCGCCGCCGCAGAAATGGTTACTGAAGAGGCGATTGCGTTTCACAAAGACGGTGGTAGCGGCAGTCGGGTGCTGCTGTGTGTTGGCGTAGAGGATGTTGATGCAGCATATAAGGCGTTTACCGCCAAGGGTGTCGCGTTTATAAAACCGCCGATCAGCCAGCCGTGGGGACGGCGCACCGCTTACTTTGCTGATCCCGAAGGCAACCTGTGGGAACTGTGGCATGAACTTCCAGCGGGGCAATAGAATAGGGCGGGTCACAGACCCGCCCCTACACAACAATCGGTGCTTATGGTCGAATGGGCAGCGCGTTCGGGCTGCCGCTGAAGGTCAAACGCGACGCATCGACCCATCCCTGCTGACCATCATAGAGGACTTCGACCCAATGGCCATCAGCCGAACGTCCAACGACTCCGACGCCGATACCCACCGGGAACAAGCCGATTTGTAGGCTGGTTTGCCATGGGCGGCGATACAATCCGGTTACTTCTACCGCGTAAGCGACCACACTGAACGGGCTGCTCGGTGGGATGCTTGGGTCACGCACGATGCTGGTGAAGGGGGCGAACACCCAACCCTGCACCCCGCCGAAGTTCACCAGATACCAATCGCCCGTTTGCCCCAAGACTTGCAGCGCGTAGCTGTAAGGGATTTGCGCGATCACGCCCGCATTGATACTCGCGCCAGCCCGCAGATTTAGCAGCGCGACGGTTGGCGTCACGTATGACGAGGCGCGGTTCAGCAGCGGTGTGTCGATGACGGGTGGCGGTGGCTGCGCGACTATGTAGGGCGCGTTGCCAGCCGGAGCAGTCACGACGGCCTGTGCTGTTACAGGCGCTGCCACAGGCGTAAAGTAGGTTGGAGCGACGTAAGCCGGGGCGGTATATGCGGGCGCGATGTAACCATTTGCAGTGTAGGTCGCATAGGCCGCGCTAACCGGAGCGCTCTGTGCGCCATACACGATACCGGGGCCGGGGTTCGCAGGTACGGCGATAGCATTATGCGGCGGGACAACCGCGCCCGTGCCCGTGTAAGCCATGACAACCGAACTCAACACATAGCCCTGATAGCCAGAGAAGTTGATGATGTACCAATCGCCCGACTGAGCAACAACCTCATAGGCGAGGCCCGCTTGAACCACGCCCAGAATCGGCGCGGACAGCGACGGCGCGCTGCGAACGTTGAGCGAGGCGTTGCGCGGCGTGACGTACAACTGCGCCGACGCCACTGATACCGTCAGGGCAAGAAGCATGATTGCAAACAGGAATAAACTCAACTTCCTAAACGAGAATGACATCACAATCGCATCTCCTTAGATGAATGTAGATGAGTTTATTATAAATCACATTAACAACGCTATGATTATTCCAGCGTTTGATTAGTGTCAAGAAGTTCCCACAAATAGACATTCCCGATTTCATCACCGGATGCCAGCCAACGCCCGTCCGGGCTAAAGGCCAAAGCCGTTGCAGGTGAGCTATGTCCATATAACAGCGCAAAATCCGTTTCAGGGTCAGCAATTTGTCGCACATGAATGGAGTTGTCACTTAATCCAACTGCAAACAGATTTCCATTGTATGTGATGGCCTCAAGATGAGGTTCATCGAACATGGCTAACTCGCTTTCGACCTCACCCGTGCCTAAGTTCCACAACCAAACATCCGTTGGAACAGTACAGTTGCGTCTAAGCCCTACCGATAAAAGCCGCGTTCCTGATGGGTCAAACATCCCTTCAAGGTAATTCCTGAAATATTTATCGGTAAAAATGCGGTTTTGCCCAAATAGCACACGCCGGGTACTGATGTCGATAACTCTGATACCACTACCTGCCCTTACGCAATGTGGAGCCTGACTTGTAATAAGAACGCCGACGCTGTTAGGCGCAAAATCAAGGTCTGTTAGTCGCCCGAAGAATACCTCCGTTCGTTCGTATCCTGTTCTAAAGTTCCATAACCACCAAACGCTTTCTGTACCAGGGTCGTCTTCCGTTATCACTGCGCCACCCTGTACGACCGACGTGCTATTGGGACTGATTGCACTCGCCCAGACTTCGGGCATTGATGGATGGTACTCCGGTTGAAGTGTTTCGAGCAGACTGCCTGTTTGTGAGTCCCACAGTTTCACGACTCCCTCATCATCTAGGGTGATAATTTCATCGCCATTGAAGCGAACAGCCTGCGCGTTAGCTGGAAGCGTAAGGCGCTCCATTTGTTCTGCAATGTCCCAAACATACACCGACCCATCTTCGTTAAGCACCGCAAGTGTGCTCATATCTGGATTGAAAACCAGCGAAGCAGCGCGTCCGTAATTAGGCAGTTCAACCGTAGGACTTAATTGCGGGGTCAATGGTTCTGATATGCCCCATATCCGAACTGCGCCGTCGGCTTCACCAGTAATAATCAGCTTTCCGCTTGGATGAACAGCTAACGCGGTGAGCCTGTTTGGAAAGCGCGGATCAGCATAAACCGATGGTATCGGCCAGCCACCAAGTAGTATCTGTTGAGAGACATCCCACAAGCGCAAAGTTGTGCCACCAGCGAGCAGGATATTTCCATCTGGCATAAAACGTAGTATTCGGGAATACATATTCGTGCTAATGAGAGATGCAAGCCGCTGCTCCGCTTCTACATCCCATATGGTAATTTCTGTTTCAGCCGTGAGTCCAAACTGTGCGTCTCCCTCAAACGCGATCAAGCTGTCATCGGGGCCGCCAAAATCGCTGATAACCTGTGGCCCGTTGATAACCGTTCTTTGCCATGCCTGTGGGCCGGGAAAAATCTGCCATAACTGCAAGCCCCCGCCAACTGTTGAGAGCCACGTTCCATCAGTGTTGAAAGCGCGGGGAACTGTTCCAGCAGGTAAATCGGTTTCGACTAAAAGTTCGCCTGATTCGACATCAAATATTCGTATTCCGCCGTGTGCATCAGTAATAATGTAGCGGTTATCTGGGCTAAAAACGTAACCTGAGTAGGGGCTGAGATGAACCTTGAAGGCGGTTTCTTCGCCAGTGTTGAGGTCTAAAAGCCGTACATCATCGGCGGAGTGACGAACAAGTACGCGACCATCGGGTACGAAACCCATGAAATCACCATCAGACTCATAAGGTAGAGGCTCTACCAAATTGTTCACAGAATAAAAACATCTTGTCTCATTCTGAGTGACAGCAAGTAGCTGTCCATCTGTTGACCAACTAACTGCGCTGGCGCTGCCATCTGGTTCGCCACCACAGGATACGAAACTGATTTGCGTCAGTTGATGGGCATTTTCAGGTGTAATCGGTTGCAAATTTGCTAGCGAGATTGCGGCATCTTCTTGCGCGTATAACGTTAAAGGGGCGAACGACAGCGCTAGTAAACACAGGCACAGTTTGAGAGCGTTCATGTTGACCGTCTTTCTAATACAAGTGCCTTGTTTATAACATCGTATGAGCCGTTCACCCCTTCGCAAAAGCTACGCTATGCCAACAACTCGCGTACCTTATCGGCGGTTTCGGCGCGTGGAATTGTTACCTCTTGAGCGTCGCTGAGGCGTTTGAGCTTGACGACTCCGTTCGTGGCTTCTTCCGGCCCGACGATGGCCACGAGCGGAATGCCTTTCTTATCGGCGTGTCCGAACTGTTTGCCAAGCTGCTTATCTTGCATGTAAAGCTCAGTGTTGATGCCCGCCGCACGGAGTTCAGATGCCAGCGAAGCCGAGTTCGCCTGCATATCGGCGCTGAACACCGATACCAGCACCTGTACCACAGTGCCGACGATTTGCGGCGGATACAGATTGAGGATGTCCATCAGGTCGATGATGCGCTCGATGCCCAACGATGTGCCAGTGGTTGCCAGCGATTCGCCCCTGAACATGCCAATCAGTTCGTCATAGCGCCCGCCGCCTGTCACGCTGCCGAGGTTCGGCTCGGTGATGATCGTCTCGAAGATCGGGCCGGTGTAGTAGCCGAGACCGCGCACCATCGTAAAGTCGAACTCATAAAAGTCCATCGGCACGTTCAAGTTCGATAGTGCGGCGGCCAGATCGCGCAGTTCACCGACGCCAGCTTGAGCGCCGGGAAGGTCGCCTATTTCGCTTGCGAGATAGTCGAGGCTTTCGACACCGGGCTGCCGCGCTTGCAGCAGATCAAGCATTCGCGCCACGACTTCGCCGCCGATGCCGCGTGACACCAACTCATCGCGCACACCGTCCGCGCCGATCTTGTCGAACTTATCGACGCTGCGATACAGGTCGCCAAGCTGAGAATCGGGCACGCCGGAGTATGCGCCGATGGCCGTCAACAGCTTGCGATTGTTGATCTTGACGCTGAACTTGTCAAAGCCAAGCCGCCGCAGTGCCGTGACGATCACGCTGATGATCTCGGCATCCGCGATCATATCGGGAACGCCTACGATGTCAGCGTCACACTGGTAGAACTCGCGGTAGCGCCCACGCTGTGGACGTTCGGCTCGCCACACGGGAGAAAGCTGGTAGCGCTTGAATGGCAGCGTGATCTCGTTCTGGTATTGGGCGACCACTCGCGCTAAGGGCACGGTCAGGTCGTAACGCAGCGCGAGTTCCTCTTTACCGCCGGGGTGCTGCGCGTTGAAGATCAGCTTTTCAGCGTCTTCGCCGTATTTGCCCATTAGCGTTTCGCGCAGTTCGAGAACGGGCGTTTGCAGCGGCTCGAAGCCGAACAGGTGGAACACTTCGCGCACGATGCCGAAAACGTAATCACGCTTGAGCATCTGCTGTGGCAAGAAGTCGCGCATTCCTTTGGGCAAGCGGGGAGTGATTTTTGCGGTGGGCATGGAAACTCCTTAAAGTAGTCAGTTCTCAGTAAACAGTTTTCAGTACAGGACTTTCGCTTCGACAGTGGGTTTAAACTCACTGTCTGCCCAAATCTAAGTTCAATGTGGATGTTTGAGCGAAAGTCCTACAGTAAAAGAAAACTGACGACTGACAACTTAAAACTGATAACTTGTGAAATAAAAAAGCGCAGACCAACGTCCGCGCCTTCCGTATCCAAAAATTCAGGGCGTTGGTCAACAGCTCTCAGTTTTAGGGTGATGGTGGATCAAATTTGCTGAGGTTGTCATGGCTACGCCAAACCGCCAATAGTGTCGTTTAATGGTATTTTCGCAGTATAAACGAACCGCGTTACGTTTGCAAGAACTTCACTGTCGATGGGCGTATCGTAGGGGCGAACCTATGTGTTCGCCCGTATAGCAGGGCAGACACGCAGGTCTGCCCCTACCTTTTGAAATGAATGGTTGTTAATCGCCGGCCAGCGCCGCGAGTGATGCCTGAGCCTGCCGCAGCGTTTCACGGAACTGCGCCATGTGACCGTCCGTATGCTTCAAACCAGCCAGATAGATCGCGGCGGCGTTCAGATAGCCGATGCGTTCAATCGAGTTAGCCGATGCTTCGCGGTAAACGTCCAACTTTGGCTCATTAGGCCACGCTTCCAGATAGGCGAGGCACATACGGCGGCTCTCTTCGAGGCGCTGAACGGCTTGCGCCTGTGTGGTGATGGTTCGCCAGTGGGTTTCGGAACGCATACGTCCGCCTACGGGGATGCCTCGCGCCAGCAGCGAACTAAAGCCCGCGTTTTCTTCCTGCGAAGCCGTTACATGGACGACCTGATGCGCCAGCGTCCAACCGATATAGCGTTCGGCGGGGTCTTCGACATACGGGTCGTCGGCTTCGGGATCATCGGGGGTGAACACAATGCCATTGTCGTTAGTGGCTTTGAGGATTTCGAGAATTTGATCATAGTAAGTGATGGTGGCGGCGCGCAGATCGTCTTTCGAGAAACGTTGAGAAAATTGAAGCAGTTGCAAATCACCAGCATAAACGGGCGAGAAATCGATCAGCACGGCCATCACTCCACGATAGGGTTTGTTCAAATTGCAACAAGTATAACTCTATCGTAGATGCTACGGCACGTTGAATTATTACCTGAGCCTTAAGGAATCAAAAAGGCGGAGGGAGGGGATTCCGCCTTTTTGTAAAGATGAGGGATGTCTCACCTGTACTTCACAGTTAAGGGTGTTACGGTAAGCTACGCTGCGCTATGCGGCGTTCGGGTCGTTCTGCCACAGCGCGATCAAGTTGCCGGATGGGTCGGTGAATTTGGCCATCCAACCCATGCCGGGAATGGCCATCTTCGGATCAACTAATTTACCGCCGAGGCCTTCAATTTTCTGGGTATCAGCGTCGATGTCGTCCGAGTCAAAATACACAAGCAAGCGATCAGGCTTGGTGTCATATTCGCCGATCTTCACATAGCCGCCGCCTGCATTTTCGTTTGCACGGAACATCGTGTAATCGAAGGTCGGGTCAGTCTCATGCTCCCAGCCGAACATGCCGCCATAGAATTTGGTCATGGCTTCGCGGTCAGTATACGGAATTTCAACGTGGACGATGTATTTGCTCATATGAACAACCTCATTGATGCATAGGCGAACAATAGTTCTATATTAGCTCAAAAGTTCTACTTATGTCAAGGTTTTCATAGTTAACATCTGGTTATCGTTCGTGTTGGTTTTGATGCTGGCACGATGGTACACTACGATCAAGTGCTGAGTTCCGAGTACCGAGTAAAAACAGGTTCGAGGCATGAGGTTCGAGTAGATCAACGAGTGTCGGTTGAAGATCGTAGATAATTCTGAAGCTCATCGCTGACGGCTGACAAGCTGCCAGTTTAACTAGGATAAAGTTATGCTCTCCGATATTGAAAAAATGCTGTTTGTGGTACTCGCGCTCATCACGCTCGGTGCGACCTATGCTGGCTTCCGCGAGATGTGGCTGATTATCAATCGCGGCGACGGTAAGCTGGTTCTCGACAACTTGCCCGCACGGGTTTGGCGTGCGCTTTACGTGTACCTGTCGCAAAGTACGACGCTGCGAGCGCGACCTCTGACGAGCCTATTTCATCTCGGTGTGGTGTGGGGCTTCACGTACTATTTTCTGGTCAACGTGGCCGATGGTCTGGAAGGCTTCATCCCCGACTATCACTTTCTCGAAGGGGCGGGCCTGTTCAGCGATGCTTACCGCTTAGTCGGCGATGTGTTGAGCATCGCCGTGCTGGTGGGCGTGGGTTATCTGCTGCTGCGGCGCTTCGTGCTGCCGCAGAAA
>Ga0163150_10005253_pt1 | contig 16741 bp, 13 predicted proteins | sample OliLakLV19P2IB_FD_148628 | JGI IMG/M metagenome (GOLD analysis project Ga0163150, IMG submission 148628) | Freshwater microbial mat bacterial communities from Lake Vanda, McMurdo Dry Valleys, Antarctica - Oligotrophic Lake LV.19.P2.IB | ecosystem: Environmental > Aquatic > Freshwater > Lake >...
GCTCGGCACCTCGATGTCGGCTCATCGCATCCTGGGGCTGGATAAGGTCCCAAGGGTTGGGCTGTTCGCCCATTAAAGCGGTACGTGAGCTGGGTTCAGACCGTCGTGAGACAGGTCGGTCTCTATCCGCTGTGGGCGTTGGGAGTTTGAGAGGCGCTGCCCCTAGTACGAGAGGACCGGGGTGGACTGAGCGCTCGTGTGCCGGTTGTGTCGCCAGATGCAGTGCCGGGTAGCGAACTCAGGAGCGGAGAACCGCTGAAAGCATCTAAGTGGGAAACCGACCTCAAGATGAGACTCCCCTTCCCTGAAAAAGGGAGAAAGACCGCTGGCAGACCACCAGCTAGATAGGTCGGACGTGGAAGGGCAGCAATGTCTGTAGCGGACCGATACTAATGGTCGAGGGCTTTTTGTCTCACTATTCCTCAGCCACGCCTCGAAGTTTGAGCAAGCGTCGGGCTGTTGGTAGTGCGGGGAGGCAGGTTCTCTGGTTGAGCCAAACTAACGGTGTGTGTCGATGTTTCTATTTGGTCGTCTAAGGCATCTAACAACGCAAGTCTAGAGCAGCGTGTGTTGGTGGTTTTGCCGTGAGGGTACACCCGGTCCCATCCCGAACCCGGTAGTTAAGCTCACGAGCGCTGATGGTACTGCCCGGGTAACTGGGTGGGAGAGTAAGCCACCGCCAACCTCCTGCTCTTTTCTTTTCCCCCAATCGCCACGACCCCAAAATCTCATAGCGATTCAGTGCAAAAAATACGCTAACGATCAATTCAATGCTATGGGGAATAGTCACTTGTATTCATGCAGCGTCGTATCATGAAATTAATTGCTACACGACGCTTTTAACTAAAACCTTGAACTTAAACGTTATCAATTCAAAGTCTGATGATGTCGCAGCTGAGAAAAAGAAACGCTTTAGCTCTCGTATTGCTGCTCAAGCGCATGTATCTCACCTTCAACGTTCGTTAGCAACCGCTGTGTCATCTCCAAACCAAAGCGCTGCCCCTCTGGTTTAGCTTCCAACGCTGCAATTTTTTGCCGAAATACGTTTGCCGATGCGTGCAATTCGGTCAGTTTTTGCGCGACATCAGCAGGCGCACCCGGCGGAATAACGGGCACCGGGGCTGGTGGAAGTACAGGAGGTGGAGGCGCTTTTGCGGCTGTTGGCGACGGTTTCGGGGCGCTTTGTGGCGATTTCTGGGCTACTGGAGCGCTACCTCCTCCAGCGGCTGCCTCTTGCGCCTGCTTCTGTTGGCGCTTTTTAGCCTCGAGCTGCTTGCTAGTAACGTTGGTGGTGAATACTGCAACAGCACCTATCTCGGCATCATAAGCGCATGTGCCTTCGATGATGAGGCTGTCCTCCGGGTTATTGAGGGCATCTTCGACCTTAGCCCACTGCTTGGATGCTATATACACTGTGTAGATAGTCGGCGTTGATGGTGGATTCGGCACACCACGCGGCAAAGTCGCTGATTTATGAGTGTGTGACATCGTGGTAATCACAAGGTCTCTGCGATGCTCAACAGGGCCGGGGCGGCCTATCAGTGTAACTTTCACGGAGTTGACTTCTCCTTGGTTATTCAGGAGTGGACTAAGCGTAGCAAGGCGCTCGTCCCATACAAACGACGGGTACGCAGGCGTCGATGGGGAGGTCTTGTTTTGATTTTTGTATGGACGATATGGAAAAATGGTTTTACGCATCTCAGGCGTAAGGCGCTGCTTGACGAGGTAGAAAAATACACCGCCGTAGGTACGCCGGCGTTTACCATTTTTTGTGAGTATTCCACCGCTGGCTTCGGCTTCCGTGGCATCAACGAAGGCCTGACGCGCAAAGTCTACGCCAGCATGGCGAATGACATCCGCGATGCGTTTGCGGGGCAGATGCTGTGTCTCGCCAAGCTGATCGGCGATCTCCTCAGCGATAGCTGAAATGTCCTCCTTGGACACGGCTTATGCTCCTCCGGTTATCGTTGAATTCAATAAGGGTAACATACAGCACAACTACAGTACAAAGAGTAGTGGCTTAAGCGGAAAATCCAATGGTTCGTTGTTTGCTTTCAAATTCGTGTTGTGCAACGGTTTTAGTATACAACTACGAGGCGTTTATCGGAAATGTGCTTTACGCTGAACTGACCTTAGCGGTGGCAAAAAGGCGAGGGGTCTAGATGATGTCACCTAGACCCCCTTGCGTTCACCTTATCGCTGCGTTAAATTTAACGCAGTTTGCGAGTTCTGCTGATCACAGAACCCGCCGACCACAACCAACCTATACTTTTTCACGGAGTCATTTGGTCATGGTACTAAACCCTATTGTATCTAAAACTGCTCATCCAACACAACCACCAACACAATCCGACAGCTTTGCTCAACAAGACGAAACATCGTTTTCGAGCGCAGCCCCTCCCGGTTCGGGAGTCTTTAAGCAGTGCGCCGAGCCTAGTTCGCAGCTTGGCCCAACGCCGCCGTTTTTTTCTTCATCTTCATCGTTTCATGCAAAAGACTCTTTTTGTTCCGAAATTTCCACCTTAGATGACGGTTTTCAGTTAGGGGGAAATTGTGAGACAAAAGGCTTTTTGTACTCGAATCAACGGGGTTTAGATACCGGCAGCCGCGAAATATTGCTCGCCATAAAGATGGGTTTTGCAGCATTGACTATCGACGCGCTATTAAAGACTTGGGGTGTTGGCCAGCGCTTCAGCGAGCGCCAAGCCTTAGCCGAGTTGCAGCATTTAGGCATAGGGCGCAGAAGCCTTAGAAACGCGCTGCACGCCGCACCACGCAGGCGCAGGCTGTTCAACTTTGCGGGCATCCACAGGCCCAAACGTGGACGACCCGCACAACTGTATGAGCTACCGAGCGCCGCCGAAGTAGCCAGCCGCTTAGGCATCCCGCGTACCCTATCCGACGAACTGAAACCCGCCGATCTGCACGGACTGACCAAGTACCGCGCCGCGCTCCACCGTGAATTCATTCGCCGCAGCCCCGGCGTTTATACGCGGGGATGGTTAGCGGGCCGCTTAGGTGTGTCAAAGCGCACAGTCAGAGCCTATGACAAACGGGCAGGTATTAAAGTCACCCCTCAAATCAAGTATGAGCGTATGTATTCCATGATCCAAGTATCCAATGCGTTGAGTATGCAAACGGTCATCACGCGAGAACCCTATGGAACACCGCATGATCGGTGGCTGGAAGATCCCACTGGAAAGCGTTACCCGCTGATGCGGGACATCGCTAAACGTCTGTTCGAGAAGTACCCGACCCCCAAGGACAAGCTGCCGTTGTGCTTTATCGTTTATCAAACGGCTAACAAATACGAGATCGCCGCTTAAAGAGCTAATATTTGCGTCCCATAAAGTAGATTATCGGCAAAAACTCCGGCTGCCTTTTCCCTGATTTCAGACAAATAAAAACGACAATACGCGGTGGTTTTATGTCCGATAAGGTAAAAGGTCTCAATCGTCTCTTTATTCAGACATCTCAAATCGTATGCTACGGCGGTTTATGAATGCCTCTAAATCGCGTTTAAAGTGGCATAGGAGCGTTTTTCACTGCGGTTTAGCGGTGGGAGTATTAAAATCCCATGAATCGCTTGATTTAGAGCCATTAGCGGGCGTTTAATAGGCAATAAGTTAGAGATCGGTTTTGGCAGCGATTTCGTGGCGCTATGGCTGCTGAGTCTGGGTGGGGTAAACGTCGTGGCGCTCTTGCAATTTACCGCCCTGCCACTCTGGTTGTCCAACGCGAGCGAACTGGGGATTACGGCGTATTCCCCAACGGTGCAGCAGATAGCGCCCCAGTACCCTAAGTGTATCCAGACCGTAACGCAAGCTCACCTTAAAATTGACTGACGAAGCTTCATCGAAGTAGCGCGATGGCACGGATGCTTCACTCAAGCGGAAGCCGCAAGCCACCGCTTGAACGATCATTTCGCTGTCAAAAACGAAGTTATCAGAATTCAAGAACCACGGTACACTTTCCAACAATTGGCGATTGTAGGCGCGGAAACCTGTATGAAGATCGGTGAGGTGCTGCCCTAAAATCAAGTTTTCGGTGATCGTCAGAGCGCGGTTGGAAATGAACTTCCAGATGGGCATTCCACCTTCGAGCGCTTGACCATCAGCAATGCGTGTACCGAGCATCATGTCGGCTTGGCCAGCAAGAATCGGGGCGATAAGCTGCGGGATGCGGGTGGGGTCGTATTGATGGTCTGCGTGTACCATGATGACGACATCCGCGCCAAGCTCCAGCGCTTCGCGGTAGCAGGTCTTCTGGTTCGCACCATAGCCATAATTTTGGCGATGCACCAAGACACGCAGGCCAAGTTTGCTGGCTACGGCAGCGGTGTCGTCGTGGCTGGCGTCATCAACGACAATGACCTCATCAACGATATCCATTGGAATATCGGCGTAGGTGCGCTCGATTGTACGCGACGCATTGTACGCGGGCATCACGACGATTACGTGTGGTTTTGTTGACACCGAAACTCTCCGTCAGAACCAACAACTGTGTTTACTATACTTATTGACTATGCGAAAGCACATACACTGACGACTAATCGGCAGCGCAAACCTGTATGTCAGCGACCTCGTAGAATTGACCGCCGTAATTGCTCTTGAACACCAGCGCGATCATGTTGATTTCGATGGGCAAGAACGAATAGGTTCGATAACCGGGCTGCAAAGGCGCTTCGCCATTAAATACGGTCACTTGCTCGGCGTCGGCGTTCTGCACCGCGATAGAGAAGGCCCGGATTGAGTTATCCCTGAAACCTTCGGTTGGCGAATAGGTGTTCAGGCGAACTTGATTGATGCGATACAGTCCACTGAGACGAACAACGACGAACTCCTCAGCAGCAGGCTGCCCGGTAGCCGGGTCAGGAAGGCCGACTGTGGTGGCCCAGCCTGTGGTCGGGTCATTGTCGAGCAGGTTTTCCGGCAGATAGTCGGAACTGTAGTTGGAAGATACGCGCTCAATCGCTTCAGCGACGTTGTTGCAAATCGCGCTCGGATTGGTTGGATCTCCCGGCGCTGTGCCCGTGATGACCACCACATAATCGCCGCCGCTTTCGCCCTGCGCGGAGCTAAAAGCATAGAGCAATGGCGAACTGGTGCGCGGTGTGTAGATAAGGCCGGTATCCAGCCCATCAGCGACGTAAGTTGTACCGCTGGAAAGCGCTACGCCACCGCCGTTAAGCGTCGGCGTGGCGAAACAATCGCTGGTGCCGGCATCGTCACAGGTGGCTAGCGGCGTTAGTCCTTCAAGATCGACCAAACCTTCGCCTGCTTCCGCGCCTGTGCCATCGAAAACACGCATGAAGGGGTTTAGCTCATCAGGACGGCCAATCATGAAAACGCCGAGCGCTTCACTGGTGGCCGATTCGGGAACGGAGATGAGAAGCTGATCGCTCTCACCCTCAGGGTTGATACGCAGCCCTTCGATGACCAGCGCGAATTCGCCTGTTGAGCCTGCTAAACCGCCGACGGCGATTTCAATGTCAGCAAAGCCGTTAGAAGGCGTTCTGGCGACGAACTGCGAGGACAGCGCGTTGGCTTCTACGAAGCCGATGCCGGGAACAGCAAGCTGGCTGCCCGCGAGACCTTCGGTGTTATCGTTGCAGCGGCCTACACCGGGTTCGGTGATGATGGCGGCGATGGGGTCAAAGCTGTTGATGCCGACTGCGGAGATGCGGTAGCCGAATTCTGGATTGACGTTGAGCAGCGTTATGCGGGCGCTGACGACGATCTCTTCGCCTGTTTCGCAGGTGAGGGTAAAAGGACTCTGCGCCGCAGGTGGTTGGGCTTGTTGATAAGGCGCGAAGGCCATCAACGGCAGCATCAGTATTAAAGTGGCAAAAAACAGCTTTTTGGTCATCCGTCCCGTCCCCTTAGAAGTCCCATCTAGCTTATCACAAAAAGGGATTGCCGCCTTCCCCGCGCCTGTGCAGGGGAATTTTCACCGGGGGTTAAAACCCTCGGCTAGAGATCAGGCTTGCCCCGATTGCGATTTTGAAGTGGACAGCAAAACGGAGATAATAAAGCAGAAACCCGCCAATGGCGGGTCGCAAGTCTTTTACTTACGGGCTGCGGCAAACAGCCCACACAATCAAATAAAGGATACCACAATGGAGCGTATCAAACAGCTACTGTCTTGTGCAGTCGTTTTAAGTTCCTTTGATACAGCAGCACCCCACATCAAAGGACTGGCATCATGAGCACCTTGCTCGATTACAACCTCAAACAGGCGATGCACTTTCTAAGCGACAAAGATCGCTGGAACGTATTGACGGTTCTCATTCTGCACACGAACAATCGTAATCGATGCTGGCCATCAACAGATACGTTGGCACGTCAGGGAACACATGGCAATCGTAAACAGGCTGTGAATGCTAAAAAATGGCTAGAAGAACATGGCGCATTTCAACTTGTACCCTACAAAAAACGCTGCGATGAAGAACAAAATCTTCCCCAACGTCAGCACGTTTACGAACTAACCGGTTACATCCAAGCCTGTCACAATCCGACATGCGATTGTGGAGGAGACGGCCGACGCTATAGCTATTTGCGTCACAAGCCAGAAGCTAAAAGTTTCGAGGCCGAAAGTTTTGAGGCCGAAACTTTCAATGGTGAAACTTTTGAGGCCAAAACTTTCAATGGTGAAACTCTAAGTATGTCTATCTCAACTCCGTCCCTCTTAAGTCAGTCCAATGAAAGTTTGTCCACCCAATCAGTTGAGAAAAGAGTAGGGGTGCTGCTCGCTCAAATTAAAGGGGCGAACATTCGCTTTAGCGGAGAGCAGTTCACCAGCCGTCGTATCCTGATTCGAGAAGCGCTCAACACATATAGCTATTCGACGATCAGGCAGGCAATACGTGACAGTGAAGATGAAGGCGCGAAATGGTGGTCATATGTGAGCAACAAGCTAGAAGCACAGCGTCCAGTTGTGCTCACAGGTGAAGACTACATCACAGGTGCATTCGCGGACTACATTGACCACTAACATTGTTTTCTGACTATGCGAATTTAGTCACTAAATTCACATTACTCATCGTTGATTAGCATGTTCGCCAGATCGTGAGGCAGCTCTTTTTAAGGGAGAAAATGCCGATGTCCTACGCGGTAGGACATCGGAAGCATTCGATAATCGGCAGGATGGATAAGAGTAACTAACCCCTAGAACGACAGAGACCCCGCCAAGTTGGCGGGGTCTCTGTTTTTACTCTATCTGTCGTGCTGCTGTGGCGTTAGCGCCAGAAGCGGCACTCGTCGTTGATCAGCAGGTTCGCAGGATCGTAGACGTTGATCTGGAAGTAGCCGTCTTCGAGGTTGAAGACAATGATGTAGTAGCCGGCGCTCTGAGCCACGGGGTTCTGGAAGAACCAGCCGGGGATGAGCTTGGCTGCGTCGAAGCGACTGCGGACAATCACATCCGGTTCACGGAGTGAGAACCAAGCAGTGCCAGCCGGGATACGCGCCGCGAACAGGCCGTTGGGCGGGGACACCAGGAAGCCGGTGTACACGTCGATCTCGCCCGTGGGCAGGAACAGGCCGCGCATCTCAGGGAAGAACTCGCACAGGTTCGGCCCGGCTACGGATGCCGCGCTGCTGTCGTCATCGTCATCGTCATCGTCATCATCATCGTCGTCATCATCGTCGTCGTCACCGTTATCGCAGTCAAAAATTTCGATGTCGGTTACGCTGTCGTCATCATCGCAGTCGAGGTCAACGTCGCCGACAATTTCGTCTTCACCGTCGATGGTATCTGCACCATCGCCACCGGAGAAGGTATCGTCGCCTTCGCCACCCTCCATGATGTCGTTGCCAGCGCCGCCGAGCAGCAGGTCATCGCCGTCTTCGCCATCCAAGCTGTCGTCGCCATTGCCACCGATAAGGGTGTCGTCGCCTTCCCAGCCGAGGATTTCGTCGTCGCCATTACCGCCGTCCAGCCAGTCATTGCCGGCCACGCCGGGCGTACCGTCGTCGCCGTCGATGAAGTCGTCACCTGCGCCACCGTAGACGGTATCGTCACCGTCACCACCGTCAATGTAGTTCCGATGATTTCATCGTCGCCGATTTCGCCTTCGATCCAATCGTTACCGTCTTCGCCGTAGATTTCGTCGTCACCGCTGCCGCCAGCAATGTTGTCATTGCCGTTGCCACCGTGAATTTCGTCGTCGTCAATGCCGCCGTCAATGGTGTCGTCACCGTCACCACCGTCAATGTAGTTCTCCTCATTGTTGCCAATGATGAGGTCATTGAACGCCGAGCCGATCACATTTTCGAAGGGCCCAACCAGTGTAACGAACAGACCCGGCGCAACTTCTTGCTCATTGGTGTCGCTCAGGTCAATTGTGATCGGTGCGCCGAATGCGCTGAAGTCAAGCGTGTCTTCGCCTTCGGAGGTGAGGGTCAGTTCACCGACCACACCAGCCATGAACTGGAACACGTTGGCGCCGTCGCCACCGGTGGCTTCATCTTCCTGACCGGGGTCAGTGCCATCGAGGACAATCGTATCGTCGCCTTCTTCGCCATCGAGCGTATCATCGCCGTTGCCGCCGCCGATGGAGTCATCGCCTTCGCCGCCGTTGACGCTGTCATCGCCTTCGCCGCCAGCGATGGTATCTTCACCATCACCACCGGTAGCCGTGTCGTCGCCGCCGCCAGCGTCGATGCTGTCGTCGCCTTCCTCACCGTCGATGGTGTCGTCATCCTCGCCGCCGTCAATGGTGTCGTCACCAATGCCGCCGTCGATGCTGTCTTCACCGTCACCGGCGTCGATACTATCTGCGCCGTCACCACCATCGATGGTGTCTTCGCCGTCATCCGAGCCACCGAGGAGCGTATCATCGCCCGTGCCGCCATCGATGATGTCATCATCAAGGCCGCCGTCAACGAAGTCATCCTCAGTGCCGCCGTCGAGGGTGTCATCGCCCGCGCCGCCGTCGATGCTGTCTTCGCCTTCGTCACCGTCGAGCGAGTCGTCACCGTCATCGGCGCCGCCCGCGATGGTGTCATTGCCTAGACCACCGCTGGCCGTGTCGCTGCCGTCGCCGCCATCGATCACGTCGTTGCCATCGTCGCCGTCAATGGTGTCTTCGTTCTCACCACCGTTGAGCGTGTCTTCGCCATCGCCACCGGTCAGGGTGTCGTTATCTTCGCCGCCCTCAAGTGAGTCGTCGCCGATACCGCCATCAAGCTGGTCGTTGTCGTCATCACCGAGCAGCGTGTCATTGCCTTCGCCGCCGGTCAGAATGTCGTCATTGTCGCCGCCGTCGAGCGAGTCATTGCCGTTGCCGCCATTGAGAGTGTCTGCATCTTCATTGCCGAAGATGAGGTCATCATTGTCGCCACCGTCGAGCGTGTCATTGCCGTCGCCACCGTTGATGGTGTCTTCGCCTTGGCCGCCGTCGGCACTGTCGTTACCGTCTGCGCCGTCAATCGAGTCTGCACCAGCACCACCACCGAGCGAGTCGTTGCCTTCATCACCGTCGATGGTGTCGTCACCGTCACCGCCGTCAGTCGTGTCGTCGCCGATATCGCCGAAGATGCTGTCGTCGCCATCATCGCCGTTGAGCGTGTCGTCATTGTCGCCGCCGTCGAGGAAGTCGTCGTTATCGCCACCATTGAGGGTGTCGTCGCCTTCTTCGCCGAGCAGTGTGTCTGCGCCAGTGCCGCCATCGGCGCTGTCGTCACCGTCGCCGCCGAGCAGGCTGTCATCGCCCGCGCCGCCGTCGAGGTCGTCGTCATTGTCGCCGCCGTCGATCAGGTCGTCGTTGTCGCCACCGTTGAGGGTGTCGTCACCAACGCCGCCGTTGATAGTGTCATCACCGAGACCACCATCAGCCGAGTCGTCGCCGCCGTTGCCGTTGAGTTCGTCGTTACCGTCTCCGCCGCTAAGGTCGTCATTGCCGCCGTTGCCGAAGAGTTGGTCGTCGTTATCGCCACCGTTGATGGTGTCTTCGCCGCCGCCGCCGCTGGCCGTGTCATTACCGCCACCGCCGAAGAGCTGGTCGTCGTTACCGCCACCTTCAAGGCTGTCATTACCGCCGCCACCGCGAATGGTGTCTTCACCGTTGCCGCCGAAGAGCGTGTCGTCGTCAGCGTTACCTTCGATGGAGTCGTTGCCTACGCCACCGTCGATAGTGTCGTTGCCAGCATCGCCGCCGAGGTCGTCGTTACCGTCGTCGCCGAAGATCTGGTCGTCGTTATCGCCGCCGTTCACTTCGTCGTCACCGGTGCCGCCGTTGATCGAGTCGTCACCAGCGTCACCATTCAGTGAGTCATCGCCAGCGTCGCCTTCGATTGTATCGTCACCGATACCGCCGAAGATGGTGTCGTCGCCGGGGTTACCACCGCCCGAACCATCGCCGCCGAGGAAGTCGTTGCCGTCGCCGCCGTCGATTTCGTCATCGCCGCCGTCGCCTTCAACCACGTCATCGTTATCGCCGCCGAACAGCGTATCATCGCCGTTGCCGCCGCCGATAGTGTCTGCGCCTTCTTCGCCGTCGATGCTATCATCACCGGTACCGCCAGTGAGTGCGTCGTTACCGAGACCACCAAAGAGTTGGTCATCGCCGCCATCGCCGCCAACAACGTCGTCACCGAGACCGCCGTCAGCGACATCGTTGTCCGAGCCGCCAGCGAGGGTGTCATTACCAGCAAAGCCAAACAACTGGTCGTTACCGCCACCGCCGTTTAGAACGTCGTTGCCTTCGGTAACGTCATTATCGTCACCATTGAGGGTATCGTCGCCGTCTTCGCCGTTGAGGGTGTCATCACCGAACTGGCCGAAAATGGTGTCATCATCGTCGCCACCATCGAGGCTGTCGTTGCCACCATTAGCTTCATAATCAGCGAAGTCTTCGCCGCTAGGTATTAGGTCGTCGGGGTTTATTTCACCATAGATGATGTCGTCACCTTCGCCGCCTTCAACGGTGTCATCACCGCCGCCGCCACGAATAGTGTCTTCGCCGTCACCGCCGCTGATAGTGTCATTGCCATCTAGGTCAGCGCCATTGAAGCCGGGGCCGAAGGGATGATCGTCACCAAAAACGTTGTCATCGCCGCCGCCACCATTGACGGTGTCGTTACCTTCGCCACCATTGACGGTGTCTTCGCCAGCGCCACCATTAACTTGGTCTTCGCCTTCACTGCCGCCAATCAAGTCATCGCCGGCACCGCCACCGAGGGTGTCGTTGCCGTCGAAGCCGCGAATGGTGTCGTTACCTTGACCACCTTGGCCTGCGTCGTCACCATTGGTGCAGTTGAGGTTGTCATCGCCAGCAGTGCCGGGGGGGCACTGCGCCGCAGCGGTTGTCGTCCCAAGCACCAGCGTAAGGGAACTAATGGCTGTTGTCAGAGACCCAAAGCTAAGCTGAATGGGCCCTACAGCAGAAAGAGATAAAGACAGCACAACCACTGCTGCTAGCAGTGACCGTAGCTTTCGGAAAGAAACTTTTCTATTCATCTGCACGTCTCCAATGCCAAAGTAGGCAGCACAATCGTCTTCAAGAGAGACTTATAGCAAACATCCGGCTCCAAATAATCGTTGCTGGTCGCCGAACCGATGAGTTGTGATAAATACGAAAATCTAGAATTGAGTATAAAGTTGACATTTCTATATGGCAAGTCAGGCGAAATAGTTTTTTACATGTTTGGGGATCGAAGACACTTAAAAATTTAAATTTCGGTGGAATTTTTTTATGGGACAAACATGCTTTTTCTTAGCGAAAAGATGCATAAAAACAATTATCGTAAAATCTAAAGGTTACAGTTTACAAACAAAACCAAAAAGGGTCGTCCTTTTGACAAAATTGGTGACTTTATAACCTTTTATAGTGTTTATAGAGGTTAGCTAGGCGACACTATTGCTTGTCAACAGAAGAAATACAACCGTCGCAGTGACAGCAACAGCGATCAAAATGACGACAACCATCACTCTAAGCCAGTATTCGAAGGGTTTGCGCTCACTTTCAATGATCGCCAGTTTACCTTCCGCACGCCCTAGCTCGGCATGAAGTTGGGCAATTTTCTGATTCAACTCTGCGACATCCCTATCGCGGTGGATGAGCGCTAAATCACGCTCTTCAGTAAGGCGCTCGATTTCTAGCTGCAAGAACTGTATTTGATCGAGAGCGCGGTGAAGCTCATCAACAGTTACCAACCCAACCGTCTGTCGCGGCTGTATTTCGTCCTGTTTGGGAGCGCTCGGTACGTTATTTACCAGATGCCCCTGATCGAGCGCGCTGACGATCTGCTCGTGGGTTTCGCCTTTATCCCGCATTTGAGCTATGGTGGCTAGCACCAGAGCATCCTGCTCGTTGAAGACGCGGGTAGCGCCCTTGTTCATGTTTAACCCTGTTGCGCCATCACTGAGATAGATGGCGTACTCGCTGGCCCAGAATCTGACGGTACTGGGCGAGACGCTCAGATGCTTTGCTATTTGGCCCGTTTTCATAATTCGGCGCTTTTTAACTCCGGTTCCAGACGCTGAGACGTAGCAGCTATGATAGTCAATAAGGGCAGCTTAGAGTATTCCGCTTAAATGTCACTGCTGTTTTTACGGCGCGCAATTGTGCACTGTGCGTAACTGCGTACAATGGCGCAAAACCTTCATTATTATACAACTGCGCGAGCTGCGCGCAGTTGTGCACAATTAGGCGCAGCTGTGCACAGTAAGCGCAGTTACGCAGTTAAACCACTGGTCTCTTCATTATATAGGTGTTTTGGAGGTGATCTCGATTTGCTGCATATGGCAGACCAGTTTGAAAAGTCGAAATGTTGGAGAGCCTAAAAGTATTTATATTACTACTTCAATACTGCCTTTTTTCTGTCCTATTATATTGTTCTCTATGGCACAATAATACTGCGCTTATTCCTGTTCTAATTTAAGTTCATTTTAGAACACCTGTATTGTTCTGCTGCTCTTACTGCCTTTTTTCTGTCCTATTATATTGTTCTCTATGGCACAATAATACTGCGCTTGTGACAGAGATTTACGCACTATTTTCGTAGCACATATTTTCTGCTGCGCTTACTGCCTTTTTTCTGTCCTGTTACTGCTATTTTTCTGTCCTATTATTTACCCAATGTCTAAAGATTCGCGCACTGCCCTATTCGCAATTTGGGCAATCGAATCATGATTTTGGACGTGTTATTTGGTTAGCTGAAGGCGACTGGAGAGCAATAGAAAGTGAGCTGACTGGCAACTGGAGACGTAATCACCAGCCAGATCGTTATCAGTCCGACCATGATAATCGGCTGTGTCATCGCTTTGTTTTAGAGGGCGACGCTTTTCAACGCCTGTTACACGGCTGCATTCGACAACCACGCTTTCGCAGCAGCATCATAGCTGTAGCCTCGAGCCGTTAGATATGCGGTGATCTTTTTCATTCCGCCAAAATCGATGGCATCAGTGGCTTTGGCCTCGGAAATCCCCATATCAACAGCTACAGCGACGATTGCGGCGCTGCGGCGTAACCGCCACGCAGCGGTTTTGCAGGATGGCTTGCAGTGTTTCTGCCCTGCCAGTCCAAAAAATGACTTCCCGCAGCCTGCACAGACAATGAGTTGCAACGCTGGTTGTATCGGCTCAACAGATCGGCGCTTCTTGCCCTGCTCGCGCTTCCATGTGACTTTGCGACAGTTATCCGAGCAGAAACGCCCATGCTTACTTTTAGGGGTGAAATCGTGTCCGCAGTTCTTGCAGCGCCGAGCACGGGGCTTATAAGATCGATGCGTCGTCTTCTCTGGCGTTACATGCGTCGTCTGTGTGACGGCAACATCCGTCGCCTTTTTGGGCGTCTCACCCGTCGTCTTTCGCTTCGTCAACCCTTGCGACGATTTTGCGCTTGTTTGTGGTATATAGAGCGCCATTTCCCCTCCCCTACCCTGCTTTTTTGTGAAGCGTCGTACATCAATTATATTCGTGATATGACGATATGAAAAGAGGGCAGCCCATCTTCCATAATATTGAATTGATCCGCAGTGAAATTTTTCGACTGAATCGCTGTGGACGTTCAACATAAAAGCGCTATCTGTTCAGCTAAGTCTGATATTATTTATTATCGGACATTATTTTAGTGATTTTGTTGCACAGCGTTTTATAGCGATTATAATCGTGTTACAACGCTACATATAAAGTATAGCCCATCTTTCATAGCATTGAATTGATCGTTCACGAAATTTTTCTAAGGGAATTGCCATGAAGCCACATGACGTAGCAGTACGACTGAAAATCGCCACCTCGACGGTGCGGCAGTGGGCAGCAGAATATCGGGAGTTTATGTCACCTCATGCGGCTGGTGGCGGAGGGCGACATCGCAGCTTTACAGAATTCGACATACGTGTTCTGTACTTTATCAGAGAGGCTAAGTACAGAAGTCAACGCTATGAGGAGATTGAGCCTGTTCTGAGGCAGCTCCGAGAAAATTCGTGGGCTGATCTGCCTTACATCGCGGAAGAACCGAATATGGCATCGGTACCGATGGTGCCGGAAGCGGCTGCCCAAGGCGCTCTGGATGCGGAGCGGCGTTCGCTGCTGCGAGAAATCGCTTTCTTGCACGACCAGCTTAAAGAGCGGGAGCAAGCTTACCGGGAACAGACGCAGAGCAAGGATGTACAGATCAAAGAGCAGCACGAGCGGATTGCGACGCTGATGCGTGAGCTTGGGGAAGTGGATGTCGAACTGAGGTTGTATCGGGCGGGGAGACTAAAACCAGAAGAGTAGTTGCAAGTATGCGAAAAATTTGAATAATTAATTGCTATAGAAACAAAAAGCGCTCTTGTGAGAGCGCGCAAACAATCGTTCGCTAGGCTGATCTGACAGCCCAAAAATAGAAAAAAGGATGTTTCAAGAATACCATGTTGTTCCCAAATCTTCAAGCAAGGTGTGATGCTATAGGCGAGACACCGGGCTTAAACCTCAACCGTTCTGTTCATTTTCTCAGCATTCCAGATAGACAAATCGCTACGAAAGCGCTTTATCTTCGCGCTCAAGTTCATCGCTGCGTGTCTAAAGTGCATCAAATCGCCAGCGCCCGGCACATAGACAACCATCACCACAGCCAAGCAGCACAAACCGCGCAGACTCTTATTCTTTCCGCAGGGGTGGAACGATGAACATCGCTGAATATCTCGACTATGTTGGCGACGATTGGTCAAAAGGCTGGTTGCTGCGGGGTGACGCAGAGCATAACGGTATTTTTCTACCGCACGCTTACATGTGGATTTGTAACGGCAACGCTTATGAGGCGCAGCTTCTTGCTCAAATTATGTATTGGTCAGACATTAACGTCGGTGAAGGCACACTTCGCTTATCGCATATGCGCGATGGGCATCTGTGGATCGTCAAGACCTATGAGGATTGGGCCGAAGAAATGTATTTCAACAGTTGGACGACTGTTCGTGATGCGATGAAACGGCTATCGGATAAAGGGATTGTCATCAAAGAAACCCATAAATCGATGTTTCATGACGGCAATACGGCACTATTTATACGCCTTAATTGGGAAGTTTTCGGTCAGAAAATTCGAGAGTGGGGCAATAAGCCTAGAAATACGTCTCCCGTACTTCCAGAAATACCCCCCAGTATTTCTAGAAATACGTCTCCCGTACTTCCAGAAATACCCCCCAGTATTTCTAGAAATACGTCTCCCGTACTTCCGGGAAATACGTCTCCCGTACTTCCTATATATACAGAGAGTACTCCAGAGAATACTCCAGAGGAAAACGTCAAAATTGAGAAAGCAATTCCTCGCAAGCTCGGAAATCCTTTCTCAATTTCTCCTGAGACGGGAGCGGCAGAAAAAGCACCCAACCCGAATGAAAAGCGGGTGAAAGAAATACTGGCAGCGCTGGCGCTCGCCAAAATACGCTTTCCGGGGCCGCAGTTTCAGAAACGCGAGGTGCTGGTCGAGGATGCGATCATCGAGTACGGACTTAGGGAAGTTAAAAAGGCAATTCAAGAATCGGAGAAGGAAAACGCGAGATGGTGGTCATACGTTGACATAAGACTGAGGGCAAAAAGAAAGATCACAGATGTGCTAACGGGAGAGGATTACATCAGCGGAGAATTCGCGGATTACATCGACCATTAGGAGAGGGAGAGAAAGGAGAGAGGGAGAGATGGGATTTTTCCCTTCAAAGGTATTCAGGGAAATTGTGCTAGAAGTTACGCGAGAAAATAACGTGCGGTAATGCGAAGCTATCTATAACCTTCGTTTTCTGACTATGCGAAAGATAATTGCTGTATGATTAACGATGGTAAAGACATCTCGCTGCTTGGTCACGTTGCAAGGGATGAAAGTGGCAGCATATTCCTGTCCAGTCACATGGCTTCGAATCAGATTTTGTCGCATGAGGAAGCCCAACAAATCATCAATGAGCTGATCGGTTTCTATGCGTCCTATACGCTGGAGCAAGTGGATTCACACAATATAAGCGCTGAGAAAAACTGGCTTTCAGAAACCTATAGCAAGCGTTCGGAGGCGCAGCAGGGGAGTGCAGAAGGTTTTCGTAAGGCGATAGGGCAATAACGGGCAAAACAAACACTAGGGCTTGCTACTGCGAATTAGGTTTGATATTATTTGCGACCCGCGCACAATGTAACTCCAAGTGCGTTTGCACCTTAACAACAGAACAGTGAGACAGACAGAAACTGTCAGCAAAGTAAGAAAAGTCAACGTTCAATTCGTTCTTGACCTACGGGTTAGGGACACATACGGAGAGTTTGATCCTGGCTCAGGATG
>Ga0163150_10005256_pt1 | contig 16738 bp, 14 predicted proteins | sample OliLakLV19P2IB_FD_148628 | JGI IMG/M metagenome (GOLD analysis project Ga0163150, IMG submission 148628) | Freshwater microbial mat bacterial communities from Lake Vanda, McMurdo Dry Valleys, Antarctica - Oligotrophic Lake LV.19.P2.IB | ecosystem: Environmental > Aquatic > Freshwater > Lake >...
CAGTACTAACGCCAGCTACCATAGAGTAAAAAAGGTGCCCAGTAATAGGGGTGCTGGTATTTTGGATTTTGAGTCAGCTTTATCTGGGCATGTCGCAGGGCTTGTGCTTTCGACATGTGGGTCATATTTTTATAAAATTCGGTCATCAGAATACTGGTCGCTTCATCATTTACTTTCCATAGTGATGCGACTACAGTTCTCACACCTTTTACGAGGAAAGAATTGGCGGGAGAAATGTACCAACCTTTGCTTATTTCTTTATTCACTGCAGTTTCACAGGCAGATAAGGTTACCAATTCACAATCTTCAATTTTTAGACTTTTTATTTCCCTGATGGTTAGTTTTCCATTTTTTGAAGCATCGGTTTGATCATCACCTGCAAATACGAGGTAGGAGTTTCGGAAATCATTATAATCCAAAATGCCATGTGTGGCAAAATGTACAAATCTGTCTTTTACCAGGCTTTGCCTTGCGTTAGTTTCGGTGGCAGAGTCCTGAACAAAATAATGTTCGTTGCCGAACATTGATTTAAGATTGTTGATTTCTTTTTCAGAATTCGGTAATGTTTTATCGGGATTGCCAAAAGCTGATAGCCCGGTAACAGCTGTAACCGGATTATTTTTCTCATAAAAAACTTCTAACTGGCTGGTGTAAAATATTTCAAAGTCCTCAATCAGGAAGCGTTGTTTGTTGTTATTCTTATACGAAAGAACCTGGAAGGGGATGAGTGATAATCTTCCTGTTGGAATAATACACAGTGTTTTCTTACTATCAATTATTTCTGATACTGGCTTAATTAATACACTATATAGTTTTGCGGATACATCAGCATAATCAATGGCCTGGCTTTTTTCATTGGTAACAATTCCACCTCTTTCGTTTAATGGGCCAGATGAAAACTTTGATTGGGGAAGCCGGAGAGCTTTTTTAAGTGTGTTGATGAGGCTGTCTATCTCAAAATTCAATTCCACTGTTACAGCTTTTGTCTCTTCGTTAGTTACTGAAAAAATATAAAGCTGTTTTTGATTGATAATATAGAGCAGGCAGGCTACACTATCCGGAATACTTTTTTTGTAGGCGGCAAATTTTTGAGGATTTACTGATTCTGCAAAACCAGCTTTAATGCTTTCGTACTTTGTGGCCAGGTCATCAATATAATTTTCATAATCTTCTTCTGCTGTTTTTATGATCTTTACCAGCGATTCCACCAACTCTTCGTTCTGCTGACCAGCCGGTTTTATTTTTTCAGATTCTAATTTTTCTTTGGCAATATTCTTACGTTGTAAAATATCTTTTGCTTTATCAATATCCTCCTGCTGTTTACTATCCTGTGCAGTAATGCCGGCTTCACCTGTTTTATCTTTAATGCCCTGCAGGTTGGCGAGATTGGTGTAATAGACTGCATCATCAACCCTGTTGGCTTTCACACAGGCTGCAATCAGTTTATTAAAAAGATCTGTTTTTGTTTCTTCGGTTTTTAGTTTATTTTTTTCTTCTTCACTGCCCACCAGTTTGGTAGATAGTTTTGTTACAATGTCAACTGCTTTTTTATAGTTGTTAATAGCAGAATCGTTAGAACCCTGCAGGAAGAAAACATTACCGGTTTCATATAGCACTTCCCATAATGAATTATCATCTTCAGCAGCTTCATAGCCTGTTTTTGATTTTTTAAGATGTTCAAAGGCTTGTGTATATTTTTTTTCTTCTTTAGCTATCCGGCTGAGGTAGAGATAACTATTGGCTGAACCAACAACAGTATTGTTTTTCTGATTTGCATCAACTATTTTTTGCAGGATTATTTTGGAATTTTTAAAATCCCTTTGTTTATAGGTAATCATTCCTTTCAGTTCAAGAGCCTGTAAATACCTGCGATTGGCTCCATTTTTAGAAGCCAGTTTCTCACAATCATCAGCCATTGCCAGGGCTTTGGTGTAATCTTTTTTATTGAAAAGAGCCTCACTTGCATTTAATTTTAGCAGCAGATCTAAATCATTTACGGTACCCGAACGGGAGGAGAGTTTCATTGCTTCCGTAAAGTATTGCAGAGCCTTATCATTGTCCCGCTGGGTCAGGTATATATTGCCGATATTATTTAAGCAGGTAATCCGGCTTTGTATTGAGCCCTCTTTGATATAAATACTGTCTGCACGGTGATAGTAGTCCAAAGCAGTTGCCATTTCAAAAAAACGGGAGTAGTAATTTCCATAACTAACATCCAGGCTGGCCTCAAGCATGGTATTATTGGTGGAGTCGCTGATAATTTTTATTTTATCAAGATATTCTTTTGCGGATTTATTATCACCCTGTATCAGTGACAAATAACTCAATAATCCATACATATCAGCCTTGTCAGATTCATTTTTGTTGTTAATAGCCAATTGCAGACCGGTATTGTATTCTTTTTTTGCCAACGAATAGTCGAAGATGTCTAAATAAATATTACCCAGTTTGCCTTTAAGTGAAGCCAATTGTTGTTTGTTCTGTATTGAATCAAATAGAAAATAGGCCCGGTTGTAAAAATAAATAGCAGAATCATACCGCAACCTTACCTCTGCTGCATCACCAAGAAAAGAGTAGCACTTTGCCAGATCGTAAACATCTTTTTCAGCCGAAGCTATCGTAAATGCTTTTTTAAACCAGAGTTCTGATGCGGCATACTTCAATTGCTTGTTTTGTAATAACCCAAGATTTAGTGAAGTGTAAATTTGCTTGTCTTTATCTCCAAGTTCGTTTGCTAATGCTGCTGCTTGCCGGTAGTATGCAGCAGATACAGTAGTATCTTTTTGATAAAAGTATCCTGCAAGGTTATACACAGATGAAAGCAAACTTGTTTTACTTTTTATTTTTTTAGAGAGATATTCTGCTTTACGAAACCTCTCTAATGCTTTTGTATCATCATCAGCTTCCTTGTAGGTGTTGCCGATCTCAATAAGATAGCTGATGGCAGCGACGGTGTCTTTCCCCTTATAAGAATAATATAAAGCACTGTCTTGTGCAAAGACTGCTTTTTGCTGCAAACCTGATAATGCATAAAGGCTGCCTAATTTTCCCCAGGCATAAGCTTTGTATTCATTATTATCGGCAAGTTGCTGATAGTCGAGTGCTTTTTGGTGTGAGTATATGGCGGAGTCATACATGCCTATACTCCAATAGGCTTGTCCTATTTGCGATAGATTATATCCTGCATTTGCCCATTGGTTCACCAGCAGGTAATAGTTTATGGTTGTCCGGTAGTTGGTAATTGCTTTCCGGTATTCCCCCTGTTTCGATTGGTTATAAGCAACACTTGCTGCTGCCGACATTACACTATTCCCATCTCCCTGAGATTGATAGGTTTTGATGAGTTGCCTGTAAATTTCTTCTGCATCTTTGTTCCTGTTTTGTTTTTCATATACAACAGCAATATTTCGCTGCAACTCCGCAATTTCAGTGTTGCTTTCGTAGTTGTTATTTTTTTTGTGCTCTTCAATTCCCTTATTAAAATTGTTGATGGCTTGCTCAAAATCTTCAAAAACAAAATAGCTATTACCTTTTTCTTTAAATATCCGGCCCAGTATTTTATTTCGCAAGACATCGCTTTTTATTAAAGTGTCTTTAGCTAAGGTAGCTTCCATCACATCGTAGGCGGCCAACGATTTGTTCTTATCTTTTAGTTCCCTCAGACAGTATGCTTTTTTCAACAAGCATTGATATAACAGATAATCCTGGTCTGTTGTATTCCGAAGAACAACGATTCCTGAGTCGCATAACTGAATTGCCTTTTGAAAATTTCCCAGGTTCTGGTAAACCTGTGCTCTTGTAACGAAATAAATGCCACTTATCAGGGGTTCGTTAATGAGTTTTGCAAATGTGGAAATATTATTGAAAATACTTTCTGCACCTTTCAAGTCATCGTAATTAAATTTTTCAAGTGCTGTACTTACCCAAACAGCGAAATAATTATCATCTAATATCACTTGTTTGTATTCTGCTATTTTCCTTTTTAAAAGCGGCAGAATGCGGGTCAATGAACTTAGAGTGTCATAGACTTCATAAGGATTTACCGGTGCATCGCCGAAAACCCAACCTCCAAACGATTCTGACAGCCTGAACTCTTTGCCATTATATCCTTTCTGGAACGAGAGTACATACAATAGAAATTGCTTAACGTCCATCGGCCGGCATTCCTTCATTACCTGTACCAGGCTTTTACCTATATACCTTCCTTTTTCGATGATACGGGTAAATAATGGATTGGAAGCAGGGTCTACAGCATTGCCTGTTTTTCGTATGCGATCTGACCATACAGTAAGCATACTGTCTTCAAAATGCTGGTCGTTTCTTTTCCATAAAATATCTGAACTGGTAAATGCTGATCCATCGTCTTCAGTAAAGATGGCCCCCGCCAGGTCAACTCTTCTGAACAATCCGGGATTTTTTGTTTTGATAACAGAAACAGGCAACTGAATCAAATCGCCTTCCCGGATAAGATAGTTGCTGTCGGCTTTTTGCGGATGCTTATTGAAAATATATACGGAATAGAAATCTGCATTTTTTATTTTATCAATTATTAACCCGGATCCCAGGCTGACTTCCGATCTGGGGTCGTCTTTTTTATAACCTGCTTTTATTTCCCCGCTTGCACCCGAAACCAGCCCATAGTTTTCCTTTGCGTACACAAGCCCCATGGCGGTATCGGAATTCTGGTAAGTTACCCGGTATAGGATAAAGGACTTTTTTACTGTTTCATTTTCAACAGGCTCCTGGCAATAAGACTTACTGGCTATTACGGACAGCACAGTAAATAATACTATTTTTATATAATATGACATTTGAGGTAGTAAGAAGGTCGTAAGATAGTTTTATTTTCTTTTAACCATATACCTTCCAGAGGGTATTCAACGTAATAAATATGGACACCAATAAACAGGTTATCGAAAAATTTTATAACGCTTTTCAAAAGCTGGATTATCAAACCATGAACAGTTGGTACAGCGATGATATTGTGTTCAGCGACCCGGCTTTTGGTTTGCTGCGGGGGGAGGAGGCAAAATCCATGTGGGAAATGCTTTGTAAGAATGCCAAAGACTTTTCATTGACTTTTTCCAATATCCAGTTACTGGATGAAGAGTATGCAACCTGTAACTGGATTGCTACCTACACTTTCTCTAAAACAGGAAGAAAGGTGGTGAATAAAATTAAAGCTTTTATGAAACTGAAGGAAGGAAAATTGTTGAGCACAGCGATGCATTCAAGCTAAGTAAATGGGCTGCACAAGCCCTTGGCTGGAAAGGTGAATTATTTGGGTGGATGGGATGGATGAAAAGAAAGATTCAGAAGAATGCAAGGAAGAATTTGATTGCGTTTATTGAGAAGAAAAATGCCAGCCAGGACTGACATTTTTCATACGTTTTACATAGGTAATTATTTTAATCTTTCAGCACTCCAAACTTTCCCCGGCTTACAGATTCAATGGCTTCTTCCACTTCCTGCCATGTATTCATCAGGAAAGGGCCGTAGGCAGCAATCGGCTCATCAATTGGTTCGCCGGAAAGAACAAGTATGATTGTATCTTCCGTTGCTTCAATTTCAATTTCCTCACCTTCGTTATTAAATAAAGTGAAATGATCAGTAGCAACAGCATTTCCATTTATAGTAGCCAATCCTTCTATTACCAACATACCTGTATTATAATTTGAAGGAAAAAAAAGAGTCACTTTTGCATTCTTCTTTAATCTTGCATTATAAACCTGCATTGGAGTAAAAGTGTTTGCCGGGCCTTTTGTTCCGTTATATTCTCCGGTAATAACCTCAATGAAACTTTTTTCATCTGCAAAATAGTGCCGACCCATCATGCTGTTAGTAATTTTCTGGTATTTTGGTTTTGTCTTTTTATCTTTTGCAGGCAGGTTTACCCACAACTGCACCATTTGAAACAGGCCACCCAGTTTGCTGAATTCTTTTTCATGATATTCTTTATGCAATAAACCAGCACCTGCTGTCATCCATTGCACATCACCTTCACCAATAATGCCACTGTTACCTGCACTGTCGTGGTGGGCAATTTTGCCATGATAAGCAATCGTTACTGTTTCAAAGCCGGCATGCGGATGAACACCTACACCTCTTGGTTCTTCAGATGGAGAAAATTCAATCTTAGAACCATAGTCCATCATAAAAAAAGGACTCATTCTTCTTTTATTAATTATGCCACCTGGAAAAAATCCATGCACTCTGAAACCATCACCCACCATGTGCGGTGCTGGTGGTGGTATTATTGCTTCTATTTTTTTTGCATTTTTCAAATATTCTTTTTCTAAAATTATATATCAAAGAGTCAGTGTGATTCCCTTAAGGGGGGAGAATTTTTTTGATTAATACTATTAAAAGGGGCCGGGTACTTCCATTAATAATATTTCAACATTAGTATCTGCTTTAATATCCAATTTATTGGTACCAGTAATGCCAAGACCGTCTCTGCGATTCAATTTAATATCGTTTATCGTCACATCACCTTCTATAACAAATGCATAAACACCATTTTCTTTATTCTTTAATTGATATGAAGAAGCAAAGCCGGTATCTAATTTGCCCAAACTAAACCATGCATCCTGGTGAATCTGCACACCCCCATCTTTTGTTCCGATGGGTGATACAACAGTTAAAAGTTTATTGTGCTTGTCTGCGTCAGCAAAACTTTTCTGATCATATCTTGGTTCAAAATTTTTCTTATTGGGCAGTACCCATATCTGGAAAAATTTTACTGGCTTATCAGAATTTTTATTCTTTTCACCATGTTCTATGCCTGTGCCCGCACTCATCACCTGCACATCGCCCTGGCGTATAACTTGTTTATTACCCATATTGTCAAAATGTTCCAGGTCGCCGCTGGTTGGAATGGAAATGATTTCCATATTTTCATGAGGATGAGTGCCAAAGCCTTTGCCACCTGCTACCGTATCATCGTTCAGCACTCTTAATACACCGAAGTGAATCCTTTCCGGGTCATGATAACCGGCAAAACTAAATGTGTGATAGGAATCTAACCATCCATGATTTGCATGGCCTCTTGTGTCAGCCTTGTGAAGAATGGTTTCCATAATAAACTCCTTTTTACCTGCCGTAATCTCGCCCCTGGCCAGACGAAGGAAGATTTATTTTAATTGTTATTTAAATACAAATACAGGAACACAGACGCCGTCGGCCATAGCCTATAGCGGCGGACGATTACACTGATTGGACGGATTAACACAGATTTGATTTTTTCTGCGCAAAATTTTAGGGCCATATTAAAACGATGCCATAAAAAATTACAGATAATAACAAAATATTTATTTTATGCTGTTACTTTTTCATCCACAACTTTCTCCGCCAGCCACAAAAACTCACTGATAAAATTATGAACCCCGTTCTGGAAGCTTTCATCTAACAAATCACCATCCGGGCTGAATTTTTTATCTACTGCGGGAACTATCAGCATATAAGGTGATGAAATCCCGAATAATGCCGGGATCAATTGCAGCATTTGTTGGGAGGCTCTGATGCCACCCATTCCACCAGGCGAAGCTGTAACAATTCCAAAAGGTTTGCGATGCCGCTTTGGAAAATGGTCTAACAAGTTCTTGAGTGCAGGAGCGTAGCTGCCATTATATTCCGGTGTCAGCAAAATGTAAGCATCTGCATTAAATACTCTTTCGGCCAAAGGCTTAAATTCGACCGGCACTTTATCCGGCGATACCCAAACGGATTGTAAGGCTGGAACATTCCAATCTTTCATGTCAATAATATCAACATCATGGTTCGTATTTTGACTCAGCCAGTTCTTTAAGTATAAGGCCACACGACGGGTTACACTATTGATGCGGGGGCTTCCTGATATGATTTCTATTTTCATTTTTTTTGTTTATAAAACAAAGGTAATGAATCAATGTTTAAACATTAAATTTTGTTTCTCCACAGTTTGTTAAGATTTTTTGCGGTAAAGATATTTGATGACTTAGCAATACAAAATACTGTGCCTGAATCCTTAATTTCGGAGACTAAACATGGAACATGATTAATAGAAGAAAGTTCATCAGGGCCTCCGCTTTTACCGGATTCGCAAGTTTATTTACAAAAGGTGCCTGGTCAATGGATGAAACAGGAACTGTGAAAGGAAAACCAGTCGTTATTTCCACCTGGGATGCCGGGATAAGAGCTAATAATGCAGCATGGGAAATATTGGGCAATGGTGGCAGGGCTTTGGATGCAGTAGAGAAAGGTGTAATGCAGACTGAATCAGAACAGAATTGTTGTGTGGGGCTTGGTGCCAATCCCGACCGTGACGGATTTGTAACATTAGATGCCTGCATTATGGATGAATTTTCCAATTGTGGCAGCGTTGCTTTTTTAGAGAGGATAAAACATCCGATAGCAGTTGCAAGAAGAGTAATGGAAAAAACACCGCATGTAATGCTGGTGGGCAGTGGAGCTCAACAGTTTGCCGTAGCAGAAGGATTTCCCTTGGAAGAACAAAAACTTTCACCCAATGCACAAAAAAATTATGAAAACTGGTTGAAGACTTCCGAATACAAACCGCCAGCTATAAATGTAGAAAACCTGCCTGTCGTACAGAAAGGTAAGCAAGGGCATGGTCCATTTGCTCCCTACAAATTAGCCAATGGCGAATGGAACCACGATACGATTGGTATGGTAGCAATGGATACCAATGGAAACTTTAGTGGTAGCTGCACGACAAGTGGTGCCGGATTTAAAATGCGGGGCCGTCTCGGCGATTCACCTGTCATAGGTGCTGGTTTGTTTGTTGATAACGAAGTGGGTGCTTGTACTGCTACCGGACAAGGAGAAGATGTTATACGGGTTGCCGGTTCGCATTCTGTAGTTGAGTTGATGCGACAAGGCTTATCACCTGAAGTTGCCTGTAAAAAGATTATTGAAAGGATAGTGAAAATAAAAGGTGCAAAAGCAAATGAGATACAAGTTGCTTTCCTTGCTGTTAATAAAAAAGGACAGGTGGGAGCTTATTCTATTCATAAGGGATTTGAATATGCCATCCGGACAAATGAAATGGAAAAAATGGTGAAAGCAAAAAGTATAATGGATTGATAATGGAAGAAAGGAAATACATAATAGAAATAGCAACATCAGATTTTTCTACTACTCAATCAGCCGTAGCAGGCGGTGCAGACAGAATTGAACTCTGTGCTAATCTTGCAGAAGGAGGAACAACACCTTCTTATGGAATAATTAAGCAATGTCGGGAAGCATTTTCGGTCTCTTTATATCCCATTATACGGCCAAGAGGCGGCGATTTTTTTTACACGAAAGACGAATTTGAAATAATGATGCAGGATGTGAAAATCTGCAAGCAATCAGGTTGTGAGGGAATAGTGATTGGCTTATTGAATATGGATGGAACGATAGACTTGGTAAGAACTGCTGCATTGGTTGAAGCCGCTTATCCGCTTGGCGTTACATTTCACCGGGCATTTGACAGATGTAAAGACCCTTTTGTTGCCCTGGAACAGTTGATAGAAATCGGCTGCGAAAGAATTTTAACCTCCGGGCAACAACCATCTGTGGTGGATGGTGTAAAACTGGTTGCTGAATTAAATAAGAAAGCTGACGAAAGAATTATCATTATGCCGGGCAGTGGTGTACGAATAGAAAATATAAAGATGCTGGCAGAGAAAACAGGATGTTTGGAATTTCATTCTTCACTGCGGGGGAAGGAGACGAGTAAGATGGAATTTGTACAGAAGGCTTTTAAAAATTCGGGAGAGAGTTATATGAATAATGCGATTGATGCAGAAGAAGTCAAAAGTTTGAGAAATGCTTTAACGTAACCTCTGCCGGAGAAAAATTGCCGGCACAGGCCGTTCATGGATTTGAAAACCTTAAAAAATTATTTTACCCGGAAGTAAAAAATGTAAAAGCGAATTAACGGTATAAAATTGGCCGGATTGATTTGATGCTCCTGAAGTGACAAAAAACGGGAGCTATTGCCTTAACCGGCCATTTAAAGCAGATGAAGTGGAAGTGGATTTGGGTAGATTGAAACAAAACCCACTTTTGCGTTTGGCTGGCAGGTACGACACCCGGAAAATGTAGAGGCAAAAAAAATACTTATACAATTTTTAAAACAAAAATTGTATAAGTATAAAATTGCTTGTTGTTGCAGTGTGTTTATTTATCCAGACACACAACCCGGGAAAATTGAACCGGTTTTTTATATCATTAGTTTTCGCAGGGATGACCGTATTTAAACCGGTCGTCATTATAAACACCAAAATTCAGGTTTCCGTCTGCATCCGTACTAATTACCAGTGTATGCAGATCTTTTACATTCACTGAAATAAACGGTTTTGATTTATGCCAGTTACCACTCACATCCTTCCAGGTAAAAAGAAGTGGTTTGCCATCCAGATCGGTTATCTGCACATCATAGGTGGCATATCTGTCATCGGCTGTTTTTACCCAAAAATGTTTTCCATCTTCAATGATGTCTTCTGGCAGCAGGTCAACGCTGAACGCCATGCCAGTTCCTGTGGGTCTGATCTTTAATTCATAAAAGGCCTCGTCGCTTTGATTATCTACAAAAAAACAATAGTACTGTGCCTTAGCACTACTGGCTGTTAACGTTAGCAACACAATAGTTGCCAGGGTCAAAAGTTTCTTTCTCATTAATTGTGAAGTTTAATGGGTGAGTAAAATCTTTTCTTACTACCAGAGTACAGATAGTACTTATTACTGCTGGTAAAGAATAAATATAAATGCATTTATTGAGAAAGCAATAAAAGCTTCTCTCCAGAAGGAAGTTGCTGTATTCGAAATGCTAAAAGCTTTTCGTTCTTTATTTTACACAAAGTTGGTACTAAATGACAGTAATATTTGAGAGTATTCAGACTGACTTGGTACGACAACCAAAGTATAGATTTTCGTAAACAACTGCCAAAATGGGTGGTCAATAACCAATGGCTTTCTTTTTGCAACCTTTAGGTTCGAAGTTCAACAGCTGCAAAATCCTGTTTAATTTCAATCTATCTATGACTGTCTGGCAGAGTATCATTGGCTTTGGATTGATCGTTTTAATAATACTATTTGTCTTCCGGGTAAGTATTGTAAAGGATATCGTTTTGTTGCCGGATAACTACAGGGAATTGTTGGCTGATTATGTAAAATTTTACCACCAACTGAATGAGGAAGGCAGGCAACGATTTGAAAAAAGGGTCGAACATTTTTTATCAGCGGTTAAAATAACAGGTGTCAATGCCATCGTCGAAGATATTGACCGTCTTTTAATTGCCTCCGGAGCCATTATCCCTGTTTTTGCTATTTCCGACTGGCAATATATAAACTTGCATGAAGTGTTAGTTTACCCAGGAGCATTCAATGAAGATTTTGACCAGGCAGGTTCGGATCGTCCTATCGCAGGCATGGTGGGTGGTGGTGCTATGCAAAATGTAATGATTATAACCAAATGGCAATTGCGGCAAGGATTTATTAATAACCAGGATGCTCACAACACCGCTATTCATGAGTTTGTACATTTGATAGATAAAATGGATGGAACCCTGGATGGAGTTCCTGAAATAATTTTAGAACGGAAATACACAGGCCAGTGGAAAAATATGATGGATACAACAATAGGGCAAATGAAAATGAATGGATCAGATATTGATATGTACGGAGCTACTAACCCCACAGAATTTTTTGCAGTTATTTCAGAATACTTTTTTGAACAGCCTGATTTATTAAACGCAAATCATCCGGAGCTGTATGAAATGCTCGGAAGGATATATAAAAGAGAGGGATGATTCTTTACCAGTGTTGGTGTCCTCTAAAGCAAAATGTCTAATTTTGTGTTTCAATTTATAGCCTCAATCTTTTTTAATGTTGTTTATCCTGTCTATATTGTTATTAGGTGTTACTGCCGGGGATCTTGATAAAGAACCAAGACAGGAAAAGACGGAGATGAAAATAGTATATGAGTTATTTCGCCTGCGAAATGAACACAAGGCTGATTCTGCTGAACAATATTATGCAGATACAGTGCGGGTGTATATGAAATACTTACGAAACATTCCCCGAAAATTAATCACCCGAAGCGATAAAAGTTTCTGGAAAGCCCACCCGAAAAATAAATTTGAAATAACAGCACCGGTACAAATTGCAAGGGTAGCAGGCATTACTATCGCCACCGTTTTTGGTAAAGAATACCTTGATGGTAGTACATTTCCATATGAAAAAATCGAAATAAAATTTGATCGCAACAAGAAAATATATTCCTACCGGGGTTTTAAATGGAAGAAAGAAAATTAAACTATCTTTTTCGGGAGCAAACCAACAGCAACCGATTCACTACGGGCAAAAAAGATAATATTACAGGCAATGAGGGAAAGGCACTCTAAATTTACTGTCATTTGTGTGTTCTATTAAAGTAATTTTGTTTACTAAACTCAATCATCTGTCAGCTACCGTTTTTTTAATTACTCCTCCCTTCACCCAACTGAATACACCGTATCCTGCTACCGCCTACCTGAAAGGTTTTTTAAATACAAAAAATATCTCAGCTTTTCAGGCTGATCTGGGAATTGAAGTTACCATAGCATTATTCAGCAAAACAGGGGTAGAAAAATTATTTGATCAGATAGCAACTGATAAAAAGGAACTTTCAATAAACGCAGCAAGAATAGTAGCGTTAAAAGATGATTACATTTTCAATATTGATGCGGTCATGCTTTTTCTGCAAGGAAAAAATCCAACGCTGGCACATTTAATTTGTAATAGAGATTTTTTACCTGAGGCAGCAAGGTTTGCACAGGTAGATGACCTGGTTTGGGCTTTCGGTAGCATGGGTACGCAGGACAAGGCAAAACATCTGGCCACTATGTTTCTCGAAGATCTGTCTGATCTCATCAAAGAAACTATTGATGAGCATTTTGGTTTTAGCCGGTATGCAGAACGATTAGGAAGATCGGCCAATAGTTTTGATCTATTATATTCAGCCTTGCAACAACCTTATACTTTTATTGATACTATACTTATCGGGATTTTAGAAGAAAGGATGAAGGTGGTAGAGCCAAAACTTGTTGCCATCTCAGTTCCCTTCCCCGGAAATTTATATACGGCCTTTCGCTGTGCACAATGGGTAAAGAAAAATTATCCCGTAATAAAAGTAACAATGGGCGGTGGCTTTGCTAACACCGAATTACGTTCGCTGGCAGACATCCGTGTATTTGAATTTTTCGATTTCATTACATTGGATGATGGTGAAGCACCACTTGAGAATTTAATTGCCCATATAGAAGGTAATAAAGCAGTGGAAGAACTGAAAAGAACTTTTACTGTAATCAAAAACAAGATTGTTTATGTCAATAACAAAACAACTCCAGATTACCGGCAAGGTGAAGTAGGTACTCCGGATTATAGCGATTTTTTATTGGATAAATATATTTCAGCTATAGAAGTTGCAAACCCCATGCACCGCCTGTGGAGTGATGGACGGTGGAATAAATTGACCATGGCACATGGTTGCTATTGGGGCAAATGTACTTTCTGCGATATTTCGTTAGACTATATTAAATTATACGAACCCGTTGCTGCTTCATTGTTGTGTGATAGAATGGAAACAATGATCCGGCAAACCGGCGAAAATGGTTTTCATTTTGTAGATGAAGCTGCACCCCCGGCATTAATGCGGGCATTAGCTATCGAAATCATCAGAAGAAAATTAACCGTAAGCTGGTGGACCAATGTTCGCTTTGAAAAAAGCTTTACCGGTGATTTGTGTTTGTTGTTGAAAGCATCTGGCTGTATTGCTATATCAGGTGGTTTGGAAGTAGCTTCGGATCGTTTGCTGAAACTAATTGATAAAGGAATTACTGTAGCGCAGGTAGCAAGAGTAAACCGCAACTTTACCGAAGCTGGAATAATGGTGCATGCATACCTCATGTATGGGTTTCCTACACAAACAGCACAGGAAACCATTGACTCATTAGAAATGGTGCGTCAATTATTTAAGAATGGAATTTTACAATCAGCCTTCTGGCATTTGTTTACCATGACGGCGCATAGCCCCGTAGGGCTTGACCCTGAAAAATATAAAGTAAGAAAGAAATCGGAAGTGATTGGCACCTTTGCTAATAACGATATTGAACATATTGATATAACAGGAGCCGATCATGAAAGTTTTAGTTTCGGATTAAAAAAGTCATTGTACAATTTTATGCACCAGATCGGACTGGATGATCCATTGCAGAAATGGTTTGATTTTCCGGTACCCAAAACAACGGTAGCTACTGATTATATTTTTAAATCGCTGAAAGAAGGGGAATCATTATTATTTAAGCCCACCGCCAAAATTATATGGCTTGGTAATCAAACAAGTTCCGAATCATTTACCCAATCAAAAAAAGGCAATAGCCGGGAAATGCTGAGTGTAAGTTTTGTCACTAAAAAACAAACACAGCAAATACTGTTCAATAAGGCACAAGGCGAGTGGTTTGTAAAAATGTTGCCCAAACTTTCGGTAAACAATGCAAAAACTTATAGTCTGCAGGAAATAAAAGACAGCTACGAAGCTGCGGGCCTTGAAGATTTTGAATTATTCTGGGATAATAAACCAGTAAGTACGATGAATAAGGTAGGATTATTGAAATTGTAATTTCAGATGATTATAGCCGCACTTTCCATTATCAAATAGTAAGATAGGGAAATTTTAAACTATTTCGGGCAGAAAAAATTACAACCCTGAAGATTTTATTTTCCTTATTAATGGAAGACAAAAAGGGAAAGAGCAACACACGACAGTATGGAAATTAAACCGTTTTCTTCGGTGGTAAATCAAAAGCTTTCGCTTCATGTTCAAAATGGCCGTTATGTGAACCATCACAAAAGGGCTTATTCTTTGAGAGACCACAGCGGCAAAAAGAAACAATTTCTCTGCCTTGTAAATTATAAATGCCACCATTTCTATCTACTACTTCAAAATCGCCTTCCACTTTCAACGACCCGTTATTATTTACTGTAATTTTTGTTTTTGACATGTTGCTTTTTTTTAAAAGTACTCACTTAAATACAAATTAACAATAATTAAAATTTTTTTGGCAATAGCTGTTGATTGGATCTGCATCAACAACCACGGCGTGTTATTTTTTAGGAACACCTGCCACGGCGGAAAAATATTATGTACCCGGCACCAGTACTACTATCATCGTCTGTGCAGTTTACCCTGAGACAACGAAGCGTCGCACTCTTGAACGTTCTGTTCGCTATGCAGCATTTTGTAAGTTTACTGGAATACCGTGTTGTCGCCCCACGCAACACTGGCTTTGTATTTAAAGTTCCGATGGGTGTAGACACGCATCGGAGCATTTTATTTTTTACGGACACCTACCAAGGTGATGAAAAATGACTGAAGTTATCATGATTTATTTTTTAACACCAGACCTGGAGAACAGAAGATAAACAATATATAAAACAACCATAATTGTATCTGCAATAACAGCAGTACCAGCACCCATACCGAAGTAGGATTGGCCCGATGAAAGAATAAGAGTGATAAATATAATCTTGCTGATTCCTGCAATAACAAGAACGAATCGTCTTACCGGTGTGTTGAAGGCCCCGTAAATAAGCATAATACCCATCAGGCCGATTAAAGCTGCCCAGTTACGGACAATAATACCAGCCACAGGCCCTTCTGTTATCTCACCGAAATTAGATTTTACTGAAGCTTCCGGAGAAAACAACCCCAGAAACATAGTACAGGTCAATAGCCCTGAAACAAGCATGACCCATTTAAAATTGGATACAAAGAAACGCATAGCTAATTAGTTTGGTTCAGGCAAATTGTATATAGAGAGCTGTATTAAAAATAAAATAAATTTTTAGTTTCACAATTAAGAAGGGTAATTTTTTCCCCCAAGACGAGTACCAGATGGCTTTCTGTGTTATGGCTCCCGCAATGGCGGGACAAGTTGCGGCACTCGTCGTGACTACGGAGTTGCATTATAGATTAACGCCGGTTACACTTCCACACACAAAGTCCGTGTTGTGCAACACGGCTACGAAGCGGTAAGGTTGGAAGACCCGCAGGGAAGAGCCATCGGCTCGGTCAATACTATAACAACGGATTTTAATCCGTTGTAGATAAATACAGGATAAGTAGAGAGCCGTAGGCTCGGCACATATTCTGGAGTAGTACTCTTTTAAATTGGTCGAGCCTACGGCTCTCTTTTCGCTTTTTACTTTTTTCTCAACGGATTGAAATCCATTGTTACAATATAAAACGAGCCTACAGCTCTTGGCTCTCAGACGAGTATCAGATGGCTTTCTGTGTTATGGCTCCCGCAATGGCGGGACAAGTTGCGGCACTCGTCGTGACTACGGAGTTGCATTATAGATTAACGCCGGTTACACTTCCACACACAAAGTCCGTGTTGTGCAACACGGCTACGAAGCGGTAAGGTTGGAAGACCCGCAGGGAAGAGCCATCGGCTCGGTCAATACTATAACAACGGATTTTAATCCGTTGTAGATAAATACAGGATAAGTAGAGAGCCGTAGGCTCGGCACATATTCTGGAGTAGTACTCTTTTAAATTGGTCGAGCCTACGGCTCTCTTTTCGCTTTTTACTTTTTTCTCAACGGATTGAAATCCATTGTTACAATATAAAACGAGCCTACAGCTCTTGGCTCTCAGACGAGTATCAGATGGCTTTCTGTGTTATGGCTCCCGCAATGGCGGGACAAGTTG
>Ga0163150_10005257_pt1 | contig 16735 bp, 13 predicted proteins | sample OliLakLV19P2IB_FD_148628 | JGI IMG/M metagenome (GOLD analysis project Ga0163150, IMG submission 148628) | Freshwater microbial mat bacterial communities from Lake Vanda, McMurdo Dry Valleys, Antarctica - Oligotrophic Lake LV.19.P2.IB | ecosystem: Environmental > Aquatic > Freshwater > Lake >...
GGTGTCGAGGGCGGGCAGCGGCGGCAGCGGCCGGGCGGGCTGCGGTGCGGGCGCGGGAATGGGAGTCGGGGTCGGCGCGGGCGTGAACGTCGGCGCGGGCTGATAGGGGGCCGGCGCGGGCGTGGGCGCCGGAGCGGGCTGTGCGGGCGTCGCTGTTGCCGGCTGCTTCGGCAGCGGCGGAATCGGCGTCGTGACATGCACCGGCGGCGGCGGCGGGGCGCTCGCGCTCTGCGCCTCAAACAACCCCTTCACCAGCCCGGCCTGTACCCACTCCTTCAGGCCTTCCTTCCAAACCAAATCCGACCGCTCAAGTTGCTCCTCGGTGGCCATGTATTTGAGCTGGCTGGCGTCGAGCGGCCCGATGCGGTGCCCGCCGCGGAGGATGTACCACTTCGGTCCGGTGTCCATGTCCCACGCGCTCCTCAACCTGACGTGACGAGTTGCTCCGATCTTCGACGCGTTGCAGCCGTGCAAGTATTGCCGACCTCATCGCAGCCGATCCCCGGCAAGCCCGGCGATTGTAACACGCGGCGCGTAACCGTCAGGCCGCGCGGCATCATCGGTATAATGCCCGGCCCGGACCGCAATGACGAATGTCGAATGACCAATGTCTAATCAATGCCAACGGCTGAAGGATTCGTGACGCATGGCTGCCGGCAACGCATTGCCGCCACCATTCGCATCGGTCTTCGTATTTCGTCATTCGTTATTCATTAGACATTCATCATTGTTCATTCGGCATTCGTACCTGGAGCAACCATGACCGACCAGCCCCTGATGATCGAAGCCGACGGCCTGTCGAAGTATTACGGCCGGTTCACCGCCTGCGAAAACGTCAGCTTCTCCATCCGCAAGGGTGAGGTCGTCGCTTTCCTGGGCCCCAACGGCGCCGGCAAGAGCACGACCATGAAGCTGCTCACCGGCTACCTCGCGCCCTCGGCCGGCGTCGCTCGCATCTGCGGCCACCGCATGGATGTCGATGGCGAACGGCTCGACGGCGCCAAGCGCCTGGGTTACCTCCCCGAGAACGGCCCGCTCTACAGCGACATGACCCCGCGCGGCCTGCTCAAGTTCTTCGCCGCCGCCCGGGGACTCCCCGGCGGCAAGTCCCGCGATCGCATCGAGCAGGTCATTCACCTCTGCCAGCTCGATACCGTCGTCAACAAACCCATCGGCAAGCTCTCCAAGGGCTACCGCCAGCGCGTGGGCATGGCCCAGGCGCTGCTGCACGAGCCCGATGTGCTCATCCTCGACGAACCCACCGCGGGCCTCGACCCCAACCAGATCCTCGAAGTCCGCGAGACGATCAAGAAGCTCGGCCAGACGAAGACCATCCTGCTCTCGACGCACATCCTGCCCGAGGTAAAGCTCATGGCCAGCCGGGTGATCTTGATCAGCGACGGCGTGGTGCGTTTCGACGGCTCGGTGAAGGAGATGAGCGACGGGAAGAGTCTGGAGGAACGGTTCAGGGAGCTGACGGTGGGCGTGGCGGTGGCGGTGTGATACTCCATCCCCCTCCCTCTTAGGGAGGGGTAAGGGGAGGGTCGAGTCACGAACAACCTGAACGCTTCGATGTGTAAAGGATGTTGATCAGGGACATAGTTAATTGGACGCGGCAGCGATGATCGTAAGCCGACCCTCCCCCAGCCCCTCCCTAAGAGGGAGGGGAGTAAGACGAGACCCACACAATGAATCTCAGAGTCCTCTTCGCCATCTTCAAACGCAACTTCTCCAGCTATTTCGCGAACCCCACCGGGTACGTGTTCATCTGCCTGTTCGTGCTGGTCAGCGGGTTCGCCGCGTTCTGGCCGCACGAGTTTTTCAACGCGAACCTCGCCAACCTCGACCAGCTCAACAAGTATCTGCCGTTCATCATGCTCGGGTTCGTCCCGGCGATCACCATGAGCATCTGGGCCGATGAACGCCGGCAGGGCACCGATGAGCTGCTGCTGACGCTGCCCGCCAGCGACTTTGATGTCGTGCTGGGCAAGTACCTCGCGGCCGTCGCCATCTTCACCGTCTCGCTGCTCTTCTCTGCCGCCGCCAACATCTTCGTGCTGATGCGGCTGGGCAGCCCGGATGGCGGCCTGCTGTTCACGACTTTCTTCGGCTACTGGATGGTGGGCGTCGCCATGCTCGCCATCGGCATGGTCGCGTCGTTCCTCACCGGCAACCTCACTGTCGGCTTCGTGCTCGGCGTCGCCTTCAACGCCCCGCTGGTCTTCGCCGCCACCGCCGACGTGATCTTCAGCGAGGGCGCCGCCGCCCAGGCGGTTCGGCAGTGGAGCATCAGCGCCATGTTCGCCGACTTCGCCCGCGGCGTCATCAGCCTCGCCAGCGTCGCTTACTTCGTTTCCATCGCCGTCGTCGGCCTCTATCTCAGCATGATCCTCATCGGCCGGCGGCACTGGTCGACCGGCAGGGGCGCGAAGCGGAAGGAGAATCAGACCGGCGAGTCCATGCTGCTGCACTTCATCGTCCGCGGCTTCTGCGTCATCATCATCGCCGTCGGCGTCTCCTACGTCCTGCGCATCCACGACTCGCGGGTCGATGCGTCGAGTGAAAAACTCAGCTCGCTCTCCGCCAAGTCCAACGAATTGCTCGCCACGCTCGGCGACCGCCGCATGACCATCGAGGCCTTCATCAGCCCCGAGGCCAAGGTGCCCGAGGCCTACATCCAGACCCGCCTCAACCTGCTCAACACGCTCAACGAAATCCAGAAAAGCAGCAACGGCAAAATCACCGTGCAGGTCTACGAGACCGAGCGGCACAAGCCCGAGAAGATCACCGCCGAGCAGCGTTACAACATCACCGCCCGCACCCTTTACATGCAGGACCGCGGCCAGATCCAGCAGTACGACATCTGGCTCGGCGTCGCCATCAACACCGGCCTCGACAAAAAGGTGATCCCCTTCTTCGATAAGGGCGTGCCCACCGAGTACGAGCTCATCGGCGCGATCGTCTCTCTCACCAAGCAGAACAACCGCAAGACCATCGGCGTCGTCAAGACCGATGCCCAGCTCATGGGTCAGATGAACCCGATGATGATGGCGCAAGGCGGCGCCCAGGGCGAGCAGATCATCACCGAGCTGCGCAAGCAATATGAAGTTCTGGAGGTCGACCCGAGCGCGCCCATCGAGCGGAAGTACGACGCCCTGCTCGTCGTGCAGCCGTCGTCGCTGGAGGAAGCGCAGCTCAAAAACGTGATCGACGCGATCAGCCTCGGCGTTCCCACGGCGATCTTCGAGGACCCCGCGCCGATCCTTGCTTACGGCGGCGGGCGCACCCCGCCGCCGCCCGGCACCCTTGAGCCGCGCCGGCCGCCCCAGATGGACCCGATGATGGCCCGCATGGGCATGCAGCCGCCGCCGCCCGGACCCAAGGCCGGACTCGGCGCCTTGTGGAACCTGCTCGGTGTCGAGCTGCCCGTCCGCAAGAAAACCACCATCGGCGCGGACGATCAGCCCAGCCAGACCGACGTGATCGACATCGTCTGGCAGGACTTCAACCCGTTCCCCCGCGCCAGCACGCTCGATGATGAGATCGTCTTCATCGGCAAGGCCGGCGGCGAGCTCGCGCCGGACGATGAGGTGACGCGCGGCCTGCAGTTCGTGATGTTCCCGTTCGCCGGCTCGATCGTGAAGCGGCAGGACTCCAAGCTCACGTTCAAGAGGCTGGCGTACACGACGGGCGCGGCCGGGCTGGTGGATTCCGCCGAACTGTTTGAAGAGTCTCCCATGGGCGGCCGGTCGCTCAACGAGAACCGACAGCGCCGCGTCGGCGTCCCGGCCGGAGAGTTCACCGGCGTCACGCCTGATAGGGTCGCCGATGCCGCTGAAAATCGCGGTCCCATGTACACGCTCGCCGCCCGCATCACCGGCAAGCCCGGGCCCGAGGCCGCCAGCATCAACGTCATCCTCGTCTCCGACTCGGACCTCCTCGCCAGCTTCTTCTTCGGCCACCGCGACCAGGGAGCCGACGAACGCATGCCGTTCTTCTTCGATGTCGACAACGTGACCTTCGTGCTCAACACCATCGACAGCCTGGCGGATGAGGACTCTTTCTTCGAGATCAGGAGCCGGCGGCGCGTACACCGCACCCTCACCGCCTTCGAGAAGAGCACCGAGGATGCCCGCAAGACCACCGCCAAGGAGGAAGAGGACGCCAAGGCCAAGTTCGAGGAGAAGCTTGAGGAGATCAAGCAGCAGGGCAAGGAGCGCATCCAGACGCTGGTGAAGGAGCGCGTCGGGGGCGAGATCGACGACCGGCAGTTCGCGATCAAGCGCTCCGCCGCCGAGGAGCAGCTCAACCGCGTGCTGGCTGTCGAGCAGGAACGGCTGCGGCGCATCCGCGACGAGCAGGTCGAGAAGGCCGAGGCGGACCTCGAGCTGTCGATTCGCAGAATTCAAAACAACGAGAAGCGCCTCGCGGTATTCGTCCCGCCGATCCTCCCGCTGGCGATCGCGCTGGGTGTGTTTACCTGGCGCCGCTCGCGCGAACTCGAAGGCGCGGTGCGGTCGCGGGTGAGGTAATCAATAGTTCTGCGTTCGGAGTTCCGAGTTGTCAATCAACGGGACTTGAACGCGCGACTTGGATGCTTGCTTGTTTGCCTTGGTAACTCCGAACTCGGAACTCCGAACTCGGAACTTGGATTTAAGCCATGACTCAAACCATCAAAACTGTCATCTTCTCCCTCGCGGCCGTGCTGGTGCTCGTCGCCGCGATCCTCTCCCGTCCGGGCTTGAGCTCCGATAGCGCCAACTCGGACATTGGCCAGGCGTTCTTTGCCGACTTTACCGACCCGCTCGCGGCGGTGACGCTGGAAGTCGTGAAGTTCGACGAGGCGCTGGCGCAGAAGACGAACTTCAAGGTGACGCAGCAGAGCGGCCTCTGGGCGATCCCCTCGCATCAGAATTATCCCGCCGACGCCGAAGGTCAGATGAAAGCCGCGGCCTCGGCCCTCGTCGGGCTCACCAAGATCGCCGCCGTCTCCGGCGACAAGGCCGAGCACGAGTCGTTCGGCGTCAAGGACCCCGACGAAGTCAACGTCGGCACCAAGGGCGTCGGCACCCTCGTCCGCATGTCGGATAAGGACGGCAAGGTGCTCGCCAAGCTCATCATCGGCAAGCAGGTCGAGGGCCAGTTCGGTCAGCACTACGTCCGCGTCCCCGGCTTCGACCGCGTTTACATCGCCAAGGTCAGCGACGACCAACTGAGCACGACCTTCGCCGACTGGATCGAGCGCGACCTGCTGGGCGTCGATCAGTGGGACGTCCGCAAGGTGTCGATCGATAACTATTCGATCGACGAGGCCCGCCAGCGCAAGGTGCAGGGCGACAAGCTCGAACTGGCGCACGACCCGGCGGCCGACCCGCAGTGGAAACTGCCCGGCCTCACCGAGGAAGAAGAACTCGACAAGGAGAAGCTGACGGCGCTGAAGAGCGCGGTCGACGACCTGAAGATCGTCGACATCGAGCGCAAGCCGGAGTTGCTGGCGAACAACCTGCGCACCGGCCGCGAGACGTTCAAGGACGTGAACAGCCCCGCGAATCAGCCCATTTTCCAGTCGCTGGTGACCAAGGGTTATTTCCCGGTCGGCACCGAGGTGCTCGGCAAGGAAGATATTTCGATCCTCTCCAACGAGGGCGAGGTGGTCGTCGGCTTGCAGAACGGCGTCGAGTACGTGCTGCGCTTCGGCGAGATTACCGCGGATGAAGGCACGCCGGACGCGGGCAAGGACGAGAAGGACAAGGCGAGGACGGACGACAAGAAGGATGAGCAGGGCGACGCCAGGAAGGACGAAAAGAAGAAGACCGGCTCCAATCGGTTCATGTATGTGGTGGCCCGGTTCAACGAGGACTTGGTGAAGAAGCCCGAGCTGACGCCGGTCCCGCAGTGGAAGGAACCGGCGAAGCCGGCGCCTGCTAAACCCGACGCGCCGAAACCCGAGACGCCGAAGCCGGATGCGACCAAACCCGACGCCCCGAGACCCGAGCAGCCGAAGCCGCAAGCGCCGAAGGCCGACCCCGCAAAACCTGAAGCGCCGAAAGTGGACGAGAAGAAGGCCGACGACAAGAAGCCCGAAGGCGGCTGCGAGGACGCGGTGAAGAAGGACGAGGCCGCGCCGGCAGAAACGAAATCGGACGATAAGAAGGACCAGGCGGAAACGACGGAGGCCAAGGCTCCGGAGTCAGTTAAACCCGCGGCTTCTGATGCGGTGAAGCCTCCGGCTGCCGACCCCGCGAAGTCTCCGGCCGCCGACCCTGCGAAGCCGCAAGCGGCTGATGCGGCGAAGGTCGCACACGACTTCGAGGTGAAGCGCATCACCGAAGAGAATCAGACGAAGCAGAAGGAATACGACGACAAGCTCGCGGCCGGCAAGAAGCGCGTCGCCGAGCTCAACGCCCGCTTCGCCGACTGGTACTACATCATCTCCGATGCCGAGTTCCAGAAGCTGCGCCTGGCCCGCAAGGACCTGGTGAAGCCGAACAAAGGCTTCATCAGCAAGCGCGACGGCGCCAAGTTCCTCGCCGAGAACAAGGCGAAGGAAGGCATCGTCACCACCGCCAGCGGCCTTCAGTACAAAGTGATCAAGGAAGGCGCGGGCAAGACGCCCAAGGCGACCGACGAGGTCGCCGTCAACTACAAAGGCACGCTCACCGACGGCACCGTCTTCGACGAGTCGAAGCCCGGCATGCCCGCGGAGTTCGGCGTTGACGGCGTGATCAAGGGGTGGACCGAGGCGCTGCAACTGATGAAGGAGGGCGGCAAGATGCAGCTCTTCATCCCCGGCGACCTCGCTTACGGCGAGAAGGGCAGCGGCGACAAGATCGGCCCCAACGCGGTGCTGATCTTCGAGGTCGAGCTGATGAGCGTGAAGTGAACGCAGTTCGCCGCACTCCCTCTCCCCTGGGAGAGGACAGTCGCGGCCGCTGCGTCAGCAGAGCTGCCGCGGCAGGTGAGGGAAAAGACCATCATGCCGCTGAAACTCCAATACTGAAACGCGTGATCTCCTCTGATACGTTTTCAGTAACCCGTGTACCTCCTGCTCACCTGACTCAAATCGCGGCTGCGCGGCGATTTGAGTCGGTCCTCTCCCGGGGGGAGAGGGGGTAAAACGCTTCGTGATGCGCGTCCCGCGCGTTACGCTGGTCGTCATCTCTCTTGGAGGCCGCCCATGTCGAACGTCTCTCGCCGCACGTTCATTCACTCGTCGCTCGCCACCGGCGCCGCTATTTCCGCATCGCCCACGTTTGCTCGCGACCTTTCGCCCAACGACAAGATCAACGTCGCCTGCATCGGCGTCAACGGCCGCGGCGACGGCGTGATGCGCGTCTTCGCGGGCCAGAAGGACGTGGCCATCACGCACATCTGCGACATCAGCCAGAGCGTGCGCGAGAGCCGGGCCAAGGCCCTCGAGCAGCAGACCGGGCTCAAGCCGAAGATCACCGACAATTATGAAGACGTGCTCAAGGCGAAGGATGTCGACGCCGTGATGATCGCCACGCCGGAGCACTGGCACGCGATCATGGCGATCCGTGCGTGTCAGGAGGGCAAAGATGTTTACGTCGAGAAGCCCGATGGCCACAACATCAACGAGGGCAAGACCATGCTCGCCGCGGCGCGCAAGCACGGCCGGATGATGCAGGTCGGCACGCAGGCCCGCAGCGCGCAGTACCTGAAGGACGCGGCGGCGTACGTGAAGGAAGGGCACTTGGGCAAGGTGCTGTTCGGCAAGGCGTGGGAGTCGGCGCGGCAGGGGGCGATCCCGAAGCTCGCCGATGAAGAGAGCGCGCCGCCCGGCGTCGATTACGACAAGTGGCTCGGCCCCGCGCCGCTGCGCAAGTTCAACCGCATGCGCTTCCACGGCAACTGGCGCTGGTTCTTCGACTACGGCACCGGCGACCTGGGCAACGACGGTGTCCACCGCATGGACTACTGCCGGGCGGTGATGGGCCTGACCGACATGCCCACGCGCATCGTCGCCACCGGCGGCAAGATGTTCTTCGACGACGCCCAGGACTGGCCCGACACGCAGTTGATCTCGTACGAGTTCGGCGGCGCACCGACCGCCAGCGCCGATGGCCGGGGGCACGCGCCGAAATTTGTCATCAACTACGAGATGCGATTGTGGACCCGGCCGCCGCTGCACGGGCACACCGAGGCCGGCGCTGTGTACGGTGAGAACGGCTCGATCATCGTCTCCACCGGCGCGGCCAGGGTCTACGACGCCAAGGACCAAATGATCAAAGAGTTCGGCGGCGGCGACGCCACCGATCAACACGTCCGCAACTTCCTCGACTGCTGCCGCAGCCGCAAGTGGGAGGACCTTAATCAGGACATCTACAGCGGCCATGTGTCGAGCGTGATGTGCCACGCCGGCAACCTCGCCTGGCGCACCGGGCTCGCGCTGCACTTCGACGGCAAGACGGAGACCTTTGCGGAAGCGGAGGCCAATAAATACCTGTCGCGCGAGTATCGCAAGGGGTATGAGCTGCCGGTGGTGTAGGGGATGAGGGGGTGATGGGGTGAAGAAGAAGGGAACAATGCGAAATGCCCATTGAAAATTGAAAATTGCAAATTGAATGCGGGGGCTCGCTCCCCAATTTGCAATTTGCAATGGCCAATGCTCAATTTGCAATCTGCCTTGTCACGCCTTCACGCCTTCACCCCTTCCCCCCTCAATTCCCCCTCATTTCCCGCCGATAAATCTCTATCCGATCAGCGGCGACGACAGGCCGCGCGGGAAGAGGGGTCCGATGATTGCTCCAACGATTGCGGCCGACGAACCGCTGCGCCTTTTGGCGCTGCGCGAGCTTCAGGTGCTCGACACGCCCATCGAGGACCGCTTCGAGCGCATCACCCGGCTCGCCCGCCGTTTGCTTGGCGTGCCCGTCGCCGGCATCTCGCTGATCGACAGCGACCGGCAGTGGTTCAAGTCGGTGCAGGGCCTCGACACGACGCAGACGCCGCGCGACGTGTCCTTCTGCGGGCACACCATCCAGAGCGATGACATCCTGATCGTGCCCGACGCCAAGGCCGATCCGCGCTTCAGCGACAACCCGCTGGTCACCGGCGAACCGCACATCACCTTTTACGCCGGCTGCCCGCTGCACGCCGCCAACGGCTCGCCGATCGGCGCCCTGTGCATCGTCGACCGCAAGACCCGCCGGCTGAGTCAGGAGGATTTGCGCTCGCTGCGCGACCTGGCGCGGCTGGCGGAGGTCGAGCTGCGCGACACGGTTCACGCCGAGGTGCACCGCGACCTGCTCGCGCAACTGACCAATGAAAGCCGGGCGGCGATGGTCGATCCGCTGACCCGCCTGTGGAACCGCGAAGGCGTGTTCGATCTGCTCGAGCGGGAACTCGAGCGCGTCCGCTGCGGCGCGGCGTCGATCGCGGTGACCATGATCGACCTCGACCACTTCAAGCGCGTCAATGACGAGCACGGCCACCAGGCGGGCGACGAGGTGCTGCGGCAGGTCGCCAAGCGCATGCTCGGTTCGCTCCGCCAGCGCGACGCGATCGGCCGGTTCGGCGGCGAGGAGTTCGTCGGCCTGTTCGTGGCCCCCGACTGCCAGATGAGCGCGGTCCGCATCGCCCAGCGGCTGCGGCAGCGCGTGCAGGATGAGCCGATCGAGGTGGGCACGCAGTCGATCCGCGTGACCGCAAGCGTCGGGCTGGTGTACCTGCCGGCGGGGACGGCGACGAGCCTCGAAGAGGTGATCAAGCAGGCCGACGCCGCGCTGTTTCATGCTAAGCGCACCGGCCGCAACCGGCTGGTTTGTGCGGGGGAAGCGCTGGAGGGTGAAGGGCTGGCCCAGGCGGGGTGATGTGATCGACTCAGACGATCAGTCGCGCTTCTCGGGCTCTTTCTTCTCCGGCTTCTCGCCGCGATCGGGACGATCGCCCTTACCGCCGCGCTCGCGCGGACCTGTCTCCGCGAAGCGGACGAGTTCCTTGAAGTGCTTGTCGATCGCCTCGGACGACTTCTCTTCCTCGGCGGTGATCTCGGCGCTGAGCTTCTGAATCTGGTCGTTGAGCCTGGCGTGCTCCAGCTTGCGGATCGCCTGGCGGGCCTGATGCTGCTCGACGAGCTTCACCTTAAGTTCATCCTTGAGCTTCGTCACCTCCGCTTCGTTCTTCTCTTTGATGGCGTGGTGCAGGCGCCACGTGATGCCGCGCGACTCGCCCTGGCGGAGGATCTCGGCGGTCTGGGCGTTGTAAAGCTGCGGGTCGCTCTTCTTCAACTCGATGGGCTTCTCAAGCCGCGGCCACTGCATCGCGAGCATGGCGCTGACGCGCTGCGGGTCCTTGGCCAGCGACTCCTTGAGCCGCTTGGCGAGGTACGGCTCGCGGTCCTCGAACACCGCCATCGCGTCGTCGAGCTGCTGCTGCGTGAGCTGCTGCGGCTTGCGGGCGATCGCTTCTTCAAAACGGGCCTTCACCTTTTCGGCGAGCCGCTTGTTGTTCGTTCCCTCGACGGCGCGGATCATCTCGCGCAGCTCATCAGCGGAGAACTGATCGAGCACTCGGCCGCGCGAGTTCCAGTCGCCGCGCGAGGAGCCATCGGGGCGCGGGCCCCAACTGCGGTCGGGGCCGCCGGGTGGCCGATCGGGGCGCGGGCCCTTGTCGTCCCTCTTGTCATCTTTCGACTCGGGCCTGGGCGCATCGGCTTTGGGCGTCGGCGCGGGCCTGGCGTCCTTGTCGTCGGCGCGGAGCCAGTAGCCGCCGGTGGCCAGCGCGAGGGCGAGAGCGAAGATGGTGATGCGGGAAGCCATTGTTGTGCCTGACCTGTGCGGTTTAGCCGTTGTCCGAATCCATGTCGTTCAGCTCGGATTCCAGCGATTCGGCGACGGACGACCACTGCTCGACGCCGGCGTCGATCTCGCTGGCGCGGGCCTTGAGCTGATCGATGGTCTGATCGACGGAGGTGTCGGCCAGCGCGAACGTGTCGCTGCCGGTCACACGGGCGGCCTCGAGATCGGTGCCCAGCGCCACCAGCAGCGTCGCCTGCTTATTCGATTGCTCGGCGGCGGCGAGACGGGCGGCTTCGTCGCCGGTGACATCGGTGCGGAGGTTGGAGGCAATGATCGCGACACCCACGCTGGCGGCGACGAGCAAGCCGGCCGCGATGCGCATGATGAACGAGGTTGAGTAGCCGTCGATCCGGCCGACGACGGCGGGGCGCGACGCGGCGAGCAGCGGCATCGTGGCGGCGACGATGCGATCGGTCATGCCCGCCGGCATCTCGACGCCGTTTGCCGAGAGCGCATCATCGAGCAGCGCATCAAGCTCGGGGTCCGGCTGAAAGTGTTGGAGGTTGTCGTTCATGCTGCAATCCATTCTAAGGTCTGTCTTCAAACTCCCCTCCCTCCCAGGGAGGGGCCGGGGGAGGGTTGCGTCTACTGCTCGATTCCGGCCACCATCATCCGGTGGGCCCGACCCTCCCCTAACCCCTCCCTAGGAGGGAGGGGAATTCTGAGACAGAGTCTGGGGCCGGCCGCGTTCTGCGTCGCCTGCCGCGACGTCGCTCGTTTGATCCATTCAATCCTCTTCCATCAGCTTCTTCAACTTCGCCAAGGCCCGGTGTCCGCGGGCCAGCACGGTTCCCAGCGGTTCATCGAGCGTCTCGGCGATCTGGGCGAAGCTCATGCCCGCGGTGTGCCGCAGTTGCAGCACGGTGCGGTCGGCCTCGTTCATGTCCTCGATCGCCCGCTTCAGCCGGTCGACCTGCTCGGCCCTGCTGACGCGGTCGGCCGGGTCTTCGTGGTCGGAGCCTTCGGTGCTCCCGGCCGCGACGACCTTTTCCTCAACCGCCTGCCAGGCCCCGCCGCCGGCGCCCGCGCTCCCTGACCCACCCCGAGAGCCCGCATCGTTCTCGCCGCGCCCGCCGCCGCTCATGTCCATCGGCCGGGCCTGTCTGCCCCGGCGGCGCATCTCGTCGCGCAGCCGGTTCATCGCGATCCGAAACAGCCACGGCTCGAACTTGCCGCGCTCGTGGTACAGCCCCATGTGGCCGACGATCTTCACGAACGTCGCCTGAGTGATCTCCTCGGCCAGCTCGCGGTCGCCGCACTGCTTGACCAGCAGGCCGAACACCCGCTTCGAGTAGGTCCCCACCAGCAGTCGCCACGCGTCCGGTTCGCCTGCCGCCGCACGGGCCAGCACGCTATCCAACGGCTCGGGCACGGATGGGTCCATTCTCGATCGCTCTCAAGGTCAAACGCGGGGCGGAGTTCGCTATTGCAAGCAAAAGCCGTGGGTTTGGCAAGATGGGCGGGGAGTGGGGGAAGTCGGAGTAGGCGGTGGGAAGTAGGCAGTAGGCAGTGGCAGTAGGCAGTAGGCATTCGGTAGAAGCCGGAAAAAAACCTGCTGTCTTGTTGCGTATCCCACTCCTGGCTCCAGACTTCTGACTCCGGGCTCCCGACTCCTGACTGCCTACTGCCGACTGCCGACTGCCGACTTCCTCCCCCCTCCCCCTCAATCCTTCAACGAAAACGGCGTGAAGTCCGTGTCGGTGTCGTAATAGTCCTCGTTCTCCGCCCGCTTGAGCCAGTTCACCACCAGGTAAGTGATCGGCGTGAAGGCCACCTCGACGCCGAGCTTGAAGAAGAAGTTGAACACCACCACCTTCATCAGCGTCGTGTTGTCCCACACCCCGGCAAAGGCGACCGGGTAAAAGATCGCGCTGTCGACGAGCTGACCCACGATGGTCGATCCGATCGTTCGCATCCACAGGAACCGGCCCTTGGTCAGGATCTTCATCTTCGCCAGCACGTAGCTGTTGGCGAAGTCGCCGACCCAGAAGGCGACGATGGAACCGAGGACGATGCGCCAGGTGTTGCCGAACACGGTGTGCAGGGCGGGGTCGATGATCTCGTTGTACTTCTCGGCCGGGTCGGGCGGCATGTGCAGCACGACCTGCGTCATCAGCGTCGCGAACAGCATCGCCGCGAACCCCGCCCAGATGACTTTACGAGCCCTTGCGTAGCCGTACACCTCGGTGAGGATGTCGCCGAAGATGTAGCCGATGGGGAAGAACAGATTGCCCGCGCCGAACGAGACGCCGAAAAGGAGCACCGTTTTGCCCGGCCCGATCAGGTTCGAGCACAGCAGCACCGTCACGAATCCCGCCATCACCAGGGCGTAATACTTGTAATGCCGGCGATTGCTTTGGTGGAAAGGCTCGGTCATGGCGGGGCATTGTGGCGGGCGGCGCGGAAAGAACCAAATCACCGTAGGTCAGCCAAGGCAAAGGATGCGCCCGCTGGATGGTGCCACGGGTCGGCTTTGCGACCCGTGCGGTTCAGCCGCGCATCACGGGTCGCCGAGCCGACCCGTGTCACCGGGCCTCAGGCTGGAAAGCCTGACCTACATCAGTAAAAGTTGTGCCAGTTGCCCGAGTACCGCCAGAGGATCTGGTGTACCTGGCGGCGCTCGGCGTGGGCGTCGAGGAAGAGGATGGTGGTCGACTCCAACCGGTTCTGCCACGTGTGGCCGCCGCCCGCCTTGTCGGATAGGGCCGGCTCACCGGCGGGGCGATACAGCTTGTCGCTCATGATCGGCTGGCGATTGCCCACCGCCGAGGTCACGTGCGTCGGCCAGCCGTTGGGGTCCGCCGCCGCCCCCGACATCACCGAGGGGAACGTCACCGCGCCCCACTTCCGCGGCACCCACCACGTGTACGGGATGATCGAGAAATAGCTGTACCCGCTCTTGAACCAGTTTTTCGCTTCCTCAAAGCTGGTGATCGAGCCGGGCATCGTCGGCGTCACCGCACAGTCCCACACGCGGTGGTCGTTCACGCCATACCGACCCATCTCGATCGGGAAGCGGTTGGAGATGTCCCAGGTATTGACGCCGGTGGTGAACGACTCGTCCTGCCGGGGCAGGGCCTCGCGGTGGTCACCGGCGTACGACAGCGTGGCGTGACCAAACTGGTGGTGGTTCGAAAGGCAGACGGAGACGCGCGACTCATACTTCGACCGGCCCAGGTACGGCATCGAGATCGACAGCAGCAGCGTGATGATCGCGATGACGACCATCATCTCGATCAGCGTGAAGCCGAGTTGGCGGTGGCGAGGTGTGGGCATGCGATTTCCGACGGGAGGAACCAACTGAATCTTAGCGGCAGGCAAGCCGGCGAGGAAATGATGGTCGCACCGATGCGAGGGCAATCGCAAGGTGGCGGGTGGCACTGACAAGCGGAGTCCGCGGAGCTTGTCAGTGTCCGCCTCGCAAGGGTCGACCCCACTGACAAGGCCTCCGAGCAGTCCTTGTCAGTGCCACCCTCGGTATGAGCGATTGCCCGACGCCGATGCGGTACAATCTCCCGTCCGCATTCTAACCGGAGAACCTCCATGAATCGCCGCGATTTTCTCGTCCGTTCCGCCCAATTCGCCGCCTCCGCCTCCGCCGCTCTCGCGCTGGGCACGACCGCCGCGCTCGCCCGCACGCCGCAGGACCCGCTCTTCCGCATTTCGCTCGCTCAGTGGTCGCTGAACAAGCGCCTCTTCGGCCGGGGCGGCGCCGCCAAGCTCGACAACCTCGACTTCGCCAAGACCGCCAAGTCGTATGGCATCGAGGCGGTCGAGTACGTGAACCAGTTCTTCAAGGACAAGGCGAAGGACGAGAAGTACCTCGCCGAGATGAAGAAGCGGGCGGAGGATGAGGGCGTCAAGAGCCTGCTCATCATGTGCGATGGCGAGGGCGCGCTCGGCGACGCCGATGAGAAGAAGCGGACGACGGCCGTGGAGAACCACTACAAGTGGATCGAGGCCGCCAAGTTTCTGGGCTGCCATTCCATCCGCGTCAACGCGCAGTCGAGCGGCGAGTACGACGACCAGGTGAAGCGCGCCGCCGATGGACTTCGCCGGCTGTCGGAGTTCGGCGAGAAGCACGGCCTGAACGTCATCGTCGAGAACCACGGCGGCCTGTCCTCCAACGGCGCCTGGCTGGCGCAGGTGATGAAGACCGTCGACCACCCGCGCTGCGGCACGCTGCCCGACTTCGGAAACTTCCGCGTCAGCAAGGACGAGATGTACGACCGCTATAAAGGCGTCACTGAGTTGATGCCGTACGCCAAGGCGGTCAGCGCCAAGAGCCACGACTTCAACGACAAGGACGAAGAGGTCCATACCGACTACCGCAAGATGCTCAAGATCGTCTTGGACGGCGCGACGGCGGAGTGGGTCAAGACCGGCAAGTACATCGGCATCGAATACGAGGGCGGCAAGGTGAGCGAAGAGGAAGGCATCAAGCTGACGAAGGCGCTCTTGGAGAAGGTGCGCGGGGAGATGACGAAGGCGTGAGCGCGCGTGAAAGGCGTTAAGGGATATATTTGGTGCGGCGCGCCTCCTCCGAGCCGGACTCTGCGAGTCCGGTCAGGCGCACGAAGCCCGCGGCGGGCTGAGTGCGGCTGTTTCCGCGCGGGCGACAATCGGATGAAGCTCGTGCGTCCGCCGCGCGAATCGGCTCGCTCGGCTTCGAGCCTCGCGAGCCGACCGGGGTCGCAGACCCCGGCTCTGACAATCCAGCCCCCGAATCGCGCGCCCCCGCCGCTACCCATTCACCACATTCACCGCCCGACCCATCTGGAACGCCCGCACGTTTTCCGCGGCGGTCTGCATTAGTCGGCGGCGCGATTCGAGGCTGGCCCAGGCGATGTGCGGGGTGATGAGGCAGCGCGGGGCGGTGAGCAGCGGGTTGTCGGCGGCGGGGGGTTCGGTCGAGAGCACGTCGACGGCGGCGCCGGCGATGCGGCCGTCGCGCAGGGCATGCGCCAGGGCCGGTTCATCAATCAGCCCGCCGCGGCCGGTGTTGATGAGGAATGAGGAGTGCTTCATCATCGCCAGGCGCTTGCCGGCGACGATGTGCTTCGTCGCGTCGGTGAGCGGGCAGTGCAGCGTGAGCACGTCGCTCTTGGCGAAGAGCTCATCGGTGGGGAGCCATTCGATTTCGATGCCTTCGAGGCGGACCTCGCGCATGGAGCGCTGGTGGGCGGCGGCGATGTGCATGCCCAGGGCGGCGGCGATCTGGGCGACGCGCTGGCCGATGGCGCCAAGGCCGACGATGCCCAGCGTCTTGTCGTCGAGCTCGGCGATGGGGGCGACGGTGAAGCACCAGTCGCTGGCCCCGGGCCAGCCGGTGTAGCCGGCGGTGGGGCGGACGGCGAGGTTGTGGGCACCGACGTGGTTGGTGAGTTCGAGCAGCAGCGCGAAGACATGCTGCGCGACGGAGGCAGCGCCGTAGCCGGGGACGTTGGTCACGGTGATGCCGCGCTGTTTGGCGGCGTTGAGGTCGACGATGTTGGTGCCGGTGGCGGTGACGCCGATGTACTTGAGGTCGGGCAGCTTCGCGAGCAGCTCGGCGTTGAAGGGGGCCTTGTTGGTGAGAACGATGCGTGCCCCGCAGAGGCGCTCGGCCATCAAGACGGGCGGTGTGCGGTCGTAGATCGTCAGTTCGCCGAGCGCCGCGACCGCCTGCCAGTTGAGCTCCGCGGCGTTGCCCGGGTCGGGCGCGAGGGTGTGGCCATCGATGGCGACGATGCGATCGGGCATGAGGGGATGATACTGAAAGTGGGCGGGAGGCAGTAGGCAGGAGACCCAGGGCGATTGCATGTAGCCGCTCGACGGTGCCACGGGTCGGCTTTGCGACCCGTGTTTGCCGGCAGGCGTCAACACGGGTCGCCGAGCCGACCCGTGGCACCGGTACATGCGATTGCCCTGGTAGG
>Ga0163150_10005258_pt1 | contig 16733 bp, 6 predicted proteins | sample OliLakLV19P2IB_FD_148628 | JGI IMG/M metagenome (GOLD analysis project Ga0163150, IMG submission 148628) | Freshwater microbial mat bacterial communities from Lake Vanda, McMurdo Dry Valleys, Antarctica - Oligotrophic Lake LV.19.P2.IB | ecosystem: Environmental > Aquatic > Freshwater > Lake >...
TCACCGATCCGCGCATACGCCCTCCTGCCCCGCTGGACACCAGCGGGGCAGGAGGGCGTATGCGCGGATCGGTGAACCTGTGGATGATCCTGTTCCTGTTCGCGGCGGCGGGAGCCGCCGGGTGGTTGGTGCTGGGCGAGAGCGCCGACGACTCGAGCGAGGCGCTGTTCGGGGCCGCCGAGCACGAGGTCAAAGAGCCCGCCCTAGGACCGATGCTCAGCGGGACGACGCGCGCCAAGACCGAGAACGGCGCCCTCGACGAGGGCCGCTTCGAGATCCCCGGCCGTGTGCTCGACTCCAAAGGGAAGCCTGTGGCTGGCGTAGCGGTGACGGCGCGCCGACGCGGCGATGCCTACGACGTCCACGACCCCCGACGCTGGCAAGGAAACAGCTTCGCGGCGTTGGAACGCGCCTTTGTCGAGCTCTCCTCGGCCGAGGCGCCGCCGGTGGCGTCGCGCGCGAGCAGCGCTGCGGACGGCACGTTCACGCTGCTGGTGACGCGGCGGGGCGAGTACGACCTGCGCGCCGAGCCGGCGCCGCCGCGCGTGGGCACCACGACCAGCTGGTACCTCAACGCCACGCCGCCGCGCGTGCCTGTCGAGCTGCATGTGCTCGACGGTTCCGCGCTGCGGGGCCGCGTGGTGGACGAGCAGGGGCAGGGCGTGGCCGCGGTGCTGCGCGCGGGCTGGAGCTCCGAGGCGCGCGGCTGGTCGGCCCTGCCCCTGACCACCGACCCGGCGACCGGAGCCTTCGCCTACCCGGCCGTGCCCGCAGGGAAGGTGCGCATCGAGGTCTCGATCCCCGGCAAGCTGCGCTTCACCTCGCGCGCCATCGTCACCCCCACCGACGCCGAGGTAGTGATCCGCGTCAGCGGCGGCACGCCGTTGCTCACGGGCCTCGTCAGGGGAGCAGACGGCCGTCCGATCGCGGGAGCGCGCGTCGCGGCCTCGATCCAGCGCGCCTACGAGGCCGGCGTGCCCGCGTCGGGCGAGGCCGTCTCTGTGCGCTACTTCGCACAGAGTGACAGCGAGGGTGCATTCGAGCTGGGCGGCCCGTTCGTGGGCGCGCTCTCCGGGCTTGAGGCCGCCGCGGCGGGCTACGTACCCTCCAGCACGGCACCCCCGCTGGCCTCCTGGAGCGGGCTCGAGCTCGCGGAGGGGCGCGCGGGCCGCGTCGAGATCGTCCTCTACCAGGGCGGCATCCTGGAGGGCCGCGTGCTCGAGATCAGCACGGGGCAGCCGCTCGCGGGCGCCGATGTCCAGGTGCTGCCGATGGCGGTGGACGCGCGCATGACGCGCCCACCGCAGTCCCGTGCGCTCAGCGACGCCCAGGGTCGCTACCGCGTGGAGGGGATCGCCGTGGGTCGCAGCGTGCTCCTCGTACGGCACGCCTCGCACCATCTGCCGGCCTTGGAGGCGATGGCCAGCCGCTCGGGCAACGGCCAGGTCTTCTGGTCCGAGGACATGGCGACCCCCGTTGCGCCCCCGAGCATGACGATCTTCATCGAACGCGAGGGCCAGCGCCTGACCCGCGACCTGGAGCTGAGCCCCGGCGTCGGCGTGAGAGGCTTGGTGGTGGACAGCCAAGGGCAGCCCGTGGCCGGTGCCGAGGTGCGCGCGCGAGGCATGGGGCTGGGTCAGGCGGCATGGCAATGGGGGCTGCACACCGATCCGGGCGCTCCGCTGCTCGCCACGAGCGGCCCCGACGGGCGCTTCGAGATCGCCGGCCTGCCCGCGCGCAAGGATTGGGTGCTGTTCGCGAAGAAGGCTCCGCTCGTCGGCGAGAACAGCGCGCCCACGGCCGTGAGCGCCGAGGCCCCGCCCAAGGACCTGGTGCTCAAGCTGGTGAGCGGCTGCGTCGTCGCCGGTCGCGTCCTTGACGGCCTGGGTCTGCCGGTGTCTGGCGCTACGGTGTACGTGTCCTCCCAGAGCCAGGACATGCAGGGTGAGCACGTGCAAGGGCGCAGCAAGGAGGACGGTACCTTCCGCCTCGAAGGCTTGCCGTGGGGGCAGGCCGCCCTCAGCGTCTCGAGCCAGGGGCTGGGCAACTCGCACCAGCAGCTCGACCCGCTGACCGCGGGCGAGGTGCGAGAGGACATCGAGATCAAGCTGGGGGCTGGCACGGCGACGCTCACGGGCGTGCTCGTGGACGAGAAAGGCAATCCCGTCGCCTACAAGCAGCTGATGGCCATCAACCAGGCCGGCGGCACGAACTCGCAGACCCAGAGCGACAGCGAAGGCGCCTTTCGCTTCGAGGGCCTGGGGGTGGGCTCGACGCAGATCTTCGGGGGCGACTGGAGCAACCGCGCCGAGCTCACGACCGTGACGACGCCCACGCAGGACGTGCGCGTCACCTGGAAGGAGCCGCCCTCGGGAGTCCTCGAGGGGCTCGTGCTCGACCCTCAAGGCAAGCCCGTGCCGATCTGCCAGGTGAAGGTCAAGGGCGCCGGCGGCAACAGCGGCGAGATGATGCACTGGGGTGGGCAGCAGGGCGAGCTGGCCGTCAACGGCTGGTTTCGCCGCCAGGCGCAGGGCGCGGCTCCCTACTCGGTGGTGGTGAGCCGCCCGCAGGACGGCGAGGGTCGCGCGCTCAACCTCAAGGGAAAGACCGTGCCCGTGCCGGACCTCAAGGCCTGCCCGATCACGATCACGCTCGAGGCGGGCGTCGAGATCGCCGGCCGCGTGCTCGACGGCTCGGGCCGCGGCGTCGCGGGGATCGCGGTGGCAGTCGGGACGGTGAGCACGCTCACCGACGCCGAGGGCGGCTTCGCGCTCGGCGGGCTGGCGGAGGGCCCGGTGATCGTGCAGGCCAGCCCGCCGGCCCCCTTCGTGCGGCCGCAGCCGGTGAGCACGACGACCGGCACGCGCGACGTCGTGATCCGGCTCACCTCTGGGCTGGCCATCGCAGGCGAGGTGCGCGGACCCGACGGAAGGCCCAAGGGCAACGGCTGGGTGCAGGCCTCCTGGAAGGCGCCCGGCAGCGGGAACGGCAACCAGAGCGCGAACGTGGGACAAGACGGGCGCTTTCGCATCGAGGGCGTACCGCCCGAGGCAGTGGCCACCCTCTCGGTGCAGCTCTGGAACCAAGGCGGTGGAGGTCAAGCCCCACCGAAGACGGTCGAGAACGTGCGCGCCGGCACGGAGGATCTGGTGATCGAGGTGGGCGTGGGCGCGAAGGTGAGCGGCAGCGTGACCGACGCCAACGGCAAGCCCTTCTCGCAAGGCTGGGTGCAGGTGGCGACACGCAAGGAGGGCCAGCAGGGCGACGCCAGCGGCAGCGTCATGCACCACGTCGAGATCAAGGAGGACGGTTCGTTCACCCTCGAGGGGCTCGATCCGGGCAAGCCCCTGGTGCTCTCGGTCTACCTGCGCGACGGCGGTGCGACGGCCGAATCGGTGACCGTCCACCCGCCCGCCACCAACGTGCGCCTGACCGTCCCAGCGATGACACCCATCAAGGGCCGCATCCAGGGCTCGCTGGGCTCGGGCAAGTGGCGCGTCTGGGCCTGGCTCGTCAGCGACACGAACAAGCAGGCCCGCTCGCGCAACATCGACTCTGAGGGCCGCTTCACGCTCGACGGGGTTTCCGGCGCCGGCCCTTGGATGATCGGCGCCCGCTCGAGCGACGACGAGCGCTACGCCCTCGCCGGCCCCGTCGAGGGCGGAGCCGAGAACGTGATGCTCACGCTGCGGCAAGGCCGCAGCATCGAGGGTCGGCTGCTGACGAGCGACGGCACCTCCCCTGGGGAGAACTCCAACGTCTCGGCCTCGCAGAACGGCTGGTCGACGTCGGCTCGGACCGACGCGCAAGGCAACTTCAAGCTGCGCGGCCTGCCTCCCGGCCGCTACACGCTCCAGGCCTGGTCCAACGAGGGCCACCAGGCCACCCAAGCCGACGTCGAGGACGGCGCCACCGGCGTGCGACTGACGCTCGCGCCTCGCTGAGCGCCGGCCGCGACACGGCGTCGCGCACGTGGTCGCGGGGTACGATCTGACCGCGAAGGCCCCTCCCGGAGACTCGATGCGCGCGCCGGTCGGACGTTGGGCCGTGCTGCTGGGAGCGCTGGGCGCTGCGTGGGGCGGTTGGCTGCTGCTGCGCGCAGGCGGAGGTCCAAGCGATTCCGGCGAGGGCATCGCGGAACATGGCCCGCGCCAGGATTCCGTAGGCCCTCAGCTCGAGGTCGGCACGCGACGCGCCGCTCAAGGGCAGGGCTCCGCGCAGGGGCGGTTTCAGATCCGCGGCCGCGTGCTGGACGAACGCGGGCTCCCGGTCGTGACGCGCGTCGTCGCGCGGCGCCAGGCTCCTACGCCGGCGACGGGCGGCTCCGCCGGCGGTTCGAGCGAGCGCAGTGCGGAAATTGCACGCGCGTTCCTGGGACCGGAGGATTCGCACGCGTCCGCGATCGAGCACGAGGCGCAGAGCGATGCCGAAGGCGCTTTCCTGCTAGTCGTGGGCTGGCGCACCGCCTACGACGTCTCGGCCGAGCCCGAGGCGCCGCAGGTGGGCACGAGCATCGCCTGCGACCTTTCCGAGACGAGCCTCTGCGACCCGCTGCTCCTGCGCGTGCTCGCGGGCAGCGCCGTGCGAGGGCGGGTGCTGGACGAACGCGACCGCGGCCTGTCGGCGCGACTGCGCGCCGAAGTGGAAACGGCACACGAGAAGTGGGTGTCGAGCGCGCTGGAGACAGACTCCGGCACGGGAGGCTTCGTCGTCCCAGCCGTGCCCGCGGGCCGGCTGACGCTGGAGGTCTTCGTGGCGGACGGCCTCGTGGTGAGCCGGCGCGGCCTGATCGCCCCCTTGACAGAAGAGCTCGTGATCCGCCTACCCGCCTCGGGTGCGCTCCTCAGTGGGACCGTACGCGATACGGGCGGTCGGCCGGTGCCCGGCGCGCACATCGTGGCTGTGGTGAACGATGCACGGAGCCCGAGCGCGTCCGCCGACACGGCCCCCGCCCTGGGCTCCCTCGCCGGGGCGCGCTACCTGGCCCTCACCGACGAGAGCGGCGCCTACGTCGTGACGGGGCCCTACGACGGCCGGCTGGACCTGCTCGAAGTCGCGGCTCCGGGCTTCCTGCCCCACGTCAGTTCGGCCCCGCGCGCCCCCTGGAGCGGGTTGCTGCTCTCGGCCCAGGCGCCGCCGCGTCTGGACGTGACGCTCGTGGCAGGTGGCGCCGTCGAAGGCCACGTGCGTGAGGCCTCCACCGGGAACCCCCTGCCAGGGGCCGAGATCCAGCTGGCGCCTATAGCGGTAGACATGCGGCTGACGCGCCCGGATGTGCTGCGGGCGGTTAGCGACGGAAAGGGGCGCTACCGCATCGAGGGCGTGCCCATCGGACGGAGTGTGGTGTTCGTCACGCACCCGAGCCACCACGAGCGCACGCTGGCCGCCATCCCCCGCGACGAGGCGGGGAGTGCCGAGATCGATTCTGCCCTTGCGCACTACGTGCCCGCAGCGCTGTGCGTGTTCGTCGAGCGCGAGGGCCAGCGCGTGACGCGCGACATCGAGCTCCTGCCCGGCGTGCCGGTCTCTGGTCTTGTGCTCGGCCCGGATGGCGCGCCCGCGGCGGATGCCGAGGTGCTCGCGCTCGGAGACGACCTCTCGTCGCTGCGCTGGAGGTGGGACCTAGAGCACGCACCGCGGCAGCGTGTGCTGGCCGTGAGCGGCGGGGATGGTCGCTTCGAGGTCGGGGGCCTGTCTCCCGGCTCCAATCACGTGCTGCTGGCACGCAAAGCGGGCTTCGCCAGCGCGCTGAGCGAGAGCCTGATGCTCGCCTCCGTCGCGCCGCGGCACGACGTCACGCTCCGGCTGGCTCGGGGAACCACCCTCGTGGGCCGGGTCCTCGACCTGCGCGGCGTGCCGCTGGACCACGCCTGGGTAGACGCCTGGACCGACGCGCCCGAGGGACTGGGCGCAAGCAACGCCTACGTCGAGACCGGCGCGGACGGCGCCTTCCGGCTCGAAGGCCTCCCGGTAGGGAAGCTCAACGTCACGGCCGGCGCCATCGACCACGGGAACGTGGAGCAGGAGGTCGAAGTCCGGCGCGCCGGGGAGGTGCTTCCTCCCCTCGAGTTGCGGCTAGACCAACGCGTGCGCGTCGAGGGCGTGCTGGTGGACGAGGGGGGCAGGCCCTTGGCAGGCAAGACGCTCTCCGCCCGGTCGGGCGACGACGGCGACTACGAATACGCGCTGAGCCGCACGGACGGCACCTTCAGCATCGATGGCCTGGTGCCGGGTCCCGTCACGCTCTTCGGCCGCGCCGAGGGGCACTACGGCGCCGCTCTGCTGATGCAGGCCGAGGCACCCGCCACCGGATTGCGGGTGTCCTGGAAGGAACCCACCCGGACCGTGATCGAGGGCACGGTGCTGGACGACCAGGCGCGCCCCGTGCCGCTGTGTCGTGTGCTGGTTCGAGCGTCTCGCGGGGACCGCCTCGTGGACGAGCAGCGGGGACGCCCCACCACGGTGGTGAACGGCGCGTTTCGGCGCGCCGTCGAGGGCGCGGCGCCCTTTCAGATCGTCGTCAGCGCTCCGCAGGACACCGAGGGACGCGCGTTGAACCTACGCTCTCGCACCGTGGACCTGAGCCAGGCGCCCACGGAGCCTACAGTGATCGCGTTGGAGCCCGGGCTCTCCCTCGCCGGCCTCGTGCTCGATGCGGACGGAGCCCCGGTCGCGGGCGTGGTCTTCACGGCCGGGTTGATCACCGCAGTCAGCGCCGCCGACGGTTCCTTCTTCCTCGCCGGCCTTGATTCAGAGAGTGTGTGGCTAGAGGTCGAGCCGCCACGCGGTCACCTGAAGCCCGAGCCCCGCTGGGTTCGCACCGGCTCCTCGGACGTCGTCGTACGCCTGGGGCGCGGTGCCACTCTTTCGGGCACGGTGCTGGATCCGGACGGTCGCCCGATCCGCGGAGGCTGGGTCGAGGCGCGCTGGGAACCGGTGCCGGACACATCCTCCGGCGAGGCGCAGGTCTCCATCGCGGACAATGGACGCTTCGCCTTCCGGGGGCTGCCACCCCAGGCGCGCCTGACGTTACGGGCCGAGACCTGGACCGACGAGGATGAGCCAGCGTTCGGTCCCGGGATCGTGGACGGCGTGCTCCCTGGGCAGGGAGACCTCGTGATCCGCCTGCCCAAGGGCGCAACGGTGGCGGGACAGGTGGTTGAGGCCGATGGCAGCCCGGCCCGCGGCGCCATCGTCTGGGTCCGCCAGGGCCCCGGTAGCTCCTACTCCTCAGGGGAGGATCTCGGGGACGACGGGCACTTCGAGCTGCGCGGGCTGCCGCCCGGTCCCGTGCAACTCAGCTTCGAGTCGGACGACCTGCTTGGGAGCACGGAGCTGACAGTGAACGCGCCTGCCACGGGCGTGCGCGTCGTGCTGCCGCGGCGCACCCCCATCGAAGGTCGCATCGGAGGCGCCGGAAACGAGGCTGGCTGGAGGGTCTGGGCGTGGAGATCCACGGATTCGGATGAGCGCAGCGCCCCAGTGGAGGTCGGGGCCGACGGCCGCTTCGCGCTGCGCGCCATCAGCGAGGCCGGTCCGTGGATGCTGGGCGCCTCCTCGGACGACGGGCACTATGCCATGGCCGGCCCGGTCCGCGGCGGCGCCACCAACGTCGAGCTCGAAGCGCGCCAAGGCGGGGTCATCGAGGGACGCGTGCGCACCGCGTCTGGAAAGCCACCGGGAGCGGGCTCCCAGGTCGACCTCCAGGGGCCGGGTTGGGACCAAAGCGCTCGCATCGGCGCCGAGGGAGCCTATCGCTTCGATGGCTTGCCGCCGGGCCTCTATACGCTCTCGGTCGTGGCGCGCGAGGGCAGCGTCGCAGTGGTGGAGGAGGCGACCGGCGGCACGCGCCGCGTGGACCTCGTCCTCGAGGCGCCGAAGTAACCGCGCGCTACGGCGCGCCGACGTCGATCCAGGCGCCGACCGCGGCGGTGCCGACGGGGTCGATGGACTCGTGGGCCAGGGGCGGCATGCGCGTGGGATCGAGCAGCGTCATGCGCAGGTAGAGCACCGAGGAAGCGCGGTTGCTGGGCCGCACGCGCCAGGGATCGGAGAGGCCCAGGTCGCCGTTCGTGGGACGCACGTCGATCACGTTCATGGCGGCGCGGAGCGTGTTCCAGCGTAGATCGAGCCCGCCCGGAGCGGGACCGCCGGGCAGGTGACACTGAGCGCAGTTCGCGGCCAGGTAGGAGCGCGCTCGGCCTGTCATGGAGGCCGTCGCGTCGCTGGGGCTGGGCCAGGCCTCGTGGTTGGCAGGCGCACCGATGTCGCTGGTGAAGAGCCCGATGTGGTTCCAGGAGCGCAGCTGGTTGTCGGTCACGGGATTGACGGTGCCGTAGTCGAGGTCACGGTTGAGCTGTCCCGTGCGCACGCCGAGGATCGAGCCGGAGGCGACCGTGTGGCAGCGCTGGCAGTCGGTGCGTGAGGGAAAGTGCCAGGTGAGGTCGCGCTGGCCGCCGGGGGCCTGGGAATCCTGGATGGTGTAGACCGCGTCCTCGCCGCCCACGAGCAGGTCGGCGTCGGTCTGGGCCGCGTTCCAGCGGTAGGTGGTGCCCGCCCAGCCGGCGGCCTCGTGGACCAGCACGCGCGTCTCGAGACGCGTGCGCGAGGAGGGATCGCCGCTCGTGAGCTCGAGCTCGAAGTGCTTGACCAGCACCGTGCCCACGGGGAAGGTCCAGGCGCCCGTCTCCGAAAACGCGATGCGCGCGCCGTCGGGCAGCGCGATCCAGCGACGCTTGAACGCGCCGTCGCTCCACAGGGGCGACGTGACGTCGAACGGCACCAATCCCGCGTGCGGCGTGAGCGTCGTCGTGTTGCTGAAGAGCCCCGTGAGGCTCAGGCGCGCCGGGTACGGCGTTCCGCCCCCCCCGCCCCCCGCGTCGCTGAAGCGGTAGATCCCGCCGTTGAGCGAGACAGCGAAGAGCTCGCCGAAGCGGTCCTCGCCGAACGACACCAGCCCGCTCACGCCGCTCACGAGCGTGTTCGAGACCGTCTGCGTGCCGTCGTGGACCAGCGCCCAGACGTTGCCACTACCGTAGTCGCCGTGGATGTAGGCGCCGCGCACACTGGGCAGCGTGGGCCCTCGGTAGACGTAGCCGCCGATGACGGTGGTGCCGTCGCTACGCGGGTAGTCGCGCACCGGGGCGTCGAAGTCCGAAGCCGGCAGGAACAGGGGGTTGATGTTCGAGCGCGTGCCCTCGAAGATGCGCCAGCCGTAGTTGCCGCCGCGGCGGATCTTGTCGATCTCCTCGCGCTGGCCTTGGCCCACGTCGCCGGCCCACAGCTCGCCCGTGTTACGGTCGAACGAGCAGCGCCAGGGGTTGCGCATGCCCGCGCACCAGATCTCGCCACGTCTGCCGGCTTGGCCGACGAAGGGGTTGTCGGAGGGGATCACGTAGGTGGCCTGCCCGCTGACGTCCAGCCGCAGGATCTTCCCCAGCAGGTCGTTCATGTTCTGGGCGTGCTGCTGGGGGTCGTCGCCGGCGCCGCCGTCGCCGAGCGCGACGTAGAGGTAGCCGTCGGGGCCGAAGCCGAGCCACCCGCCGTTGTGGTTGTCGTAGGGCTGGGCCACCGTCAGGATCACCTGGGCGCTGGTCAGGTCGGCGGCGTTGGGGTTCGTCGCCTGGGCCTGGTAGCGCGCGAAGACGGAGCGGCGCGGATTCGCCGCCGAGTAGTGGATGTAGAAGGTCCGGTTGGTCGCGTACTGGGGGTCGAACGCGAGACCCAGCAGCCCCTCCTCGTTGCCCGCACGGCTCACGGGCCCGCCCACCGCCGCCCGTAGATCGAGGAAGGTGCGCACCTCGGTGGTGGCGACGTTGTCGCGGTTGGGGAACACGAGCACGCGGCCGTCCTGCTCCACCACGAAGACACGATCGGTGCCGTCGGGGGCTGCGGCGAGGAACACCGGGCGGCTGAACGAAAGGCTGGGAAACGCGCGCACGGCCGTGAGGGGGTTGGGGTTCGGCAGGGTGTTGGGGAAGGTGAGCGCCGAGCCGAGCGCGACCCGCGCGGTCAGGCCGAAGGGCGGGCCGGAAGGGGTGCTCGGGGGCGCGCCTCCCCCACCGCCGCCGCAGGCATGCAGCACGACCATGGCGGCCAGCAGCGGCGGCACGGCCAGGAGCGGGCCAGCCAGGAGGGGGCCAAAGGGCTTGAGGAACTTCAGGGGCCAGCGGCGCACGACGGAGGTGACTCCAAGAACCTTGGTCCCCGGTGGAACTCTGCTCGCAAGCCCAAGGGGAACTCTACCCCAGGCCGCGCCCGCCGCCCGCGCCCTACGCTGGCTTCGCAGCGGCATCCGCCACCAATCCGCGCCGTGCGCCTGCCGGGATCGCTGCGCAGCATCGCCCGCAGCAGCCCGGCTCACCAGCGACCCGGTTGGACGGGCCCTCCGAGCACGGACTCCTACGCGCCGTCCTTGAGGGCGTCGAGCGCCAGGGCGAGGAACCGCTCCAGGCTCAACCCCAGCCCCTCGCAGCGCCGGATCAGAGGCCGCTCGACGTTGGCGGCGAACTTCTTGTCGTGGAAGCGCTTGAGCACGCTCTTGAGCTCGAGATCGCGGATGTCCTTGCTCGGCAGGATCTGGCTCGCGGCGTGGATCAGGCCCACGACGGCCTCCGAGCACGAGACGGCGTGATCCATGGCGCTCAGACAGCGGATGCCGGTGGCCTTGAGGCCGTCGTCGTTGTGCGCGGCGATGGCGTGGATGCCCGCCGGGTGCATGCCCTCCTCCTTGAAGACCTTGGCGGCCTCCAGGCAGTGGCGCTCGGGCTCTTTCACCTTGTCGAAGTCGAGGTTGTGTACCAGCCCGAGCACGCGCCACGCGGCCTCGTTCTTGCCCAGGTGCCGCGCCAGCGAGCCCATCACCACCGCGGCCATCTCCATCTGACGCCTCAGGCTCGGCGTCGTGACCCAGGCGTCGAACAGGTGCCGCGCGCGCTCCCAGGAGAGGCCCAGATCCTCCACGTCATCGGCGGGGTGGCCCAGGACATGGCGCCACGCGGCGTCCATCTCCTCCGACGGCAAGGCCTGTCGCGACGCGTGCTCGACCTCTAGGGGAAGCGCCGAAGACGAGGACCTGGAGCTAGCAGGGGGCGCGGGGGACGCGGGCGTCTGGCCCGTGGCGCTGCCCTCACTGGGCTTGAGCAGCGGGAAGAGCACGACTTCACGCAGCGTGTCCTGGCCGGTCAACAGCGAGACGAAGCGGTCTACGCCCATGCCCCAGCCGGACATGGGCGGCATGCCGTGCTCCATGGCGAGCAGGTAGTCCTCGTCCACCTCGAGGGCCTCGTCGTCGCCGGCGGCCCGGGCCGCCGCCTGCTGCTCGAAGCGCGCGCGCTGGTCGAGGGGATCCACCAGCTCGCTGTAGGCGTTGACCACCTCCCAGCCGTTGACCACCAGCTGGTAGCGGTCGGTGCGCAAGGGCTGGGCGTCGTTCTTGCGCGCCAGCGGCGAGAGATCGATCGGGTGATCGGTCACGAACACCGGCGCGAGCAGCTTCCCGCGCGAGACCTTCTTGTAGAGCACGTCCACCAGCGTGCCGCGCCCGAGCCGGCCCAGGTCCTCGCGCTCCAGCCGCACGCCGCGCGCGAGGATGGCCGCACGCAGGTCGTCGGCGGTCCGCTCGCGGTCGATGTCGATGCCGCTGTCCTTGAGGATCAGATCGCGCAGCGATACGCGCGGCCAAGGCGGCGTGAAGTCGATCTCGCGGTCTCCGAAACGCGCACGGCGCGACCCCAGGAGGCGATCGAGCAGGTGCAGGATCAGCCCCTCGGTGAAGTCCATGTTGTCGCGGTAGTCCCACCAGGCGGCGTACCACTCCAGCATGCTGAACTCTTGCAGGTGGCTGGGGTCCATGCCCTCGTTGCGAAAGCAGCGCGCGACCTCGAAGACGCGGTCGAAGCCGCCCGCCACGGCCTGCTTGAGCCAAGTTTCCGGTGCGATGCGCAGCACGCACGGCAGATCGAGCGCGTTGTGGTGCGTGTGGAACGGCTTGGCCAGCGCGCCCGAGGCCTTGGTCTGGAGGACGGGCGTGTCCACCTCCTCGAAGCCGTGCGCCAGCAGCGAGGCACGCAGCGCCTCGACGAACGCCGCCCGGAAGCGGAAGCGCAGCAGCGTGTCGTGCTGCGCCCGGACCACGTCGAACGCTGGCTGATGGGGAGCCGGCACGCGCGCGGCCTCGTAGCCCAGGTGCGGGTAGGCGGGTCGCAGGGCGCCCGTCGCCGCGCCGCCGGTCTCGCGGTTGCTGAGCAGATCGAGGTAGCGCTGACGCTGGCGACGTTCCACGTCGGTCAAGCCGTGCCACTTCTCCGGCAGCGGGCGCAGTGTCTTGGCCAGGAACGTCCAGGAGGTGGCCCACAGGGTGGGCTCGGCTTTCCTGGTCTTGCCCGTGGGCCCCTCGACGCCCAGGAAATCGCCCAGGTCCACGGCGCGCTCGAAGAGCCTGGCAGACTCGGCCCCGATCACGCGCTCGTCGAGCGCGACCTGACAGAGGCCCGAGCCGTCCATCAGCGTCACGAACGTTAGCTTGCCGAACGCCCTGAGGGCCACGACGCGTCCGGCGCTGCGCGCGACCGGCCCCGCCCGCCCTTCGGCTTGCGCAGAGGCCAGCTCGTGCGCGCGCGCCAGATCGTGCGTCCGGGGAAAGCGATCGGCGTACGGGTTGACGCCGGCCTGCTTGAGGACCTCGAGCTTGCCGATGCGAACGTCGCGTTGGTCGTTCATGGGGGCGGTGGGCCCCGGAGGGCCTCCGCCCCCATGGTACGGGGGGCCTTGCGCGCCCCGCATCTATTGGAGGCTCCGGTGGACACCCTTCGAACGACGCGCTGCGTCCGTGCCGCGAGCCAGCCGTCGGGCTACGGAACACCGATGCGGGAGCTTCCGCAGGTCAGGATCTCGTAGCCGTTCGCGGTGACCGTGAGGGTGTGCTCGAACTGCGCCGAGAGCGAGCCGTCGGAGGTGATCGCCGTCCAGCCGTCGTTGAGCATCGTGCAGCGCCAGTCGCCCACGTTGATCATGGGCTCGATCGTGAAGGTCATGCCGGGCTCGAGCCGCGCGCCCGTCCCGGGCTTGCCGTAGTGCGTGATCATGGGCGGCCCATGGAAGATGCGTCCGATGCCGTGTCCCGCGAACTGACGCACGATGCTCAAGCCTGTGGGTGCGATGTAGGTCTGGATGGCGTGGCCGATGTCGCCCACGGTGGCTCCGGGCTTGACCACGGCGATGCCGCGCTTCAAGGCCTCCTCGGTGGTCTCAACGAGGCGTCGCGCCTCCGCGCTTACCTTGCCCACGAAGAAGGTGCGCGAGGTGTCGCCGTAGAAGCCGTCGAGCACGGGCGTCACGTCCACGTTGACGATGTCACCGTCGCGCAGCTTGCGGTCGTGGCTGGGGATGCCGTGGCAGACCACCTCGTTGATCGAGGTGCAGCAGTGTTTGGGGAAGGGCACGTCGCCTCCCCCGGTGTAGCGGAACGGCCCGCTGGTGGCGCCGGCTTCGCGCGTGAGGCGATCCACGAGGTCGTCGATGGCGCCCGTGGTCACGCCGGGCGCGACGAGCGCGGCCGCAGCCTCCAGGATACGCGAGGCCAGCGCGCCGGCCTTGCGCATGCCCTCCACCTCCTTGGGCGTGAGGACGATGGGGCCTTTCTTCGACGGCTTGGCCATGACGTTGGGTCTGGTGATACCACACCCCACGCCGGCGACCCCCCCGCGGAACGGTCCTCTGCGACGGCCTGCGCCCCAGACCGCTCGAGCCGGTAGAGGACCCCTGGGAGCGCCAGGCTCCAGCAAGGCACGCACGCGGGCTTGCGGTCCGCTGGTGGCGGGTCAGCGTGGTGGACTCGTTCAGCTTCACGGCCGACAGACGGGGCGCCGGAGCGGGCGCGGCGCTGCGGGTGCTCCTCCTGACGTAGACAGACCACGTGGCGTCGTCGCCCCCTTTGCGGCGCGCTGCCCCTTTGCGGCGCGCTGCGCCCGACGCCCAGATCCCGCAGCGAACGGCCGGGGCCTGGCCGTCGCTTGACCCCACTACCCGGCCCTGTCGATCAGCGCGCGGCCGTGGGTGGTCCCACCACCTGTTCGAGCCAGTGGAGCACGCTCACGCCCCAGAGCCGGCCGTGCGCGGTAAGGCCCTTGGCGCTGAAGTGGATCCCCTGGCCCCCGAGGTCACGGTGCTCGCCGGTCAACGTGTCGGTGTCCGGACCCTCGAAGGCGGCGCCCTCGTCGATGAGCTGCTGCTGCGCGCCGCGCGTGCTCTCGAAACGTGACCGGTTGGGGCTGTGGTAGGAGACGCGCGCGAGCCCCCAGGGCACGTCCCAGCCGGCCTCCAGACGTGTGGCGCGGATCAGGGTCAGCAGCCGCGCGTGATACTCGGCCGCACGCATGCCCACGTCGCTCTCCCCTTGGTGCCAGAGCAGCGCGCGAAACCCCTGCGGTCCGAGCTCATGCACGCGCGCCATGAGCCAGCGCTGCAGCTCGCCGCCCGGCTCCCAGGCCACGACGCTGGTGCCGGCGTGCCCCGTGCAGGCGATGCCCACGGGCACCCCCAGCCGCTCGACCAACAGGTCGCCGAAGGCCGGCCAGGGGCTGCCGCCTTGGCTCTTGTCGTGGCAGCCTGGCTGCGGATCATCGGCCGCGCGCCAGCTCTGGCCGTCGAAGGTGCTCACCCGACCGCTCGCAGGCTTCTGTCGCTCCTCGCCGGAGTTGGTGGAGTTCGACTGACCCGCGATCACGAAGACCTCGCCCACGCCCAAGGGTTCGACGCGCAGGCTGGCGCGCAAGATGGTGCCCGTGCGCGCGCGCACCTCGAGCACGTAGCCGGCCCCCTGTGCCACACGCAGGCTGCCCGCGAACGAGGTGCCCGCGAGCGAGCGTGAGCGCGGCAGACTGCTCAGCGCCGTCCAGGGGGAGGCCGGCGGCGTCGCGTTCGGGCTCTCTGGCCCCCCCGTCAGGCGCACTTCGACCACGGCGGTCTCGAGCAGCACGCGCACGTTCACGCGCACGTCGGCGCCCCCACGCGCATCGCGCTGGAGCACCTGCCAGGGCCGGGGATGGAGCACGGCCAGGTCCAGCTCCGGGGGCGGGGCCAGCAGCGCCTCGAGCGCGCTGCGCTCCGCGTCGCTGGCGGCGGCGACCTCGAGAGCCAGGGTGCGCTCGCCTCCACCAGGCACCTCGAGATCCAGCACCTGGTGGCGCTCCATCCACGGACCCCAGCCGCCGCAGGGGTCCTTGACCGTGAGGCGCGCGCCGCCGCCGAACCACACCCCGCGCGCATCGGTGGTCTGGCGCGGCGCCTTGCCCAGGGCATCGAGGTGAGCGGGCTCCACGCCCAGGCGCACTCCACGCACCTCGGCCGCCAGCACCAGGAAGTACCGCAGCGGCCGTGCCGTGCGGTTCTTCACCGTGAGGACGAGGCCGTCGTCCTCGAAATCGTAGCGAACACTGGCGAGCGCGCCCTGCGCCAGGACCGTGTCGCGTCGCGGGGCGGAGAGCTCGGTCAAGGCCTGGATGCCGTCCTGGAAGACGTAGCCCCCGCGGCTCACGCCCACCCCTGCGGCCAGCAGCTGCGTGCCCCCCGCCTCCAGGCCGGTCAGACAGCCGTCGGCCGCCACCACGGCGCTGTAGGTCTTGCCCTCCACCCGCCGCTCGCCGCCCTGCTCGCGCACCTTGGGTCCGGCGCCCGCGGGCGCTGCATGCAAGGCCCCCAGCATGGCCAGCACCGCCCCGGCGAGCTTGCACGACAACCAGGGGGGCCGGGGGGCGGGCTGCATGCGCACATCCTAGCCAATCCACGAACGCGGCCCTGGCCGAGCGCACTGCGCTGGGCTGCGGCCCGAACTGGCCTGCGGTGGGGAGCCCGCCGGCCCGAGCCCAGTCAAGTCGGCGCCGGCCTCCAGCCGACAGGGTCTGCGGGATATCGGTTCCACCTTGGAGGGCGCGGGCGCATGCGGCGCGTGCTGGCTCAAGCCTCGTGGATCGCAGCGTCGCTAGGCCTGTTGGCGTGGGGCGCCAGCTCTGCGTCCGCGGCCGGCAGCGACGTGGAGGGACGCGGCTTCGGCGCGCAGCTCCCTCAAGGCTTCAGGCCGGCGGGCAGCAGTGACGAGGGCGCAGGCTCCCAGCGCACCTTCCGCCGCCGCGTGGAGAGTGGCGACCTGCGCCTGACGTTCAGCTCCTGCGATAAGTCGGACCACGCCTTCGCCGCGCTCGAGATGCAGCTGGGTGCCAGCGAGCTCGAGCAGGGCGGTGCCCCCGCGAGCGAGGTGCGCGTGTCCGGTGCCCAGAAGGCCCACCAGACCGTGGTGCGTGGCACGGAGGGCTCGGAGCGGACGCTGATGGCGCGCGCGGACAGGATCATCGTCACGGTGACCCTCGCGGCCCCCGCCGAGGCCGACGCCGAAGCGGCCGAGGCCTGGAACGGCATCCTGGCCTCTCTACGCATAGCGGACTCCTCCGGCGGCATCATCAACGTGCTGCTGATCATCTTGGGTGCGCTGGCTCTGCTGAGCGTGGGGCTGCGCCTCGCCCACGGCGGCGCGCGGCGGGCGCACGCCCCGCCCACGGCCGACGGCTTTGTGATGGCGCTGGCGCAAGTGCCCGCCGTCGAGGCCTACCAACCCAGCCCCATGCCCTCCCAGACCTCGGCCGTCCCGCGCGGTACGGGCGCCGGCTTCTCGCGCCCAGACGACGGTCTAGCGGTGTTCGTGGCGGGCGCCAAGAACAAGGGCGCGGCCGACCTCTCGC